>ENA-OQKP01000051-OQKP01000051.1-human-gut-metagenome-genome-assembly--contig:-NODE-51-length-112904-cov-8.478023_pt1 | contig 112904 bp, 84 predicted proteins | sample MGYA00242780_ERZ504802 | MGnify/ENA primary metagenome ERZ504802 (study PRJEB26092, sample SAMD00036406) | human gut metagenome | host: Homo sapiens | study: EMG produced TPA metagenomics assembly of... | reverse complement strand
CATACCTGAATTTCTGATTTTTGAAAATTTGGAAAACAGGCTCCTCTGGAAAACAATCGTTATTCAGAAGGGCCTGTTTGAGTTATCTGCTTTTTGGAAATTAGGGGGTCTATGGCGAGCGTTTTTGTGCTTCTGGAGGCATTTAACCGTAAAGAGGCTGCTGCACTTGGATTTTTTCCTTGTGCAACAGCCTCTTTTCCTTAGGCCTTTAAAAAAGCCTCATATAGGCTCTTTTAATGCCAATCTCGATGCAACTTCCAAACGCTTCAACTGTAGTAAGTCAGAAAACATTCACACTCTGCTTACAACAGCCGGGTTATGTCCGTAAAAGTATAGACGTGCCAGAAATATGGCCACACTGATGACCCAGTAAACTATACTCCATCCCAAGAAATTCATACTGATAGCAGCAATTGGCTGTACAAAGTTGTTCAAAAGCCAAACAAGTAGGTACATAACTACAGAATAAACAACCAGTAAGGCAATGAATATTAGCAGGTGCTTTCTCATGGGAAACGGAATTTGCCTGATAACATATTTCCATAGAATGTAGGTGCCGATAGTACCAATTACCATGCCGATGATGTAGTTGGTATCCATTGGCGCCATCATCTCTTGATCAACAAAAAACAAGAGCAGATACCCGATTGCATTATACAGAAAATACCAAATAAGGATGAAGAAAAGATTTTGAATGTTTGGTGTGGCACACTGCTTCTTCATTTCTACTGCAAAAGAAGACGCTTCCTCTGGAACAGTAAAAAGTTCTTTTCCATCTTTATTTGCCTGAATTGCCATATCGATGAGGTCACTTTTAATTGCCTCTACCCCAGAAATGTCCCAACTTGTTACTTGCAGATAGTGCACAATGTCCTGTATTTGCTTTTGACTTGTTTCCGTAACCATCGCGAAGCGCAATTTGTTGGCTTTGCGGAGTGCAAGATAGCTATTCATAAGGCGCTCCTTTCTGAAAGACAGTAGACACCAGTTCACAAACCTGTTGCCAGCTTTTCCAATATTCCGAGAGTGTTTCGCGGCCATGTTCTGTAATTGTGTAGTATTTTCGACTCGGACCGTTAGGAGAAGGACGTCGTTCTATTGTTACGTCCTTATGTTGTTCTAAGCGAAACAGTAAAGGGTAGAGAGTGCTTTCAGGTAAGTCTGAATATGAGGATTTTTGTAATTCTGTTAAAATCGCATATCCATAGGTCGGTTCTTTGGATATTATTTTTAGAACGCATAATTCCAAAACACCTTTCATAAATTGTGTTTGGCTTCCCATTTGTACCTCCTCTCTGATTTAGTTACAGATATTAACTACATTTCCACTCTTTAGCTTTCCCCGGGGTAAGTTTTCTTTACTACATTGTATCACGTAGTAGTGTGTGAGTCAAGTTTTTTATACTAAAGTAATAATATTTCAAAAAGTTGATTTCTGTATCAATATATTACTTCAGATAGTCATGTTGAAACTTATTTAGCAATAAACACACAAGCATCGCATTGCGGCTCGCTTGGCTTTCAATGTTTATTGTAATGCAGCTGGATACATATTATCGCCCGTTTATGGTGGGCCGTTCTAAAGGACGTTGCCTTACCACCACAAACGGGCGATTATATAATCATATATGTAAGCAGACAAGTTCAGCAAATAGCCCTATCACGGGCAATAGATCCGTTTAGTACAACGTCATTAACGTCATTAACGGCATGCGGCACCACAGTAAGAATGCGTTTCCGACGGCTCTCCAGGTTCACAACCTTCCGAGCACCCATCTGTGCAACCCATGGTAATATCGCAAATATTTCCAGGAGTGCACAGTAAATTCGTAGCATAGCAAACGACACCAGTTGTACAATTGCAGGTGAAGTTTGTAAGTGGAACCGACTGTGGACCAACGGAACCAGCATTTTGAGTGGACCTAATATCCAGATCGAAATCATTGTAGTTAGACATATACAGATGCTCCTTCCCAATATGTTATATTTGTAGGTCTACTGAACTCTAACGCTTACATAATGATGTATAAAAAATATAATTACATCTAAGTAATAAGTAAATGAGCCAGAAGGTAGCTGCAAGTACAATAACGTGAACTTAGTGCAAGTAAAACCCCGGAGGCTCCCGACAATAAGCTCAAGTCATCCTCTATATTATATTTGCCTTTAATCCAATCGATATTTTGAAATCCATACTTATAGCTCATAGAATTCATGGAGCAAATCTTTCTTTGTAATCGTTCTATGGCATCCAAAAATGCAGTTTCATGGGTATCACGATAAAATGATTCAAATAAGATAAGCGCCCCTGAATAGCCGTGACAAATTGTTGGCGATTCAAAAAGATACTTTTCTAAGGGCATCTTTGTAAACCGAATTGCTTTATTCACAGCCCATATCTGGATTTTTTCGTTACTGACTGCTTTTGATGCCAAAAAGAGACTTCGTAATATACTTAATGATCCGTAGCACCAACTCAATCTTTTATGCGGAGAAATGGATAACGCTGGTTTCAAATATTCTTCTCCTGTAATAGCAGATGGCCAATAGACTTCTCCATCAGGCTGTTCTTGTACGAAGCATAAGAAGAACTCAATCAATCTTCCAATCGCTTCTGCTAAACCCGGACGATTTATCCCCTGCAGCTTTGCAACAGAAAGTACTGCTAACGGACCCGCAATACCATGAGAAAGTCCAAAGTTTATCATACCCGAACGATAACTTTCCCTTTCTTCATATGGGAAAACATTATCTTTTTGTATATGCCAATTAGGAACAGCTTCTTGTTTATCTGTAGAGTATTGTGAAAGATAAATTAACGCGTCTACCACTTTTTGAATTGACTCTCTATACAATTCGCTGTCTGTAAGCAGTAAGTAACGCAGTATACCGGACAGTCCTAATATAGAATCGTAATCACGCATGCTAATTGATTTCGAGTCAATTTTATTCTCGAGTAATAGTGAATTATCAGCTGCCTCCGATGCAACAACAGTATTTACAGAATCGATTAACCTGTGATATGTACCTGTCTCTTTGTTTATTGCAAGTAGGCTAATACCAAAATCACACAGCCCACCAAACAATCCAATATTACGGTTCTGTGCGTATAAACTTGCTAAAGGACGAATCGCGTTTATTATATCTACAATTTTACTGAATAACCTTTCTTTGTTTTCAGAGTAATGATACAGTTGTGCATATAGAAGTAACAAACCAAAAGAAGCCGTTATAGGTTCATGTAGACAATCAAGATTACTAATATCAGGGAGTAATATTGTGTTGGCAATTATTTCTTGAAGTTCTTTATTATTGGTATCTCGAATATTGTTCTTCATGATAATCATCCTAATAATTCACCTTCAGTAGTGCTAAAAAAATTAAGGGTCAACGCCTCTCAATTTCTTTCAAATCCATTTCATACCATTTCCTTTTCAAATTTTTGATACGCCTATTTTGAGTCATAATCAATCTAATGCCGCTTACTTATTGAGTGTATAAAGTTTAGCTCTTTTTTGATTTATGTCATGGATGCAATGACGTAAAACTGCTAGCGCGTATCTTTCGAAACGGCTATCTTGAAACAGTCTATTGCAGAACATATGTATTAGACTATAAATAATGTCTTGTTTCGAGTTACATAGCTGCATTTGGCTGTCTAATAACTCAATTTTGACAACATATTTACAAACTGTTTCAAAATGCTCACGTAATACTGTGCTTAATGGTGTAGTGAAGAGATTTTCAGTTAACCGTAGATCTGCGGCTTCAATGCATTCAATATACCGACTTCGGTTTTTCCTATAGAAGTCTCGACGCTCTTTGGGGTGTACAATTGAGTTTAAGACCACTTCTTGTTGTTTCAACGTTAAACCAAAAGCGCTCATTATATCGCTAATAACATATATCCCCAAAAGTATCGTTTTCAATTCGTTCGCCTCTGTCGGCAATAAAAAGAATGATGCCACAATATTACTATTTAGACAAAACACATTTTCAGCATCTTCATATATTTGTGGTCCACCATAACGCTCTAAGTCACGCTCATATGGGCACAAGCTATACGTAATAAGTACACCATCATCGATAAGATTTTGAATTTCTGTCATAAGCTGTTGAAAAAAGTCTTTGCAGTTATAGCTATCAGTCGTTTGAAATCGCACTCTGATATGAGCGTTTGGGTCAGAATACCGTATAAAGAACCATTTATCTATAGTTCCTGCCTCTTTCATTGATTTAGACAATTGGTAGACCTTCACAATCAATTCATTTTGCGTGTTCTTCTGGGAGTATAGAGATAAATTCCACCAATTGAACCCTCCAGAAATAATTCTTCTATTAGAGTCGACCACACTTCTTATACGAGAACAGTGACCATAATCGGAATAGGTCTTTAGCGGTTCTAATTCAAAGGTAGAATGCATATCTACGGTTGTTGTTCTGTCTCTTTCATCAGTATTTTCATATATAGAAAATACATACTCCGCATTATAATGATTTTCAAAACAATCAGAGGTCCATGACTTGGCTAAATACAGTGGCTCATAAAGTGTAAGGTATTGCGACTTTTTAGCTTTCAGTTCGTTGTACACCATGTGTATTTGGTCTGGATCAATCAAATCAACAATCATCCTATTGTCCGAGATGCCATATTCGATAATTGATGGAATAGAATGTGTTTCCATTTGTTGCCGCACGAAAGTTTTGAAAGAGTCTAACGATTCCAATCGCGAAGACACGTCAAAACTCCATCGCTCGGGAGAAAGAATGATATTTTTAAAAACTACCCTGGGCAAATGTACAATGGGGCAATTTTTAACGTCTTGTATAAAGTAAGCCAAATCATTTGGAAATTGGTGTGAGACAGCCATCAAAAAATTTTCAATCGGTGAAAGAAGATGTGGATTCACCATGTTTTGAAACGCAAAAATCACTCTCTTATCCAAAGATTCAGAATATACATATATGAATCCTTGTTTATCAATCCCTACATAAAAGTCATTTATGTCTAATTCAATAGCTTCTTTCGACGAATTAGTAGAAAGGCATATTTGATAATCAAAAAGATTCATACTTTGGTTTAAATTTCCAATTCTTGCTTTTGAGGGGTATTCATGATATTCGACTACAACATAACCCGCATCAAAGCATCTTTTCTGTATGTCTTTAGCATCATTTTTCAACCACTGTTGCTTTTCTTCATCCAACAGATACGCGAACCGTCCCATTACCATTCCGTATCCATTCGTTCCAACAATAGGAGAAATCAAATATTGGTTTGCTTGGCCGAGCTCTTTTATTATATTAAAAGAATAGTCAAATGTACGTGGTGGAAGGTTTTCAAATTTCGATGCCCCGTCACTTAATCTTAATAGGTCCTCAGAGTTAATAAAAATGCGTGAATTTCGGGAGGTTTCAATTTTATCACAAATAATACTAAACGTCTGGTTGGTTTTAACAGCCTTGCTGCGAGAGTCGGTGAAGTTACTTTGAATTGAAGGACCGTATTCGTAAAGTTCCGAATATGGATCAAGCGCTTCTGGCAAACGTACAGCCTTAAAATATCCATACTTATCCAAAAATCGAGATTTGAATTTTGCAAGAGTCAAATTTTCGGTATACCCGGTAATACTAGACAGCAACTCTGATAAAGTAGATTCTAGTTCAGCGATAGACGTACGCGATAGTGTATTATTTGAATAATTGATTTTTAAATCAGCCTGCAGAGCGTCTTTGAAGGTAATACCTTTTTGACTAAGATTTTCGCGCATCTTTCTTATCTCGTTTTCCCTTTTCCCAATGGGGGCTCTCTGTAGTTTCTCCAGTGATGAGCATATTTTCCCCACAAGCTCCACGCTTTTGCTGCTATTTTTCAACTTTTGGCATGCTGCGTTAATATATGATATAGAATCTTCACCAGAAAAAGGCGGCCTAATTGACGAAATAATAAATTCACTATGGACAAGATTATTTGTATAGGATTTCAGGAGATCCATAGAAACATCCGGATGAATTGATAATATAAAGCGCTTCAAATCCCTCTTAGTAAATAATTGTCCCCTAAAATGCGAAATTATTTTATCCAAAAGTGGCGATTTCCTGAGGGAAACCGTCTTATTTGATGTGATATCTTCACAATAAACGGCAGAAAGATGATGGATTATGATCCGATTATTTATCAAATAGTGATTAGGGTTAATTCGAAACTCAAGCAACGAATCAAGTTCACTATCACTCTCTATATCTCGCACTAATTTCGAGATCACCTCAAAATCAGGCCGAATTTGTAAGGATAACGAGTTCTGGGAGACGCGAACAACTGAATCACAATCTCCTATTTCTCCGATGTCGATACCAGAAAAAAGACCGTATGGCGTTGCCCTATATAGTGCACGGAGATAATACTTTAGAACCGAATAATACAACTTATCAATAGATGTTTCATCGTTCCTATTGCATCCATCACGAAATTTGCACACTTGACTATATAATGCCGGGCTTCCCCATTCGATTGCTTCTACAAAGACTTCATCATCCAGTACGTCTTCTAAAAAAGCCACCTTACCCTCAAATGAAGAAGCTCCTTTAACTTTGTTACGCCTTTCTATCGGTAATAGCGGGCTTCGGATCAGATAATGAGACATAATAGAGTAACTCATGTGATAACCTCGCAATCAAGCAATTAAACTATTATAAGAACATCCTTGTATTTTATGTGTTCCCCCCTTCGTCATACTAAGGAATTCAAAATTGTACTAATCTTTCTATTGTGCGCGTTGAATGCAGACATATTACCTACCTACCAATTTGATGTCAGGAAATACACTGTAACATAAATAGAGGTTCATCAATCTCCTATTTTTTACAAGCCTTCAAGGCTCACGCAGCTCCTTACGGATTGCACATTTCATTTTCTTTATATCATATTTTTTTGTTTATTTTGACTATTTTGTATTAAACAATAGATTTTTTGTTCCCAATTCAATCTTACCCGTGCCGATTCAACAACATTTTAGCTTACCCGGCTGTTCTTTGACCTGATTGACCGGCGATATGATATTGACAATATCACAAAGACTATCTATAATCAAAGTGATAAGATGAAAATGCCTTATAATACTTTGCAAACGGAAAGAAGGAACCTTTATGGCGTATGAGTATGCGATTGAAACAAAGATGCTCAAAAAAATTTACGGTGAACAGGTTGCTGTGAATAATGTAAGCCTACATATACCTAAAGGCCATATTTACGGATTACTTGGCCGAAACGGGGCAGGAAAAACAAGTATCATGAAATTGTTGTTGCGTCTGATCTCGGCAACAAGTGGTGAGGTCTACATTTTTGGTCAACCTGTTATAAACCGGGAACGTCGTCTTTTCAAAAGGATCGGAGCAATCATTGAAACTCCTGGGTTTTACTCCAACTTAACAGGAACAGAAAATTTGGAAATCTTCGCCAAACTTCGAGGAGTCACGAAACCTCACGCTGTAGAGCACGCTTTAGAGCTTGTAGGACTTCCTTATAGAGATAAAAAACTTTTTGGCGAATATTCCTTGGGAATGAAACAAAGGTTGGGTATTGCTAATGCTATTATGCACGATCCGGATTTGCTCATTTTAGATGAGCCCATCAATGGATTAGATCCCATAGGGATAGCAGAAGTACGTGAGTTTATCCGAAAATTAAGTGTAAAAGAAGGAAAGACCATCCTTATTTCAAGTCATATTCTATCGGAAGTGTCGATGATTGCAGACGACATTGGGATTCTGGACCACGGTGTTCTTTTAGAAGAAGAAACCATGGAGGAATTAAAGAAAAAAAATCAAAAATGTACACTTATCGAGGTCTCCGATGTAGGAAAAGCTGCACATATTCTGGAAACAATATTTTCTCTTAGTAAAAGCGATTACTTGATACAAGGCGAAAACCAAATCAAAATTTTCAAAACCAAGATGGATAATGCGCGTATTATCAGTGAATTGGTTCATAAGGAAGTTGGTGTCTCCAGCTTTACTGAGAAAGATGATACATTAGAAGACTACTTCAAGAAAATAACAGGGGGTGAAGGCATTGCTTAAGCTCATCTGTGTAGAATTTAAAAAGCTCCGCAGACGGCGGGAAGTCCTCTTTATGCTTTTAGCTGCATTCATTATGCCAGCGGTTTCATTATTTTATTTTTACACACATCGAGATATGCTGACAGACATAGGTCTGTATAAACAGGCCATTTTATCATTTAATATTTTTCTGATTTTACCAGCATTGTTGGGAATTTTATCAGCTACTATCGTATATAGAGAACAGGCTGACGATGTTTTCAAACAATTATTGATTATTCCACTCAAAAAAGAGCAACTGATGCTTGCAAAATGGGCTGTAACACTAGTGTTTTCCGAGGCGTTTATGATAATTTCAACGCTTTTTACAATTAGTGTGGGGCTATGTCTAAATTTGGTGTCTCTTGATATTCACCTGATTGTTTTTGTGCTTTTAAAGGTAATAGAAGCTGCCGCTGTTCTTTCGGTTTCCAACATCCCGATTTTAGCAACGGCCTTCTCGAGTAAAGGTTATTTGTTACCTTGTTGTGCAGCTATTGTTTATGCATTTTTGGGCTTTATATTCGCATCTGCAAACCCATATTTTATTCCGTCAGCCAGCGCTATTTTTTATATTGAACACGATTTGCCTAATGTAGTTTTGCCAAAGGAGTATGAACCATTCTCAATTATTATGTGCTTTATCATCTGGACGTTTTTGTCCATAATAATTGCACTTAGGGGTATGGAGAGGGAGTGAATCTGTATGAGAACATCTATCCTTTGCGAATTCAACAAACTGCGTCGTTCCAAAATATTGTTTGTGGCACTATTTGGAATAGTTATGATTTTAGTTATCGTTGCAGCTCAAGGTTTTTATGCGGGAGGAGATACTGTTTATGGGATGGAGCCAGAGTGGTTTCTGACAGGAGTACAGTCATTAGGCACTATGTATGCTATACCGGGAATCATTGCGCTTTTTGGTTGTTACGTGTTTTGTCGTGAAATGCAAGAGGATACGCTAAAATCGCTGCAGATTATACCGATTGATATTCCAGCAATGCTATTATCAAAAATCTTATTGGTTTTGATATTTAGCGCGGCGTTGTATTTGATCCTGTTTTTATCTGCTTTTATCGTAGAAGCAATTCTTCATGTACAAGTTCTGTCTGTGGGATTATTTGGAAGATACCTCACAATGTACTGTGTTGAGGGACTAAGTGTTTTTATTGCGACTCTCCCAGTTATTTGCATAGTTATAAAAACAGGTCAAGATTACTGGATGGGGCTGTTAATAGCAGAAATTTATTCGTTTATTACTATTTTTGTTGGAAATCTTGGAACGGTTTCCAAATTGTATCCCATAATTGCGGCATTGACGCTTTCTGGTTACTATGAATCGAATTATATCGAAAAATTACTGAGCTTATTATCGATGATCGCCTGCCTTTTGTTTTCCGCCTTTTTGATTAAGGAGTATAGCAAAAAAATGGAGTGATTTATAATAATACTCTTGATCACCTTGGCATTGTAGTATTACACGATAAAATCACGTTCGACAATTTATGTGAAAAGGGTTGTTAACATGCAAAAAAAGGTTCCATATGTAGCTCAGCTTGGAAATATGGATTGTAGTATTGCGTGCATGACCATGCTGTTTAGGTATTATGGGTTAGATGTAGATATAGTAGATGTCGGACAAGTTGTGCACATTGGCAGAGATGGAGTGAATCTGACACAATTAAAACAAGCAACACAACAATTCGGTTTTAAATGTACAGCATATAGATACAATAAGCAAAAAAATATACTTGATTCAAATCTTCCGGCAGTAGTGTATAGCGGTAGCCATTTGGCAGTCATTGGATCAAAGACTGTATTGGGACAATACATACTGTTAGATCCCATAAAAGGGAAATCTATTGTCAACTTTGAACAGATCCACGACACCTTTAGTGACATACTAATCACTATAAGACCGGAAAAAAGAATCAAGAGAAAAAAATGTAAACCAAAGCTGAAAGTTGCGATCAATTACAAATTGGTTGCGGGAATAATTTCACTGATGTTGTTGATTCAGGCGTTAACCTTATCCATACCTTTGGTTGAACAAGCACTGATTGACAGCATTACACAATCACAATCGTTGTTGAACTCCGCATATATACTGGTAGGATGTATTGTAATTGCGGGATTATATTTCTTTCTTTCAATAGCACGGCAAAAGTTAATGCTCCGTTTAGATATAAGCTTTGTAAAAGAAATAATGACAAAAATGCTAAAGAAGCTGTTTGACATTGATCCTAGCTTTTTTGAATGGCATGCTGTTGGTGAAATTGTAAATCGTTTTAGCAATGTTCAGGCGATAAACAACATTATTATAAATACCTTTTCACAAGTTGCAGTTCAGATAATTACTTCTACGATCTGCTTAGTAACAATGTTTGTTTATTCACCATCGCTTTCAGTAATTACAATAGCTATTGGAACTATAGAACTTGTCCTTTTGCTTGGAATCAATAAAAAAAATCGAGAAGATACAAGCAAATATATTGCAGATCAGAGTAATATGCAAGGCTTACTAGCAGAGGCTATTGGAAATATTATTGAAATTAGATGTATGGGAATGGAAAAAGCCATATACAAGAATCTCACAAATCAATTTTTGGATGAACTTGAGAGTTTTCGAAAAAAGTCCAATACAGGAAATCAGATGCTAGCTATTTCATCCACTATTACACTTATATTTCCGCTTATAATCTACATATTAGGATATTCTTCAGTCGTAAATGAAGCACTAACAATCGGTCAACTGATTGCATATGTGACTCTAGCAAACTATTTCATTTCACCATTCGTAAGTATTGTAATAGCTCTGCCAAACTTGAATTTTGTTTATGAAGTATTCTTAAGGTATAAGGAACTAATCACATATCGTGAAACGCATAAGAATGGTGTCATAGGTGGCCAACAATTTGAAGAATTATATTTGGCGAACGTATCTTTTTCTTATAATCACAGTCTGAATCAAAAAGTATTAAATGATATTTCTCTACATATCCGTCCACAAGAACTATGTGCCATTGTTGGATTCTCCGGGAGCGGGAAATCCACATTATTAAAGATAATATTAGGCCTTCTGAGCCCAGATGTCGGTACTGTTAAAATAAATAGTATAAAAGCCAACGATTTTTCGCATGACCGCATGTATGAATGGTTCTCAGTGGTCACCCAAAATCCAATGTGTTTAAATTCTTCAGTGCGCAAAAATGTTGATGTTACAGAAAGCTTTTCGGATGATGATATCTGGAATGCACTAAAGGTAGCAGAACTCGCTGTTGACATTAAAAGTATGCCAATGGGCTTAGATACGTTCATTGGGGAGCAGGGGCAAAACATTTCTGGAGGTCAAAGACAACGGTTGGCGATTGCAAGAGCCCTACTGAAAAAACCGCAAGTTTTAGTTTTTGATGAAGCAACAAGTAATTTGGATCCATCGACAGAGAAAAAAATATTTGAAAATCTAAGCACTATGAATATGACAAAAATTATTGTTACCCACCGGCTTTCATCAATTAGAATGGCCAACCAGATAATAGTGCTTGAGAAAGGACAAATAGTCGAAAAGGGGACCCATGACAAACTTTTAGAGAATAAGGGGTGGTACTATAAAAATCTCATGAAAACGGATGGAAAGTTTGTGTGAAAACTCGAACTGGAGGTTATGTTACATTAAGTGTTTTGAACTTCAATAAGTATCTATACAGTACAGTGCAGATTTCATTCAAAATAAATGAGGTGAATAATATGAGTATTAATCGTAATGCATCCATGCGTCCCGAAACCAATCCGGCAGGTAATTTGCTGCAGGAAATTAGTGAGGCAGAGCTGAACCAGCTGTCTGCTGGTGCTGGTGAACCTCGTGCCTCTTGGGGCGATTTTTGCACTTCGACCCTTGAATGCACTTTCGGCACTATGATTTGCTGCCCCCCTGAGACCTAAGTTAAGAATCGCTGCCATCATAATAGGGCTTTCCAAAACCGTGGTAATCCCCCATTATGAAGGTTAATTTAGCTCAGGTGATGGTGAACATCAAAGCTGTTATTTAGAATAGTCCGTGGCAGGCACTGAGATACCGAGCCATTTACTATTCTTTCTACTCACAATACACTGTATAGATACTTATTGAAGTTCAAAACTCAAAAGCAAAAAACGGAGGCCTCAATAATGGATAGTTGCTTGAATAGCAAATCTGCATACATATTTGAAAGAAGATATGAGGATTTACCTAGTGGATATTACGACTATGATGTCTTGAAATATTGGGAAAAAATGATTGGTCAGGAAGCTATATCCTGCCTCCCGCAAGCATACGGCAAACAAATTAATGAATTGCTATTTTTCAACAATCAGCTTAATCAAGATTATAAGGATTCCGTCAAGATCCAGCAAGTTGATGAAATGATTAAATTGTATAGGGAGAATGTTTGGAAAGAGCAGTCTATTCTTTTTCATGGGGAACGAGACCTTATTTTCTATACCTTTTCTATTCCTTTTATTCAATGTGCATCATTCGCGCTAATTCATAGGGTAAGTGAAATTATTGTCCGCTGTGTTTTGAAAGATATGCAACAGATGTTGGCACAACGATTGTCAGCCGTTGCGACAGGTACACTTATCTATGAGATGCAATTATTCAAAAACCAAAACAAACTCAAAGGAGACTCTCCAGAAAAACAATATGATTATTTTTGTGATTCTATTTTATCGAATCCCAACTATATTGAGGAGTTGTTTTCTGTATACCCATGCTTACAAAGAGCAATTTTTGAATGCTTAGCAAATTGTGTCAATAACTATGTGGAGTTCTTGTGTCGCCTTAAGAAAGATCACACTCAACTAGTCAAAAAATTTTGTGCAAACAAGGAATTTAAGGACTTGGTATCCTGTTCATCGGGAGCATCTGATTCTCATAATGGGGGGAAAAGTGTAACGATATTCACTCTTGATAATGGAACTAGGGTAGTTTATAAGCCTCATTCGCTTACGGTGGATAGACGGTATCAAGAGTGTTTGAAAAGTATTGGTGTCCACACAAAATACGATATGCGAACAATCGAAATTTTGGACTGCGGAGACTATGGATGGGAAGCATATGTTGAGCAGTCTCCTTGTTTATGTATCAAGGACATTGAAGAGTATTATTATAGAATAGGAGTCATTCTGTTTTGCAACTATCTATTGAAAGCAGGAGATATTCATTATGAAAATCTTATTGCAGCAGGGGCGTATCCAATGGTTGTTGACGCTGAAAATGTAATGGATAACAATGTGGCTCCCTCTCATATTTCAGCACGAGAAATGATTTTCGCAGAATTGGGGGAGTCGGTACTATATTCAGGCCTTCTTCCCTTCTACAAGTTTGGGCACAACGGACAGGGCGTAGATTTGAGTGCTTTAAATGGGCAGGAAGGAAAAGAGTATCCGATATTAGTGCCAGCCCTTAAAAACATTAAACGTTCTGATATGTGTTTTGAATATGTTAACCCAATTACGCGGTCTCATAGCAACATGGCGATGTTCGACGGAAAGTTGAGTGATCCCTTTGAGCATAAAGACAATATTTGTGAGGGCTTTTCGGATGCATACAATTATGCAATGCAGAATCCTCGTGATGTTGAACAGCTAATAGATTCTTTTTCCAATGTTAAGGTACGGCATCTTGTCCAAGATACTCAAAGATACAGTATGTTAATGCATGCATCATACCATCCTGATGTTATGCAGGACGGTTTAAGTCGAAACTTGCTTCTGTGTTCGATGTTTAAATCGTACAAAAAAGTTCAAAGAACAATTGCTGTAGTAAAAGAAGAAATTCGTGATCTTCTAAATATGGATATCCCATATTTTTACACTAAAGCATCAGGAACGTCCCTATACTCTTCACGAGACGAAGAGATCAAGGGCTATTTTGACAAAAGTTCGATTGATAAGGCTCATTTAAGATTAGCAAGCTTTAATAATTTGGATCGTGATAAACAATGCCGGTTCATTAAAATGACATTAACGCATATTGACAAACAGCCCCCCGCAGAAACGAACACTCATAAAATTAAAGAAAACAAAGATGGTGACTATGCAAGCAAAAATGATATCATCCGTGCAATCAAATTCATTGCAGACCAATTGTTAGAGGAGGCCGTATTATCTGAAGATAATAAAGATGCCAATTGGCTAGGAGTGAAATTGGTTGGTGACTATGGACATGGCAGTTTAAGTATAAGACCATTAGATGTTTATCTATATGAAGGTGTTGCAGGTATATGCATTTTCTTCGCTGCGATATCCCGTTATTATTCAAATTACGAGTTACAGCGTGTCTTATCTGCTGCCACAAAAAGTCTTTTTGATTATACTGAAGATATTCTTCAGAGAGAAGGAAACCACATTGATTCTAGCGGTGTGTTTGGAGGAGAATCTTCGTTAGTTTATTCCTATTCGCTACTGTATCAATTGACAAGAAATCCCGAATATCTGAAGTATGCAGAAAAACACTTTCCTATTATTGAGCGCGCTGTACAATATGATCAGGCATTTGATGTCGTGTATGGAAATGCTGGTGCCATTTTAGCTCTAATTAACTTGTATAGCCTTAAAAGGGATAAGCGGTATCTTAACTGTGCGAAAACAGCAGCTAAAGTAATTTGCGATGCACAACAAAAAGGCGGAGGCTGGAAAGCGGCGACCGTATCAGCTCCACTGGCTGGTTTTTCTCATGGTGTTGCAGGAATAGTTTATGCACTTAATAAACTCTATAAGCTTTATCCTGATAAACATATAAAGCAATGTATTGTTAATGGGTTACAGTATGAAGATGAACTTTTCTGTGAAGCCGATGGCAATTGGAAGGACATAAGAAAAGGCTCGACAAATGGGAAGAACTTATGCGCATGGTGCCACGGTGCAGGAGGTATACTGCTATCGCGTATCAGCTTACTTGGCAACATTGATAATGAAACTGACGAAATTGTAAAGGAAGATATACGCAATGCAGTAAAGACAATGCAGAGTCATAAGTACTTGCAAAATCCCTGCGTATGCCATGGAATAGCGGGAAACGCAGAGATACTGTTGACTTATGGCCAACAGTTTCAGGACCAAATCGCTAGTTCCACCGCAAAACATTTTTACAGCCGGTTAGTGGGCAGTGTGAATTCTGGGACTTTTGAATGCAGCCGCCCTTATTTGTATGGATTCAATATTCCGGGATTTATGACAGGCCTAGCTGGTATTGGATATTCACTGTTAAGGTTACTTGATCCTACGCTTCCAAGCGTTTTGCAGATCAACATTTAATAACATGGTATATAAGAATTATACCGCCAAATGGAAATTTCATCAATTAAAGGGAGATGTTTTCTTAATCCTATATGCAAACATGGTCCAGAAATCGAGACTTAAGTAAAGAAATAATTGCTTTCTCTATATTAGTTTGAATTCTTTATTTTGTACATAGGGTAAGATGGTATTACCATCTGTTATTTGGACATTACGCATAGAAAACCCGTGGGAGCTGTTTTTTAGCGAGGCAGCTCCCATTCACCTTTATGGTGGTATTACATTTCTCTGCGCGATTAACAGTGTGGGAGGGTTGTGCTGAACTATCGGTGGGCCAAAAAAGCTGGCTTAGGTTCAGACGGCAGCAGATGAATACCAGATGATAAATCGCGCTCCCCTTAATCGATACAAAAATATACCTGTTTGGTACATTATTAAAGATTTCACTTAATAGAAGTGATAGAATAAAAGTGTATTAAAACCCTTGTATAAAGAAGGTTTATTCCTAAATATATAAGTTTAAACTTGCTTATATTTAATGGTTAATCCTGAAACAAACATTTTATCAATGGGGGGGGAAGTAATGAAATAGTTTATGTATAGGGGCAATCTATATCTAAGAACAAGGAGGTAGTATTATGAAAAGGTTCCTTAGCATGTTGATTTCGTTTGTGTTGATCTGTTCGTTCTCTCTGAACGTATTTGCTCAAGACGGTTCATCGTCGGGGTATTTGACTATTCCTCAATACAATGAAAAATATTCTGCACAAACCGATGGCTTTCTTTCCTTACAAGAGTACAACAATAAATACTCTCATGGTGAAAGTCCTATTATTGGGAATGAGGTTCCGAATTCCCAAAACGTTGCTCCTTTCAGAATCTCTCCTGTGAAAGAACAAACAAAGGATATCATTACGAATGAAAGTGGTTCTAAAGTCGGAACGATCACTTTACAATATCAAACTGAAATTCAGGGAGGAAGGCCGCAGTTTTTATATGATAAATGCTACCTTAAACCTAACGTGACTACGTATTGGAGTATTGATGAATCTCACTCTGAGTTTTCTGGAGATAGAATCGCTGTGTATTTTACATTTACTTATTGGGGCCAATTCTACGAAACGGCAGTTGTTTATTTTTATCCTGACTGATTGTGAAAGCCTTGTAAAAGGATAGATAAGCAAGGTGAATAATCCTCTGAACAAGCTCAGTAGAAACGAACAGCAATCAAAATAATGTTGCAAATCTAATTCACTGCATGTCGATAAAAGTCTCAACCCGGATCCAAAAAAGTTTTGGTTCCCTAACAAATTAAAAAATCCGCCGTTTCAAGCCGGTTATCGGCATGGAACGGCGGATTTTTGGTGTTACTACCATTGATTAGCTATGTAGATATAGTAACGCATAAACGATAGCAACAGATTTGAACTCTAGGGTCAGTAAATTAACAATTAGATTATCTTGATTTTCAGAACACCATTTGTTGATTTGCAACAATTTTGTCTTTACTGCGGCAACACATACTCCAGCGGGTCAGCAAGGGTGCCCCCAACACTGACTTCAAAATGCAGGTGGTTACCGGTAGAATCACCGGTGCTGCCTACATAGCCAATCACTTGACCAGCTGTAACAACTGCGCCAGGAGAAACGGCTGTGGCCGTCATGTGCGCATACCGTGTGGACAAACCAGCTCCATCATCAATCAGTACCTGATTGCCAAAACTGTCGTTCCAGCCGCAAATCAGAACAGTGCCGCTGTGGGCGGCCAAAATCGGGGTCCCTTCTGGGGCGGGAATGTCAATGCCTCGGTGTCCGGGATTGCCAAAAGCGTCCGCCTCCCCAAAGTGAGTTGTTAGACTGGTATGCCCTAGCAACGGCCAGATCATCGAGCCATCTACTACGGGTGGTACAGTTCCTGTACTGGTCCCTGTACCGCACATCTGTACCAGCATGGGCCGCATTTCGTCGGAAAGCAGCTGATGCAGAATATCCATCTGATCATCTGTAAAAGACAAGTCATGGGCCAAATCATCCACCGGCACACTAGTAACAGTAATATGCAAAATATACTCTGTCTGAGTTTCGGTATCTTCACTTTCCTCAGATCCATCCCCACTGTCTGCAGGAAGTACCACTTCCTCGACCTCACTTTCAATGCGGTGCATCATCCAGAATGTATCGATAAGCAGGTCAGCCTTTTCTCTGTCGATCACAATGACATCATCGTCGCCGTTCAGGTTCTGGTTGACTGCAAAGACGGCCAGCACCTCCGGCCAATAGCTGGACCAGGTGTGGCCGTCCTCATACTCATAGTGAAATTCCACATTGCTGCATTCCGGATGGTTCGTCACCAGATCACTGATGGTTTCACCAAATTCGGTGTTGGCTTCCAGCACAATCTCTCCGATGGGAATGCTGTTGGGATCGCCGCTTTCATCGGCAAAAAGGATGCCCATCGGACTGCCCAAAATAGCGGCAGCTGCACCGATCACCAGTGCGAGTATCAAAACAACGCCACCGGCTCCAACCAGATATATCAAGGCATTCACAACGGCGCTGGCTGCATGGGCAAGCAGTTGTTTCAGCTTCCCGAGTAGGTAATTGGCCAATCGTTGAAGCTGTTCTCTCACCGGTTTGCTGGAAGTGCGGGGCAGCTTGGGTGTGGGCATTGAGTGGGTCGCTGCACGGCGTGCTTCTCTTTCAGCCAGTTTTTTTCGTACTGCCTTGATCAGAATCACCCGTTTGCGCAGAACCTGCTTTCGGTCTGGCAAGGGTTGGTTCTCCTTTGGCATCAGATTCTGTACCCTTTGCGGTGCTTTTGCCTTGATGGCTTGCTGTTGAATTGCTTTACGGCGAAACCGCGTTTTACGTGTAACCTGTGTTTCCGTTGGAACAGTGGTGTTTTGGAGCGGCGTCGACGAAGATGTTTCGCCGGCGGATGCTTTAGCGGCCTGCCTTTTAAGCAAAAGCCTTCGGTACATTTTGTACGGAATTTTCGTGGATCGGAAAGCAAAGCCCGCCGCATCTTCGGCTGCCTCTTTTGCTTTATCTTCGACCTTTTGCTGTGCATAGTTATCGGAAGGTCCTTCCCCACTCGCACCGCCCCTTATTTCTTGACCGGCTTGTTTGGCGTGGGCTTGTGCCTGATAAGCTGTGCGCAGCGCCGTTTTCTTTGCCAGTTTTTTCACTGGGTTCAGTTTCTTCTCTTTTCGCACCGTTATCGTTCTCCTTGCTCACGTGATGGCTTTTTCTTCGGTTTGCCCATTAGGTTGTCGTAGACTTTGGGCGTCACGCGAAAATAGTCGTTACCTTCAGCCGACTCAATAAAGAAGTGCGGCTCTCGGAAATGCTGTTTCATATACGACATTTGTTCAGGCGGCAAACTGCACAGACTGCCGCCATCTTCTGTATCGCACAAACCGCAAAGAAGGAAGTCACCTGCAATGGCATCCCCAATCTCCGGCAAAGCACGATTCAAGGGCAAACCCAACAGCTTGCCTTCATCGTGACAAACTAGCCCCACCGAACGGTCCGGCCACGGGTAGACGATTTCAATTGTGCCACCGACCTGCTTTTGCAGCTCCTTCAAAGTATGTGGGATGGTTATTTCCACGGGATGTTTTCCGGGCTGAACAAGAAGAACCGTCATCATGTCATTTTCCATAGCGTTCTTGCTCCTTATTCCAAAATAAAGAAAAGGCGAAACCCATTTCCTTCGTGGAAATTGAGTTTCGCCTTTGTTTTTAATGTGTCTTAAAAGTTATTGCTCTGAATAAAGCTGGATGCACTCATCGATAATGGATTCGATTGTGTGGATCTGTGAAGGTGTGAGCTGGCGCAGTTTATCAGCCAAAATCAGCAAATCCTTATCCACAATATCACCTGTGAGAAGATAGTCGGCACTGACACACAGCGCAGCTGCCAGTTTACGCAATGAATCGGGACGCATTGCACGCTTGCCTGATTCCGCATAGGAAACGGCTTGTGTTGTCATATCGGACATTTCTGCCAGCTCTTCCTGCGTGAGTCGAAGCTGTTTTCTCCGTTCGCAAATCCGTCGGGCCATTTCTTGTATGCAAAGTTCTTTTTCCTGTGCCAAGTTTGTGTCCTCCCTCGCGCTTTGTTAAATTATATCCACAATGCGCAAAATAAATAATCGTGTACTGTTGACTTTTGTCAACACAAGGCGATACCATAGACAAAATGGAACAGGAGGCATTAAAAATGCGTGAAAAAACCGTTTGTTTTACAGGACACCGGATAATACCGTCTGAAAAAAGAGCCTCACTTTTTGCTCATCTGACAGATGTGATAACGTCGCTGCTTGAAGCTGGGTATCGCTATTTCGGTGCAGGCGGTGCTTTGGGTTTTGATACACTTGCTGCGCAAGCAGTGTTACAGTTGCGGACAGAGTATCCACAGATTCGTTTGATTCTCGTTCTGCCCTGCAAAGAGCAGACCAGAGGTTGGCTTGCCGCCGATGTAGACACATATATTGAAATCCTGCATCAGGCAGATAAAGTGGTGTACACAGCGGAACACTATTACCGGGGCTGTATGTTTAAGCGGAACCGCCATCTGGTTGACAACAGCAGCGTCTGCATCTGCTACCTGACATCTGATCATGGAGGCACGGCCTATACTGTGCGGTATGCCCAGTCCCAGCAACTTAGATTGTCAATTTGGCCGACAGCATATAGATTATCGTTCCCATTTCGGCGGCTGAGATTCCAGTTCACGGCAATACTCGGGATATCGGAGCCGGATACCTTCCATGAAATAGGGTGCAAACTCGCAGTCAAAAAGATCATACGGCGTTGCGTATCCGTCAGTATTCCACCCATTCCAGAGGTTGAAAGCCAGCCGGGTGATCCGTTCCGTTCCACTGGTCTGCCAGCCGTCATTGATACAATCTGGGCGGATACAATCCTCTTCAAAGTCAAAGATTTTTTGGATGTTGTTCCGGGTATCGCTGCTGATACCCACGACATAGAAAAAGGCTTTGTGGTAGGGATCATCCTTTCTCGTCTGCTTGAGCACCATATTATAAAATGCCAGATGTTCCCGATCCTTAAAACGAATTTCTGATTTCATTAGATTATCTCCTTCCTTATTGTGTGAACCAACAAAGCTGAGCATCCTCATTATGGAATAGTATATCATAATCTGAGAATCTAAGCTCACGATTGAACTTTTCCGTAGCTTTATTGGGTAGGGCTTGCAGAGCAAGCATTTCACGCCACAAATCCGGGTGATGGTCGTAAAGATGACGCAGTTCGGGCAGCTTCGCATTGGGACAAAACCAACAGCCGTTGCGGTCCGTAAAGTCGTAGACCGGGGAAAGCAGCCCATACCGATGGCACAGTTCCCATGCCTCTGATTCACTGCACGCATACTGTTCCAACAGAGAAATTTGTTTTTCTTGCAGGCGCATAAGCCGATCCTGCTCATCGGTGGCGAGGCCAACATACTGCTGCGTATCTTGGGGCAGACTTTTCATATACTTTTGAATGGGCCGCACTTTACAATCCCGTTGGATATTGCATCGTCCACATAGGGGAAAGCCTTTCAGCTTTCCTTTTCCTTTGCCTCGCTGGATGGTTTTGGTAAAGCACTCCTTGTAAGTAGTGTTTGCCCGTAGAATTTTTACATTCAAACCAGCCCGTCGAAGCCACGGAATTGCTGTTTCATAAATAAAGGTACGGTGTTCGGGAACCTCGCCGGAGATTTCTTTATCAAACATCACCTCACAATAGACGATCTCGTCCAGCGGTTCGTGGTGCATCAAGGCAAGAATCACGGTGGCCAGACTGTCTTTGCCCATACTGCAAGAGCAAATTGTTTTTGGCATAGTTCCTCCAAAAAGATGCGGCCCTGCCAATGCAGGGCCGCTTGCTGTAGGTAGATCAGTTTTCCATTTCGCCGGGTTTGGTTAATTCGACGAGTAACATTATTCGATAAGTCATAAAACCTCCTTAAAAATAGTGCATTTAATTGAAACTTCTTGAATAACAATAGTCCTTCTGATACCTGCTTTATAATGAAATTGTGTCAATTAGACAACAAATATCAAGGAGGTTATCAGATGGATAATTGTAAAAAATTTAGCGACTTGACAGTTCGGTTACAAGAGCTGTTTAAGTCAGCATCCTACAGTGAAAGTACTGTTAAGGACATGGACTTCATTCTCCGAGCGTTTACCAGTTACATGAACGCTAATGGCATAGATGAGTATTCGCCGGAGATTGGAGAAAACATGATTCGCTATTGCGAAGAAACACTAAAGGTCTGTGATTCCAGAGTTTCACGAGCAAAAGGAATCGTAGCAAAGCTAAATCGCCTATATCAGGGGCTCGATGGCGAAGAAGCTTTATGGACTGATAAAACCGTACCTGTTGAATTGCCGGACAGTCTGTCAAAAGCTTTGGATTCATTCATTTTGCATTGTCGTCACAATGGAAACAAGGACACCACTCTCCACTACAAGCGGTGGATTTGCAGCCGATTTCTAAAAAATCTGGAAATCCTCGGATGTCAATGCCTGCAAAGTATGAACGGAGAACTGATTCAGTCTGCATTTTTACAACTTGGCTATCTTCGTTATTGGGAAAGGGTTGGTCCGTTTCTACATTACCTGTTTGAAAGCGGACAAATTCAAAGAGATTTTTCCAAGTTGATTGTGAATCGAAAAAAATACTCTCCACAACCAACCGTGTATACACAGGAAGAAGTTTCTGTCATCGAAGATTCCGTTGATTGCAGTACGACAGCCGGTATCAGAAATTATGCAATTCTTTTATTGCTATCCCGTTATGGTATCCGTTCCCGTGATATTTCCGCTTTGCTGTTTGAAAACCTTGATTTTAAGAATAACAGGATTCGATTTACACAGCAAAAGACTGGAGAACCATGGGAAATGGAGCTGTTCACGGAAGTAAAAGCCGCATTGCTGGATTATATCCAGACTGCACGTCCGAACGTTCCGAACTGTCAAAACGTATTCCTGACAGCGGTGATTCCATACAAACCATTAGACAGTTATGCGATAAATACGGCAGTAGGAATGCTCGTTGCCAAATCAGATGTCAACATTTCAGAAAAAAGGCATGGAAGTCGTGCATTCAGATCCTCGATTGCAAGCAACATGGTCAATGACAGGATTTCAACAGAAGTTGTTCGTAAAGTGTTGGGTCATGGTACAAAACACGCAATCCGCCACTATACCCGGATGGATGTGGAAAATATGCGCTTGTGTCCACTCCCCGCACCAAAGCCAAGCGGTATTTTTTCGGAACTTCTTTCCTGGAAGGAGGATGATGTTCATGTTTAACAGTTCTCTTGCTCAGGAAATGACAGCGTATATCGAATTGAGAAGTGCCGCTTTTTCTGATTCCCTGGTCTCTAATGACAAAAGAGTATTGCTGTCTTTAGATCAATATTTAGTCCGAGCAGGATTTCAGGAGAAAAGCCTGACGGAAGAAGTCCTGACAGGCTGGGCAAAAACGCTTTCCGGAAAGAGCAAAACGGTAAAAGAAAAGCTAGGTGTGGTGCGTGGCTTCGGAAAATATCTGAATGCAATGGGATATGTTTCATTTCTTCCAACGCTACCCAAAGTGAAGTCGGATTACATCCCATACATTTTTTCCGATGAGGAAGTGGATTTGATCTTTCATTATGCTGACAACATAAAACCTATAAATCCAAAGTCATGCAGCTCCTATTTTCAGTTGAAAATACCTATGGCTTTGCGGATCATTTACAGTTGCGGAACACGGCTTCAGGAGACAATGGCTCTCCAACGAAAAGACATCGACTTTAAGAATAGAACACTTTTCTTGAAAAATACCAAGTTCTCCAAGGAGCGGCTGATTCCTGTTCATGATTCTCTTATTGCAATCCTGGAACGCTACTGTTTCGCTTTGGGGATTATGCATCAGCCGGATGCATTCCTTTTTCCTGGTAAAAAGCCAGAAACTCACTATACCACCCGACAGATGGATACGTGGTTTTCAGAAATCTTGAAATCAGCAGGGATCGACCAGCGTGAGAGAGCTCCCCATGAACGTGGAGCCTGTTTGCATTGTTTTCGCCATCTTTTTGTTTTGAAGTCGATGCAGCGACTTGAATCAGCGGGACATCCTGTGGATGTGAACGACTTGCTTTTACCAACTTACCTTGGTCATGAATGCTTGCTTGACACCGACAAATATATGCGTTTTTCTGGTGTTCAGGTTCCAGAGTCTCTTGATGTATTTGAGACATTTACCGCAGGGCTGATCCCAAATGTGGAGGTGCCGTATGAGGAAGAGTAATTCTGAACACGAATTTATCCCTCTGCTGGGAAGATTCTTCACCGAATATCTGCCTGTTTCCGTGAATGCAAGTCCGAATACCATTGCTTCCTATAAATGTGCTTTCCGTTTACTGTTTCAATATCTTGATGAAGAAACAGAGATAAAGATCGGACATATCACATTTGAGATGTTGGATTTTGATCTCCTCACAAAATATTTCGACTGGCTGATATGCACAAGGAAGAATAGCAGGACTACTGCAAAGCAAAGACTGGCGGCATTAGCTTCGTTCGCTGATTATTCAGAAAGCAGAAATCTCGAAGCCGCTTATGTTTTCAAAAACAGTCTTAAAAAAATTTCAAAGAAAACATTCCGTAAGGTAAAAAGCAGACAGAGAAATTCGTTTACCAGAGAAGAACTCGCAGTGCTATTATCACTTCCTGATACTACGGAAAAACTTGGCTGGAGAGATCTTGTTCTTTTGTCAGTAATGTATTCCAGCGGAGCACGTGCCCAGGAAATCTGTAATCTTACCGTTAAGGATGTTGTGCATGATGGAAAAGGAAATGCAATTCTCACTCTGATTGGCAAAGGAGAAAAATCCCGTCGGGTAAAGATCACTTTTGATGCGACTCAACTTTTGGACAAGTATATTGCCTCAAGGAAGATTGGCATGAAGCCAGATGTTCATATCTTTCCGAGTCAGAGAAATGAACATTTGTCGGTGGCTGCAATCGAAGAAATCTACGAGAAATACATTCAGAAGGCAAAAGCCGCACATCCTGAGATGTTTTGTCGTGGTCCATATACCCCTCATGTCATGAGACATACAACGGCAACACATTTGATTGAGTCCGGGGTTCCGTTGGCTATTGTAAAAAATATCCTCGGTCACACATCAATACAGACAACACAAATTTATCTGGATATATCCCAACAGACCGTTGACCGTTCAATGGAGCAATGGAACGAAAAATGGTTTTCACAGAACAATCCAGATAAAACAACACTGCCACTGGAGAAGAATGCCATTCCAGACTTTCTCAAATAGCAGTGTATTATTATTCGAGGAGAATAGTTAAATTCCTTGTATTTATGAGGATTTTTCTATTTTCCTTGAATAACGTAACTCACTTAATTAACCAAATTATCTGACATGTCAGATAAGCGGGTGGTCAGCAGGCGATAGATTTTGGTATTCGTGGGATGGTCGTTTACAAAGGGGATCAGGTTGTTGCCCATCTTCAGAATGCCCTGACCGGGTTTCGCCAGCTTCAGATAGTTCTTCTGCGGATCGGACAAACCATACAGTTCCACCACACTGTCGATGTCCTTGGTCTGGCGCAGCATACACACAAATTCGCTGTTGGCCAACATGGCGTATGCCGTATCGTTGGAAAGGCAGTCCTGCACGTTCTGGGTGATGCCCGTTGCATAGGCGTTGTATTTGCGGAACCGCTTCCAGCTGGTATAGAGGAATTGAGAACTCAGCTTATCCCGCAAAAGCAGGTAAATCTCATCAAAGTACACCCATGTTGCCGCTTTGGGGTCGTTGCGCTCATTGCTCATCACACAGGTGTTGATGTACTCCAACATGGACAGCATGGCCACCGGCTTGAGCTGGTCGCCCAGGCTCTGGATATTGAAGCAGATCAGGCGATTGCTCATATCCACGTTCGTGGGATGTGCGAACATATTCATGCTGCCGGTTGCGAACAATTCCAGCGCCAGCGCAATCTCATGAGCACGTTCATGGGGTTGCTCCTTTAGGTCGTTATAAAGATCGGTCAGTGTGGGGCACGCAATCTTATAGCCGGATTTAATCAACGGCTTGTAGATAAGTTTGTGGATTTCCGGGTGGTTCTCAAGATAGTTGTCCAATGCCACATAATTCAGGCCGCCAAGGGAAACATAGTGGTTTTGCCTCCAGTCATGGCCTTTCATCAGATGCAGTGTTGCCCCGGAAAGCAGATCAATGGGGGCTTCATAAACCTCTGCGAGGTCGGTTTCGGTGTTTTTGGGAGGAATGCAGAATCCGTATCGCTTCGCGCTTCCGGCACACTCTCCGCGAAAAATTCCCTGGCATCCTCTCAAGCTTGCAGATCGAGGCTTTCCCTCACTGTCCATCCCAATAAAAACACAGTTTTTATAACCGCTTCGTGTAGTTTGATAGAGGATGCCCTGATTGATGCAGTATTTCAAGATCTTCCCGTCGATACCTCTGCGCTTCAGGTATTGCACGACCGTTTCTGCGTTGCTGTCGGGAAGCGGCTGTAAGAAAGGCTTTCGCTCATACTCGTGTTGCGGATTTTTTTTGACCGGCTGAAAAGGAGCATGGGCAGGGAGTTCCAGTTCACACAGATGGCGCACGGCACTGACAAAATCCATTCCCTTTACCTGAATGAGATAGTTCAGCGCCCCTCGGCCTCCAATGCCTCTGGAATACCAATGCCATAAACCGTTGTCGCTGATGCAAAGGCTGCTGTGCGTAGCAGTTTTGTAATCATGCGGACCTGTGCGGATCAATTCTTCCGGTTCGTATCGCTGCATATAGCTGATTAAATCTACGGTTCTTGCCAACTTAATCTGATCCGTTGTAACTCTTTCTCTCATAGAAAAAATCTCCTTTTCAGCCAGTCATTTTTTTTAGCTAGTAGGGGGGTGTGGGGGGAAAATGTCGCCGACGCATTTTCCCAAAATGGTACACTTCCCCCACTGATCATTTGGTAAATAAAAAACGGCCGCTACAATAAGTAACAGCCGCTTAACAAGCAAAATGATTGATATTGCTTTCGCCATGAATCAGCTCATCAAACTTTGGTTATTCACAAACTCCCCAATCGTGTCCGATGGATATTTCATTCGTAGTTTGAAAGCTTTCTGCACATTTTTGCACATTTTCTGCACATTTCGCCACTTCTTTTTGAATTTGTTCCATGTGCTTATAGTGCACTAAATGCAAACATTGCAAAAGACAATTTCTTATTTTTTTCTTTTTTACGCTATTTTTGTTTGTTTTTGATAAATTTCGATATGGATTTTTTCGTTTCCAGTGTACTTTTACTTCGAGCGATTTCGACACGAATAAGAACTATAATTCATACTAGATTCATCAATTATAAACAAGGAGTGATCTTTTATGAATAAGGAATTCGTAATGTCGTTATCGCAATCCTATCGGCAGGATCTTCTCGATGCCATACAGCTGGCTGAACAGGGGATGCTGTCGCCCTCGCAGCAGGCGTACTGCTTTGAGGAAATCGAGGACACCAAGGGCACTGCGTTGTACCCTGCGGACGGGGACGAGCTGTTTTGCCAGTTGCGTACTGCGTTGGGCGAAAAAACGCAAATTTCCGAACGCCAGCGCGCGGAAGGCGAGCTGCACAAGTTGGGGGTGGAACTCTTCTTCCATACCTATATAGACAGGTTCACCTTTGCTGAAATTACCCATAACACCGCAGCCCACAAATATGATGCCATTATCTACCTTGATGAGCGTGTCACCAACGAGGAAAAGTGCGCCAACGCCGCAGCGATGCGCAGGGCGTTTGATGCGTGGCTGGATGAAAACGGTCTTACAGCAGACCCCACCGCTTTAACTGAGGTGCCCGATCCGTGCGAGGGGCGCTTTGATACATTAGCCGGGGCGATTGCGCATATCGACCATATTTTGCACTTTCCCGACCTGCTGCTTATCTGAAACACCGCGCCTGAAAAAACTTTTTTCAAAATTCAGTATTATATCGTCAACATATTGGCAATCCAGCGAAAACTGATACATCAATGCTGAACGCTCTACCGTGATTTATATTACAATATTTACATATTATAGTATAAATGGGAAAGGGTGTATCTGCTTGCTACAGGTAGCCGAATATGAGCATTTTGTCCGTAAGCGCATCACGCAGCTGCGCCATCGCCTCCACGTTTCTGAACATAAAATGAGCCTTGACCTTGGCAAAAGCGGCAGCTATATGCGCAGTATTTCGATCGGCAAGGCAATGCCCTCGATGCACGAATTTCTGCGCATCTGTGAATACCTCGGCGTAACCCCGCAGGAATTCTTTACCGGTGCCGGGGACGAAACTGACCGTATCAATATCTTTAACCGACTGCAAGACCTCGATGACGGTGACATACAGAAATTGCAGACATTCCTTGGTTGGATGGAAGAAAAGTAAATCCGCTTTCTGCCCGACAAGTTTTTGCTTGCCGGGCTTTTTCTTTTTGTGGGGCTTATTTAGTGGAAAGGCGTATTGCATGCCTACTACCATGACGACACCGCTTATAACTCCCTGAATAATGCAATGTCTAACGAAGACATAGAGGAGAAATACGAAGTAAATTATATTCCTGCGGTCGAATTCTGGGATCAAATATAATAGAAAATGGGGCTGCCACATACAACAGCCCCACTTTTTATTTCTTTTCGCGTCTTGACACAAATGGCATCACTGCCCTACGCAGCACATCCGCCGTACTCGCAACATTTTGAAGCGTAATATACAGCTTCATTGCATCGCGTTTGACGGGGTTCTCGTCAACCAGTGCTTCCATCACCTCCTGCAATTCATCCAGTTTTCGAATGATAAGCCTGTAATCCGCTGGCGGATATTCAGCAGGAATCGTATCTGCAATCAGGCAACGGATATATTGTTCTCTGGACATACCTGTTTTAGCAACACGGCAGTTCAGTACAGCCAGTTCTTCCTCCGGAATGCGAACTTTTACATCCTTATATCGAGTCTTATCTGTTGCCACTGCCATTTCCTCCGCTATGTACGGTATGGTCATCACCGTATATGACAAACCTATCCAAGTCCCGCAGGAAATGCTCGATCAGGTAGACGAACATATCTTCATCATCGGGAAAGCCGTACTTGGCACACAACTTAGCCATTTTCCCAGAAAAACACGTAACAAGCCAGATTTTATCCTCACGGTTATGTGCTTTTGCGCCTCGCAGATGTTCTTCAAAGCTCTTCATGATCGTTACTCCTTCAACGCCTTCATTGTTTCAGCCAGCTTCTTGCGCTTCTCATAGACATAGGTATGCCCACAGCCAAAGTGTTTCTGAATTTCTTTGTAGTTCATTTTCAGAAAGCACAAAAGCCACTCCTTTTCTTTTGGTGAAAGCCTCTGTACTTCCTGTTGAAGAGCCAGTTCAATCTCAACCTTCCGAAACATTTGCTCGGCATCAATATCTGTCAGATGTCGCGGGGCCTGTTCCAAGGAAATCACAATGACATTGGGTCGATTCTTAGCAGCATAGCGAATTGCGTGCCATTCCATTCGGCGGGTTATATAGCTAGTGAACTGTCCTTTCACCGTGCTTTTTTCATTCAGTTCATCTTGACTAAATTGCTCAAGTAACTCTTCAAATTCATGCTGGATCATTATACGTCCTCCTTATTTTTTGTTGAGAATCAAAAAATAAGGAGGTGCCCTTGGAACGGCATCGCTAGTAAAATGCTTAAATAAAGGCAAAGGATCGGAAACTCTGCGCACGATCGCCACTCTCCCTTCAAAAGGTAAGAGAACACGTCGATTGAGATTTTCCGGTCCTTTTTTGATATTGTTTAATGTTTGCCGTCTATTTTTAGAGATGCTTTCTCTTTTCCATTGCCGAAAATGCTTTACTTTCCCTCACGGATTTTGCTATTTGCTGCAAATATCCGCCATCTGATGGTAATAGTATCGACATCTCTATTATAAAACTCAACTTATCCAATAATTTGTACCTTGTACAAAACAATCAATATTGTTCAGTTTATCGTGTGGTTTTCCTGTATGTCTAAAACCTTCTTCTGCTCCTGTTGGGCCTTTTTCTCTTCAGAATTTGTCTCGCGTAGTTGTTCTTTCGTTTCTTCAATTTTCCTTTCAAGTTGCTCAGTAAATCCAATCGCTTTATCCAGATCAACGGATTGGTCAATTCCTTCTTTTTCCACATTCTTTGCTGCACTACTGTAAGCCTGCAATTCCGTACTATGACCACTGTAAAAAGCCGATTTCTGACTCATAGGCAACTCTACATACTGCATCCAGACAGGCTTGTATGTTTTGCAAATTTGTAAGCTCTTGGTAACCGCAGCAACTTCTTTTCGCTTTTCCTGCATAATCTATCTCTAGTTATACAGTTTGATACATTTTAGCCTCAACCCAAAATGCTCCCTGCACAGCACGCCGCTCTTTTCATCGCGTTATGCCATGCAGGGAGCACTTCTATTTTTTCACGATACCCACTATTAGATAAATTTCACCCTTGGATTATATAAATCCAGCCGCTTTCTGTGGTGTTTTTGCTCACTTAAGAGTTTAGATAAAATTCAATGTTATCAACGCAACTCCAGTCTCCGGCGTTTCCATCAGTATAGAATGCAATAGTGCATTTACCATTGGTAACATTGATATTCCCGATTTCAACCTGCGTCCAATAGGAATTGACAGGAATTTCGACACTCATTTCACTGCCACCAAAATCGGTCGCCAATATTTTGTTCTGCTTCTGACCACCGCCGGACTGAACCATTGCTTTCAAAGTGTATGTACCATTGGGCAAATTATAAATCGTCTGCCAAGTGTATGCATCATGGGCGTCCGCCGAATAATGGACAAGGTGGAAACGACCACTTGCTGCATTGCTGTTTTTCTCAAGGTAAGTAGCGGAAGGCGTGCCACCTTCGAAATTCCAACCAGTAGCAACAGGCACTGCACTACCATCATCTTCAAAGCTGCCATTGGTAACGAGGTTTCCATTCATCTGCGGAATACCATCGCTATATCCACCAACAAATGCAAGATCATCAACCGCGTAGTTGCCCTGCCAGTAGAAGCCGAGCTTGATTTTTGCAATTCTGGTTCGGTCAAAGCCCTTATCGCCAGCAATGGGAACCCAAATTCTGGTCCAGTTGTCATAGACCGTCTTTTCATGGCTCCACGAACTCACTTCCGTACCATTTTCGTCAACAAAAGTAACCTTTACCGTTGCAGATTTCGGATTCACCATATCCTTAACGGAGAATGTTAAATACTGATACGAAGATGCATCAATGGCTGCACCACTCTCAGAAGAAATAATCACACACTGTTTATCAGTGCCAGGATCACCGTTCTGAGTTGTCGTCAGCATAATGCCCTTGCTTCCACCAAGGTTCGCGGTGCTATCCGTAGTGGCAACCGAAGCCCCTTCACCAGCAGCAAAGTTATTATTGCTTTCAAGATTGTTGAACCAAATTGGGGAAGCCGCATTCCCGACCTGATTGCCATTCCACGTCATAGTTGCCATGGACTCCGGCAGAAGTGTATAGCGGAAGCTCTGCTCACCCCACTGCACCTTTACCTCTTGTGCCTCGTTTACAAGGTTTGCCAGTACAAGCACCTTCGAACCATCGGGATTCTTAAAAGCCACAGTCTCAATGTTGTTGTCGAGGCTTGTAGAATCAATTCTCTGAGCACCCGGATCAACAAATTTGCTGATATGACCCAGCGTGTAATAATCAACATTGTAATCCCAGCTATTGGTATCGGTGTTGATCGTAATCAAACCACGGTTGGTAGAATCTTGATGCTGATTGACATCATAGTAGTAGTCAGGACCACCATTCTGATCAAGCGCAAGGTTCCAATAAATAATGGATTTGCTCCAGTTGCGGGTGATATTGACAACGGACGATGCCTGATTCAAGAATGCGGTATTCCACTTGGGGAATCCCCATTCACCGCCAGAGCCTTCCGTAAACCAAATGTCCTTTGTAGGATACTCTTTATGGACTACAGACATGACCTCTTCGTCACCCTCATACCAGTGCCATGCGGAGCCATCGGTCGCGGCCAATGCACTTGCGTCCTGATAATATTCGAGGGGATACGATCCGTCTTTGTAGTTGGTCGTAGTATAGCTATGATCCCAGCAGATAATTTTGGTGTCGAGACCGTTGCGATCAAACGTCGGGCGAAGATAATTTGCGACCAGATTCTGCGCTTCGGTATGCGACATGGGCAATGCAGGCCAGTCATAACTTGCGTGATCCGGCTCGTTATTCGGAGTTACGGCATAGATGTCGATGCCGCGAGACGCGTATTCCTGAATGAATTTAGTGATATAGTTGGCATACGCCTGATATTTGTCTGCCCGCAATGTACCCTTTTGATTCTGATACATTCCAAGGACAGAACCGTTTTCCTTCATCCAGCCCGGAGGACTCCAGCAAGACGCCATAACCGTGATTCGACCCGTCTCAACTGCCAGCGCGTCCTGTACGGTCGGCATGATTTCGATGAGTTCATGGGAAAAGTCCCAGTTGGGCAGACTGTCATCTTGCTCGTCGGGCGCAAAATTGTACGGCGCGACGCAGTGGTCGGAAGCACCAATCGTCTGCCGCAGCATACTCAGGCCGATGCCAGATTCTTTGTCAAACAGTGCTTGCATAGCAGCTGCTTTCGCAGAATCGTCCAGATTAGTCTGATAGAGATGCGCCGACGCTTCTGTAATGGAAGCACCGAAGCCGTCGACCGTCTGGTAGGTGTTATTCTCGTCGACAACAATCAAGTTGTTAGTCGATGCACTGTCTCCAGAGCCGAAATGGACAGGAGTTTGCTTTTCAAGCCCCTTCTCCATTCCACTATCGGTCGCATTGACCTTTGACACCCAAATATTGACTTCGGGCGAATCCGCATATACGCCCATAGGTGCCATAGTGCTCGCCAGAACCGCACCGGCAAGAGCACCCGCAATAATTCGCTTTGACATAATTACTCCCTTCTACTTTGGTTTAATTCAGTACAATCGTTGTCATAGAGCTGGCCTCGATCTCACAGGCAACAAGGCTGCCCTTGACGCGCAGTGTGACCGGCATACATTGTTCAGTTCGGTTCAGCAGCACTACTGCCAATGTACCATCGGGATTCACAAAGGACACTGTTTCCAGCTTGTCCGTGTAGCAGGTTGCCGCAATCCGCTTTGCTCCCGGTAATACATAGTGACTGAACTGTTCAATGTAATAATACGATAACTTATACTCAACCTCCTTTGTATTGGTATTGCACATGATCGGCGCATCGCAAAGATTGGAAACGTGGTTGGGGCCACCTTTTTCATCCAGCACAATGTTCCAATCAAAGAACAGATTCATGCCGGCGTTAAAATCTCCAATCATATCGTGTGCGTAAATCTGTGCGTTTTTCAGTTGATCTTTATCCCGAAGCGAATATTCAATACATCCTTCAGTAAAAATCAACCGTTTATCCGGATATTGCTCGCGTACAAGGCGTACGGCATCGAAGTGATCGCCGCTGTACCAATGGAAGGCAAAACCGTCAATCATTGCATTGGTGCTGGTGGTAACACAAGTGCTTGCACAATCGAACAGGCGCTCCTTGTTGTGATCCCACATATTGATTTTGATTTTGCCCAACCCAGCTTCCTGCAAAGCCGGGTATAAGTGCTTTTCAAGGAATTCCCGTTCTTCCTCATGCGTGTAGCGGCAACTATCCCATGTCTGTGTGGCGTGGGGTTCATTCTGCACAGTCAGGAATTCCACTGTGATTCCATGGCTTTCGTATTTCTTAATATAACGGCAGATATAGTTTGCCCACGCATCGGCATACTCTGGCAGAAGTTTTCCGCCGTGGTTGCGGTCATTGTTGGTTTTCATAAACGCTGGCGGAGACCACGGCGTGAGCATTACACCGATTTTATGACCGGCATACTGCTCTGCCAACTGGATATAGGGCAGAATGTATTTTTCGTCCCGCGCCAGCGAAAATGTCTTGAATTCTTTATCCTGCGGATCAGTTACCGCAGAATAATTTCCCAGCGAGAAATCGCAACTGTCAAGATGAGTCCGAACAAAGTTGTACCGCAGCCCCTCCGCTCCAAAATATCCTTGCAGAATTTTTTCTACTGTTTCTTCCGGCATCTGTCGCAGCACAGAACCTGCGGCTTCGGTAATGGCACCACCAAAACCGTCAATCGTCTGATAGCGAATGTCTGGGTACAGATTCAGCAGCTGGACTTCTTGTGTGTCATCGTCTGCCACAACTTGCAACGGGGTAGTGATTTGGTTCGCAACACCGCCGTCAAATAATGTGGTATGTTTATTTGCAATCATAGGTGTTCCCCTTTACACAGTAATAATCATGCTGTTAAATGAGCGCGGTGCGAGCATAAAGCTCGTTACTTCACCTTCCAGTTCAACCGTCAGGCATTTTTCTTCACGGAACGGATTGAATGCTTCCACGGCATAGCTGCCATCCGGGTTACGGAAAATCAATGCATCTGCCGCCCAATGTCCAGCTGCACCCAGTCGCACGGCACCGCGTTGTACAGCATTAGAAAAATGCTTCATCACATAGAAATCCGGGTTTAAGGTGTAGTCACCATTTTGCACGGTAACCATTGCGTTCTGCGGGTCTCCCCACGTGCTGACGCCCCACGGTGCGAGAATCAGGTTCCAATACATATAGCTTTCTGCGCCGTTGCCAATGTAATGCTTCAGCATTGTCCACACATAGGTAGCATACTCCCACGTGTTGTCGCCAAAGCCGCATTCGTTTTCGGACTGCATAAGCCGCAATTCCGGCCACCAGCTCTCGAAAGTCCGCTGAATAGCGATTTTGCCACCCCATTGATAACTTACGCCTGTAATATACTGGCGCGCTTCATCGTCCTCCAGCACAGTATTGGCAAAGTAATCATAGTCCTCGGTGGCCCACTTATCGAAAATTAGACGATTATAGTCGCAACCGGGCGCATTGATTGTGCCGAGCCAGATTTCCGTATCAAGGCCGTTTTTCTTGAACGTGGGACCGAGGTAATCTCGAATGAATTCTTTCAGCTCGGCACCCGTCCACATGCAGGAAGGAAATTTTTGGTTTGCCACTGGTTCGTTTTGTACATGGATCTGATCAATGGTGATTCCCTCGTGCTGATATTCCTTTACAAATCTGACAAAATAGTCCGCATAGGCTTGCAGGTTCTTAGGCTCCCAAATCAGTTTACCCCAGTTGTACACGGGAGGATTTTTCATCCATGTCGGCGGGCTCCACGGGGAAGCGAACAACTTCAAATCCGGTGCATATGTCTTTGCTTTTTGGATATAGGGAATCAAGCGTTCTTTATCACGGTCAATAGAGAAATGCTGTAGGGCATAATCACCGGGCGTTTCATCAAGACTGTACCAATCCATCGCATAATCGTTTGCACCAATTGGCATGCGACAAAAGTTCAGCTTGCAGGCTTCGGCATCCGCAGCAAACAGTTCTTTCAGCAGACTGTCCTGCTTATTTTCTGGAAGAGTTTTGAGGGCTTCATAGCCTTGCTCATTAAAACATCCGCCAAAGCCAAACATTTTCTGGTATTCAACGCCATTTAAGCGAAGATTCGCTTTTCCTTTTGCGGAGATGGGTGTTCCCGTCTGCCAAACCGCTTCTGGGGTCGAATATCGCCATTGAATCTCTTTCATAAAGCGTACCTCTTATTTTTCAGAACCCACAGTCAAACCGTTAATGATGTATTTCGAGAAGAAGATATACACGATCACGATGGGAATAATCGAAATTGCAATCGCCAGATACATGGCTCCATAGTTAGTAAGGTAAAGTCCTTTGATCATGGCAATCATAACCGGCATTGTGTACTTTTTATCCGAGGTCAAAATAATCAGCGGCCCCATGTAGTTATTCCAGCAGGAAACGAAGTTGAAGATACACATTGTTGCAACACCGGGCATAATGCAGGGCAAAACAATGCGATTAAAAATCTTCCATTCACCGCAGCCTTCCAGTCGTGCAGCTTCCATCATGGAAAGAGGGATACTCTGCTCAATGATGCCCCGAAGGAAGAATACCGCAGACGCATTTGCAATACCGGGCAAAATCAGGGACGTATAGGTATTTAGCATATTGAGTTTCAAATTCAGCTGATAAAAGCCGATAATGCTCAACTGACTGGGCAGCATCATGGAGGCCAGCACAATAGCAAATAGTGTTTTCTTGCCCTTAAAGTGGTACTTTGCGAAACCGAAAGCCGTCAATGCGCCGAAATAGCCCGTAAAGAAAGTAAACGGTACTGCTACACAAAGGCTGTTCAGGAATCCGCGCCAAATGTTGACGTGACTCTGCATCGTAGTGTAGTTTTCCAGCGTATTTTTTCCGGGTAACAGATTCAGCTTGGTTACAATATCGAAGCTGGAATGGGTTGCATTCACAACAACCAGATAGAAAGGAACGATAGAAAGCAGCAACAAGAAAATCAGGAAAGCATAGATGATAACATTGGATATGATTTTCTGTGCTTTGTAAGAAGTCTGGCTTTTCTGATTTGTCACAGTATTAGTCATCGTAAGCACCCTCCTTACTCTGCATAGCGCGGAAAGCAAACACACTAAGAATTGCAATTACAAGGAACAAGCCAACCGACATTGTAGAGGCATACCCGTAATTAAAATTCTTGAAGCCCTGATTATAAAGGTACATGGATGTCGTCAGTACGGACTTGTTGGGATCACCGGTTCCGTTCGTCAATGTTGTAGGAACATCAAATAACTGCATACCGCCAATAATCGAAGTGATTGTCATATAAATCAAGGTCGGGCGAATCAACGGCAACGTGATTTTCGTAAAGGTCTGAGCTTTCGTTGCTCCATCGACCATCGCTGCATCATAAACAGAGCCTTCGATTGTCGTGATGCCTGCCATAACAATGACAGTCGTATAGCCGAACCACATCCACCATTGGATATAGGAAGTCATTCCAGATGTGAATGCACCACTATTAAAGAAAGAGAATGGTGCGCCCTTTACATGGAGTGCCTGCAAGATGTAGTTGGCAACCGACTTGTTTCCGTCGAACAGCAAGTTAAACAGCAAACCAACAGATGCTGCCGTAATCAGGTTGGGCAGATAGTACGCAGCACGGAAAAATTTCATTCCGCGAATACGGTTGAAGGTAAACAGCGCAGATAGCAAAAGTGCCGTCAGCATCTGGGGCACAAAGTTGAAAATCCAAATGCGAATCGTATTCCAGATGGAAAGATAGAACACATCATCCGTCAGCAGTCGGGCATAGTTTTTCCAACCGAGTGGCGTCATCTTGGCTAACCCATCCCATTTTTGAAAGCTAAGGATAAAGGTATAGACGATGGGATACAGCCCAAAAACGGCAAACACAATAAAGAACGGCGCAATAAACAAATAGCCATACCGCCCTTTGTCTATACTGTTATGGAATTTCTTCTTAAACATACCTGCTTCCCCCCATAAGATAATGGGCGGCGGCCAAGCATACGCCGCCGCCCATCAGGTCAGCCATTATAAATTTTAATCAGCTTAGTCAACCGTAAGCTCAGGATAGGCGTTCAACGCATCCTTCTTGAACTGCTCAATGGCTTCCTCCTTGCTCATTTCACCGGTAGCATACAGCTTCGTGTCAGAGAGGAAGAACGTGTTGAGCTGACCGTCATAGGCAGTCATCAGATCGGCAGGGATTTTTTCCATCTGCTCATTGTAGAACTGGTACAGGTTCTGACCACCCAGAACTTCTTCGCCGTCTTCCGCAGCAAGAGCCTGATCCGCAGACTTCAGGGAAACATACTCGCCATATTCTTTTGCGTACGCCTGCTGTGCTTCACTGTTGCAGGTCACATACTGCATGAATGCCCATGCCAAATCCTTGTTGGGACTGTCCTTATAGATGCCGAGCCAAGTACCGCCCTTCACATAAGGAACGGGACCTTGGCACAGACCCCACTGGCCTTTAGTCTTATCGGCTGCCGGTTTGACAACGAACTGATAGCCCCAAGTCGGCAAAACATAGCAGAATGTATCGTCACTTTCCACAGCGGCGCTCCATTCGGGGGCCCACGGATCGACGTTCAGGTCATAACCGTTATCGGAAATGGTCTTTGCCATATCCATGAATTCGAGCATCGAATCATCAATGATGAGCTTGTCATCAACGACCCACGGCTGCTCGCGGTTGGAGAACTGCATATTCATAATGTCCTGCCAGCTGGCGAACATTTTAACGCCCTTCTCACTGAATTTCGCAGCCGCGTCCAGCATTGCTGCATTGCTGTTCAGCTGCTGGGAAACCTCGTCAGGATCATCGGTGCCGAGAACTTCTTTTGCAAGGTCGCGGCGATACAGGATAGAGCCCGGAGATGCCTGCCAGCTCAGGGCGCGGACAGCACCGGAATCATCGGTGCCAACATTCAGAACATATTCCCAGATGTCATCTTTGTACTGCCCGACATTGTAGGGCTCCTGATTCAGGTCATCCCAGTAGCCAGAGTTGACAAGATATTTGACATAGTCCGACTCACCGGTAAAGATGTCTGGTGCGCCTTGCCCGCTTGCCAGCGTCGGAGTCAGTTTGGTAAGGAAATCGGCATTCGGAACAACGGTAATGTTGACGGTAACATCCGGGTACTCCTTATTGAAGCCCTCAACAAAACGCCCCAGTTCCTCACCAGACGACCAAACTTCCAGCGTACCACTGAGGTTGCCAGCAGTTTCCTCCGCAGCGGCTTCAGACGATGCTGCCGTAGATTCGGTCTTGGATTCAGCAGTGCTGGTAGCCGTAGAGGTGCTAGTACTGCCACAGGCTGCAAGAGAAACTGCCATAGCAGCTGCCATCGCGGATGCAACAAATTTTTTCATAATGTTCTCCTTTTCTATAATTTAATTCATGCGCACTCACGCATGTTAATCCAAAGAAATTGTGGAAACAGATTTTCCTTCTATCAAATCGGGCTTGACGAGCTTATTGATATGACCGCTTTTTCCGTCAAGTTCTTTCAAAAGCTGTTCAGCAAGCATTTCACCGATACGATAAACCGGCTGCTGCACGGTGGTCACGTGCGGGGTTGACAAAAGATTGTGTCCCAGCCCATCAAAGCCTACTACGGAGATATCCTCAGGCACGCGCAGTCCTTTTTCCATAATGGCTTGACATACACCGATTGCCATTGTATCAGTTGCGCAAAATATCGCCGTACAATCCGTTGTCTCCATCAAATGCAGTGCCGCATCGTGACCGCCCTGCACGTTGTTTACCGCGCGCAGATAGGCATTCGGCGGTGGTGCGAGCTTATGTTTTTCCAGCGCACTACAGTAGCCATTGTAACGATCTTCCGTGTAGTCCTTGTTTTCATCGACATTGATCATGACTATCTTTCGGTGCCCTTGCCGAATCAGATACTCGGTAATGTTCTCTGCTCCTGCAAAGTTGTCTACATCAATGCAACTTACTTTCGGCAAGTTTGTATGTCCAAACAGAACTACCGGACGATCTCGTTCACTGGCATAAGCATAAAACTCGTTGATTTCATCACGAAGTAAGCCTGTTACAATGTACCCATCGCAAAGATGTTCTTTCTTTTTATCTCGTAAAATCAGAAATGGATACATTCGTTTGCTAAGGGCATTACTGATACCAGCGATAAAGTGCATAACGAACGGGTTATTTAAATCAATATCGCTGGGAATGAATACATCAATCAGCCCGGTACGGTTTACGGCAAGACTTTTTGCTGCTGCATTAGGAACATATTTCAGTTCCGCCATTGCCAGCATAACTTTATCTTTCGTTTTTTCCTTTACCAGTTCCGGCGTATTGATCACGCGGGAGACCGTGATGCTGGAAACCCCTGCTCTTTGGGCAACATCCTTCAGTGTACTCATGTATCCCACCCCTCCAATGATAGGCCAAGAAATGTTAGCGCTATCATTTTTGCTGGTAATATATAGCGCTAACTTCTCTTGAAATGTTAGCGCTATCATTTGCAACTATAGATTACCACAACGAAATACGTTTTTCAATAGGATGGCGTTGTTTTCTACATAATTTACATGAAAAGTCAATCATTTTGAGACTTTTCGCCAACTGTTCTTTACTTTTCAAAAGCGACAAATCGATAATTAACCCTTATTCACATAAATCCGCCTGAATTGCCGTCAGTGTTTCCCTCTCCCGACGGTAATCTTGTTCTTGTAAGTCGATTTCTCTCAGTTGTTCAGCTAGATCATTAATTTTGCTTTCCAGAATTTGCGCAAAGTTATTCACTTTATCTATTTCAACAGACTGGTCGATGCCCTCCTTTTCCAGTTTCGCCGCAGCTGTTCGGTATACTTGAAGTTCCATGCTATGCTGATTGAAATACCCTGTTTTCTGATTTAAGGGCTTAGCGACATACTCCATCCACACAGATTTGTAAGTTCTGCATATCTGCAAATGTTTTGCAGCAGCTGCGTAGGTAGTTCGCTTCTGCTTCACTTCTGCCAGTTCATTTGTAAGTCCAATCCGCGTTTTTCCAAGATCATGTATAACTTTATCGTAATCGCCGGTGGTATGGATTCGACTATCGGCCATGCCTTGCAGCATTTTGCCGAGGAACTTCGCATTTTCAATTCCTGCTCGTCGTTCCACCGCAGCAATTTTGCGCTTTAGTCCAGTGCTTTCCGTTATAGGATTAATTGAACTTCCCAGAAATTCAGAGAGGCGGTCACCTTGTATGTTCAGCCTTTTCTTTGAATCGCCGATGGGGACATAACTATATTGCTGGTTGGGATATAAAAGCACTGTACACTGCCCGGCATCCAAATCACGAAGTACATATTTTTCAGGTATAAATAGTCGCTCAATGCCATTCTGCGGCAGATGGATCGTCACGCCTCGAATGGACATAGCTTTTATCTGATTTTCCGAAAGGATGACTTGCACAGGCTCTACGTGGTTTTCCTCGTCAATCTGCTGGATCAGCTTTGCGCCTCGGATCGTGCCGTGGGTTTCGTCCTCATAAACCAAGTCATAAGAGAAGTCGTTTCCGACGTTGAAAGTGATTTCGCCATCCGGCGAAGTTGTTACTTCACTTTTGTTGACCATTAGTTTGGCGGGGTTTCCATTGTCATCGTGAGCCTGAAGAACCAAACCATTTTTTCCCGCAGACAGAATTTGGCGGCTGCTTAACTTCACCGCTGCCGTACAAACTTCTGGATACTGAATCGTCAATTTTTGATAGCGGTCGAGCAGCGTGATCTCCGCGTCTTCCGTAATCTGCATTTTCCCATTCTTCAGTGCATACTCAATTCCTTCGCTGGTGAATTCCGAACCAAGTGCATCTTCTGGAACCCACGCACCATCCAGCACCGTGGCTCGGTACAGTACCTGCCCAGTCGCTTTCTTCACTTTGGTTTCGATGCCTGCAGTTTTCAGTTTATCTGCAAAGTCCGCCATACCAGTTGCCGAACGGAGGATACCAGTAATTGTTTTTCTCAGGTATTTCTGCTCTTGTGCATTGTCAGACAGTCGGGCGCAAATACCGGCATAGGTAAATGTATCAGTATCAGATAAGCTATTATCCCGGACAGATTGACCCGCACCCTCCAGCAAATAGCTAATATGCTTACCGCGAATTGTAGGTGTGATTTCCAGTCCCTTTGCCATAGAAAGAAACTGACTATAATCCGTTGCCCTCTCCAAGCAAAAATTCAGCCTCTTTCGGATTTCCGTCCGGTTGGATACAGATTTCTTTTTCCCTGCGTTTTCAGGATACAGTTGCCCAATCTTTTGTGGATCATCAATCACGGATAAATGTGCTTCCATGCACAAGCGGTCAGAAATATCCCGTATCTGACGTGCCGTGCGGTAAGGCACCGTTCGCAGTTTCTTATAGTCGTAAAAGGAAACTGCATTGATCATAATGTGGTTATGGATATGACCTTTATCAATGTGAGTTGCTACCACATACTCGTACTTGCCGCCTGTGTATTCAAATGCCAGTTTCTTCCCCAGCTCATGCGCCTGCTCAGGCGTGACAGCATCTTCTGGAGAAAAAGACTGTATCAGGTGATAAGCAAGATTTGTGGAACGCTTTCTTTTCAGGTTCCGCGCCTTGTGCGCAAGCACTGCTGTCATTTCAAAGTCGATAGAAGCTGTTTGAGGCTCACAATTATAGCCTGACACCAGCATCTGACCGTCGGTCTTGTCTGGGTTTTCGATATAGGCCAGTGCCTTGCCAAGAGTAGATTTTATCGCATGAATTTTTGTGATAGCCATAAGAAGCTCCCTAAAAAGAAAGATGCCCTATGTGAAATGAATCTCACATAGGGCATCTGCCTGTAATTATTGTTTTGTTGACTCCGCCTCCATCATAAGGCGGTCAAAATCGCTTTGGTACTGCCTGTCCTGTATAACGCGGTACTTTTCAAATTCACTCTCTGCGAAAGCCTTTGCGATTGCCGCTGTAACCTTTCCTTTATCTTTTAGAATTTCGGCATCGTTGAATTGCAGGAAAGCGTCCAGTTTCTCTGCCCAGTCCTGCATCGTCATAGGAATATGCCGCCGTGCTTGGCGCGTTGCATAGTCAAGGTACATTGTTACAATCTCATTCAGTTCTTGTAACTCATCTTGCTGCAAATAGTTCTTTGCAACAGAAACATCGGCTTTGACTATCTTCCCGTTTGGGGCATTCTTCCATGAGGTCAACCCCATGTGGTCTTTTGTGTGGTCTGCCCGTTGCACAATGACTTCTGCGGCAGTACTGCCATGAACAGCGTAGTGCATTTTATTCTGAACGGTTGCAAAAAAGTCTTTGGTCGTTTTGCTGTCTACCGAGTAATCTACGGCAGTAGCATAAATATCCGTAATTTTCTGGTAAAAGCGGCGCTCGCTGGCGCGGATTTCCTGTATTTCGGAAACCAAATGGTCGAAGTAATCTTCATCAAAGATTTGCCCATTAATAAGCCGATCCTTATCCAGAACATATCCCTGCCGGGTAAATGTATCCAGCACTTTGGTTGCCCATTGACGGAATTGTGTGGCACGGGTGGAATTGGTGCGGTAACCAACAGCAATAATGGCGGGCAGGGAGTAGAATTTGTAGTGATAGGTCTTGCCATTATCTGCAACTTGTGCAAATTTTGCACAAGTTGTACTTTCGGATAATTCATTTTCCGCAAAAATATTCCGCAGATGTTTGGCAACAACACTGCGGTCAACATCAAACAGTTGTCCGATGCCTTTTTGCGTCAGCCAGACCTCGTGATCCTGAACGCGAACTTCTATGCCATCTGTCTCTGAATCTTTCGTGAACACAAAAAAATCTGCTGTGCTGTTACGAACATACCGTTCTGTGCCTGCCATCGCTGCTCTCCTTACATCAGTACAATGTAAGAATAGTATATCATGCTTTTCAATAAGAGCAAAGCCCATTTTCACGATTTTCCATACAAATGGACTTATCTCTCATCATGTTCATTTTCTTGTGTATCATGCTGATGTTCCTCTCCCCTGCATTTAGCATACAATTCTAGCGTGCATTTGAGAGTAATCGGCTTCGGATATAGCTCAAGGAAAATCAGGGGTGAGTGATATTTTTTCTCATATTTTGTAATTTGACTATCCGTCAAACTTATCAGATCTTCGCCACCGTCTCCGCATATCAGAAACGGACCTGCGAAGAAATCCGTTGGACCATATAAGCGGTTCGGTGGTAATGGAAGCAGCTTTCCTTCATCATTACAGATGATATAGGCATCCCTGTCCAATCTTACGCTTTCTATACTCCCACAAACATATTTTTGAAAAGTTTCCAGCGTATTAGGTATCTTGATTTCCTCTGGGTACTTACCCGGCTGCACATACAACACACGGATTTCTCCATTTTGATTCATATCGTCATTCTCCTATTCAATAAATTTTTCTCAACAGCTTAACCACACGTTCCAGATAGTCGGCTTTCAGTTCAAGAAATTCTCGGCGCAGCTGCTCCACATCATTGGCATGAACCGACTTATTTTCATTGCAGCGTTTTGCAATTTGGTTAATGCTGCCCGCGATGCGACCCATCGAAGCATTTAATTGTTTCAGATTGGAAAAGTCATAATGCCGTACCTCTCCATGCAAAAGCATCTCTAAACCAAACGCCGAGAAATTTGTCATTTCAGCTTCAACCATCTTTGCTTCAACTAAGTGCCACTCCTCCTCCGTAAACCAGATGCGCTTCGGTATAGGACGTCTGCGATTCGCCATAAAGTCACCTTCCTCTATTGAGCTTGGGTTTGCCCAAAACGGGTTTCAGGGTGTCCCTGATCTGCATCTGTGGGACCCAGATGCAATGCTTGCTAACCGTCGCTCACGCTCCGGTTACCCCTGCGGGGCTCAATGGCGTCGCTTGCGGCGCACTGCAAAGAGCACCGCGCCCACAAGCATCACCGGCATAAAGTCCAGCAGCAAGGAAAGCAGATCAAGCTGCTTTTCCTGCTGCTTTACTGGTTGGGAAACAACCTCCGACTCTATGGCTGGATGTTCCGGTGCCGCTGTATCCCGATTGTTGAAACTATTCGCCGCCTGCACCGTGCTATTTTGATCTCGGCTTGACGTGTTCATCTCGCGGTCTGGACTGGCAGTGTCCGTCACCGTCAAGTGAAAATCCGCACCGGTTTCCGTGGAAAGTTCGTTCTGTTCACAGCTGAACTGGTAACGGTTTTCTGCATCGCCAACAACACAAGCGGAAAGAAACGCATATTTTCCGCTCAGTACATTTGGTTCAACAGCGGCTAACCCATTCGATTCATAAAGTTCCAAATCATAGACATCATCAGTGTACAAATTTTGCAAGTAAACTATCACGTGTTGGGAAAAGCCAACTGGTGCGGTCAGGTATGCTCCTACTTGCGCCGGTTTTGGTTCATAGTTCTCTGGTGGCGTTTCCAGCGGTTGCAATGTGTAGTGCCGTTGCTGGCCGGTCACGCTCTCGTACCAGCTGCTGCCTACCAAGGTATAAATCAGGTCGTAGTGGTTCCCGCCTTCTGCTCGCAAAAATGTCGCTTGGTTGATTTCCTGTAAGGGATAATCCCCCAAGGCATCATACTGCACAGCAGCCGCGCAGTAATATTCTGACGGTGCGACTGTCACTGTTTCCGTGTAGTTGTTCAACCCATTCAGAACAATAACTGTTGATTCTGTATCAGATGGGCCATTGCCAAGTGTGACAATCACAGTGCGGTTCTGCAATTTTTGAGGCAAATCCTTAACCGTCACCGTTACAGTAGCAGCATCTTCTGCATAGACTTTTGTTGCTACACAAAGTAAAAGTGCAAAAAGTAATGCGAGAAATTTTCTCATAAAAAGCACCTCTCAGAATCCTGCATAGCGGAAATAATAGCACGGTCTGCTCTCCATCCATGTGTTGGACATATTCACTGCAACGCCATAGCCATAGCAGCACTCGATCCACGCACCACCGCCCAGCGCCATCTGAACGTGCCCCTGCTCGCCGCCAGAGGCGTACACCACGCGCAAATCTCCCGGCTGGACTTCAGACGGGGAAATACTTACTAGGTCTGCTGCGTTCCGATAGGCGGCTGTGCTGCCTGCGGAAAAAAGCAGGTTCTGCGCCCAATAGCAATATTGGACAAAGCTCGAACAATCCAGATTGATGCCCACGCTTGGATTGCCCGGCCCGCCGCGCAGCGAAGATGGCTGGGCATAGACAAACTTTCCTTGGCAGCTTAACGCAAAGGCGACCACCTGACCGCGTGCGGTCGTGGCGTCGATATTCAGGCTGGCAAATAGCTGTCGCAGTTCTTCCTCGGTCATGCCACTGCCGGTGGCGCGGCATTTTATGCCGTCCACAATTCCATACAGTTCTTCCCAGTCCATGCGATACAGAAGTGATGCCCATTCCACATTTCCGTAAGCATCTTCGCCATCTTTATACCAACCTTGAAATCCGTTTGCGCCGTTGGGTAGCGTGATCGTTTTTGTATATCGGGCGGATACCGCATTACCGGCATACTCATTACCGTACTGATCCTGCTTAATAATTGTCCGGGTCAAAGTTCCTGCATCACAACTTTCTGCCAGCGCTTCCAGATTTCCGGTTCCGCCGTCCGCACCGTTTGGGGCCTGCGTTTCCGGGTCTGTGTAGCGGTCATAGCCTGTCAGATAAATCGTGCAGTCGAGATCGTAGTGACCGTACTGCCCATCGTTCAACTCTCCGGGGCACCAAGGTATGGCAGTTGCATTGGAGAAAGTAACCTCGTAATCATCGGAAACTGCATCATCACCCTCGCCGGTCACAACAGTAAAAGTGACCGTCAGCTCGTCCGGAGTATAAAACCAGTCGTTCAGTTCACCCTTGTACAAATTAGCGCTATCATCCAGCACAATATTGCCGGTGCAGTCCGCTGCCTTAATTTTCCCATCAGCAACTGCGTTGTATTCTTCCGGCAAATCGGAAAGTTCAGAGCCTGTTGCACCATCCGGGAAAATGACAGGAAAAAAGACGGTCACATCATGTGTGCCGTTTTCTTTCCATACAGTATAGCTTTCGTTCTCCGCATGACCTTCATTCCAGTGCCACTCTGCGGCGGCATCGTACTGCCCGCAGGCATCGTCACCCTCACTGCAAGTATGGGTTTCAAGGCGGTAGTCCTTGATGGAAACCACCTCGCCTTCGCTGCGGTAACCGTTCACGCAGCCGCCATAGCTCATGCAGGAATAAGGAGCTGACTCCCGTGCAGTCACATCCAGGCCATACGCTGCCAGTGCTCGGCAGAATTTTGTAAAAGGCACATTGTCGCCGAAAGCAGACACAAGCTCCGAACGCGGCCAATCCTGCTGGTAATATACCGCTGCCAGAGAGATGATCTCTGCCGTGTCATTGTAGATGCCATTGGCATAGTTCCAAGTGACACCATGCTGCAAATTATTGCTGCGCTGCCCGGTGAGCGAATCGTACCCATAGGGATTGCCATTGGGGTCAACGTCATTCTGGAATGCCTGATAGATGCCCTCGGTAACCGCTGCATTGCGGTAGTCGTTGATTTTCTGCACAAGCGTCTGAATGTCCTCAATACGATTCGCGCCAAACACAGAGGTGGACGTTGTGCCACTCATCTGTCCCAACAGGCTTACAATAATCAGGAACAGTAAAATAACCGCACCAATCAGGATCACTTTTCCCATAGCAATCAGATTTCGCAGCGGATGCAGGACCACGTTGGTTATCTTTTTAAGAATGTTCCCGGTATTGGTAGCAGCCTCTTTGACCTTTCCCGGAACACTGCCGGTGAAATCATCCGTTGAAACCTGAAATGAAGATAGGTACTGCTCTGTACTGCGTAGGGTTGCACCACCAATTTTTACAACGGATTTTCCTCCTTGCAGGCGCAGTACCTGCCCACCGGCTTTCAACGCATCCTTGGCATCAATCGTTTCATCTTTCAGGTCTTTCAGGATATTGCCAGCTTGTTTGCCGATTACAAAAGCACTGTCCGCTGCTGCGGCCATGATATTGCCTTCCACAACAGTCTGCGCCACTGCCATGTGCAGCCCTGCATTTTGAACGGCATCCGTATCGAAGTCATCGTGATAATTCAAAGCGCTGGCTCCGGCTTGCAGCGGACTTTCTATTGTATCCACAACCCGGTATGCAGGAGCTTTATAGTGACCGTTCTTGTGCTGGCTGCGCAGCAAATCATAATAGGCGCTGGCGCGGCTGGCGCGTGGCGTGTTTGTGCCGGCGATAGTTTTCTTATTACCTCCAGCAGAATCATGCAGGATTCCGGATGTGTCACCGGCACCGACATCATCGGACATTCCTGTATCAGATAGCGCGTCTGGTTCAGAGTCCAGACGACTGGACTGGTTTTTATTTGGCCCCATTTTTGCATCAAGCAGAAGGTCTTTTCCCGTATGCGGCATACCGAATTGAGTCTGAATGTTCGCTACAATATCCTCTTCTGTTCGAAAGAGTTTCTTCTGCTTATTCGTTTGCGTGAATAGTTCTGACATTTCATAACCCCTACAATCCCGGCTTATTTCTTGCGGTTAGGATTCGTATCCATCAGACGGAACAGCTCAGTGTCCTGCGGGAAAGTATTGTTGAAAGGCACCACTACTTTATCTGCAATCAGCAGACCGCTGCCAACCTCGGCATTTTCAATATACCGCTTTTCTTCATCGGAGATATGAAGCAGCCGTGCAATGTCGTTTGCATCGTCCGGGGCCTGATTCAGCAGCTTGATATAGCCGCAGTCGGACAGCATACGGCGGGCATCCTCGTTGTTCAGCACAGAGCGAACGTGTTGGGTAATGGAAGTCAGGATTGCGCCCCACTTTCGGGCACGGCTGGAAAGCTCGAAGTAGTAGTTCGTGCAGGCGCTGTTGCCCAGCAGGAGCTGGAACTCATCGGTGAAAATCCAAGTGCGGCGTCCCAGCACGCGGTTTCGGGTGATGCGGTTCCAGATCTGGTCCAGCACCGTCATCATGCCGATGGACTGCATACTCTTGCCCAGTTTCACGGTATTAAAACAGATGCAGTGGTTCTGCAAATCCACGTTTGTCTGGTGGGCAAACAGGTCCATTGTGCCATCCACATACATACTCAACGCCATCGTAAGCGCTTTTGCCTGCGGGCCCTGCAAAGACAAATTATTGTAAAAATCATGCAGCGAGGGCATCTGCTCACGCTCCGGATGCAGCAAATATTTCTGGTAGGTAATCAGCGCTGCGCGATCCACAAGACTGCACTCTTGGGCGCTCAGCTCTTTGCTGTTCAAAACCAGTTGGCAGAAATCTCGTAGGAACTGGCTTTTCAGCTGGATAGGATTACCTTCATCGCCGTAATCTTCCGAAATATCCATCGGATTGATATGAGATTTGCTCGATGCCGAGATTTCAATCACTTCACCGCCAAAAGCCTCGACCAGCCGCGCATATTCATTTTCCGGGTCGATGATGACCAGATCGTCCTCCGGCCAGCGCAGCATGATACCTGCCATCATCTGCATAACAGCAAAGGATTTGCCGAAGCCGGTCATGCCCAGCACCATACCAGCCGGGGCAGGCAGCAGTTTTCGGTTGACCATAATCAGGTTTTTACTGCGGGCGTTGGTGCCCTCATACAGGCCACCGGGTTGGAACAGTTCCTGCGTAGTAAACGGCACATAGATAGCGGTATTCACTGTCAGGAGAGTGCGCTCCAGCGCCAGCCATTTCTTTCCAAGTGGTAAAACGCTGTTCATGGCAGCGCACTGCTCAAACGGGATAGGGCTGAACCGGCACGTCTGCTGCTGCACAGTATTGCAGATTTGCTGCACACGCTCGTCCAGTTCGGCATTGTTGCGGCCATAGGTGTGGATCAGGATGCAGACCTTGAAAATCTTTTGGTTATAATTGTGCAGGTTATCCAGTAGCTCCTCGGCATCCTCGATCTGGTTGGTCAGCTCATATCGCACACCCATGTAGGCGGGCAGGTTCATGCGCACAGCATTGACCATGCCATCGCCCTTTTCTTTCTGCATATAAGCCAGCTGCTTTTGAACCTGTTCGACGGCTTCGCGCTGCTCGACTGCATCTACATGAATGGAAATTGCATTATCAAAGTCTAAGTCACTGAGCAGCGAAAGCAGGTTGTCTTTCATCTGCGGGGCAATATCCCGCAGATACAGCACCTTGCCATAATACTCGCCAAACTGGTAGCGGTCATTGTACACAGCGCGGGAGTCATCATGCTCCGGCTTCCAGTTGTAACCACTGGGCGCAATAAAATCCTTTGTCGTAAGGGAATCTTCTGCCAGCAGCCAATCATAAGAAAATCCCATAACCTCTTCCGGGCGGGTAATACCATGCAGCAGGTTCAGGCGCTCGATACCGGAGAGCCTGCGTACAGTGCTGCCCATGCGCTTGAACAGGTTTTGGATGTCCTCAGCGCGTTTGAGGAGTCGAACCTGCGCTTTTCGGTAATCATCCTCATGCAAACTAATGGTAATGTACTTTTCCCGAATCAGTCCATTTTGCCCTTGCAGTGCTTTTTCCGATATAACGCGGTTCATTTCCTCGCTATACCGGTCACGGTTGTCACCACGCAGCGGCAGAAACGTATCGCGGCGGAACTCCGCTTCATCCACGCGCCGGGTCACAAGACTGATTTGCAGATGCGTGTCTGGGTCAAAATAGTTCAGGAATTCACTGTATTGGGTAAAAAGACTTTTCTGCTCTTCCTGCCGCGCCAGCTGAAAATTGACATCCGTGAATGCCATTGTCATGGAGAAAAGCCCCGGTTCCACCTCACAGATGCCGCTTTCGTACATACGCTCATATTGCAGACAGTCCGCAGCCTTCTCAGGCGCACGGCACTTCTTAATGCTGCGGGCGCTCTGCGCGGCATTCATTTCGGATTGTTTTGCGGATCTGCGCAGCTGCTTTGACCGCTGCTTTTCTTCCTTTGCGCGCTGCTTTTTCGTCTCGGCGGCAATAGGTTTCACATTCGGAATTTCTGCGAGTTCTTTTCTTTTGAACATTTCGACTCTCCTTATAGGGGCGGATCGGCACCGCTGCATTTTCGCTGTGCCATGCCCAGTAAATTTTCACAAGCTTTTCAAACGGATAACCATCACGGTGGATAAAGCCCAACCCCAAAAAAGGCAGCACCTCCACCATGACGATATAAGAAACGACCTGCATATCCATCCGCAGCCAGTGCAGACAGACAAAGCAGGTCGCAATCGCCAGCACCGCAGCCGCAGCAAAGCAGGCCAGCTGGCGGAGAGATAGCCCCAAAAAGAACTTTTCTCTGTACTCTGTAATTTCGAGGTTTGTTTTTGTGGCAATCATAGCTTTTCAATCTCCAAATGGTATTAGGTCATTGCATTGGTAATGGCTTTCGTGAACTTTCCGCTCATAAACACTGCCACCAGCAGGATCACCGACTGCCCCAGCATTGCCCACGCTTGCTCCGTGATGCTGCCACCGGTGCCCAGCGAACCGGCCAGTGCTGGATAAAAGCCAATAACCAGATACAGCACCGCGCCCTGCAAGGCAACCGCGAGGTAGGATTTGAGGAAGTTCACTGCAATACCGTGCAGCTCCTGATAGCAGAGTGTGGCTATGGACAGCGATGCCATCGCATTGTAGACATACAACTCTATAAACCGCGCAGCCACAATGGTGTTGACCACGATGTTCACAATGCGCAGCATCCAGCCCACGACCATCAGCTCCAACGCCACCGGCATGTTGCCAATGCCGCCCGGCAGCGCGGCGATGGCATTTTCAATGTCAACGGTCGTATTGACCTCGCCACTGCCGACATAACCGGATATGCCAACGGTCACAGTGGACGCAACTTCAAAGAGTGCGTTCAGAATTTCCGTTGTATGCACCACCGCCCACCGGCAAACAACAATTTTCAGCATAACCAGTGCGATTTGCTGGATCGTAAAAGCGTTGTTGCTGCCGTTCATGGCAATGCGCTGGGTGGCATTGTACAACTCCAGAATCATAAAAAGCGCCAGCAGGGTCAGCGCCACCGGCATGACCACGCCGGTGCTTATGCTGTCGGCATAGCCCGCCAAGGTGCTGTTCCAGTCTGTCAGGCTGCTGAGCAAACCCGAATTTTGCCCCATAGAGTTGACCGTGGCAGAAATGCCCTCCAACTGGCTGCGTATCGTATCTTCAAAAATAGCGCAGCCCTCCTTTACCCGACTGTCAGCGTGCCGAAGTAGGTGGCAACCGCAATAATCAGCACACCGCCTGCCATTGCCCATGCACCACTGCTGATACCGGGACCGTTGTGGTCCTTCAGATTGGTGCCCAGCGTTACCGCGCCGAACAGCAGCAGGAGGCCACCGGCAAAGGTGACAACATTCGAGATGAGGTTCGTAATCGTAGATACCATTTCCATTTTATATTTCTCCGTTCAGTTGTTATTCTCAGCACAGAGATTTACGGTCTTTACGTCCTTCACATTGCTGATAAAATCCGCAAAAGACTGCTCTGCGCGTCTGTCATAGTCGAAAGGCTTGCCGCCTTCCGCTTCTACCAAATGGTAATTGGGATGATCTTTCAGATTGTATTTGCGCGAATAAAAGGGTGCCACACCGGAAATCATCAGCAGGCACCAGTTTCGGGGCATGGTTCGGATTTCTTCTGGGGTCATCAACTCACGTCCTAGCGCCTGATAGGACTTCGTATACGAGCCTTGACTGCCTTTGTTCTCCGATGTGTTCATGACTTCAATGGTTGCCTTGCCCAACGCCTTGGAGAAGAACTCCAGATTCTCCGGGTTACCGCCTGCGCCAAGAACGATCATAGAATCGCAGTTTTCATAGATGGTCGCCCAGTCATCTTTGTACTGGCTTTTCAGCTGGTTCAATGACTGGTAAATCAGGGTGCAGGCAATGTCACGGCTGCGAATCGTACTGATAAGGATTTGAAAATCCGGTATCATGCCGATGTTCGGAAATTCATCCAAGAGGAACCGCAGATGCCGTGGCAGGCGCTTATCCGGGCGATGGTCTGCAATATCCACCAGAATTTGAAAGCACTGCTGGAACATAACTGCCGCCAAAAAATTGTAGGCTGTTGTTGTGTCGGGCGTAACAACAAAGAGCGCCACTTTTTTCTCGCTGCCCAGTTCCCGCAGGTCAATCGTATCGTCCGCGCAGATATTGGCAATGGACGGGATGTTGAATGCGCTCATGCGCAGCCCCAGCGACACATTGATGCTCTGTGCGGTCTTGCCGGGAGCCATCTTATAGAGCTTATACTGCTTTGCAGCAAAAGAGTTCGGCTTGTTGATGCTCAGGTCATCAAACAGCAGGTCCAGCTGGCTTACGCTGTTAGGACCATCCCCCTGCGATTCCAGCATAAGGAGCAGCGTCATAACGCTGTTCATGTTCCGTTCTTCCAGCTCCAATTCGTAGAACACATAGCCGATCAGTGCCTCCAGCAGTGCCGTCATGCCTTCCTCCCATATCGGGTCGGCGGTGCTCTTGGCGGTGGGATCTTCTTTCAGGTTTTTGACAAGGTTCTTGGTGACGACCAGAATATCATCCTCATTTTTTATGTAGGCGAAAAGGTTATAATGGTCGGATTTATCCCGGTCTTTCAGGTTGAACACTTTCACTTTGTATCCTTGAGAGAGTAGGACATTGCCATATTCCTGAAGCAACTCTCCCTTCGGATCACTGAGCACATAGTTACTGTTAAACTGCAATAGCTGCGGGCCAGCAACGCTGTAGCTCTTGCCGGAACCGGACGGGCCAAACACGATCACGTTCTTATTGCGGTTATAGTTGTCGTTTGCCGTCACCTTCATTTTTGGAGAAAGACTCAGGCTTTCCGATGCCGTAAGCGGCAGATTGTTCTGCGCATCTTCATCTAGAAATGGTGCAATATCTTCCGGGCCTCCCCAGCGGGCGCTGCCGTACTCTTTCTGAGGCATAAGACGGTGCTTGCTGTACTTCACACAAAGGTAAATAAGCCCTGCCATGAGCGCTGTGGCAATGCCGCAGCCAAGCGAAAAGGCATCTGCCGAGAGCCTGAACGGGTGCAGCAGTAGGCTGTTCAGGTTCAGTGCAGCCGCCAGCCGGTGTGTGGTAGTGCCATCGGTGAGTTCGTATGTGTGACCCATCCAGTCACCCAGCCAGAAGCATACAACCGCTGCAATGGGTATCCAAATTTTCAGGTTTCTTTTCGGCTGGTTCATAGGCGTTCTCCATGTTCCGGCGGCGGTACAAGGCGGGACTGATTCATTTCCTTGACCCGCTGTGCTGCACGGTCGCAGAGATCTCTCAGTTCTGGAATCGGGCGTTCCTTACCGCGCTCTGCAATACAATTTTCCAACGCAGTCTGAATACGATCCACATCCTGCCCCTTAAACCACAAATACATCTGACCGGTATCTCGGTCCTTGGTGACAGAGAAATCCACGGAATATTGCTTCAGCTGCCTGCGAATGTAGGGCAGCGTTTTCTTATTTACATCCACCGATGCCAGCGGGCGTTCCTGCCGGTTGAGCGCGCTCAGGCTTTGCTGCCCATAATTCTGGCTGTTCATTGCCTGCACCGTCAGCCGGAGTATATCAAAAATACTCTGGCTGGCAAACCGCGCAGCGCTGATTTCCACGCGAACTGCGGTCTCTTCAATCATAGTTCATCCCTTCTTGCGACATTTTTCCGCACTTTTCAGTCATAGTCTGCGACATTTTTCGCAGCTCACCATGGAAAGGGCAGTTTGTGTCGCGCTGCATAGTTTTCAATTTTCATTCCCAACCTGTACTCATGCAGTCTGTCGCGCAGACTGTATTCCAGTGTTACAACCTTGATGCCATGCTGCATGACCTGTTGGAAAAAGCGAAATAGATGCTGTTCCTTGCCGCTGATCTGGCGCATACGGTAAATATAAATGCAGTCAATTTCCCCGGCCTTGACCTGCCGCATCATTTCACGGTAGCCGGGGCGCAGCAGCCAGCCATATCTTTCGTCAGCGCTGGTGCCGACAATTTTGCAGTTGTCCTGCTCTGCTTTCGCTGCACACTCACGGATGCAGCGAAGTGTTTCGCCATCATTACCGGGAATTCGCGCATACAGCCATACGCGTTTTGTGTTTTCATTTTGCATTTTCATCGGTTCCTTATATTTATTTTTAAGAAAAAACGCAGGCGGGCTGCGGATTCCACCTGCGATGCAGGTATAAATCATATCACTGGTCGTCCTCCTCGGTATCAGCTTCAGATTTGCGGCGTTTGTAGGTCAGCACACCGATTGCAGCAATAGAACCGAACACAACAACGACCAGCAAGGCCACCGGGAACGTGTCTCCGGTCTGGGGGATCGTCAGCTGCGGCGCGGGGGTGGAAGTCGGTGCGGGGGTCTGCACCGGTGTTGGGGCAGGTGTGGGAGCCGGAGTAGGTGCAGGGGTAGGTTCTGGCGTATCCTCATGGTGCGGGGTAGCCTTATCGACCATCGTGATAAGACGCTTATCGGCTCGTTCCCAGTCTGCCTTTTCATCTGTGCGCAGATACAAACAGACCGTCTCGTCTACCAGCTTGACTTTGAACTGAACAGAACTTGCCACCTCATAACCGGCAGGCGCGGCATCTTCCGTCAGGGTGTAGATATGCTCGGTTTTCCTGTCAGAAAGGTGGATACCATCTTCCGAAATCGGAACATGATGCGTATTGGAGTCTGTCACCCATGTGTCGATGACGTTTTTATCTTCATCACGGATGGTCAGCGTTGCGCCAGACAGCAAGGTGCCGCCTGCGTCCACCTTGTCAATATCCAATACAGGTGCGTCCTGCATGACTACGGTTGTGTCGTCCAGCTTTTCCCACGTACCACCGGTCTTTACATGGACCTCGTTTTCCTGTTCATTTCCAACCTGTACGAGCTTAAACACAATGTTTTCGGCTTCCGCATAGGTTTCAGGAGCGCGCTTTTCAATAAGGGTGTACTCCTTGTCCAGCTCCAGACCACGAACAGTGTGCGGTGCCTTGGCAGAGGTCCAGCCCTCAATCAGCTTGCCGTCTGCATCGCGGATCTCCAGCTTTGCACCGGGCAACTCTTTGCCGTTGGTGACATCCTGCTTGGAAATGTTCACGGTAGTGCGCAAATTGGTGTTTGTGCCATCCACTACCTGCCATGCCACTTCTTGACCGGCATAGGTGAACTCGACCTCGATGGGGCTGTTATCAAGAAGATACCCAGCAGGGGCGGTGATTTCGACAATGCGGTATTTACCGCTATTGCCGGAGTCCGGATAGGTTTCGGCGCGAATGGGCACATCCACATCAAACCAAGTAAAACCGCTGTCGTTGGTTGGGTCACTGGTTGCCAGCTTTGCACCGGCGTCCACCAGCTTCGTGCCATCTGCTGCGAAAATATTGTCCACCGTGTACAGTTCATACACAGCACCGGGCAGATAGGTCAGTGTTTCGCGGTCCTGCTTATAGATGCCAACGCCGATTTTGCTGACCTTGTCATCGGGCTTTTCGGGAACCGGCAGCACACGCGCATTTTCAAAGACAAGGATCTGTGCGGTCTTATGGGCATCCGAAGCATCTTTAACATTGACAATGCCGTATGAACACTCTTTGTCGCCATCCTGCTCGTGGCTGACGATGGTTTTCGCCAGCACAATATCATTGCGCTGGTTGTCCCAGCCGAATTCCACACTATAGCTCTGCTGCGTCAGCACAAAGCCATAGGGTGCTTTGACCTCGGTGATCGTGTACTTGCCCAAAGGCAGGGTCACGGTCACTTCACCTTTGGTGCCGTCATGGGAGATGGTGAGGAAATCATAGGTGGCCTGTGTACGATTGGGGGTAAATTTCACCTCATCGACCTGACCTGCCGCACCTGTGGTAACAGTGGCAACAAGGTCGCCATCCTTATACCAATAAGTGCCCTGACGGTCGGGCGTGGCAATATCGCCGTCCGCGTGGATTTCGTAGGTTGCCCCTGCCAAATTATCCTGCGTGTAGATGAACTGCCCGTCTTTGTAATCGTTCAGGACATTGCCCAGCTTGCGGATGGTCAACTGTCCGAGGGTTTCATGGTTGAAATACTTTTCTTCTACAATGTACTCGTCCATGTCATTGGTGGCGTTGCCCACGACCTGCCAGACACGCTCGGAGGTGATTTCAAATTCTACAGAGTAGGCAGGATCATTGTAGTAACCTTCGGGTCCCTGCAATTCCTCAATGAGATAGCGACCAAGCGGAAGTTTTTCCGGCGTTTTCATCAGGCCATCCGCATCGGTGTAGAACACATCGGTTTTCTTGGTGGCGCTGCCACTGGCAGGGTCAATCATCGAAATGCGGGTCTTGTTGCCTTTATCATCCAGCTTGTACAGTGCAAAAGCGGTGTTCGCAATCTTGACCGCCTTGCCGGTTTCGGTGTCGGTCTTGATGAGCTGCAAGTAACCTTCCAGTTCTTCATCCAACACGTTATAGGCCATGTAGTTGTTGGTGGCGGTGGTGACGCTGCCGGCAGGAACCGTAAAACGGCTCTGCGGGCTGTCCTTGCTGACCGTTACGATAAAGGGATCGCATTGGAAAACGTCCTTGGGAATGGTAGTCTCGACAACAAGGTACTGCCCATACGGAAGTCCCTCAACGCGGATGACACCTTCCTCGTTTGTATACAGTTCTGCCAACCGGTACTCTGCATCCTGATCAGTGGGAACCCAGCCATTGCCTTTGCCGTTGGCGTAGTCACCATCTGCGGTCAGGGTAGCATTGTAGGCTTCTACCGTGGCAGCGTTGCTCTCATACATATTGGCAACAGCCTGCCTCTCGGCAGTGAAATCGTACTTGAGCGTCATATTATCGTAGTTGTCTTTGCGGTAAACGTCCAAAATACTTTGCGCATTGTAGCTGCCATCCGGGTTTTTGGTGAACTGTGCTTCCTTACTCAGCTTGGAAATGCGGTAGACGGTGAAGCCCGCACCCTCCAGCTTCAGCGCCGGGGAGGGTTGACCGGTGGTAGAAACCAGTTTATTCAGCGAGAAGCCGGATTTGAGGACTTCATCTTGGCTTTCCTGCTCCGCGTTGATATGGTAGCTGGATTCATCTGCATAGGTCAGTGTTTTGTAGTGATTGACCTCATCGCAGAGATACCCGGTGGCATAGGAGAGATAATAGCCATCCCATGCCTTGCTGCCGTCCAGCTTGCGGCTTTCAGCTACGGCAGAGTACTGATTCTTATAGAGGTAGTCGGTGTATTCGTTATTCTTCCGAACCAAATCACTGTATTTGCCGGTGCGCTCCAGCTTTTTATTCAGCTGCGGGTATTTGCCGGTCGTATACAGTTTGCCGTTGCCGTCAATGGGCAGCACCAAACCTGTGGCACGCTCGACAAGGTAGTAGCGCCCCATATATAGGTTGGAAAAAGCAAGTTTCCCGTCCTTGATGGCAGCAGAGGCAACCAGTCTGTCTTTCTGCAAAATGGGCAGGTAATCGGTATCCCAACCGCCGTTGGTAAGCACAGTGGTGTGCCAGATGGGGTTACCGTTGGCATCCAAAATTTTGGAATAATCCACTGTGCCGGTGACGCCATCCGGGTGTGCGATGGTATCCGCTGCATACAGGTCGTAGACGGCTCCCTCCAAGGTGGTATCACCGTTGCTGCCCGCAGCCAGATACCGCGCTGCATCCAAATCGACTTTGGTCAGCAGGATACTGCCAAGAACGCGGTCGTTTTGCATCTTATCGGCATCCGCGTGCATCGTGTAGGATTTTTCATTGTTGGCAATGCCAGTAGGATCTGTGTCGTAGGTTTTGTCGGTTGCGCGGTCGCCAAACGTAATCGTGACGATGGCTTCACCGGTGTCGATCAGAGTGCCGCCGTTGTTGGTGGTGGTAATATCGGCATTATAGTCTGCATTGCCGAGCCAAAGAGTCTGACCGTCCAGCGCTTTGGTGATTTCAAAGGCATAGGCCCGCTTGCCCAAAACGGAACCTACCGCACCGGGCTTCGTTACATCCGTCCAGTCGCCATAGTAGCCACTGGGGGCACGGCTCTCCACAACCACAAAACGGCCCTCGTTGCGCTGAGTATAGTAGATGTTATCCGAACCGTTGGCATAGTTGCTGTGGTTGATGACTTTGTAGGCGCCGTCTGCCTGGCGTTCCACCGCATACTGGTTATAGCCGCCTGCGGGGATATAGCGCTGGAGCACGGTATCCCATTCATAAATCTCAAACTCTGTGTCACCTTTGATACGCTGTTTGGTCTCGCTGTCGATTTTGTCGATGGCAACTTTGACGGACCACTCGTCGTTTTTCATGAGGTAATCGTTGCTGCTGTTGGCGGGAACCGTAATGGTCTGGCTGCTGCCAAGGTCGCCGCCGAAAGCATCAAAGCCGTGGGGCACCGTTACCTCGTTGTAGGAGAATTTCAGGTTGTCAAAGTAGTTATGGGCAGCAGAAAGTGCAGCTTCAATTTCGCCGTTGACCTGACCTTCGCAGGCGCTCTGTGCAGCAGACTGTGCGGCGGATGCCTGTGCATCGGCGTCCTGCTCACTGTTTGCTGTAATGCTGCCGCTCTGGGAGGCCGACTTGCTGACGCTGAAATGCACCGTCCATGTTACAGAACCATCGCCGCCGTTCAGGTGGTAATTGTCATCTGCCGTATGTCCGCTGGTCGTGACGGACTGCATCCCATCCGGTGTAATTGTCCAGCTGCCGCCGTCAATGTCGGCAGGGATGCCATCAAGGATCGGTGCAATTTCAATGCCTGCGCCATCCACTTTTTCCAATGTGTCCCGTTGGATTTTGTCGGTATTGACCGTGTAGGAAAAATCCAAGGACTCGCTGCGCTCATAGCTGGCGCTCCACGGCTTATCCACCGATTCGCCACCGGTTTCAAAGCCGGGAATCTCGCTGTCGCCGCTAAGCACAACCGGGGTATAGTTCAGAACCACAAAGCGCTGCCATGCAGCATTGCTGGGCGTATACAGCGTGCCCACATACACGGTCTTGCCGGTCGGTGCCGCATAGGCTTCCGGTGCATTGACGATCTCGGCAGCGATGCTGTCAGGATACTGTTCTGCCTGCCAAGACAGCAGTGCGAGGTAATTGTCTGTTGCGTTATCTGCTGCATCTAAGGCAAGACTCGCGACCGCAGGCGCACCGTTATTGAAGCCTTTCGACCACAAAGTGGCCTGATCCGGCACCCAGCCTTTGTTGAAGTATTCAGCTTCGACCCACACCTGACCAGCGGGGGTATAATTGGCTACCGGTGGATATTTGTTCTTATATGTAGCACCGGGACCCCATGCCCACTTGCCGCGATCACCGCAGAGGGCAGGCTGACCGCCCAGATAGTTCATCCAACCAACCGAGGTATTCACGCACTGGGTAACCTGCAATCCGGCGTAAGTTGCAATACCTTCATCCACCGAACACATTGCAACCTGCGTTTCCTGTGCAAAGCGATCATGCAAAATACCCGGTACCGGTGCGGAATCGTCCAGCGTAACATGGACGGTTTTCATCAGTGTCTGCGTTGCATCCGTGTAAGTCATGGTGACGCTGAAATCTTCGCTGGCTTTCACATAGATGCCCGCCACACTTGCGGAAACTTCAGAGAAATCATAATGCAGCTGGCTCTGGCGTTCTTCTTCGGTTGCCGGGGTCAAATCGCCGCTGGTAAAGCTATATCCCAGCAGCTCGACGTTATCGGGCAGCGTAATGTCCGCGCTGCTGCCGTTGGCGGGGTACATAACCTGCATACTGATAGGCACGATGGCGTAGTTCTCGCCATCAATGTGCGGGAACGCAGCAGTCGTGCTGTCCGCATCCAGAAGTGCAGCATCAAGCGCCACCTGCTGGAAAGAATCATCACTGACGCTGCTGTAATCTTCATTGCCCCAGCCCTCAATGCTGATTTTGGTTTCACCAACCAGTACCGGTAGGCCATAGGAATCCAGATAATATCCGGTCGGCTCCTGCGTCAAGCTGGGGTACATCTTATGCCAGATTTCGTACAGTTCGTCACTGCCGCCAGTGTCGCCCTCGGTTTCAGGTTCCTGTTGTGGGGCATCCTCGTCCAGTGATTCATCGGCTGTTTCCGGGGTTGCGGTACTGTTGGCATCGCTTTCGGATTTTGCTTCCTGCGTTGCCGCCTGTTCCGGCGTTGCGACCACAACCGGTCTTGCGCTGTCCTCCGCCAGTGCCCCATAGGGGAGCATACCGCAGCACATCATCGCCGCCATGCAAAGGGCTGTAACGCGCTGCCTCATTTTGAATTTGTGATTCATTGCACACAAGTCCTTTCTTTGTCAAAATTCATCTATATAAAAACAGCGCCTGTGGGTACAGACGCTGGAAAGCCAATAAAAAGTCCCGGCATTGCTGCCGGGAAAAGCTATTATACGAATTGTCACTTAGTAGGAAAAGTAGCTGAGAAACTGCGGAAGTTCTGCTTCCGGCAGTGTTTCCATGATTCTCAGCGCCATGTACTCCGGGCGACTGATTGCAGGCAGGAACTGCCGCGCATAGACTTTGCCTACGCGGGCACTGCCGACATCACGGATCATCCCTTTTTCGCTTAGTTTCCTCATCAGAGGGTAAATCGTTCGCGGATGCCATGAACCTTTGTATTGCTCGGTGATCTGGCCTAGAACCTGCTGCCCTGTAATGGGGTGCCCGGCGTTCCAGATAATCTGCATAACTTTCATTTCGGACTCGTTCAGCCTTGTCTTTTTTCGTTCCATGTTTATGACCTCACTGAAAAGTTACTGCCCAATAGGTATACTGTCCTGCTTCCGTGCTGCAAAACCAGCATCCGATTCCCATGCTGGAATAGTTGGGCGACACGATGCTGGCGTAGTGGTCGGGGCTGCTTTGCCATGCAGCACAAACGCTGCTTGCGGATGCAAACGGACCGGCTGCAATAATCTCACCGCAGACGGCACCGGAATGGTCAAACGAGCCACCAGATGCAAAACTATCACAACGGGAGTTTGCAATAGAACTTAAGCCACCATCTACGGTCAGCGCAGGCAGACCAGCCGCGGCGCGCATGGCGTTGATATTTTCCGCTACCGCCCAGTAAGCTGAATCGGAACTGTCAATGCTCCACCACTGGTCAGTCCCTGCTGCAAGGTCAAACGGAACTGCACCATAGCTCATGGATACTTGCTGCGATGCCTCCGCCTGCTGCACAGGTGCAGCGGTTGCGGCAGGAGCCTCAGTAGGAGCTGGGGTAGGTTTCGCAGTCGGGGCTGCGGTGGGGGTCGGTGTTGCGGTAGGCTCTGCCGTTGGTACCGGCGTCGGATCAGGCGTTGGCGCAGGAGTGGCAGTCGGCGTTGCTCCACTGCTGGTTTCCGGCGTGACCTCCACCAGCACACTGGTTTCAGGGGGCTCAAGGGTTGTCGGCTGCTGCGCGGCGCATCCGCATAGGGCAGCAACCATAAGGGTCAAAATAAACATAGACTTTTTCATTCGATTCCTCACAATCTATAAAGGTAAGTGTACAGCGCGGACGCGGCGCAAATCAGAAGATTGCCCACCCACATAAGCAGCTGCGGCAGCGCAATTGGACTGATCAGAAATGCAACGGCAGCAGAAGCTGCTGCTTCACCATAGCATCCATCCAGCAGCGCCAGCATAGCGGCAACACCGCCGAGGAGAGACAACAACCCGCCAAAGGCTCCCACAACTCCATACAGGAGATTGAGGAGAAAGCCCGCTGCAAAGAGCACCAGCACGACCGGCACCGCAAGGATTCTGAGAATCCAGAGTAAAGCGATATTTTTTCTAAGTTGAATCAGCATAATTTCCACCTCCACCCTCATCATACAGGAATGATTTTATTTTGCAAGGCTGTCGATTTACCGTTCCAATTCATCATCCGATTGAATCAGTGCATCTTCCGGTTCTTCTTCCAATTCTTCCGCTTCGCCCTCAATAATGGGTGCATCATTGCCCACATTCAGCAGGGCATCCAGCTCGGCAAGGCGGGCACTTTTATCGCTCAGTTCCTGCTCCTGGAAGAACGGCTGCTTCAGTTCTTCCTCTGCATTGGTAAGCTGTTTTGTAAGCTGTTCCAGACTGCCATGCAGTCGGTTCAGGTCCTGTGGCAGAGCAGAAACTACATTTTGGAAGCGAATCATGTTGCCGGCAGCATCATTACCCAGTTTTGTCGTGTGCGTTGCCTCGCCAACAAGGTGGGCATGGAATACCTTTTCCAGCGGTTTATATTCGACTGTGATTTCAAAGCCTGCATAGTGACCTACCGGCACAGGTTTCGTTGCCCGCACTGCTGCACCGACAAGCCCCAGCAGCGCCTTACCTGCATCCTCGCGCTTATCGTAGGTTTTCCCGTCCAACTCGATAGAAAAGATGAGCTTTTTATCGGCATCATAAGACTGGTGTTCTTTTGCTGTCTGAATATCCTGCTCAAATGTACGGATTCGATGCTCGGTTCCTTTGATTTGGCGCGGGAAAGCCACGGCTATCGCATCTTCCAATCGGTAATGCTGGCTGGTGTAGGCAGCTTTCAGGGTCCGCAGCCGCGCCACTTGAATATCCAAGTCCATCTTCTCCTTGATCATGGGGTTACCCGCTGCCAAAGCCTTGACTTCGGCATAGGTGAGCGCAGCTTCGTCCAGATCCTCGCAGCTGCGGGCTGGGGATTTTGACGTCATAATTTGCGAAATAAACTTCTGTTTATTCTCGACAAGCTGCCAGCTGTACGAATCAAAAGTTGACTCTGTAACGTAAATAAATATGGAAACTTCCTTGTTCAGGTTGCCTTGGCGGACCATGCGTCCGTTGCGCTGGGCAATATCAGCAGGTCGCCATGGGCAGTCCAGATGGTGCAACGCAATAAGCCGTGTCTGTACATTGGTGCCAGCGCCCATCTTCTGGGTGCTGCCCATCAGGACGCGCACAGTGCCATTTCTGACTTTTCCAAATAGTTCAGCTTTTTTTGTTTCGGTATCCGCATCATGGATGAACTGCACTTCCTCTTTGGGGATGCCCTTGGCAACCAGCTTATCGCGCACATCGTTGTATACGTCAAAGCCGTCCTCCTTGGGGGTGCTGAGGTCGCAGAAAATCATCTGAGTGGATCGCTGCTCCTTGGTCTTTTCCCAGATTTCATATACCTTATCCACACAGGCGTTGGCCTTGCTGCCGGGGTCATCCGGCAATAAAGGGTTCATGAGCCGCTGGTCCAGTGCAAGTTTTCTGCCGTCATTGGTGATGCGCAGCATATTATCTTCCGTGGGCTGCACTTTTCCGCTTCGGACCTTTTCGGCGCGGTCTGCCAAGCCTTTGACCATTCTTTTCTGGACTTCACTTGGCTGTAACACCACATTGGTGGGCTTGCCGCCCACCAGTTCCGGCACCGGCAAATGCAGCATATCGGCGGTCTGAATGTCCGCAGACATCTTAAAAAGGCTCATGAGTTCCGGCAGATTATAAAATCGCGCGAATCTGGTTTTTGTGCGGTATCCTGTACCAGTTGGGTTAAGCTCAATCGCTGTAATGCTTTCCCCAAAGGTCGATGCCCACGAATCGAAGTTGAGCAAGCCCTCTTTTTCCAACAAGCCCCTTTGCAGATAGCGCATCATGACGTACATTTCCGTCATGGAGTTAGATATGGGTGTACCGGTCGCAAACACGATACCATGCCCACCGGTCACCTCATCAAGATACATACACTTCATCAGCATATCACTGCTTTTCTGGCTTTCTGTCTGGGAAATGCCCGCAACATTGCGCATTTTGGTGGCAATCATGGCGTTTTTGAAATAATGTGCCTCATCCACCATCAGGCTGTCCACGCCCAGATCCTCAAAGGTGACGACGTCATCCTTGCGCTGCTGGTCGTTGAGCTTGTCCAGCTTTTTCTTGAGCTGCTTCCGTGTCCTCTCCATCTGTTTGATGGTGAAATTCTCAGCACGAGAGCTTTTCAAAAGTGCGATTTGGTCAATGACGTCATCAATCTGCCTTTGCAGGTACATATGCTGGCGTTCTGCCGAAAGCGGGATTTTCTCGAACTGACTGTGCCCGATAACGATGATGTCATAGTTGCCGGTCGCAATGCGGGCGCAGAATTTCTTGCGGTTTTCCTTTTTGAAATCGGTTTTCTTTGCTACCAGAATTTCCGCGTTCGGATAGAGCAGGAGCGCTTCGGATGCCATCTGCTCGGTCAAATGGTTGGGAACAACGATCAGCGTTTTACTGCAAAGCCCCAGTCGTTTCTTCTCCATGGCACTGGCCACCATTTCATACGTCTTGCCCGCACCCACTTCGTGCGCCAACAGGACATTGTTGCCGTACAGCACATGGGCAATGGCGTTCAACTGGTGCGGGCGAAGGGTGATTTCCGGGTTCATGCCCGGAAATTTCAGGTGACTGCCATCGTACTCGCGGGGACGCAGCGCGTTAAATTTTTCATTGTAGATGGCGACCAATCGCTGGCGGCGTTCCGGCTCCTTGAAAATCCAGTCTTGGAACTGCTCACAAATCTGGCGCTGCTTTTCCTGTGCAGCCTGCGTCGCCTCCTTATTCAGCACCCAAGAAACGCTTCCGTCAGCCGCCGTAACTTTATCCCGAATTTGGGTAGAACGTAGGTTCAGGGCGTTCTCCGCAATCAGGTAGGCGTTGGCGCGGTTCGTACCGTAGGTCACCGTTGCTTTGATATTGCCGTCACCAAATTTCTTGTTAGTAATGGCCCAGCTGCCGGTATACGCAGCGAATTCCACTTTGACCATCCGCCGCGTGTAGTAGGGGGCATCCAACAGTTCCTCCAAAAACTGCTGCACATACTCTGCGGGAATCCAAGTAGCGCCAAGGCGGACGCTGATTTCACTGGCTTCCAAGTCCTTGGGCTGTACTTTTTCAAGTGCTGCCACATTGACTTGAAACTGGGGATCATTCGTTGCCACCGCTTTTGCTGCCTGCAATTTTTCACGGACATTGCCGGATAGGTATTCATCGGCAGGCAGATAGATGGGATTTCCATTGGTATCGACCTTTACGGGGTCACGGAAGATAATGCCTGTAAGATCATTGATGATGGCTTCTGTGGTTTTTCCGGTCAGCTTGGACATATACCCCAAGTCAACGTGTCCCTGCTCGGAGAGACTGAGCGCCAGTGATTCCTCGGCGGTATCCACATGGTCAACTGCCTGTGCGGGGCGGATCGTCCGTTTGGTGAACATATCCGTCTTGCCCTTGAAGTTTCCCTCATCGTCCAGATCTTCCAAGGAGCAGAGCAGGAAGTAGCCGGAATCCTCACGGAACGCGGATGCCGTGCCACGGCTGTTGATAAGCCCATATTTCTTGCGGTAGGCATCGTATTGGTCGTTCAGACGGGCTTGCAGCATTTTGATATACTCATCCGGAAAGTTTTCCAGCTGGGCATTGATCAGCTCACGGCAGGTATCCCGCAGGGGCACCAATGCGCGGATGCGGGCTAACGCGTTCTCTCCGCCCTTTACCACACGCATCTTGGAATTTTCGCGGTAGTAAATGACGTCATCCTTTACCGTATAACTGAAATTGCGCACATTGGGGTCCGCATCAATGGTGCCGCTTTCTTCTTCGGCATATTCCTGTTCGTCCACCAATGTGTACTCGGCGTGTAGGGTAGAAAGCGCTGCATCCAGTTGCTCCGTCAGCGGGCTTTGCTCATTCGGCACACAGGTAGAGCGCATTCCATAGGGACCACTGACCATCTGCATTTCACCGCAGACCATTTCCGGGTGGTCGATGAAATACTGGTTCAGCGGGATTCCGTTTTCGGTTTCTCCAACATGTATCCACGGTGCGTCCTGCTCCAAGACTCTGCCGCGTTTTTGCAGAAACAGAATGTCGGAGGTCACTTCCGTACCGGCATTGCTCTTGAACGTGGTATTGGGCAGGCGTACTGCGCCGATCAGGTCACACCGCGCGGCGAGGTATTTGCGCACTTCTTCGGACTTTTTATCCAGTGTGCCGGAAGTGGTGATGAACGCCATAATGCCGCCGACACGCAGTTTATCTACCGTCTTGGCTAGAAAGTAATCGTGAATTTGGAAGTGCAGCTTATCATACCGGCGGTCGCTGACCTGATACTGTCCAAACGGCACATTGCCGATGGCAAGGTCAAAGAAGTTGTCCGGCAGGTCGGCTTTTTCATACCCTGTAATTTGGATTTTTGCTTTCTGGTAAAGCTGCTGTGCGATACGACCGGACAGGCTGTCCAGCTCCACGCCGTACAGCTTGGCATTGTGGGTATCGAACTTGCTGTGCCGGTGCCCGAAGAACGCGCCGACACCCATGCTGGGCTCCAGCACATTGCCGCCCACGCAGCCGATATGCTCCAAGGCGCGGTACATAGCGTGAATGACCGTAGGCGGTGTGTAAAATGCTGTCAGGGTGGATTCCCGCGCGGTGGCGTATTCATCCTCGGTCAGCAGGGTTTTCAGCTGCTCGTACTCGGTATGCCAGTTATCCTTGCCGGGGTCAAAGGCATCTGCCAGACCGCCCCAGCCAAGATAACCAGCCAGAATGTCCTGTTCCTGCTCACTTGCAGGCGCACCACCGGATGCCATGCGCTGCTCGATTTCTTTCAGCGTGCGGATGGCCTGCACATTGGCAGCGAACTTTGCTTTCGGACCTTCCGGCACGGCAGATTCATACGGTGCAAGGTAGTTCGTGCGATCATACTCGGCAGGTTCCTCATGCGCGGCAAGGCGGTCTACATCCTGCATGACCTGCGATACAAAGGTGGATTCCTCCGGTTCGTCTGCGCTGATTTCCGGTTCCTGTTCCTCGATTTCGTTGATGTCCACTTCCATCAGGCTGTCAAAATCGAGTATTGAGAGAAATTTTCTGTTCATTTCTTCCAAAGAAGAAAACTTCTCTTGTGCGTACAGGGTATCGTCCACAAACTTGCTGATGGTGCAATGCTCCAGATCCGCATTGACCTGAATCGTATGCTGCTCGTCCTCGGTGGTGGTGTAGCCAAGACCGATTTGGGTAAGATTGGAGAAGTCCGGCTCTGTGATTTCAAACTCATCCTTGAGGTAGTCCTCGATATAGGAGAGAGCCTGTTCTCTCTGCTCCCGCACCAGAGATTCACGCTGCTGCTCCGATAACACCATGCCGCCGTTGCGGGGATTGGCGTCCAATAGCTGTTGGAACTGTTCTCGGCTGACGGCGCGGCCTACCAGCGGAAAATCTTCATTGCGCAGGTGAACATCAAATTGTCCGATACTTTCTACGGTGAACCGCTGGTCATTTTCAAGGTAAACGGTGCTGCCCACTTCGCAGACAGGTTTCTGGTCAGGGATGGGTGGCGGCAGGGGCTTCGATTCTGCCTGCCTGTTTATCCATGCAGGCATCTTCTCGCGTTCTGCATCCGTCAGGTAGCGGTCCATTCGGACAAGATATTCCAGCCGCTTGCCGACCTCTTTCCACTTGAGCTTTTTCTCATACCGCAGGTCATCCTTGAAATCGTAAAGGATGCTGAATCCTTTACCGTCAAAATTGACGAAGCCGCTTCCACCGTCAGCAAACGTCCAAGAAAAACCTCCGATGCCGTACTCTTTTTTGAGGAAATCTACGGTTTCCTTTTCCGTTTTCTTCTGCTGGAAATAGTTATAGATGCGGTACTTGCCGCCCTCAAAGACGCTGCCTCTTGTAATGATGACGTTCACATCATCTTCCGTTATGTGACTGCCATCGTCCGGCCGAGGTTCTTTGTAGTGGTAAGTGGGCAGGGCTGCTTTGATTTTTTCGTCCTGTTCTTCCTCGGAATAGATGTCGTCCACTTCCAACGTGCCTACTTCATCGCCGCGAGAAGCATTTCCCGGCAGGTCAAAGGACAGTTGCTCGTCCTGACTGACAGCTTTTTTCGGGTCAATGGCCGCGATAAGTTCGTGGTTATCGACCAGTGCGGAGATGGCAGCAGTAACGCTGTGCCACGACAGATGCGATTCCGCGCTGCGGGTCAGGTAGGACCCCTGCCAGACAAGCAGACCATTGCTTTCTTTATAGAATCCAACGCGGGTATCATCTTCCAGCAGAAGCTCCGTAAACACGACCTTGTAGCTCTCACGGATATACCGCAGCCTGTCGATCAGCAGCGGTGTTTTACTGAAAAAGGAAAGGATGTCCGCATTGGAAGCGCGCGAGGTCGTATCTGCTTTCAGCAGGGACGGCAACAGCTCTGCCGGAAATTCGGGCAAAGAAAAAGCGGAGGGCGATGGTTCGCTCTCCGCAGCTGCGGGTTCTTCCGTTATACTTCGTACAGCATCGGAAGGATCATTTCCTCCGCCTGCTGCTTCAGGCTGTTGCACATCTGTGCCCAGCCCAGAGGGTTCGTCTTGCGGTCGGGCATCTGCGCTTTCTGCATCAGGTCGTGCAGCGTCTTGTCCACCATCTGCTGTGCGTCCAGCCCCATCTTGCGGCAGCTCGGCAGCAGCGTTCCCTCCAGCATCATCTGGTCGCACAGGTTCGGCTCGTTCTGTTCCAAGTAGTCCAGCCGCATCCTGCCGTACCGGTTCAGGTTGGTTATCTTGGCTTTCGGCAGGCTCAGGTTCGGAATCTGATAGCCCTTCACGTTCGTGTACATCATCTGTGACAGCCTCCTCTCGACTGGTCGTTTGTGTGGGTGATTGAGTATCTGTATTATGCACTGGTTCAGCCTGAATTGCAACACTGTCGCGGGCAAGCTGCATAACTTCGTGCCCCAGTTCATCCAGCAAAGGTTCTGCTGCTGCCTGCACATAGCCGCCCAAGCAGAGGGAGATTCGGCTGGTATCAAACTGGGTGACATTCTGGAAAGCCGGGAAATCTTCTTCCTGCACCGGGATACCCAAACGGATGCAGATCATGTACAGGGTGCTTTGTGCAGCAACTTCCTGCAAGATGAACCGCTGATCTTCCGGGTGGCTCCAATTCAGTGCGCTGTCCTCAATGGATGTCGCCAATACGCGGTTGGCGCGGTCGGACAGGGATACAACTTGCTCGGTTGCCCGATCCATTAAGCTGCCCACGGAGTTGACCTGCATAAGAAGTGGCCGGATGGCATCTGTCACTTCCCACGGGGCAGCAGCTTTGTCGCCGGTAAGAACCGTGTCTGTCATGGAGAACACTCGTTTGGCAGTGGGTACACCCTGATGGCGTTGCAGGATGATGATGCTTTTACTGCCGTACATGACCTTGCGGTGTGCCTGTTCATTCCAGTATTTCATTGTAGCGCAGGCGGTGGCATCGGGGCGCTGGGCGTGGATCAGCAGCTGGTTGAGGTAGGTGGTGTGGTAGTTATGCGCTGCCGTATACAAGAACCGCCGCCAGTTTTCCGGTGAGGCTGTGACCTGTGTAGCGGTCTGCTGTGCCAGTTGGAAAATATCTTGTGGATTTGGCATTGCTTCACCTTTCCGGTTCGTCCTGAACCTGTTCTTTTTGGCGCTGGGCTTCGACTTCATGCAGTTCCGGCAGTAGGTGGCTCACATCCTTGAAGCCAATACTGTCCACATAGTAGGCAGTCTCTTTTCCGTTTTTCGTTGCCACCACAATATCACTGGTTGAAAGAGAACACATATGATAGCGCAGCGGACGATTCGGGGCATTGAACTCCTGAAAGCATCTGTCCAAATCGTAGTCCGCAGGGAGATTTGCTATATAGACGCTGCTGTAATCGGCTGCATGGATGCGGCTTTTGGAATAGGCATAATTCATAAAGCGATATTCGCAGCCGCCTTTTGTAATTTGATAGATTTGGAGCTTATCCAGATTGTCTCCCGGCTGGGGGTGTTCAGGGGCAACATAGCAGCCGGTTCGAAAGTTATCCTCTGCATATTGCTGGATATGACAGCCATAGTGCCCGACATAGGCATGGGTTACGTCAATGCTTTTTACCGCCCTAATCCGCTTTGTTCCGTCCGCATTTGTCTCAATCACGCGCTGACCGTCACGCACCTGAAATAGTTCACGCCCATCTCGGTTCAAGAACCGCGTGAATTGCAAACTGCTGCATAGCTCATGTGCGTAAAGCCATTCTGTAATGTGCATATCCTTTTCCACCTGTACCCATGTATAACCATCCCGCTGGGTATAGGTATGCGGGCGAACCCTATCTACGCCGATTACTTCTACAAGTTTCTTAGCCATTTGGGGGATTTGTGCATCACTACGGTCAGCGTAGGGACCGCGGTAGTCATCGCACAGGTAATTGACACCATTTCGCACCTGTATGATTGCAACCGCTCCGTCCGGATTCTGACGATCTATCCCTACCACCAATCGTGCATAAGGGAATCTTGTCCGTTCATTCCAAGTGCGTTCGTTGTTATAGGGCATTTCACGCAGTTGGTGATAACGCTTTTCCAAATCTGCGATATTATCAAAGAATTCCGTTGGTGTTTGCTTTCCAAATTGCTCCGGAAACGCACGGGTCATAGCATCCGGAATCAAGTAATACCGATACTCTGCCATATCAGCGCTCCTCCTCATGTGCTTGCTCATGCGCCATCTGTCGAAAATAGCTCTCCAAAATTTTCAAAATGCGATTTTCCATCTGCTGTTTGGTGCAGCCGGTCGGAAAATACTGCGCCACCTTGCTGACATTGATGTTCAGCACCGGTTCACGCGGCGCAACGCTCGGTTTCTGCGCCAACATGATTTCTTCCAACTTGTCCAGCGTTAAGTTTCCTTCTTTGCTGGCTGCTTTCAATTTTTGTGCTTGTGAGAGGGATGGGGTGCAGTCCTGCGCCTCGGCATAGTCGAGGAAACTCTGCTGCTCGTCCGGGGTCAGGTAGGAAAGTTCAACTGCGGGGTTGAATTTCAGGGTGCCACTGTCCACTTTCTTTTGCAAGTCAGGAACGAGGCTGTTAAGGCGAACATATCGTCTTACTTGCGTACCACTATCTCCGGCTTGTTGCCCGACTTCATGGGCGCTTTCCAACTTCCAACCAACTTGGTTGGAAGTTTCTTGGCGGCGTTCTCCTTGATGACTAATGGCTTCCAACTTCATCGCATACGCCCTAGCTTTTTCCATCGGGCTGATATGTTCTCGCTGGATATTGGCATCCACCATGTCGATGATGGCTTGGTCGTCATCAACATCTCGCACCTGCACCTTGATTTTATCCAGCCCTGCAAGCTGCGCTGCATGAAAGCGCCGGTGCCCGGAGATAATTTCATAGCCGCCCTCGGCGCGGGGGCGCACGGTCAGGTTGGTAAGTACACCGTTTTCCTTGATGCTGTCCACCAGCTTCTGCATATCTTCATCGTCACGCACCTCGAAGGGATGATTGACGAAAGGATGCAGTTCAGAAAGTGGTACTTCCGTAACAAGGTCGCCGCTTTCTCGTTGGCGGTCAGCCTCTGAGGAAAACATATCAGCGATCGCGGGCATCTTCATCGCGTTCATAAACTTGTTCTTCGCGGCCATGACCTAATACCTCCTGCGTAAAATCAACGTATGCTCTTGCGCTGCTGCTTTTGGGTTCGTACAGGATAGTGGGTGCTGCAAACGCCTGACTTTCCTGCACTTTGACGTTATAGGGGATCTCCGTAGTAAATACACGGAGCGTTCTCCCATACTTGGCGCGGACATCATGGGCATAATGTTCCGAGACTTTCGTATGCTGGGTCATCGTCAGCAAAACGCCCCTGATATGCAGTCCGGGGTTGATTTTGCGCTGCACGCTGGAAATCGAATTTGTCAGCTGCGACATACCAACCACCGAGAACGGCTGCGCCTGCATCGGGATGATGACCTCGTTGGCAGCGGACAGCGCGTTTGTCAGCAGAAGCCCCACGGAGGGGGAGCAATCAATGATGCAGTAATCATACTGGCTGCTGTACTGTTCCAGACAGGTTTTCAGCAGAACCTCGCGGCACATCATGGTGCCCATTGCCAGCTCAAAGCTGGCCAGCCGGAGATTGGACGGAATGAAATCCACCTGTGGTGCAGAGTCATCCGTGCGCTTGCTCTGATAAACGCACTCTCTGTGGGAGAGGGGCTTTTCATAGGCAACCTTCATCAGCAGCTCTGTGATTGTCTGTTCAAGGTCCTGCTCAGGCGGGATACCGCAGTAGCAAGACAGATTGCCCTGCGGGTCAAAGTCCACCATGAGTACACGGTAGCCCTGCTGGGTAAGGGCAATGCCCAAGTTGTACGCGGTAGTCGTTTTGCCCGTACCGCCCTTCTGGTTTGCGATAGCAATAGTTTTCATCTGGTTTCCTCCTCCAAAATATCATCCAAGCTGATACAGTGCTTTTGGTATTCCTGCGTGACCTGCACCAGCGTGTCGTTATAGTCCTTGCCGATAGGCGGCTGGCGATCTTCCACGGTTTTGCCGCTGCCATCCAAGTGCTTGATAATGTCCTGCGTTCTGGTTCTACCGGCTTCGTCATTATCAAGACACAGAACAATGTGCGTTATGTTCGGGTAGTATGTAAGAAACGCATCCAGTGCAGCGTAATCCGTACCTCCCAGCGCCAGATAGTGAACACCGCGCCAGTTTCCGGTGTGCTGTATGATTTTGAGTGATGCGCCTGACATGGCATCTATGGGTGCTTCGTACACTTCCACCGTGTCGGCAGTGGCAGCAGCTTCGATGTAGAACGGATATATCTTTTTGCTGCCGGGAATATCGCGGCGGAACTGGATTTGCGAACAACCGCGCAAGCTGCCGCCCTTGGCCTCTCCATTTCCATCGCGCCCGACATATACGCAATTCGGATGATCCTTGAAGCTCGTCTGATACAGGATTCTCTTTTGCTTGCAGACCGTCAGCACATTGGGGTGAATGCAGCGCTTGCGAAGATAGGCAGTAGCAGCGTAGTTGTTCTTATCTGGCTTCGGCAGCCTGAATTCCTTTGCCGGTTTCTTCTCGGCAGGGGGTGAGGGCGCTTTTACAGGTTGGAAAGAAGGACGGACACCGCCCTGTATCCGATTGATTTCCCGCACCGCTTCTACAAACGAAACACCTTCAACCGCTATGAGATAGTTCAGCGCTGTGCGGCCTGTAGCTTTCGTTTTGAAGTACGTCCACGAACCATCCTCTGCGAAGGTCAACGAGCTGTGCCCTTTGTGGCGGAACTGTCCGGGTCCTTCCGGTTTGAAGTTGTCCGGCTCGCACAGCTGCATATACTGGTACAGATTCATCTGCTTCGCTTGGGCGATTTCCTGCTCTGTTACACCGGGCATACTCTACCACCTATTCTGTTTTCCTAACTGTAATTTATATTCTCAGTATCACTATAATCAGTCTAATTATTATCAGTATTAGTTCCGTGTGATTTTCAAGAATCCAGAAGTGTGAAAATCACATATCAAGAATCACCTTTTTCACAGCTCTTGCTATTTATCGTTGCTGCGAAGTTTTTTACATAAATCAAATTCGGTCTACCAAGCCCCTGTCGCTTGCGCTCGATAAGCCCTGCCTGCTTTTCCAGTTCCACCATCAGGCGCGTGGCTTTCTGGTTGGCACAGTTCAGTGCATCCATGATTTCCTCCACGGTGAAGATAATGTAAACCTTGTTCTGTGCATCTAACCATTGATTTTTCAGCGACAAACTCATTCGATCCAGCAGAATCCCATACAGTACCTTGGCATCGGTGGACAGCTCCCTGAAGTTCGGCTCTGTAAATAGCGCTTTGGGTATACGGTAAAAAGAGAACTGCTCGGCTTGAGCGCCGTAAAAATATTCGTATTGCATCTCACTTCTCCTGCCTAAAAATGGGTGCAGCTAAGAAAGCCCACAAAACTACATTTCGTAAGCTATTACATATTGTACTTTTCACTTATCTTTCCAGTTCCTCTTCGCGCTGTGGTCGCTGGCGGCTGGAGCGCTTGTGCTCCCAATTCCGCAGCAACGAAATGATGACATTCTGCATCTGCTGCGGTGTATAGCTGGATGGGAAGTACTGCTGCACATCAGACTGATTTAGGAAGAATTTCTGTCGCTGATTCGGCTTTTCTTCTGTCAGCAGGGTATGCAGGTAATTCTCCGTCAGCGTTCCATTTCGGCTCATATCCTTTAGCGTCCGAGACTGAACCAAAGACGGTGTAGCATCACACATATCCATTTCTTCTTTGAGCCATGTCTGGTGTTCCTCTGTCATATAGGAGATTTCGACCGCTGGGTTGAATGCGATGCGACCGTCATCGACCATTTGCAAGATGGATGGAATTAGATACGTCAAACGAATGTAACGATGTATTTGATTACGGCTTTCATCAACTTCTTTACCCATAGCATCAAGTGTTCTCAACTTTGTCCCAAGTTGGGACGAAGTTGCTTTTCCTTGATGTTTCATCGCTTCCATGCGCATTTTATAAGCAAACGCCTTCTCACTTGGCAACACATGCTCACGCTGGATATTGCTGTTGACCATCAGGATCGTGGCTTCGTCATCGTCTATGTATTCCACTCTAGCAGGGATGCTTTCGATGCCGAGTTCCTTACAAGCCTCCCACCGGCGATGTCCGCTTATCACTTCATAGCCGACACCAACCTTTGGTCTGACGATGATGGGCGTAATGATGCCGCTCTCTGAAATACTATCTACCAATTCACTGAATTCCAGATCATGTCGGATATGGAACGGATGATTGGAGAATGGATGCAACTTATTTATTGGAATAGTTTCCTCTTTGCTTGCTCTGTAAGCAGGCGATGTTTTCTTTGTCATGCTGCGTACTCCTGCGGTTTTTTGATAGCTCTTAAGTACCCCGATTTGACCCCAAAAATGTACCCAAAAATCGTATACTTTTTGCCGAAAATGTACCCAAAAGGCATTTTTGCATAAAAAAAGCCCCTAACCACTGTAGTACAGCGATTAGGGGCTTGCTATGATTTATAGAACGACCTTAACCGTCAGGTCTTTCCATTGCTTCGGCCAAAGCACGCAGCCACGCGAATTTAGATAAGAACGAGCCTTGTCGTAATCCACATTTAATTGTAAAAATCTACGTGATTCAAGAACGTGGATTTTTAATTGCTGCCTGTGCGGCGGCCAGGCGGGCGATGGGAACACGGTAGGGAGAGCAGCTGACATAGTCCAAGCCAACGTTGTGGCAGAACTCAACACTGCTGGGATCGCCGCCGTGCTCGCCGCAGATGCCCAGACCCAGGTTCGGGTTGGTCTCGCGGCCATCGTGGGCAGCCATCTTGACCAGCTTGCCAACGCCGATCTGATCCAGATGCTGGAACGGATCGCTCTCGTAGATCTTGGCGTCGTAGTAGGCAGTCAGGAACTTGGCAGCGTCGTCACGGCTGAAGCCGAAGGTCATCTGGGTCAGGTCGTTGGTGCCGAAGCTGAAGAAGTCAGCTTCCTTGGCGATCTCGCCGGCGGTCAGAGCGGCACGCGGGATCTCGATCATGGTGCCGACCTCGTACTTCATGTCAACACCGGCAGCGGCGATCAGGGCATCGGCAGTCTTGACGACAACGTCCTTGACGAACTTCAGCTCCTTGACCTCGCCAACCAGAGGAATCATGATGTGGGGGGTGATCATCTTGCCGGTTTCGGCAGAAACCTTGAGGGCAGCCTTGATGACAGCGTTGGTCTGCATCTCGGCGATCTCGGGATAGGTAACAGCCAGACGGCAGCCACGGTGGCCCATCATGGGGTTGAACTCGTGCAGGCTGACAACAACGTTGTTCAGTTCCTCGGTGGACATACCCATGTCCTTAGCCAGAGCCTCGATGTCCTCGGCCTTGGTGGGCAGGAACTCATGCAGCGGCGGATCCAGATAACGGATGGTCATCGGACGGTCGCCCATGATGCGGTACATAGCGGTGAAGTCGGCCTCCTGGAACGGCTCGACCTTAGCCAGGGCAGCCTTGCGCTCCTCAACGGTACGGGCGCAGATCATCTCACGGACAGCCTTGATGCGATCCTCGGCGAAGAACATGTGCTCGGTACGGCACAGACCGATGCCCTCGGCACCCATGTCAACGGCGTTCTGCGCGTCACGCGGGTTGTCGGCGTTGGTCATGACCTTCATCTGGCGGTTTGCGTCAGCCCAGCCCATGAAGCGCTTGAAGTTGGCGTTCTCGGTGGAAGCGACGGTAGCGATCTGGCCCTCGTAGATGTTGCCGGTGGAGCCGTCGATGCTCATCCAGTCGCCCTCGTGGAAGGTGTGGCCGTTGATGGTGATGACCTTGGCGTCATAGTCGATGGCGACGTTGTTATCGTTGCCGCAGCCGGAGACGCAGCAGGTGCCCATGCCGCGGGCGACAACAGCAGCGTGGCTGGTCATACCGCCGCGGACGGTCAGGATGCCCTGAGAGACCTGCATGCCGACGATGTCCTCGGGAGAGGTCTCCAGACGGACCAGAACGACCTTCTTCCAGGCATCGTCCTTGACCTTCTCCTCGGCCTCCTCAGCAGAGAATACGACGCGGCCGCAGGCAGATCCCGGAGAAGCGGCCAGGCCCTTGCCGATTGCCTCGGCGGCCTTCAGAGCGGCAGCATCAAACTGCGGGTGCAGCAGGGTGTCCAGCTGCTTGGGCTCGACGCGCAGAACAGCGGTCTTTTCGTCGATAACGCCCTCGTCGACCAGGTCGCAGGCGATCTGCAGAGCAGCCTGGGCGGTGCGCTTGCCGTTACGGGTCTGCAGCATGAAGAGCTTGCCATCCTCGATGGTGAACTCCATGTCCTGCATATCCTTGTAGTAGTTCTCGAGGCGGGTAGCGATCTCAACGAACTGATCGTAGACCTCGGGCATCTCCTCATGCAGCTTGCTGATGGGAGAAGGAGTACGGATACCGGCGACGACGTCCTCGCCCTGAGCGTTGATCAGGTACTCGCCCATCAGCTTCTTCTCGCCGGTGGCGGGGTTACGGGTGAAGGCAACGCCGGTGCCGGAACGCATACCGGAGTTACCGAAGGCCATCTGCTGCACGTTGACGGCAGTGCCCCACTCGTAGGGGATCTCGTTCATCTTACGATACACGTTGGCGCGGGGGTTATCCCAGGAACGGAAAACGGCCTTGACGGCACCGATCAGCTGCTCCTTGGGATCCTGCGGGAACTCCTCGCCCTGCTTCTCAAGGTAGATCTGCTTGAACTCCTTGACGAGCTCCTTCAGGTCGTTGGCGTCCAGCTCAACGTCCTGCTTGACGCCCTTGCGCTCCTTCATAGCGTCGATGCGCTCCTCGAAGAAGCTCTTGCCCAGCTCCATGACGACGTCAGAGTACATCTGGATGAAGCGGCGGTAGCAGTCGTAGGCAAAACGGGGGTTGTTGGTCTTTTTGGCCAGACCCTCAACAGCCTGATCGTTCAGGCCGAGGTTCAGGATGGTGTCCATCATGCCGGGCATGGACTGACGTGCGCCGGAACGGACGGAAACCAGCAGGGGGTTCTCGATGGAGCCGAAGGTCTTACCGGTCTGCTCCTCGAGGATGCCCATGTATTTGAAGATGTCTGCCTTGATCTCATCGTTGATCTCACGGTTGTCAGCATAGTACTGGGTGCAGGCCTCGGTGGTGATGGTGAAGCCCTGCGGAACCGGCATGCCGGCGTGGGTCATCTCGGCCAGGCCGGCACCCTTACCACCCAGAGTGTTCTTCATGGTGGTTTGGTCGCCGCCGAAGGCGTCATGGCCCTCTTTGAACAGATACAAGAATTTCTTGCTCATAGTTACCTCCCAAATTGGTGACGTGTTTGCATCACATAAATCATGTTTGCATAGTCCATTATAACAGACCGAAAGACAGATTTCCAGTAGATTGTTAAAAAAATGCTCAATAGTTTCGCTGAAAAGTAGCCAAACTTTTTTGGTTCAGGTATTGCAATTTGCACAAAAATCGTGTATTTTATAATGGGTGGGAAGTTCGAAATATTTTTTGAGCTGTCACTTTTTTCTTTTTGAGTGCCGCGGTAAATTTTTGCGGCGAACGGCGTTTTTCGGCTTGCTAAAATGCGCCGCATGTTATACAATATATAGGGCAGCACCGCATAATTCCCGCCTTACGGCGTAAGCACCGCTTCGGCGTATCGGCACTTGGAATTATGCGGTATTGCCATAGGTATAAGGTCCGTCGGCAGCCCCCGTGCGCCGCGGGCACGAAATGAGTGTATAAAGGAAGAACCGCTATATGTCTACCGCAAGAGAGAATTTCGAGCTGGCACAGCAGCGCTATGCCGCCACGTTTGAGCGCCATCTGGATAACGGCGTGAATTTTATCAGTGATAACGTCTGCATTGAGCCGGAGGTCGTCATTGCCCCCGGTGCGACCATCCTGCCGGGCTGCATCCTGCGCGGCCAGACGGTCATCGGCCCGGACTGCGTCATCGGCCCCAACACCCTGCTGGAGGATACCGTCGTTGACGCCGGGTCCACGATCAATGCCAGCCAGTGCTATGGGAGCCACATCGGCCCCAACAACAAGATCGGCCCCTTCACCCATGTGCGCGTCGGCACCAAAACCGCCGAGGGCTGCCATCTGGGCGCTTATGTCGAAACGAAGAACGCCGACTTTTCCGAGGGCAACACGGTCAGCCATCTGACCTACATCGGCGATGCCACGGTGGGCAAGTACTGCAACTTCGGCTGCGGCACCGTCACCTGCAACTACGACGGCGAGGGCAAGTTCCACACGACCATCGGCGACTATGCGTTCATCGGCTGCAACACGAATCTGGTCGCACCCGTCACCATCGGCGACCATGCGTTCACGGCTGCCGGCTCCACCATCGGCCATGATGTGCCCGCCGGTGCGCTGGGCATCGAGCGCGCCAAGCAGGCCGAGATCGACGGCTGGGGCGAGCGCAAGCTGGAGAAGTATATCGCCAAGAAGCAGAAGCTGGAAGCGGAGAAGAAAGGGAAGTAAAGCGTTGTAGGGGGCGGCGTCCTCGACGCCCCGCGGCCTTCCCATAAACAGCCGCTTATCTTACGCTGCCGGGCCGGGCATGCCCGGCCCCTACGGTACTTCACGATTTTTCAAAGGATATATCTATGTTCGAAATGACCTCCGGGGCGGACTGGCTGATTGCCGGACTGGGCAACCCCGAACCGAAATATGACGGCACCCGCCACAACGCCGGTTTTGAGGCGCTTGACTATCTGGCCGCGCAGTGGCAGTGCGACATTGCCAAAGCCAAATGGCAGGGCCTGTACGGCACGGCACAGGTGAACGGCCACAAGGTCGTGCTGCTCAAGCCGCTGACCTACATGAACCTGAGCGGCCAGAGCATTGCCCCCGCCGCCAACTTTTACAAGATCCCGGCAGACCACATCATTGTGCTGTGCGATGACATCACCCAGGAGCCGGGACATCTGCGCATCCGGCCCCACGGCTCTGCCGGCGGGCACAACGGGCTGAAAAGCATCATTGCCAGCCTGGGCACCGACCATTTCAGCCGTATCCGCATCGGCATCGGCGCCAAACCGAACCCGCAGTACGACCTGGCCGCCTGGGTGCTGGGCAAGCTGCCTGCCGCAGACCGCAAGGCCATGACGGACCGCTACCCGGACATTGAGGAAGCCTGCAAGCTGCTGATGGACGACAATCTGCAGTACGCCCAGAACAAGTTCAACCACTAAGGGGACGTGAATCATGAGTGAAATCCGTAAAAAAGCAATGACCCGTCTGGTGCTCTGCGCTGTAGCGCTCGTCGCCTGCATCATTTTCAGTGTCCTGCTGCTGAACGGCACCCTTGACGGCAAAACCGGCGGCAGCCAGCCCGCCTCCGGCGATACCATCAGCAGCAGTGCCCCCGTAGAGGGCGTTGACGATCCCACCGCCGACAACTTTACCGCAGAGAGCACCCCTGCCGAGGAGGCGCCCGCCGAACCCGAGGCCACCCCCGAGCCGACGCCGGAGCCCACGCCCGTGCCCGAGTACGAGGGCCTGAGCGTGCAGCCCACCACCTATTATAATGAGGGTGAGCAGCCGACCTACACCGTGACCGACGGCAACAATCTGAACATGCGCGGCGGCCCCGGCACCGACTATGACAAGATCGGTCAGGTGCCCGCCTCCACCGGCGTGACCGCGCTGGGCACCAATGAGGACGGCAGCTGGGTCGTTGTGAACTACAACGGCACCTACGGCTGGCTCAAGACGGAGTTCTTGAACGGCTGATAAGCAAGAAGCCAATTTTCGGTCAGACGTAGGGCGGCCTGACCTCAGGCCGCCGCGGCGGGGTGAGGTCACCCCGCCCTACGTTTGCTTTATACAATGGGTTCTTTTATGTTCAACGCACTTTTCACCAAAACAGACGAATACGCAAGACTGGCGCAGGCGCTCGGGGGTCCGGGGGCTTGCGCCTTATTTGGCATACCGGGGTCGGGCCGGGCGATGGTCTATGCCGCGCTGGCGAAGGCCCTCGACAAGCCGCTCTGCATCGTGACGCCCGGCGAGGCCGAGGCGACCCGGTTTGCGGGCGACCTGAACGCGCTGGGCGTGGCGGCGGCAGTGTTCCCTGCCCGCGACTATGTGCTGCGCCCCATCGAGGGCACGGGCCGCGAGTACGAATACCGCCGTCTGGCCGTGCTGGGAGACCTCGTCGGCGGGCGGCTGCAGGCCGTCTGCGTGCCCGACGAGGGCCTGACCCAATACACGACGCCGCGGGCGGATTTCTGCGCGAACACCCGCAGCCTGCGCCCCGGCGACACACTGCCCCGCGCCGAGCTGACCGCGCTTTTGTACGGCGCAGGCTATACGCGGCGCGACCAGGTGGACGGCCCGGGTCAGTTTTCGATCCGCGGCGACATTGCGGACATCTACGCGCCCGACATGAAGCAGCCCGCCCGCATGGAGTTCTGGGGCGACGAGATCGACACGATGCACACCTTCGATCTGGCGACCCAGCGCCGCGACGAGCCAATTGAAAAAATCTACGTCTCCCCCGCGCGGGAGATACTGTTCGGTCAGCCCGCCGACGCAGCGGAGAAGATCCGTTCCTATATCAAAAAGGCCCGCGGCAGGCGGCGCACCGCCTTAGAGACCTGCACCGCTGCGGACCTGGCACAGCTGGACGGCGGCGTGATGCCCGTCAACATGGACAAATATCTCACGCTGCGCTATCCCGAGCCCGCGACGATTTTAGACTACTTTGACGATCCGCTGCTGATCCTGGAGGAGCCAGCCTCCCTGCGGGAGGCCGAGCGCGCCACCGCGTTCCGCCGGGGCGAGGAGCTTTCCGCCCTGCTGGAGGACGGCGTGCTGGCGGCAGGGCTGGATAAGCTCTACGCCGAGAGCGGCTGGCTCTGGGCGCAGTGTGCCGCGCACCGCACGCTTTGCGCCGAGAACTTTGCCCGCAGCATGCCCGATGTGCCGCTGAAAACCATCGTCAACGCACCCGCCCACACGCTGCCCGCCTGGGGCGGCGAGGTCGCGGCGCTGCTGGAGGACATCCAGCCGCTTTGCAGCGGCGGCACGGCGGTCACGGTCATGGCCGGCACGCCCCGTGCAGCGGCAGGTCTGGCCGCCGACCTGCGCACCAAAGGGCTGAACGTCACAACGGACGCGGCGGCGGAGCCGAGCGCCGGGTTGGTGCAGATCCTGCCGGGGCAGCTTTCCGCCGGGTGCAGCCTGCCGTTTGCGAAATACGCCGTGTTTACGGCCCGCGCCTTCGGCGTGAGCGGCGCACAGAAGAAGAAAAAGCGCAATAAGGACGCGCTGAACAGCCTGAGCGAAATCTCGGTGGGCGATCTGGTCGTTCACCAGAACCACGGCATCGGGCGGTACGCGGGCATCCAGCGGATGGCCGTGCAGGGCGTCACAAAGGACTATCTGCGCATCGAATACGACAAAAAGGACGTGCTGTACGTGCCCGTCACCCAGCTGGACCTTTTGTCCCGCTACACTGCGCCGGGCGATAGCGACAACGTGAAGCTGAGCCGCCTGGGCGGCAGCGATTGGGCCAAGACCCGCAAGAAGGTCAAGGCTGCGACGGAGCAGATGGCGAAGGAGCTGATCGAGCTGTACGCCCGCCGCAAGCAGGCGCACGGCTACGCCTTCCCCGCCGACGACACCTGGCAGGGTGATTTTGAACAGCGCTTTGCCTATGAGGAAACGCCCGACCAGCTGACCTGCGCGGCGGACATCAAGCACGATATGGAGGAGCCGTGGCCGATGGACCGGCTGCTCTGCGGTGACGTCGGCGTCGGCAAGACCGAGGTCGCACTGCGCGCCGCATTCAAATGCGTGATGGGCGGCAAGCAGTGCGCGATCCTGGCCCCCACGACGATTCTGGCGTGGCAGCACTTCAACACCGCGCTGACCCGCATGGAGTCCTTCCCCATCCGCATCGGGCTTTTGTCCCGCTACCGCACCGCCAAGGAGCAGAAGGAGACACTGCGCGGGCTGAAGGACGGCACCGTGGACATTGTAGTCGGCACGCACCGGCTGCTGTCCGGCGATGTGAAATTCAAGGACCTGGGCCTTGTCATCATCGACGAGGAGCAGCGGTTCGGCGTCAAGCACAAGGAAAAGCTCAAAGAGAGCTTCATCGGCGTCGATATGCTGACGCTGTCGGCCACGCCGATCCCCCGCACGCTGAACATGGCGCTGTCGGGCATCCGCGATATGAGCACAATTGAGCAGCCGCCGTTTGAGCGCCAGCCGATTGAAACCTATGTGCTCGAGTACGACGAGGGCATCGTGTCCGAGGCCATCCGCAAGGAGCTGGCCCGCGGCGGGCAGGTATACTACCTGCACAACCGCGTGGACAACATTGAGGAATGCGCCGCGCGGGTGGGCAAGCTCGTGCCCGGGGCGCGTATCGGCATTGCCCACGGCAAGATGACCGAGGAGCAAATTTCGTCGGTGTGGCAGCAATTGTTGGACAACGAGATCGACATCCTTGTCTGCACTACCTTAATTGAGACCGGCGTGGACGTGCGCAACTGCAACACGCTGATCATTGAAAATGCGGACCGCATGGGATTGAGCCAGCTGTACCAGATCCGCGGGCGCGTGGGACGCAGCTCCCGCAAGGCGTATGCGTATTTCACCTTCACACGTGACAAGGTGCTGACCGAGATCGCGGCCAAGCGGCTTTCGGCCATCCGGGAGTTCACGTCGTTCGGGTCGGGCTTCCGCATTGCGATGCGCGACTTGCAGATCCGCGGTGCGGGCAGTCTTTTGGGCCACAGCCAGCACGGCCACATGGAGGCCGTCGGCTACGATTTGTACGTGAAGATGCTGGGTCAGGCCATTGCCGCGGCCCGCGGCGAGGCCCCCGCCCCCGACAAGAGCGACTGCCTGGTGGACATCACCGTGGACGCATTCCTGCCGGAGGAATATATCCCGGACGCTGCCGGGCGCATCGAGGCATACAAGCGCATTGCGGCCATCGAGACGACGAGCGACGCCGAGGACGTGCTCGACGAGCTAATCGACCGCTACGGCAGCCCGCCCAAGAGCGTGCAGGGGCTGGTGGACGTCTCCCTCGTGCGCGTGACAGCAGCCCGCGTCGGCATTGCGGAGATCGTCCAGCGCGGCGACCAGCTGATTTTGTATAGCGACATCGTCGGGCCAAAGCAGCTGGGCGAGGTCATGGAAAAATTCCCGCATCGGGTGCTGTACAATGCACTGGGCCGACCTTATTTCAGCCTGCGCGTGCAGAAGGGCGAAAGCCCGCTGGTGCTGCTGCGGGATGTGGTGACCCTGCTGCCGGGCGCACAGAATCAGCCACAGACAAAGCCATAAAAAATAAGCACCTGTTTGCTGCGGTAAAAAGCAGTAAACAGGTGCTTTGCTTTTGGGGTAAGACGCTGAAATTTCTTTGGTCCTCTCTTTACAAAGAAAGGACAGAGGGGCCCAAGTGCCGGGCAGCCGTAAACGGGCAGAGTCCCTCAGGCGGCTTCGCCCGCGTCTAAAGCCTCCCCTCCCAGGGGAGGTGGGCCGAGCGCCGGCGATGGCCGGAGGGGCTTTGCCGGGCGTGCATTACACCGCCCGTTCCCCCCTTGCATCACTCAAACACGTTCTCCTCATCCTCCACCACTTCACCAACGTGGTTTCCCTCACTGTCCAGCCCGCGCTTGTCCAGCATATAGTGCACAAATTCCCGCGCCAGGCCGTAGAAGGTCGCAAAGAGCGGCACACCGACGACCATGCCCACAAGACCGAACAGGTCGCCGCCGACCACGATGGAAAACAGGATCCACAAGGCAGAGATGCCGATGGACGAGCCCAGGATCTTCGGGCCGATGAAGTTGCCGTCCAGCTGCTGGATGACCAGAATCAGCACGCCGAAGATGACCGCCTGGATCGGGTCAACCAACAGCAGAATGAAGATGCTGGGGATCGCACCGATGAAGGGGCCAAATACCGGGATAATATTCGTGATGCCGATAAACACACTGATGAGCAGTGCAAAATCGAGCCGCAGGATCGCCATTGCCACAAACGTGATAACGCCGATGATGGCCGAGTCAATGATCTTGCCCACAAAGAAGCCCGTGAAATTCACGTTGGCATAATGGCAGATGCGCAGCGTGTTTTCCGCAGCCTTTTCCGGCAGGAAGGCGTGCGCCAGCGTGCGCAGCTGATGGAGCAGATGCTCCTTGTCCGCCAGCATATAGATGCTGGCCGCAATCGAGGTAAAGATCGCCACAAAGTTCGATGCCACGCTGCCGATGCTGGCCACGATCTGCGGCATGGCGGCGCTGGCCATGCTGTAGATTTCCTTGACCATCGCCTCGGAATCGTCCAGCACTTTTGTGGCCGACGACAGGTCAACGCCGAAGCGCTCCTGAACCATGCCCAGCATATCCTGTACGCTGTGTATGTAGCTTGGGAAGTTCGTAAACAGCATGGCGATGCTGTCCACGATCTGCGGGATGACCAGCCATGCCAGCAGCACAAGCAGCAGAATTGCCACCAGATACGCCAGAAGGATCGCGAATCCGCGCGTCTTTTTCTTCTCTTTAAACAGCTTTGTGTAGAAGAACTTGACCATCGGGTCAAGCACATAGGCAATGACTATGCCGCCCGCAAACGGCGACACGATGCCGATAAACACACCGATTTTCCCCAGAAAGTACCCCAGATTGTTCAAAGCCAGATACAGCGCAATACAGGCCCCGACCACGCAGAACCAGTCCAGCATCGTCTCCGGCTTTTTGGTCCAGATATGTTCCTCTTTCAAATGCTCCGCTCCTTTTACATCATTTTACAAGAGTATTGTACGCTATGCACGCCTGTATTGCAAGGAATAACTTGTTAATTTTCTTGCAGCCCGCCTGGTAAATTCCGGCGCGGCTCACCGTTTTCATCCAGGCCGCGGGCCGTCAGCCCTGCCCCGACAGCCTGTTTGAGCAGCGCCGCCAGCACGGCCAGCGTCGGCACGCCCAGCACCATGCCCGGGATGCCGAACCACGCCCCGCCCACCACGATGGCCAACAGCACGCCAAGCCCCGGCAGGCCGGTGGCTCCGCCCAGAATGCGCGGCGCAATAAAGTTGCCGTCCACCTGCTGGACCACAAAAATAATGATGGCAAATTCTGCCGCCTTCCAGGGCAATTCCAGCAGCAGGATGATGAGCCCCGGCACCGCGCCGAGGAACGGCCCCAGCACCGGGACAATGTTTGTCACGCCGACCAGCACGGCCAGCAGCGGCGCGTATTCCAGCCCGAAGATCGACATCAGCGCAAATGTTTCCCCGCCCACGAGCAGGGCATCCACCAGCTGCCCGCCGATGTAGCCGCTGAAAATTTTGTTGGCAAGACGGCAGATTTCCAGCACACTGCCCGCGGCACGCGGCGGCAGCGCCGCGTGCAGACACGCCCGGGCCGCGCGGAGCAGCGCCTCCTTGCCGGAGAGCAGGTAGATGCTGGCGGCCAGTGCCACCACGGCGTTGCCCGCAGCCCCCGCCGCGCCGGAGACGAAATCCGCCGCCGCACGCGCCGCACTGCGGGACAAACCGCCGAACCAATTTTGCAGTGCCGTGCCCACCATCTGCACAAGCTGTTCCGCCGTGGCCGTATCGATGCCGAACGTATTTTGCACCCAGACCAGCAGGCCGCGGATGGTCTCCTCATACGCGCCGAGCCGCCCGGCAAAGGTCGTCACGCTCTGCACGAGCTGCGGGACGATGAGCGCCGCCAGCAGCGCCAGCGCACCGAAAAACAGCGCATAGCTGACGGCCATCGCCCCGCCGCGCCTGCCGCCAAAGAGCTTTTGCGCAAAAAAGCGCGTGGGTATGTCCAGTACATAGGCCAGCAGCAGCCCCCAGCCAAACGGTGCCAGCAGCCCGAGAAACGCCCCGGCCCCGCGCAGCACGCCCGGCAGCCAGTCTGCCGCGGCAAACACCGCCGCGACGCCCGCCGCCAGCAGCAGCCAGTCCTTCATCGTGTGGGGTGTGCGGTCAAAACAATTTTTCATTGTCGCTCCTCCTGTTTTGTGGTACACTGTTTACAGCGCATACTTTGTTCATCTTACTTGCTTCTGTTATACCACTTTTTTTCAAAAGGTAAAGAGCCGTATGATTGGAAATTACAATAATTTACGGAAAACCGATGTTTTTCGTGAAAATCCTCGTCAGTGCCCGCCTGCCGGGCGCGTCGGTGCTGTAGGGGGGGCGGTGTCCCCGACGCCCCGCGGAGGGGGCAAGACCCCTCCCTGCAAAGCCACTCGAAAGAGGGCTGCAATCCTTTGGGCAACACCGCACAATTCCCGCCTGACGGCTTAAGCACCGCTCCGGCGGCTGCGGCACGGCATCTGCGTTGCCAAAATGCTCGATAAGACATCCAGTATTATCTGCGCTTTTGGCTTAGCAGCTGCCGCACCTCGCTCGCCGTATCGGCACTTAGAATTATGCGGTATTGCCCTTGCACTTTTCCTGCAGTTTTGTAAAATTTCTTCGGCAATCTTGACAGAATACCGTCATAATGTTACAGTGGTCACAAAGCCGCTTTCTGTCCCTGAAAGGAGATTTCCATGTGGTTTGATACGATTTTATGGCTGGTTGCCGTCGTGGCGTTCATCACGGTCGAGGCCGCCACAACGGCGCTTGTCTCGGTCTGGTTTGCGGTGGGCGCTGCCGCGGCCATGCTGGTCAGCTTTTTTGATGTCGGCTTTGGCTGGCAGATGCTTGTTTTTGCCGTTGTATCGGCCATTACGCTCAGCCTGATGCTGCCCCGGCTCATCAGTCGGCGCGGCGCGCACCGTGCCCCTGTCACGAACGGCTCGCCGCTGACCATCGGCAAGCAGGGCGTTGTGCTTGTGGACATTGAGCCCGGCCTTCCGGGCCGGGTCCGCGTGGATGGCCTGGACTGGCAGGCCCGCGCCGAGGTCACACTCCCGCAGGGCACCCGCTGCAAGGTCGTGGCCGTGGACGGTGCGATCCTTATTGTCGCTCCCGTGACCGCTGACGCGGCTGCGGTTTAAATCACAAAGAAAAAAGGAGGACCCCAAAATGCTGTTAGTCTTTGCCATCCTGCTCATCATTATTCTGGTTGTTTTGGTGCGTTGCATCGTTATTGTGCCGCAGTCCAACGCCTATGTCACCGAATGGCTCGGCGTCTACAAGGATACCTGGGGCGCGGGCCTGCACATCCGTACGCCGTTTGTCGAGCGCATCTCCCGCAAGGTCTCGCTGAAGGAGGAGGCCGCCGACTTCCCGCCGCAGCCTGTCATCACCCGCGACAACGTCACAATGATGATCGACACCGTCGTTTTCTTTCAGGTGTTTGACGCCAAGATGTACGCCTACGGCGTGAACCGCCCGATCCAAGCCATCGAGAACCTGTCCGCCACGACGCTGCGTGACATCATCGGCTCGATGACGCTCGACGAGACCCTGACGAGCCGCGACCTCATCAACACGAAGATCACCGCCAGCCTTGACGAGGCCACGGACCGCTGGGGCATCAAGGTCAACCGCGTCGAGCTGAAAAATATCGAGCCGCCGGTGGAGATCCGCCAGGCCATGGAGAAACAGATGAAGGCGGACCGCGAGAAGCGCGCCCCCATCCTGCTGGCCGAGGGCGAAAAGCAGGCTGCCATCACCCGCGCCGAGGGCGAAAAGGAGTCCGCCATCCTGCGCGCCGAGGCCGTGAAGCAGCAGCGCATCCGCGAGGCCGAGGGCGAAGCCGAAGCCCTGCTGACCGTCCAGAAGGCACAGGCCGATGCCATCCGCATGATCAACGAGGCGAACCCCAACCACAACTATCTGGCCCTGCGCAGCATGGAGGCCATGGAGAAGGTCGCTGACGGCAAGGCCACCAAGCTGATCGTGCCCAGCGACATGCAGAATCTCGCCGCAACCGTGTCCGCGATCAAGGAGATTTCCGGCGAAGTGACCGAATAAAATTTTACATTCTGTTTTCCCTGCCCGCGGTGTTCTGCCGCGGGCAGTTTTTGTGGGGACGAACGCTGGCGGCAAGGCGCGAAAGCCCCGCCCACACTGCTCCTTTCCCGCAATTTTTTCTTGCGTTTTCCACAAAATCAGGTTATACTATAAGCAGAATAGTATGCCTTTTTGCGCATACTACATAAAATATTGTGAGGTGTATCAGTATGAAGGAACCTATGGTCATCACTATGGCGCGTGAGTACGCATCCGGCGGCAGCGAGATCGCACAGGCCGTTGCCGACAAGCTGGGTATTCCCTTATATAATAAGGAGCTGATCACCCTTGCCGCCAAAAAGAGCGGTCTGACCGAGGAGGCCATTGCCGCCAGCGAGAACCAGCGCAGCGGCAGCCTGATCTACAGCCTGTACATGATGGGCAACACGATGCCCCTGGCTGACCAGGTCTACATTTTGCAGAGCAACGTCATCAAGGAGCTGGCCGCCGAGGGTCCCTGCGTCATTCTGGGCCGCTGCGGTGACTACGTCCTGCGTGAGCGCCCCAACGTGCTGCGCACCTTCGTCTACGCGCCGCTGGAGACCCGCATCCAGTTTGCCAAGAGCCGCCCCGACGCCAAGGACATGCCGGACCGCCTGTGGGAGACCCAGCTGGCCAAGCATGACCGCGCCCGTGCAAGCTACTACAACTATTACACCGAGAACCGCTGGGGCGAGGCCAAGAACTACGATCTGTGCCTGAATGCGACCCTGGGCCGCGAGGCCTGCGCCGACCTGATTGTGGCCGCCGCCAGGGCTATGCAGGAAGCCGACAAGTAAAAAGGAGCCTTTCACTATGCTGCGCTATGTCAAAAACGGAATGCTGCTGTTGAGCGTCGCGTATATCGTCATCGGTATGCTGCTGCTCATCATGCCCGAGACCAGTCTGCTCTGGATCTGCAACATTTTTGGTGTTGTGGTGCTTATCACCGGCATTGTCTGCCTGATCCAGTATGCCCGTATCCGCGGCACCGGCTTTACCGCGCCGTTCATGCTGGTGGGCGGCGTCATCACGGCGGGGCTGGGCATCTTCACGCTGGCAAAGCCGCAGGTAGTGACCAGCTTTCTGCCCATTGTGTTCGGCATCTTCATCGTCGTTGACGGCCTGAGCCGCATCGGTACCGCCATTGACCTTGCCAAGCGCAAGGGGCAGAAATGGTGGTTGCTGCTGCTGTTCAGCATCGTATCCGTTGCCCTGGGCGTACTGCTGGTGCTGCACCCGTTTGATGCGGCGGTCAGCGCCGTCATGCTCTGCGGCATCCTGCTGATCGCCGAAGGTGCGCTGAATTTAGGCTGCATTCTCTACGCCGCCATGGAGCTGCGCACACTGGACCGCATGGCCTCTGCCGCTGCCAATGCGGCCTTGGGTGCCATCGGCGACGCCCTGGACGAGGCCGAAGCCGCCGAGCGTGATGTTGGCAGCGACGGCCCTGTGGTGTACGACGCCGAGAGCAAGGATGTGTCGGAGGACGGTGAATAACCGTTCCGTGACACCGTAGGGGCGCATTCTATATGCGCCCGCAGCGCCGTGCCATCAGCAAACGGGCACGGGCGGATATAGAATCCGCCCCTACAAGCTCCGTTTGTCCTTATTTTGTTTCCCGCGCGAAGGATCGCGAGTTATTTTTAAAGGAGAGAGCCCCTATCCATGTATGACCTTATCATCGTAGGTGCCGGCCCTGCCGGCATTTTCACCGCGCTGGAGCTGCTGCGCAAGAGCAGCACCCCCCACAAAATTTTGCTCGTCGAAAAGGGCAAGCCTGTGGAAAAGCGCCACTGCCCCAAGGATAAAACCGGCGTCTGCGTAAACTGCAAGCCGACCTGTGCCATCACCACCGGCTTTTCCGGCGCGGGCGCATTCTCGGACGGCAAGCTGTCCCTGTCCTATCAGGTCGGCGGCGAGCTTCCCGACCTGATCGGCGAGGATTTCGCGCAGGAGCTTATTGACTACACCGATAAAATTTACCTCGAGTTTGGCGCCGACCCGAAGATCGAGGGCATCTACGAGGGTTCCGACATCAAGGACATCCGCAAGCGCGCCATTCAGGCGGGTCTGCAGCTCGTTGACTGCCCCATCCGCCATCTGGGCACCGAGAAGGCCCAGCAGCTCTACCTGAACATCCAGAACTATCTGGCCAACGCCGGTGTTGAGATGCTGTTCAGTACCGAGTGCGAGAACATCATCCTCGAGGATTCCGTCTGCAAGGGCGTCCGCCTGCGCGAGAAGGACGGCGTCCGCGACGTCTACGCCAAGCAGGTCGTTATTGCCACGGGCCGCCGCGGTGCGGACTGGCTGGAAAAGATCTGCGCCGAGCACAACATTGCCCACAAGCCCGGCACCGTTGACATCGGCGTCCGTGTTGAGTGCCGCAACGAGATCATGGAGAAGATCAACAAGGTCCTGTATGAGGGCAAGCTGATCGGCTACCCGGCCCCGTGGCGCAACAAGGTGCGCACCTTCTGCCAGAACCCCGGCGGCTTCGTGGCACAGGAGAACTACGACAACGATCTGGCCGTCGTCAACGGCCATAGCTTCAAGGAGAAAAAGAGCAACAACACGAACCTGGCCATTCTGGTCAGCCACAACTTCACCGAGCCGTTCAACCAGCCCATCGCCTACGCGCAGAAAGTCGGTGAGCTGACGAACATGCTGGGCGCGGGCCACATTCTGGTGCAGCGCTACGGCGATATTTTGGACGGCAAGCGCACTTGGGCCAACGAGCTGGCCCGCACGAACGTCCGCCCGACGCTGAAGGACGCCGTGGCCGGCGACATCACCGCCGCCATGCCCTACCGCGCCATGGTCAACATCATCGAGTTCATCAAGATGATGGACGAGGTCGTGCCCGGCTTTGCCAGCCCCGAAACGCTGCTGTACAGCCCTGAGCTGAAGTTCTACTCCAACAAGGTCAAGATGGACACCGATCTGGAGACGAACATTGCGGGTCTGCACTGCCTTGGCGATTCCTCCGGCTGGACCCGTGGCCTGATGATGGCCTCCGTCATGGGCGTCCTGATGGGCCGCAAGTTGATGGAGAAGCACGAGTTCTGATTTTTCGGGGACGCGGGTGTTCGTTTCTTAGAAGAAAAGAACCAAAAGAATTTTAAACAAACGCATGGGGAGAGTGCCGGAGACGGCGCTCTCCTTTTTTTGCAGGCGGCGAGTGGCGGCGGCATGAGGGCATGCCGCCCTACGCACTCACTTTATGTCATTCGTAGGGCGGGATGCCCCCATCCCGCCGCGGGCAGGCATCCACTTTACTGCCAGCCCGTAGGGGGCGGCGTCCCCGACGCCCCGCACCCACTTCCCGCAAAAAAATTGCAAAAATCTCCAAAACACCCGCTACGTGTGACAACTTTGCAACATCCGGGGTGTAGGATAGGGGCAAACTAGGCACAGAAAGGAGCTTTGAGGATGAAAAAAGTAGCTTTATTATTGGCGGCAGCCATGCTGGCGCTGGCCGGATGCGCGTCTGCGGGCGATACCGCGGCGGCTTCGGAGGCCGCACCGGCGGAGAGTACGGCGGAGAGCGCCGCGGCGGAGGACAGCACAGAAGCGGCGCTGCCGGGTGAGCCGCACCCCCTCTCGGCCTATAGCGCCTGCGCAGTCAGCGGCAACTGCGTCTACGCGGCGGTCACCCATTTTTCAAGCAGCGAGGACAGTCTCGGCAGCTTTGATCACAGCACCGTCTACAAAACCGACCTTACCACCGGGCAGACCTATGAGATGTACCGCACGGACTCCCAGCTTGCGTCCGCGCCGCTGATCATAGACGACACGCTGTATTTCATCTGCTACGACGGCGGTATGCTGGCCCTGCCGACGACGGGCGGTGAGGCGCGCGTGCTGCCGTTCTCCTACGACGACTGGATGCCTGTTTTTTACGCAGGTCACTACCTCTACTGCCGGAGCGTCAGCGCCGCGCCGTTCTGCCGTACCGACGGTATGCGGTTTAACTTGGAAAACGGGGAGACCGCGCCGTGGAATATCCCGGTGGAGACAATGTACATTCCCGATGTCGTCGGGGACGCGCTGCTGCTCTGCCGCGTTGTCTCGGATTATCCGGTGCCCTACCCGGACGACGACGAGATGTCCCAGGCGCTTTTGCAGAACACCACGCTGGAATACACCCTGGCCGACCCCGCGACGGGCGCGGTGCGGCAGACCTGCTTTACCCTCCCCTATGACATACCGCAGCCGGGGAGCCTTACAATCTACACCTACCTTGGCAAGTGCGGCAGTGACTTCTATTTCCGCGCAGACCAGTGCGACGATGAGTACGCTTTTGTTTCCCAGTCCGTGCTGCGCATCGGCACGGACGGCACCCGGACCGACCTTGGCATTACCAAAACGCCGGATTACATAGATTACTCTGCGGTTTTGCAGGGCGATGAGGTGCGCTGGCTTCTGACCCGCGGCACCGACGGCATCTATCTGATTTACGACACGCAAGGCCATGAGATTGGCCGCAACGAGCGGCCTGCCGGGCTGGAGGCCTTCTTCCCGCTTTGTATGCTGGACGACGGACGCCTGCTGATGGTCGTCGGCTACGACTGGGAGCACGACAGCGCGGCCCGGTACGCCGTGATGGACGCCGACGAATTTCTGAACGGCGGGTCGGCATACCGCGAGATGACGTTTGCGGAGTGAACGGGCCCACCCTACAGGGAACGGCACGGTGGGCCGTGCCCGCTGCCGCAGAGTTTTTCAATCACCGGAAAGGACGTGTACCCATGAAAACGAATAAGCTCATTCCCCTCATCCTCACCGCAGCGCTGGCGCTGTCCGCCTGTGCGTCGGCGGCGAATTCCGCAACCACAGCCGCGGCGGCGGAGACTGCCGCCGCCACACCGGAACCGACGGCGGCACCTGAACCGGTGGGGGAGCTGCACGCCCTTGCCGAAACTGGGCAGAACAAATTCGGCAATGTGATTTGTCAGACCCGTCCCGCCCTTGACGATGAGGGCAACTTTACTGGAACCGTCATTTACAAAACAGACCCTGACGCCAGACAGACAACCGCGCTCTACGAATACAACGATAACACGTATAGTCCGTTATGCCAATTTCTGGCAAACAACACGCTGTACGTCGTCATGTACCGCGATGACATCGACACTAAGCTACTTGCCGTGCCGTTGGATGGCGGCGAGGTTTGGGAAATTCCGCTTGGCCCCAACACATGGGGTGCCAAGCTGTACGATGACCGCTATGTCTACTGTATGTCTTACAGCCAAGCGCCGACCTCTCCCACCTGTGGGATGCGCCTTGACCTGAAAACCGGGGCAAGCGAGACATGGGACATTCCCATCGAAACCTACGATGTACTCGGCGTGGCCGACGGCGGCATTGTCACAAGCCGCATCGTTTCGGACTATCCTATCCCACTCCCGTCCGATTCCGAAATGCGCAGTGCCATCCTGCAAAATTCTACCTATGAGTTCGACCTGACGGACCCTGCCACGGGGAGGCCTATCCAAAAGATTTTTGAGTATCCCTGCGACGGCACACCCGAGGGGGACGGCTATATCACCTACACCTACGCGGGCAAAAACGGAAGCGATTTCTATTTTATCGCCGACCACATGACACCGTCTTACTGGACCGGCTCCTCCGTCCTTTGCATCCACAGTGACGGCACGCAGGAAGATTTGGGCATTATGACGGCGCAAAAGTTTATTCGCCCGATGCACCAAAACGAAGCGCTGCGGTGGTTTATGGTTCCGAACGACGACACTCCCCGCACTTACACGTTCTACGACTTACAGGGCAATGAAATCGGACACAACGCCGCCCCCGCGGGCGTTGACGTGGCCCTTATTATGGAATATCTTTTGGACGACGGCCGCGTTGTGCTGACCCTCGGGGGCGACCCCACGCATAATTATGCTGCCAATTACGCCACCATCCCCGCCGACGCATTTTTGAACGGGAGTACGGAGTATACGGAGATGGAGTTTGTGGGGTGAGTGTCATTGCCCGGACGGCTTTTACTGGCCGGGAACGGGCACGGGTCGTCGGGGACGCCGAGCCCTGCAACGACCCGAAAAATGCAAAAACAAAAATATTTATTTCAAATCTTCTTCCCGTGTAACAACTCGGACACAACCGGGGTGTAAGCTGGTCACAAATGAAAAGTTGAAAGGAGCCTGTGTTATGAAACGACTAGCCTTTGTCCTTGCTGCCGCGCTGTTCGCCCTGACCGGCTGCACTTCGGCGGCGGAAACTGCAACTGCCGCAGAACCCGCCACCACACCCGAAACCACCACCGAACCGACAAGCAAGCCCGCTGCGGCGGAGACCGGCCCACTCTATACTTACAGCCACCGCTATGCGCAGGATGTTGTCTATGATGTCATGCCTGCCTTTAATGACCAGTTGGACCACATCGGAACGAACGTTTACAAAAACGACCTGAACGCCGGGCAGGTTTCGCTGTTTTACAGTTGCGACGACTGCTGCATCGCCGACCCCTATGTGACGAGCGACGCGGTGTACCTGCTCACCTACAACAGAGACCGCGACAACAAAATCATTGCCCTGTCCCGTGACGGCACCAAAACCCACGAGATTTCCTTTGACCCATACGCCTCGATCGTTGTCTTATACAGCGACCGTTATTTTTATTGCATGGACGGTCATGCCCCCTATGATACCGCAAGCGGGTTCCGCCTTGACTTGCAGACCGGCGAGACAACACCCTGGGACTTGCCCGCCGAGACAACTGGCGCACAGGACGCCGCCGGTGATTTTGCCGTGACCGCGCGGCTCATTTCAGACCACCCTGTTCCCTTCACGAGCGACCCGGAAATTTCCGATGCCCTTTTGCAGAACTCTATGCTCGAGTACGACCTGACGGACGTCACCACCGGAAAGCCCGCCACGAAAATTGCAGAGTTTCCGTATAAAGGTGCGGACGACGGCAGCGGCTATGTCTATTACACCTACCTTGGGAAATCCAGAGGCGATTTCTACTTCACCGGCGAACACTCCCGGTCGTCTGAGGAGGGCATTAAAATGTCTGTGCTCCGTGTGGGCAGCGACGGCACGCAGGAAGATTTAGGGCTTATGATCCATGTGTCGCTTCGCGAATTGCGCCAAAACGGAGAGATTCAGTGGCTTTTCGCAATGAGCAGCAATCCGGGCATCATCACGGTATACGACCTGCAAGGTACAGAGATTGCGAAGGTAAACCCGCCTGCCGGGGTATCGTCTTACTATCCTGTTTCCATGCTGGACGATGGTCGGTTGCTGCTAAACATCGGCTACGATCTCGATCACGACTACATGACCCGATACGCTACCATTGATGCTGACGCATTTTTGAGCGGCAGTACCGAGTATTCCGAAATGGAATTTGTCGGATAAAGGGTTGCCTCCTGCGGCGGGGTGAGGGCACCCCGCCCTACAAGTTACGGTACGGTGGGACGTAGGGCGGCATGCCCCCATGCCGCCGGACATCTTCCCGCCGCCGCAACGCTCCCGTGTTGTCGGGAGCGCCGACCCCTACAACGGTGGGCGCGGCTGCAGCGGCCAGAGGACTGCCCGCCGTGGCCGTTTCCGTTAGCATAAACAAAACCAAGCCCCCGCAATGTTTTCCACATTGCGGGGGCTTGGTTGTTTAAAACTTTAGGACATGAACCGATCCTTCAGGTTCTTGAAGAAGCTCTTGCGCTTCTCGTAGTTCTCGTCCTTCAGGCTGTCCTCAAAGGCCTTCAGGGCTTCGCGCTGGGTGCGGTTCAGCTTCTTGGGGATCTCCACGTCCACAATGACGTACTGGTCACCGCGTCCGCGCCCGTTCAGGTACTGGATGCCCTGGCCGCGCAGGCGGAACTTCGTGCCGCTCTGGGTGCCCTCGGGGATCTTCTGGGCGACCTTGCCGTCCACGGTGGGGACCTCAATTTCAGCGCCCAGCACAGCCTGGGAGTAGGTAATGGGCACGCGGACGTACACATCGTAGCCGTCGCGCTCAAACACGGCGTCGGGCTTGACCGTCACATGGACGATCACGTCGCCCGCGGGGCCGCCGTTCGTACCGGCGTCGCCCTGGCCGCGCAGCGCAATGTTCTGGTCGTCGTCGATACCCGCGGGGATCTTGACCTCCAGCGTCTTGCGGGCACTGGTCTTGCCGGTGCCGCGGCAGGTCTTGCAGGGGTTCTTGATGATGGTGCCGCGTCCGCCGCAGTGCGGGCAGGGCTGCTGGCTCTGCATCACACCAAACGGCGTGCGCTGCTGGGTCACGACATAGCCGCGGCCACCGCACTCGGTACAGGTCTCGGGGCTGGAGCCGGGCGCACAGCCGTTGCCGCCGCAGTCCGGGCAGGTCTGCTGACGGTTCAGCGTGACCTTTTTGGCGCAGCCGTGGGCGGCCTCCTCAAAGGTCAGGATCACATTGGCCTGAATGTCATGGCCCTTGCGCGGCGCGTTGGGGTTGGAGCGGGTCGAGCCGCCGAAGCCGCCAAAGCCGCCGCCGAAAATATCGCCGAAGATGTCGCCCAGATCGACGCCGCCGGTGCCGCCGAAGCCGCCAAAGCCGCCACCGTAGCCGCCGCCGGGCTGGCCGGCCCCATAGTTGGGATCGACCCCAGCGAATCCGAACTGGTCATAGCGCTTGCGCTTGGCCGGGTCGGAAAGAACATCGTTGGCCTCATTGACCTCCTTGAACTTTTCCTCGGCGTCCTTGTCGCCGGGGTTCAGGTCGGGGTGGTACTTTTTGGCCAGCTTGCGGTAGGCGCTTTTGATCTCGGCATCGGTGGCGTTTTTGCCGATCCCCAGCACCTCGTAGTAATCACGTTTTTCTGCCATAGAATCTATCCCCTCTATTTATGGGTTGTGAAAAGGCTTCCCCTTGCGGGGAAGCTGTCCGCGGAGCGGACTGATGAGGTGAGACCTGCCGGATATTGCCCGCAAACAGGCAATCCCGGCAGCTTGGCCCTCATCCGGCCTTGCTGCGCACGGCCACCTTCCCCCGCGGGGGAAAGGCTTTATTTTAACTTTCTCTATAACCCCCAAGGGCCGCCGCCGGGTTTGCCCAGCGGCGGCCTTATTATGGGTTTGTTACAGCTTAAACCTCGTGGAAGTCGGCGTCAACGGCGCCGTCGTCCTTCGGCTGCGCACCGGCATCGGGGCCGGGCTGTGCACCGGGCTGCTGGCCCTGTGCCTGGGCGGCCTGCTGGTAGACCTTCTCGCTGATGGCGTAGAAGGCCTTCTGCAGGTCATCCTGCTTTGCCTTGATGTCGTCAACGCTGCCGGACTTCAGGGCTTCCTTCAGGGCAGACAGCTTGGTCTCGACCTCGCTCTTTTCCTCGGCGGAAACCTTGTCGCCGAACTCGCCCAGTGCCTTCTCGGTCTGGAACACCATCTGGTCGGCGTTGTTGCGCACATCGACTTCCTCGCGGCGCTTCTTATCCTCGGCGGCATACTGCTCGGCGTCCTTGACAGCCTTGTCGATGTCGTCCTTGCTCATGTTGGTGGAAGCAGTGATCGTGATGCTCTGCTCCTTGCCGGTGCCCAGGTCCTTCGCGCTGACGTGAACGATACCGTTGGCATCAATATCGAAGGTGACTTCGATCTGAGGCACGCCACGGGGAGCCGGAGCGATGCCGTCCAGATGGAAGGTTCCGAGGCTCTTGTTGTCGCGGGCAAACTCACGCTCGCCCTGCAGGACGTTGACCTCAACGCTGGGCTGGTTATCAGCCGCAGTGGAGAAGATCTGGCTCTTCTTGGTGGGGATGGTGGTGTTGCGGTCAATGATCTTGGTGCAGACGCCGCCCAGAGTCTCAATGCCCAGGCTCAGCGGGGTAACGTCGAGCAGCAGCAGACCCTTGACGTCGCCCTGCAGAACGCCGCCCTGGATGGCAGCGCCGACAGCAACGCACTCATCGGGGTTGATGCCCTTGAACGGCTCGCAGCCCAGTTCCTTCTTGACAGCGTCGTAGACGGCGGGGATACGGGTGGAGCCGCCGACCATCAAAACCTTGGCCAGGTCGGAAGCCTTCAGGTCGGCATCGGCCAGAGCCTTGCGGACGGGGGTCATGGTGCGCTCGACCAGATCAGCGGTCAGCTCATTGAACTTAGCGCGGGTCAGCGTCATGTCCAGATGCTTGGGGCCGTTGGCGTCCGCGGTGATGAAGGGCAGGTTGATGTTGGTCGTGGTCGCGCTGGACAGCTCGATCTTTGCCTTCTCGGCAGCCTCCTTCAGGCGCTGGGCAGCCATCTTGTCCTTGCGCAGGTCGATGTTGTTCTCGCGCTGGAAGTCCTCGGCCATCCAGTCGATGATGCGCTGGTCGAAGTCGTCGCCGCCCAGATGGGTATCACCGTTGGTGGCCAGAACCTCGGTAACGCCGTCGCCCATCTCGATGATGGAGACATCGAACGTACCGCCGCCGAGGTCGTAGACCATGATCTTCTGGTCGGCTTCCTTATCGATGCCGTAAGCCAGAGAAGCAGCCGTAGGCTCGTTGATGATACGCTTGACGTTCAGACCGGCGATGGTACCGGCGTTCTTGGTGGCCTGACGCTGGCTGTCGTTGAAGTAGGCGGGGACGGTGATGACGGCCTCGGTGACAGGCTCGCCCAGATAAGCCTCGGCGTCAGCCTTCAGCTTGGAGAGGATCATAGCGCTGATCTCCTCGGGGGTGTAGTCCTTGCCGCCGGCATGGACCTTTTCAGCCGTGCCCATCTTACGCTTGATGGAAGAAATCGTGTTCTCGGGGTTGGTGATGGCCTGGCGCTTTGCGACCTGGCCGACCAGACGCTCGCCGGTCTTGGTGAAGCCGACGACAGACGGGGTGGTGCGGGCGCCTTCGGCGTTCGCGATGACGACGGGCTCGCCGCCTTCCATAACGGCGACGCAGCTGTTGGTAGTACCTAAGTCAATACCGATGATCTTGCTCATAAATAAAACTCCCTTCAAATTTGCTTTGAATGCAGTGAATGTCAATTTATATGGAAACGAATCGTTTGATTCGGTTCGACGTTATTCTGCGACGACGACCATCGCGTGGCGGATGATCTTGTCACCGATCTTGTAGCCCTTCTGGAAAACCTGCACGACGCTGCCGCTCTCCTGCCCTTCGGCGGCGGGGACCTGCTGGACGGCGTTCATGAAGTTGGGGTCAAACGGCTGGTTCAACGCCTCGATCTCGGTGATGTGCAGCGTTTCCAGAGCCTTGGCGGCCTTGTCCAGCGTCATCGTGACGCCCTTCTTGTAGTTCTCGTCCGCGCAGGCGGCGTTGGCGGCCATGTCCAGCGTGTCTAGGATGCCCAGGATCTGGGTCACGGCGTGGGACACACCGTCGTTGAACTTCTGGTCAGCCTCGCGCTGGGAGCGCTTGCGGTAGTTGTCATACTCGGCAGCGGTGCGGAGCAGCTGGTTCTTGAGGTCGGCGTTTTTCTTTTCCTCCGCCTCCAGCTTGGCCTGCAGGGCCGCGGTCTCGTGGTGGTGATGCTTGCAGTCGTGCTTGCAGTCGTGCTTTTCCTCGGCCTGGGGGGCCTCTTTTTCAGGGGCCTCCTGTGCGGGGGTCTCGGGCTTTTCAGCAGCCGCTTCCGTCTCCGGGGCGGTCTGTTTCTTTTCTTCTTGGCTCATTGCGGGTCTCTCCTTCTTCGTTTATTGGCCCTGCCCGGCCATGCTCTGCCCCATTCTGGCGGCAAAGTAGTCCAGGATCGGCAGCAGCCGCTCGTACTCCATGCGGGTGGAGCCGATCAGTGCGACGGAGCCTGTCAGCCCGCCGCCGGCTAAATACCGCTTGCTGACGATGCAGGCACCCGGCATCGCAGGGTCAAGGTCGCAGCCCAGCGTTGCGGTGATCTTGTTGCCTTCGGGGCGGATGAGCTCCGTCGCGGCCTCATTGTCGGAGAAGATCTCCAACAGCGTGCCGAGGTTCTGGCGGACGTCCGCCATCTTTGCCAGATACTGCGCGCCCTCCAGACAGGCCTGCGGGCCGGTGGTGACGAGCGCCTGTGCCGCCATGATGACGGGGGCCAGCCGCTGTCCTGCGGCCAGCACCATGCTGGCCATGAGCATCGGGCTTAAATCCTGCGGGGCAACGAAAGTCAGCCCGCGGTTGAGCAGCTGTGCCAGGTTGGCGGCATCGTCCCGGGTCAGACCGGTGTCAACGCGGGCTACGCGGGTCCGCACGCCGCCTGCGCTGGTCACGGCCAGCACTGCGGCGCTGTAGCGGCCCACCTGCACGACCTCAAAATGGGCAATGCAGAGATCCGGCGCCTGCGGTGTGGTAGCGGCAGCCGTGCAGCCTGTCATATCGGCCAGGCAGCGGGTCGCGGCGGGCACGAGCTTTTCCGGCTCGGCATCCATGGCGGCGAACAAATCGTCAATGCGGCGGCGGTCCTTCTCCGGCAAGGTGCCGGACTTTGGCGCGTCGATCAGATGATCGAGGTAGTAGCGGTATCCCTGGGCGCTGGGCACGCGGCCCGCGCTGGTGTGGGGCTGTTCCAGCAGACCCAGCTTGGTCAGGGCAGCCATCTCATTTCGCAGCGTCGCGCTGGACAGTGCCATGTCAAAGTAGTTTGCCAAAAGACCCGAGCCGACAGGCTCACCGTCGTTGGCATACAGGGCAACAATAGCTTCCAGTATACGCTGCTTGCGCGCATCCATCGCCATGCTGCTCATCTCCTTTGGTTTGCTTTTGTTGGTTTGTTTAGCACTCTTTATCTCCGAGTGCTAAGTTTATTATATCCCCGTTTTGCAAACTGTCAAGGGTTTTTCCGAATTTTTTGTAAGTTTAACAGTTTCGTCACAATCGGATTGGGCAGTTTCCCTATTATTATATATGTAGGGGCCGGGCATGCCCGGCTTCTACGCTGCTATGCTTTTCATTCCTCCATCCACCGCGCCAGAAACTCTGCGGCGGTGGCGGCGGCGCGGACGGTCTCGGCGTTGGGTGCGGCCTCGCGCAGGGTGCCGTGCAGCAGCACGCCGCCTTCGATGTCACCGTGTACCAGGATCGGCGCGGCGCACAGCAGGTACCGGCTGCCCAGCGGCTCCCGCTCCGCGGCGGATGCCGGGGCCGTGTAGAGCTTGCGCCGGGTCAGCAGCGGCTCGATCTCGGGCGGGAGCGGTGCGCCGAGCAGCTCGCCCTTGCCCGCTCCGGCGGCGGCGACGATATGCTCCCGGTCACAGACGGCCACGGCGCAGCGCAGCCGCCGGGCCAGCACGTCCGCATAGACGGCGGCAGGCTCGCCGAGCTCGGCCAGCGGCGAATACTTTTTAAATATGACCTCGCCGTTGCCGTCTGTGTAAATTTCGAGTGAATCTCCGGTGCGGATGCGCTGCGTTTTCCGAATCTCCTTCGGGATGACCACCCGGCCCAATTCGTCGATACGGCGCACGATTCCGGTTTCTCTCATACAAAATCCCCCCTGGTTTTTTCTGGTAGTATCTGCGGGGATGCCTATAATTATGTAAGGAGTTTGGTTATGGAACTATTGCAGACAACGCTTTGCTATCTCGAAAAGGACGGTGCGTACCTGATGCTGCACCGCGTCAAAAAGAAAAACGACGTCAACCACGACAAGTGGGTCGGCGTCGGCGGCAAGTTTGAACCGGGTGAGGACGCGCCGGCCTGCGCCCTGCGCGAGGTGCGCGAGGAGACCGGCCTGACGATGCACGCGCCGGTTTACCGCGGCATCGTGGATTTTTTCTGTGACCCATGGCCCGCCGAGCGGATGCACCTGTACACCTGCACGGACTTTTCCGGCGTGATGACCGACTGCGACGAGGGGTGCTTAGAGTGGGTGGACAAGGCCGCCGTGCAGGATCTTCCGATCTGGCAGGGGGACAAGATATTTTTCAAGCTGCTGGCGGAGGACGCACCGTTTTTCCATTTAGAGCTGACCTATGACAAGGATGTGCTGGTAAAGGCGGTGCTGGATGGGGTAAGTTTGGCGCTGTGATAAACGGGCAGCGGGTCGTCGGGGACGCCGACCCCTACAACTCCCGGTAGGGGCCGGGCATGCCCGGCCCCTACCGTGCGGCAAAAAAAGAGCGTGTGCTTTTCTGTGCACACGCTCTTTTCTTATGTCTCAATACGTCGTGATCGTCGTCCCAACGAAATAATGCGTCAGAATATCCTGATAGCCCCAGCCGTTGCGGGCGTAGCCGATGGTGCCCCACTGGCTCATGCCGCAGCCGTGGCCGTAGCCGTAGACATCAAAGATAAAGCAGTCCAGATCGGCGTTGTAGCTGACCGTGAAGCACTGGCTGCGCAGGCTGCGCCCGTCAACGCTCTGGCGGGCCAGCAGATTCTCGCGGAACCAGCGCCCGCTGACGGTGCCGACGCCCGCGTCCGGGCCGACCTGGATCTTGGCGACCCAGCCGTACTGGTTGGCGGACTGGATCGTGAACCAGCTGTTGGGGTCCACGCCGGACAGGTCAATGTCCATCACATCGCGGATGCGGTCCTGCAGCGTCTGGCGGGAGAAGCGGGCCGTGCCGCTGGAATTTCCGTTCGTGTTCCAGTGGCTGGACACGCTCTGGTCATACGGGCTGTCCACGGCCTGCAGCCAGGCGCGGTCATTGCCCCAGACCTCGGCAGCGGAGGCCGTGCCGGTGCTGGCCGACGCAAAGTACGGCGTGAAGCAGACCTGCCCGTTGTAGGTAACCAGCACATGGGCTACCTCCTGCGCAGCGGCCAGCGCGGCAGCGCCCGGCTCGGCACCCAGCACCGACGGGTAGCCCGACTGGCTGATGATCCAGCAGTGGGTCGCCACACACTGAGCCTTGTAGGCTTCGGCGGGTGCGTTGGGGCCCAGCTCGTTCTGGGCCACCATAGCCAGGCACTGCACCAGATCCATCGTCTGGGCCGTGCCGTTCATCGTCACGTTGATGGTCTCCCCTGTGCCGCTGTTGTCGGGCTGAGGAGCCTCGGTGGGGGCGGCTGTCGGCTCGGTCGTCGTCTCACCGGCGGCGGAATCCGCCGGAGGCTCGGTGGGCGCAGACGTGGCCGTCGGTTCCGGCGTGGCGCTGGTCTTGATCTGATCCACCGTCACGGTCTGCTCGGGCAGACTGCCCTCGGCACCCTTGTTCAGGTCGGCCTCCGCGGCGGAGGTCGAGCCGGCCACGTCGGTCAGGCCCGCCAGCAGCTTGTCGGTGCTGGCCAGCAGGCTGTCCGTGATGGCCTGCAGGTCGTCCGCGCGCTGTGCCAGGTCCGCCGTGTCCGCGGCGGTGTCGCTGCCCGTGCCGCCGTTCTTGCGGGCGGCCTGGGCGGCGGTGCTCTGCTGGGCGTAGCGGTCCACACTGGCCTGCACCAGCGTGCTGACCGTCGGCATTGGCTGGCCCTTGCGCTCATACTGGGCCGCCGTCAGCAGCGGCTCCTCCGCTGCCGCGATGGCCGAGGTGTTTAAAAGCTCTGCCTCTCCCTCGCGGATCAGCCGCCCCGTGATGCAGAGCAGCACGCCGCTCTCGTCACTGTGGGTCGTCACGGTCAGGAAGTGGGAGTCGTCACCCACGTCAACGCCAGTGTCAAACAGGCTGCGGGCCTGAATGCCCGCGACGAAGGTCAGGTAGTCGTAATAGCTCGACAGGTCGGTGCTGCCGTACAGGTCAAATGCGCCCGCGCCCTGCTCGGACGGGTCAAAATAGTAGACCGCGATGGCCTTGAAGCGGTAGACACCGCCCGCCGTGTACAGCGTGAAGCCGCTGTTCTGCTTGAGCGTATCCTCGTCGGCCAGCGCCTTGTAGTCGCTGCCCGTGCATTCCACCACAGTGTTGCCGGGGGTGGCGGCGTCCAGTGCGCTGGGCGTGGCAAAGCGGACGATAGACGGTGCCTCGCCGCTCTCGGGCGTTTCCGGGTCGGGCGTGTCGGCGGCGTAAACCAGCGCGCCGTCCAGCCCGGGCCAGCCCAGATAGCCGACGACGCCAGGGCGGCGCTCCAGCGCCTTGCCCAGGTAGTTCTCGGCGGTCGTATCGTAGAGCGCCGTGCCGTAGCTTTTGGCCGCGGGGCGTGCGCCCAGATCACAGTGCAGGAACAGCCACAGCGCCCCGCCGCCCAGCGCAAGCACCAACGCCAGCGCGACAAGTCCCAGAATAACGGTGCGCCTGCGGCGGCGCTCGCTCTTTTCAATGATCTCAAGGCTGCGGTTCTTGATGCTGGGCTGCACCGGCCCGCTCTCGGGCTTTTCGGCCTTGCGGCGGCGCTTTTTGTCGGTTTTCCGCGCGGCCTTTTCTGCGGCGGCCTCCTCAACGGCGCTGGCGTCAAACAGCTGGGTCGCAGCGCGGGTAAAGTCCTCAACGCTGGCGCTCTTGCCCGCGGCCTCGGCGGCGTCATCGGCAGCCTGCGCGGCGGCGATGGCGGCGGGGTCAAGATCCGCGGAGAAGTCGGGGATGTCATCGTCCAGCACCGACGGTGCGGGGGCACGGCCCTGCGGGACGTCGGGCAGAGGGGCTTCGCCCGCCGGGGCGGGCGGCTCCACGGGCCGGGCACGGCGGATGCGGGCGTGCCGCGGCGCTTCCGGTCCGGACGTCTGGACCGGCTCCGGGGCCGCCGTCTGCGCGTCCGCGTCCGTTTCAAAGCGGATGACGCCTGTCGGCTCGGAGACCTCGGGCGGCGTCGCGGCGGCGTCGCGGCGGTGCAGCGTGCGGTGCGGGGCCGCGGGGTCGGGCGCGGCAGACTGCTCCGGCTGCGGGAAGCTCGGCGGGCTGACCGGCGCGGGCCGGTCAAAATCGAGCATCGGCTCAAAATCGGCGGTATGGTCGGCGTCCCGCGTGGGCGGCGTGCGGCGGCGCAGCGAGAACCGCACCGTGTTGCCGCGGCTCCGGGCGGCCTCCGACACAACGAGCAGCGGCCGGTCATGGCCGGGGCGGAACGTGATGCAGGAATCTGTCAGCTGCAGGCCGAACAAACGGCGGCGCAGCAGATCCAGGATCTGATTGCCGATGAAGGTATCGTTCATATCGGGCGGCAGGGCGCAGGCCACCGCGCCGCGGCGGTCACACACCAGCACAAAGGGGCACTGCCCGACGCTGGCGGGCATGTAGGCGGCAGCGTAATCCGCGCCCGTGACCTGCAGCGCGGCCAGCGCACGGCCCGCTGCGGCCTGCACAATGTCGCCGGGGAAGCGCCGGAGCAGCTGCTCCGGCACGGTGATGCGGCGGGATTTCTGCGGGTCGGCGTAGCTCTCGGTGCCAAAGTCAAAGACGGCCTCGCTGTGGGGCAGCGGCTGCAAAAGGCTGCCCAGCAGGCGGCCCGTCGGCTCGTCCACGGCAACCAGCAGCTTGCGTTTTTCCAGCAGAGCGTCCAGCGTGGCCTGGGCCAGGCTGGTCTCCCCCTCGGCAAAGACATCGTCGCCGAACTTGGCGCGCAGCCGCGCGGCCCATTTATCGCAGTATTGCTCCGCCATGGCGCGGTTGGGGGCGCTGACCTGCACACAGATGGCAAACTCGCCGTCCCGTTCCAGCAGACGCAGGCCGGGGCAGCCATCATCCCGGATGCCCCGCAGCACGGAGGATACCTCCGCGCCCGTGGGCCCGAAAACACGCAGGATTTTCAATTGAGTGTTGACCATGGTGGAACCTTTCTTTGTTTGGAAATGTTGCCGAGCTTGTCCGTAGGGGCGGATTCCATATCCGCCCGGGGAAGCTTTCTACAGCCGCAAACGGGCCGGGCGCATATAGAATGCGCCCCTACGGTTTTGCGTTTTAAATATCTAAATCTCCGTCCGCCGTCTCCGGCGTGAAACGCACGCTGTCCGGCACATCGAGGCCCAGCGCCATGCGGCGGAGCATATCCAGTGCGTACAGGGCGGCGCGGGTGCGGATGATCTGGCGGTCCTGATAGCCGCCCAGGGTCAGGCGCATTAAATACCCCGTGTCCGTGCGGGTGTCGGCACCGGCCAGATAGACCGTACCCACCGGCTTGCCGGGCAGTGCGCCGCCGGGTCCGGCCAGTCCCGTGATGCCCACGGCCAGCTCCGCACCGGATTCCCGGGCAGCGCCAAAGGCCATGGCTGCGGCCACAGGGCCGGACACGACGTTGTACTTTTCAATGACAGCCGCATCCACACCCAGCAGCTTTTGCTTGGCGGCCTCGGCGTAGGTGACAAAGCCATAGCCGAACACCTCGCTGGAGCCGGGCACATTCGTCAGCCGCTCGGCGATCATGCCGCCGGTACAGCTCTCCGCCGCGGCGGCGTGCAAGCCGTGCTCCCGCAAGGCGCGTACCACCGTGTATTCCAGCGCGGGCACGTCCACATCGTAGGCGGCTGCGCCGAGAATCTCTTTAAACTCCGCAATGCGGGCATTGCAGGCGGCCTCGGCGGCCTGCTCGGTGGCCTCGCGGGCCGTCACGCGGATCTCACACTCGCCGGTCTTGCAGTAGATGGCGGCGGTGGGGTTCGCGGCCTCAAACAGCGGCGCGACCTTGCTGGCAATGGCGCTCTCGCCGCCCAGCACCCGCAGCGTGCGGCTGTGGATCGTGCAGTTTTGCCGTTTCAGCAGAATCGGGCGGACCTGCTCGGCCCACATGGCCTTCATCTCCCGCGGGACGCCGGGCATCAGCGCGGCGCAGTGGCCGTCGGCGTCCTCAAACCACGCGCCGGGGGCCGTGCCGTGGTCGTTGATGAGCTTGTGGCCCACCGTCGGGCACATCGCCTGCTTGCGGTTGTTCGGCGTGGGGCGTCTGTTTGTCCGGGCGAAAAAGTCGATGATCTTCTGCCACTCGCCCTCGTCAAAGGCCAGCGTATCGCCGAACGCCTCGGCCACGGTCTCCTTCGTCAGATCGTCCTCGGTGGGGCCGAGACCGCCCGAAAAGACGAGCAGGTCGCTGCGGCTTTTCGCCTGCAAAACCAGCTCCTTCAGGCGGGCGGGGTTATCGCCGATGACATGCTGGTGCATCACGCTGATACCCAGCTCGGCCAGCTCGCGGCTTAAAAACTGCGCGTTGGTATTCAGGATGTCGCCCAGCAGAAGCTCCGTGCCTACGCAGATAATTTCAGCAGTCACAGCAGCTCGTCATCTCCCATGCGGATATAGATTTTCTCGACGTTCTCGGCGGCCTCGGTTTCCAGCGCGGCCAGGCCGGGCATAGCGGCCTCGGCGGCCAAGATCTCGTCCAGCGTCGGGTTCGTCTTGGGGTGCGGCGGGGTAAAGATGGTGCAGCAGTCCTCATACGGCTCGATGGACGTCTCAAATGTACCGATCTTACGCGAAATATTGATGATCTCGATCTTGTCCATGCCGATGCAGGGGCGCAGCACGGGCAGGTCCTGCGCCTGGTCTGTGCAGGCCAGCGCGGCCATGGTCTGGCTAGCGACCTGAGCCAGGCTCTCGCCGGTGATGAGGGCCTGCAGCTCGAGCTTTTTCGCCACCTGATTGGCAATGCGCAGCATGCTGCGGCGCATCAGAACCGTGAACAGCACGTCGGGCGCGTTGTCACGGATATACTCCTGCGGCTTCGTGTAGGGCACGACGAACAGCGTGCAGTTGCCGGTGTACTCGACCAGCTCGCGGGCCAGATCGCGCACTTTCAGCTTGGCGCGCAGGCTCGTGTACGGCGGGCTGGCAAAGTGGATGTGGTGCAGCGCCAGACCGCGGCGGGCCATGCACCATGCGGCGACGGGGCTGTCGATGCCGCCGGACAGCAGGTTCAGCGCGCGCCCGCTCGTGCCGACGGGCAGACCTCCCGCGGCCTCGACCTTGGGGCCGTGGACATAGGCGGCGTAGTCGCGAATTTCCACCATGATCTCCAGCTGCGGGTTATGCACGTCGACGCGCAGATGATGGTGCTTGTCCAGCAGGTAGGCACCCAGCTCGCGGCAGATCTCGGGGCTCTTCATCGGGTAGGTCTTGTCGGCGCGCTTGGCTTCGACCTTGAAGGTGCGGATGCCGCGCAGCGTCTCGCCGAGATACGCCTCGGCGGTCTCGCATATTGCGGCAAAGTCCTTCGGGCACTCGACGGCGCGGCTCAGCTTCACGATGCCGAACACATGGGACACGCGGCGGAACGCCTCGTCCATGTCGAGGCCGTCCTCCTTCGGCTCGATGAAAACGGTGCTCTGGGCCTGATAGACCTTGAACTTGCCCAGCGGCTCCAGCCGCCAGCGGATGGTCTTGGCCAGCCGCGCCTCAAACTTGCCGCGGTTCAGGCCCTTCAGCGTCATTTCGCCCTGATAGGCGAGGATGAGTTCTTTCATAGGAATATTCCTTTCCATATAAATCCTTGGCTTCCCCCTTGGGGGAAGCTGCCGCCGCAGCGGCTGATGAGGGAAAAGTTTACTGCGGCAACCCGTTCACGGGTCACACCAGCAAGGCCGCCCCTCATCCGGCTGTGGTCGGGGCCACAGCCACCTTCCCCCCAAGGGGGGGGAAGGCATCACAGTTTCAAATATGCTGCAGCTCCTTCAGCCCGTCCCGCAGCCCCGCCAGCAGCGCGTCCACGTCCTCGGCGGTGTTATCGGCGCAGAAGCTCACGCGCAGGGCGGTGCGGACGGTCAGGTCGGCGCAGCCCATGGCCAGCAGGGTGTGGCTCGGCTCGCCCTTGTCGCAGGCAGAGCCGCCCGAGACATAGACCGCGCGGGTGTTCAGGTAGTTGATGAAGGTCTGGCTGTTGATGCAGCCGGTGGAGAAATTCACGATCTCCCCCACCGCGTCATCGGGCGAATTGAGCGTGATGCCGTCCAATTCTTCAAGCCCCGCGCGCAGCTGCCGATTCAGTGCGGCAATGTGTGCAATGCGGGGGCGCAGCTTCTGCTGACCCTGCGCGGCGGCCACGCCGAGACCCACAATGTAGGGCGTGTTCTCGGTGCCGGGGCGCAGGCCGCGCTCCTGATGGCCGCCGAGATAGGGCGGTTTGAGCGTCTGGCGCTGGCTGTCCCGGATGAACAGTGCGCCGACGCCCTTGGGCGCGTGGACCTTGTGGCCGGAGACGGAGAGCGTATCGACCTCGCGCCATTTCTGCAGGTCGATGGGCATGCGCAGCCACGCCTGCACGGCGTCCACATGGAAGTGGGTGCGGCTGTTGCGCGCCTTGATGCCCTTGCCCAGCGCCGCGATGTCCTGCACGGCGCCGGTCTCGTTGTTGACGGCCATGCAGGCGGCCAGCACCGTGTTTTTGTCGATCTCGGCCAGGAATTTCTGCGTGTCAATGCGTCCGTCCGCCCCGGGCATGACCTCGACGACGGTGAAGCCTTCGTCCTTCAACGCGCGGATAGGGCGCTGCACGCTGGGGTGTTCAAAGCCCGTGACGACGATTTTATTGCCCCAGTGCTTACGCGGGCGGGCCGCGCCGGTCACGGCCATGTTGTTGCCTTCACTGCCGCAGGCCGTGAAGTAGATTTCATCGCTGCGGCAGTGCAGCGTTTTGGCCACGCGGGCGCGGGCCGCGGCAATGGCATCCTGCGCGGCAACGGCGGGGTCATACAGGCTGCTGGGGTTGGCCCAAAGCTCAGTCAGCGCCTCGCTGACGGCCTGCGCCACCGCCGGGTCCACCCGGGACGTGGCGGCGTTATCAAGATAATGCAGCTGGGGGTCGGAAAGCATAGCACTCATTCCTCACATTATTGCACAAAATTATACAGATTAAATTATACACGTTCGCCCAGCAAAAAACAATATTCAGAAACAAAAAAAGGCTTCCCCCGTGGGGGAAGCTGGCCGCGAAGCGGACTGATGAGGGCAGAGTTCATCCTGATTGCCCATTTACGGGCTGTAACTCGGTAGGGGCCGGGCATGCCCGGCCCGCGGCTTACCGGCAAATGTGCGATTGTGGGAAGGCCGCTTTATTCTGTTGACCCTGTAGGGGCGCATTCTATATGCGCCCGGGCAGCTTGCGGCTGCGAAAGCCCCCACGGGCGGATATGGAATCCGCCCCTACGCCTTGTTTTATCTACCCTTACTCCCCAAAATCCTCCGCGGCCTTCTGCATCATCTGCCGGATCGGCAGGTTGTACGGGCAGCGCGGCTCACAGGCACCGCACCGGATGCAGGCACCGGCCTTGGTCTGCAGCGTCGCATAGCGCTCGCGGCCCCACTGCTGCAGACCGTAGCGGTTCAGATACCCCTGGAACAGGAACACACTGGGGATGGAGATCCCCACCGTGCAGGGCGCACAGTAGTTGCAGCGGCGGCAGAACTGGGTGCCCAGCGCGTCGCGCACCTTCTGGCAGGCGGCCTCCTCCTCGGGCGTGAGCGGGGCGGTGTTGGCCGCGCCCGCCACGTTGGCGTTCAGCTCCTCCACCGTCGCCATGCCGGGGATGGACACCGTGACTGCCGGGTTGGACAGCACGTACCGCAGTGCCAGGCGGCCATCCTCAATGGCACCGCCCGCCAGCGGCTTCATGTCTATAAAGCCCTTGCCCGCCGCGGCGCAGCGGTCGATCAGCTCCCTGCCCTGCTGCTCCACGATGTTGTACGGGAACATGATCGTCTCGATCTCGGGGATGTCCAGCGCTGCCTCAAACACGGCGGCCAAGTGCGCCGTGATGCCGATATGCCCGACGATGCCCCTGGCCTTTGCCTCGAGCAGCGCCTCCATTGCGCCGCCGGGTGCCAGAATGGTTTTCAGGCCGTCGAGGCTCGGGTTGTGGAACTGGAACAGCTCGATGTGGTCGGTGCGCAGGTTTTTCAGGCTCGTGGCGATCTCGGCCTCCATGTCGGCTTTGGTCAGCGCGCGGCATTTGGTCGCCAGAATGAAGTCATCCCGCAGCCCGGCCTCCTCCAGCGACTGGCCGATCCATGCCTCGCTGACCGTGTAGGCGCGGGCGGTGTCGATGTAATTGATGCCCGCCTTATGCGCGGCGATCAGCAGCTCCCGCGTGCCGGGCTGGTCGATGCGCTGAATGGGAATGCCGCCAAACCCAAGGCGGGAGATTTGTAAGCCTGTGGTGCCGAAATTGACGTATTGCATGGTGTTTACCTCTTAATATTGCTCTCCTATATTGCTCTCCGTTTTCTGCAGGGGTCGATGCTCGCATCCGCCCCTGCATCCTCTACGCTTATTATAGCAAATCCAACGTAAAAATCCAGTCCCCCTAAGCCCCCCGTGGGAAGGCAACCGGCTTGCAAGCATGGTGCTATTCTTCTATAATAAGCAGTACAAAAACGAAATTTTTGCGGGGTACAGCCACCTCTACGACCCGCTGACCGGGTGCTGGCCGTTTCTTGCGGGGCCGGAGCGCCGCTACGGTGCGTGTGTCGATTTATTGGTGGAGGAATTTTTGCCCAACACAACTGCTGGCGCCTGACGGCAGCCGCGACCACTAGATGCCCGGAAAGTTGTGTCCGCGGTGTCACAATTATCCACAAACAGACCCTATGGATGTTGAAAATTTCGGCGTTTTTCTGTGCGATTTTCCACCCCTGCCTACTTGCGGCGGGGGCCTTTTTCGTGGTATGATTCATTTTGTAATAGTTTATCGCTTTTTAACTGTGAGGAACAGGAATGTTTAATAAAAAGAACCCCATGCGGTATTTCTCCGGCAGCACCTTTGCGCGGCTGCCGCTGTATAAGCTGGCCGCGGGCGGCACGGCGGTGGTGCTGACCGCCAGCATTGGCCTGGGCGCGTTTGCGGCCAGCGTCGGTCCGCTCTCCGCGCCCGAACCCAGCCCCACACCCATCGTGACGGCCACCCCCGAGACGGCGGCCACGCCGACCCCTTCCCCGACGCCGAGCCCCACGCCGGAGCCGGACAAGCCGCTGACGATGGAGGCCAGCGTCATCCAGCAGGACGTCGGTGTGACGCTCTACGTCGAGAACGCCCCCGAGCCCAGCCCCACGCCCGATGCGTCCGCCTCGCCGTCCCCGACGCCGTCCAAAAGCGCGAAGGAGGATGACGCCGAGAACGAAAAGACCCCGCTGCTGGGCGTGGCGGCAACCATCACGCTGACCGACGCCAAGGGCAATGCCACGGATTACGAGCTGGATACCGAGACCGGCACCGCGCTGGCCGAGGACGTGACCCCCGGCGACTACACGCTGGCGGTCCAGCCCATCGAGGGCTACACGCAGCCCGAGGCCCAGACCGTGACAGTCAAAGAAAAGGTCGTCTACAAGGCGGACGTCAAGGCCGTTAAAGAGAAGATCGTCCAGGCAAGCCAGGTCAACGAGAGTGCCGAGGACTCCGGCGTCAGCAACGCGGGCTCGGCCCCCATCGTCAACGAGGTCACCGACACCGTGACCTACGCCGACAGCGCTAAGACCGAGACCGGCAGCAAGACGAGCTACACAGCCAAGCTGAGCAGCAGCGGTCATCTGCTGCTGGCCGACGGCACCGAGACGCCCTACCTGCCCGTTTATCAGGACGGCACGAAGGACCTGATCGGCGCAATGCGCGATACGAGCTACGCCGCCAACACGGCCACGGCGGCCTGGCTGCCCGGCGCGGCGGATTCCGTCACGCTGCTGGGTGCGGCCAACACCCGCATGGCGTGGGTACACCGCGCGGACGAGCCGGTGACCGTACAGGAGGACACCGGCGGGGCCCCCCCCGCCGCCCACGAGACCCCCCGCCCGGCGGCCCCCCCCCCCGGCCCCGCCCCCCCGACACCGGCCCCGGAGCGGTCGCCACGGCCCAAACGGGGCGACAGGGGGGTCGGTCGGTCACGCATGTCCCCGGCCAGTTCGGAGGCCGCCGTGCGACCCGCCTCCAAACCCGCCGCGCCGCCTGCCGACCTCGCCACGGCCGCCACGTCCGACGACACGGGCATGTTCGCCTCCATGATGT
>ENA-OQKP01000047-OQKP01000047.1-human-gut-metagenome-genome-assembly--contig:-NODE-47-length-116220-cov-8.608857_pt1 | contig 116220 bp, 112 predicted proteins | sample MGYA00242780_ERZ504802 | MGnify/ENA primary metagenome ERZ504802 (study PRJEB26092, sample SAMD00036406) | human gut metagenome | host: Homo sapiens | study: EMG produced TPA metagenomics assembly of... | reverse complement strand
CGTTGTAACGTTTTGACTGAGACACCTAATAATTCAGCAAAATCTTTTAGTTTGTAATTAGTGATATTAGATGTGTTCATAACAATATCCTCCATGAGTATATTTTAACATATTTAATCACTATTAATAATGATTTTGATTGTTTAATTTTCCTCCTGATTTTGTCTCTTATGTTGTATGGCTTTTACGCACTCACAAGATATTTGCAATCCGTTGTCGCTGTCTGTTCATATGCAACTGTTTCATCTGATTAATGCCTAATTATAGCACAATCCTCTTTTTTATAAAAGTTTTATTTTTGTCAATCTTTACATGTTTTTTACTTAATAAGTCTTCTTCCACAACGCAACATGCCCAATAAGTCATTTATCTTTCTTTCATCAATGTAAATATCTCCAGAAGTCGGTTCGCCCAGTCCGTTGACAAAAAGACTGTTTTTATAGTAAAAGCAAAAGGGAAAATTAAACTTAAAGGAATCTTAATTGAAATTTAGGGGCGGGAATGTTACCATGGAATTAATCCAAATATTACGCTGCTGTACACCCATGTGTGTCCGGCAACAATATCACTTACTGACCTTGTGGATCTTGAGAGATTTTGATAGAAAAGAGGAATCATATATGAAAAAAAGACATGTATATAACCTTGCAATCCTGCTTGCAGCCGGCACCATCCTAATGTCCGCCTGCGGGAAAAAAACAGAGGCTCCTGCTGATACAGCTGCACCCACCCAGACTGAAACTTCTGTCGAAGAAACTTCCAAAGCAGAGGAAACACAGATTCCAACAGATACAGAAGATACGGAAAATTCAAAGTTCTATATGCTTCAGGGAACGATTACAAAGGTAGAAAAAGACGGCTCTGCCTTTACCTTACAGGCTGATGATGGAAAAGAATATGCCATTTCCGTTTCTGATATTTCAGATGTGGAAACGGAACTGGAAAAAGATACCCAGATCGCCATTGCATGTATGAAGGATGCTTCTGGAGATCCTGAAAAAGCATCTTACATCGCCGCTTTCCCGGAACAGGAAGAATGGACTATTTCCACAGCGGAAGGAATCACCACAAGCAACGCCATGAGTACCTTTATGATCCAGACAACAGACGGCAGAGAACTTGGATTTATCAAGGATGGATGCCCTTCCGACGAAGATGCCTTATCCGGTGACAGCGGAGACTCTGTGATCGTAACCTACGTTACTTCCGACAATGCCAATTTCCCGTTGGAAATCCGTAAAGGGAAGTAAATATATGTACCCAGCTTAAGAAGGTTCTGATAAAAATATCAGGCCTTCTTTTTTTATTTTATTTTCAGTTAGAGATATATCCTACATCTATATATCTTATCCACCTTACAGAAGTCTTTTTTTGTCCCTATTTGCCGTATATATAAATCCAGATTTTTGCGATATTCTTTAATTGTATCCAAACAGAATCCGCGGATCTTTTACCATGAAAAATCAATCTACAACAAGAAAGGAAAACAACGCTTATGATCAAAATTATTATTATACTTTTTGTAATCGGATTAATAGGATATTTCAAATATTCTAAGTCCAACTCCTCTGTATGGAGAGATGATGACATTTTAATATGTTACAAAACCAAGCCGCCCCATTTTAAAAATATAAAATCAAGTAATGATGCAGACGCACTTTTATCATGTGGATTTTGTACACATTGTGAATCTGGTGGAAATGGATCTCACTGTAAAAAATATGGTGTTGAATATTACGGCGTTGGCTGTCTCAGCAAAACTATTTGTGATGATTTTGACTTTTCTTTAAAATATTAATAAAAATAGATATAAAACAATTAAGGACTATAAGCTATGATCATCACCCAAAGTATCTATACACAATTGCTTCTTTTACCAGAAGTTCCCCCAGAAACTGGTGGATTATTGGGAAGTCATCGCGGAATCATCGATACGATTTGTATTGATATAAGTCATACTATTACAGAACAAGCGATGTATATTCCCAATATCCAGTATTTAAATCAGCAACTTATAAATTGGCATAACAGTGCCACCAATTGGGAAGGTCTCTTTCATAGCCATCTTGCCAATTCTCCAGAATTATCTCAGGATGATAAACTTTACATCCAGACAATTATGCAGGCAATGCCTCCGCATATTAACAAATTATACTTTCCAATTATTTTACCTGGGAAAAAAATGACATCATTTCAAGCAATCCGTCAACCAGGAAATTATGTTTCTATTGTTAAAGATAATATTAAAATAGTCAAAAATGGAGGAAACGATCATGACAAACAACATCAAAACATCAACTGCAATTAAATTACCAGCAGGACAGTTCTGCGGCTATAACTGCGCAAATGGCTGTATCTATTGGAATCCCTACGATAAGGATGGAAATGGCCGCCAGTATTGTAACTACTACGGTTCCTATTTCTATCCCCGGGAAAGACAAGGATGTTTGTCTTACGAAAAATAAACATCAATTTCGGGAGTACTCCTCATTTGGAGATACTCCCTTTCTATAACATGTACTCCAGGATACCCCGATCATCCAAATTATTCATCCAGCATTAATCATCTTCCAAAGCATTTTCCCAGCTGTATTTCCACTCATTCTTATACCACTCAAAATTCTCTTCTCCAAATAAATAGATATACCGTTGATCTTTTTCCGGCTCATGATTTCCAATCCTGTAAATGCGAAAATTCATAATTCCTTTTGAATCTTTTGTAGAAACAAAATACATCCTATGTATAATCGGGGTACTGGCTGTCCGTACAGTAATAAAATCATTTTTCCTGGCTATTTCTTTCCATTTTTTCAAGCATTCTTCAAACGTTTCATATTCCTGGTCCGGACTACGCATACTAAATGCCATCGGATTGATCACATCACTGGTATTGACCAATATGTGAAGCGGTATTCTTTCCTTAATTATCTTTTTTAAAATCCGTTTTTTATCCTCATCGTGAAACCATGCCATTCCTGAATGAAACGCCATTCCTATATATTCAATATTTCCTGCATATTCTTTCAGATACATTTTAAAAAATTGGCCAGTTTCCAATGCTTTGGCAGATATGTAGGAAGTCTCGGCTATGTTTAATAATCCCAAAGCAAAATTTTTAAGACCTTCTTTGTTTACTTTTTCCTCTTGCTTCCAACTGTCATATAATTGCTCTATTTTCTGCTGAAAATCACAATTGGTTCTTTCTTGTAAATATTTGCATATGTCCTGAACAGAATAACCACGCTTGATCATGTCTTCTAAGCTATTTGTCAACGCACCTATCTCTTCTTCATGGAGAAATACATGAAGCTTAGCTCCTACTTTATCATCAGCCTCCTTTTTCATATAGCGCCGTACGCTTCTTTCATGCATTCCCAAAATCTGAGCAACATGATTTCTTGAACAAATATTTTTAGTTTCTCCTGATTTGTCCACCAGCATTTCTATAAGTAATTTATGCGTTAATCTTCCATCATTTCCTGTTTTATTCATAGCTCTTCCCCTGCATCTATGATTTTATGACATTATTTGTCCCTTTTTGCCGTATACCCGATCTCAACCTTTTACCGTATCCTTAGATTATAACAAAAACATCATAAAAAGAAAGGAATTTATCATGGAAAAATCTAATCTACAAAAAAAATCTCCTTGCAAACCTAATCTCGTTATAATCTCTGGTCCTTCCGGAGTAGGTAAATCCACTGTCATTCAGATATTATTAGAAAGAATCCTTTGCCTGGAATTTGCCAAATCTGTTTCAACCCGACCACCCAGGGAAAACGAAAAAGAATATTTTTTTGTAAAAGATAAAAATTCGTTTCTCAACTGGCCTGGCGGTTATCTGGAAATGAATCGGTACAACAAACACTTTTATGGAACTCCTCTGTCTGAGATAAAAAGGATCTTAAAAAGCGGTAAGACTCCCCTTCTTGATATTGATATAAACGGATTTCAACAAATACAAGCTCTTGGAGAGTATAATATAATCAGTTTCTATCTTACCGCCTCGCCTGATCTCCTTTACAAGCGTCTTCTGTACAGAAATACCGAACCAATTTCCATTATCCTGCAACGTCTTTCTATCTCTGCAAAAGAAATGAACTCTCCTATTTTAGAAGATTATCTGCACATTATAGAAACCGTAGAAGAAAAAACTCCAGAAGAAACTGCCAATACGATTGAACAGTTACTGTCACAAGAATTATAATCATTTGATTGAATCAATACGAACAGGAGAAATAAATGAACGACTACATCGACCTTCATACTCATACTTCCCTTACAGACGGCTCCATGACTCCAAATGCTTTGGTTGCAAAAGCGAACGCTGAAGGGCTCAAGCATATAGCATTAACTGATCATAATTTTATCCACACAAATTTAAAATCTTTAAGAAAACAGTTTTCTACTATAGAAATTATTTCGGGAAGCGAAATCAGCGCAAGTTGGCCCACTACTTCTGGAAAGAAAGAAATTCATATTGTTGGGTTATTTCTCGATGAAGGAAACCAACACTTGCAATCTTTTTTGAGCCATAATCATGATAATGGCATTCAACGCTTAGAAAACATGCTTGAACGCCTTGCAGCGTGTGGAATTACACTTGGAGGATGTTCAACTTATCAAGATTTTCACTCTCGGTACTACCCTGAACGAACCTTTATTGGCAGAGTACAACTAGCTGAAATCGTTGTAAAAGAAGGATATGCAGCTACTATCGACGAAGTCCTGGATAAATATATCGGAGATTATGGAAAAAGACTGGCTTATGTGCCAAGCAACATTTCTTTTGGATCATTGGATGAAGTCATAAAAATCATTCATTCTGCCTGTGGGGTTGCCATCTTGGCACACCCGCTGTCCTATAAACTTGCAGATAATGAAATTGAGAATCTCATAAATTGTTTCATTGCCTCTGGAGGAGACGGTATGGAATGCCTATATAGCCGCTATCCACAAACCACCCGTACCGCTCTATGCCAGCTGGCTGAACAAAAAGAAATCTTGATATCCTGTGGATCAGATTTTCATGGAAATAAAGATACTAATGAACATCTTGGTCATTACCCTGGTGAGTACCTTGAGAAGATACGGAAACGCCATTTGTATTATGCACAGCATAATACAAAATCAGCTGTGTTTTTTTAACCTACACTGTGAATGGAGATATTGATATTTTGAACTTAAAACCTAAGAGCTTTCTTATATATGTGATTTCCCATATTCTCTGTTTATTAGCCATACTGGTAATTTTCGAGAATATAATTTTTCCAAAACTTTCCAAAGGCAAACCCTCTGATATTGGTAATTCCAATGTTTCCATCACCTCCAATAACATAAATAATGATAATTTACCTGTTGTCGAAACAAGTTGGAGGATTACACGAAACAACAACGGTTTTTCTTTATCAACTATTGGAGAAAATACTATCATCTATGGCCCTATCCCCTATATAATACAGGACAGTCCCGATAATAATCCTATTTACGGACGATACTGTTTAAACGGATACTGGGGATATTTTACATCTACAAATACAGCGGGAGTTACCTTTACTCCCGCGATTTACCTGGAAGCATTTCCCTTTGAACATCAGAACGATTTTGCGCGTGTAAGTACCGCAGACGGCTGGTCACTTATCAATTCAAATTATCAGCCCGTTCTGCAGCATTGTAAACGTCTCAATCCGTTACCTAATTTTTATACTTACGGAACAGGTATTGATCAAAATAATCGTGCCTTTATATTTGAGTTGATCAACAATAACGGACACTTTGACTCTGTTTCTAAAACATTTTCTTTTGATTCCAGCATTACTGATATCAGTGTTCCTTTCGATGACTATTTCTGCATTATTAACGGAAATGGTGTAGCAGCTCTAACTGGACAAATCTTGATAAAACCTGATCAATATGAAACAATTTCATTTACAAAGTACACTGATGACTTTATAAATGAAACCATATATTTTTTTTGCGAAAAAAATGGAAAAATTCAAATTTTAACCTTAGATGAAGTCAAAGGATATTCGCAATGATCAAAAAAGCAGTCTGGAAAATCTTAAATCACTGGATTCTCCAAACTGCTTTTTATAGTATTTCCTTTTCACAACATACTCATCCGCTGAAACAGAAACTTACAGCAGAAAGCCTCACCCCCTATTACTTAAAATTCCAAACTATCTGCATTCAAAAGAAAATATTTCATTCCCATAATAACAAAACCTTCATCATTTCTCCAAGGTTTCTTACTACCATTCACAATGACGATTTTTTTGAAGGAGTCTGGTATATTACGCAAAGAATTAAATTCCTGGGTCTGCTTTTCTTCTGAAGCCATATCGTATGCAACCTGAATATAGTATCTTTGACTGCCTTGATTTACCACAAAATCAACTTCTAACTGTTTGCGAATCCTTTTACCTTCTTTATCTTTATCAGATGTTTCAACAACGCCCACATCAACATTGTAACCACGGATCAGCAGTTCATTATACACAATATTTTCCATAATGTGTGTAGGCTCCTGTTGTCTGAAATTAAGACGAGCATTTCTCAACCCTAAATCTGTAAAATAATATTTCAAATTAGCACCAATATATTTTCTTCCTTTAATATCATACCGGTTTGCCTTAGAAATCAAAAACGACTCTGCTAAATAGTCGATATGGCTGGAAATTGTTTTATTACTATAGGTCATCTGACGCTCACTGGCAAAAGTATTCGCTATCTTTGAAGGGTTTGTCTGTGTCCCAATGGCAGATGCAAGTACGTCAACCAAAATACCAATCTCATCCACACTTTGTATCTTGTTTCTTTCAATAACATCTTTCAGATAAACATTCGCAAAAATATTCTTTAAATAATCCGCTTTCTGCCGTTCGCTCTTAAAAGCTACAACCTGTGGAAGCCCTCCATAAACCGCTCCCTATTTTTGTACATTTACACATTTTTTAGTAATAATATTTTATTACAGAACTACCTGGTTTGCAATATCCATTCCCATTTTATGTACATATTCACATTTTTATGTAATACTATCAAGCAAATATACACGCAATAAAAAACTGACACATCAGCAAATATTCTTTACCAATGCGTCAGTTCCATAAACTGCTATGATCTTACAGCAGATTTCCATATCTTCCCAGGAAATTCCGGGTTCTTTCATTATCAGAAGCAAACACCTTCTCCGGTGTTCCTTCTTCTACAATCACGCCGTCAGCCATAAAGATAACTCTGTGGGAAATATCTTTTGCAAAGGCCATTTCGTGGGTTACAATGACCATGGCGATATGCAGGTCTGCTAAAGACTTAATGACCTTTAATACTTCTCCCGTCAGCTCCGGGTCCAGCGCTGATGTAGGCTCATCAAAAAAGAGGATTTTAGGATTTAAGGCTAACGCTCTCGCAATGGCCACACGCTGACACTGGCCGCCGGACAGCTGACATGGATAGGCATCTTCTTTGTCTTCCAGCCCCATTTTCTTTAAAAGTTCTCTTGCCGCTTTGTATACCTCTTCTTTATTGCGTTTCTGCACACGGATGGGCGCATCTGTAATGTTTTTAAGCACACTAAAGTGTGGAAACAGGTTAAAGTTCTGGAACACCAGGCCATACTGGCTCTGGATCTCTTTTAACTCTTTTTTATCTGCGTAATTCAGCTTTCCGCTTTCATCACTCCACACTGCTTTTTTTCCCAGATAAAGGATCTCACCACTGTCCATAGTTTCCAGCATGGTAGCACAGCGCAGCAGTGTCGATTTACCAGAACCAGATGGGCCGATGATGGAAACGATCTCTCCGTCTTCTACGCTTAATGATATATCCTTAAGAACCGTCAGGTTATCAAAGGACTTTTCCACATGATTGATCTCTAATAATTTCATTATCCACATTCCTCCTGTACAACATTGTGTATAAGCACCCTAACGGTAATAATCCAGTTTCTTTTCCAGCCATTCAAGGAACATGGCAACGATCAGATTAAATACATAGTAGAAAATACCGGCTGCCACAAAAGGCATCATACTAACCTGAGAAGAAGCCAGTGCTTTTGCTGTAGTAAACATTTCCATAACACTTAAGGTAAATGCCAGGGAAGTATCTTTTACCAGAGTGATCACTTCATTTGTGACCGATGGAAGGATACGCTTGATCACCTGGGGAAGGATAATGGTGATAAATGTCTGTGACTTGCTGTAGCCTAACAGCTTTGCAGCCTCATACTGTCCTACAGGCATGGACTGGATACCGCTCCGGTAGATCTCTGCAAAATAAGCTGCATAATTGATCACGAATCCGATAAATACAGCCCAGAGGCGATAGCTGTTGCTGACACGCATGCCGAACATATAGTAAGGGCCAAAATAAACCACTAGCAGCTGCAGCATCAAAGGCGTGCCGCGCATAACAGAGATATAAACTTTGATGATCATCTGAAGGAGCTTATTTTTTGACATACGTCCCAAAGCCACAAAAAGGCCTAAAGGCAGTGAAAAAATAAGTGTCACTGCAAAGATCTGTATACTGGTTCCCATACCTCCTGCAAGCTGCATAAGGATCTGCTGGAGTGTCATTTTACCCATATCTGTACCTGCTTTCCAATCATTGTGTGTCCGCTGGCAGCGGACGTTTTCACGGAAATTCTATCATAGAACAAGGGGGCACAGTTGTCAACTGCACTCCCTCATTTTTTCTATCTTTTTTACTGTTCAGCCCTCTATCTTATAACGGCTGTGTAAATGCATCCTGTTTTTTGATCCGATTACTTTCCAATGGTAGTTACATCTTCACCAAACCACTTTTCAGAGATCTCTTTCATGGTTCCGTCTTTTGCCATATCTTCCAGGGTTGCCTGAACTTTATCTCTTAATTCTGTGTTGCCTTTCTTAAAGCCTACGCCATATTCTTCTGCGGAAAGAGAATCATCTAAGATGGTAAAGTCTGCGTTTCTCTGCTGGATCTGATATCCTGCTACGATCACGTCCATGGCAATGGCATCTACTGCACCCTGCTGCAGATCCATAAATGCGGAGTTGTAATCAGCAGTTGTTAAAAGCTGTGCAAAAGTTGCAGTCAGATCGGGATCTTCTTTTAATGCTGCTTCTGCGGAAGAATCTGCCTGGCACTCTACTACTTTGCCTGCAAGATCATCTTTTCCGGCAATACCAGAATCATTTCTTACTACAAATACCTGGGTATTTGCCATATATGGTTCAGTCCAGGTGTAATCATCTTCACGGCCTGTTATAGTAAATCCGTTCCAGATACAGTCAATGTTTCCAGATTCCAGCTCCATATCCTTTGCATCCCATGCAATCGGCTGTGCCTTGTATTCCAGGCCCAGGCGCTTTGCAACTTCCTGCGCCAGTTCCAGGTCAAAACCGGTGTACTCACCGTTATCTCCTAAAAATCCCATTGGCGGGAAGTCCTGGTCAAAACCAACGATCAGTGTGCCGCCTTCTGTGCCTGCTGCTGTGGTTTCCTCTGCTTTTTCAGAAGAAGCTTCTTCTGTTGTTGTCTCTGCCTCAGATGCCTTTGTTTCAGCTGCCGTGGTAGCGGTGCTGCCTGATGAGCAGGCTGTCATGGATAATGCCATCATAGATGCAAGTGCTGCACATAATACTCTTTTCTTCATAATAATTCTCCTCCTCTTAGAACTCACGAACCCCGCACTTACGTGCTCTACTGCCTGCTGACGCAGGCGGTTCGTTCGTTAATGGCCCAAGAAAAACAAATGCCACCTTCGGTGTCGCTTGTTTTTCTTTTGGGCACATTATATCGTTTTGACACGCTATCATGGTAGCACACTAAAGTGCTTTTGTAAAGAGAAATATATAAAAATCTCCGGTCATGCAATTTTTGACCGGAGATTTTCGCAGTATTTTAGAGATTGACTCTGAATAGTTATCATTTTTTACAGACTGTATACAATCTTTCCACCGCAGATCGTATATCTCACTCTGCCAGTCAGCTCTGCGCCTAAAAATGGACTGTTGGCAGCCTTAGATGCAAATCCGTCTACCACCCACTTCTCATTTTCATCAAAGATCACAAGATCTGCTGCTGCGCCTTCTTCTAAACGGCCGCAGTCTAATTTGTAAAGCTTTGCAGGATTCAAACTCATTTTTTCCATTAATTCCATCAATGTCAGATGTCCCGGCTTTACAAGACTTGTAATGCCAAGAGCCAGAGAGGTTTCCAGGCCTGTGATACCGCTTGGTGCCTCTGTAAGCGGCTTTTCTTTTTCTTCTTTACTGTGAGGTGCGTGATCCGTAGCGATCATATCGATGGTGCCGTCCTTTAAGCCTTCGATCAGCATCTGGCGGTCCCACTCTGTACGCAGAGGCGGATTCATTTTGGCCAGTGTACCGTATTCTAATACAGCATCCTCTGTAAGTGTAAAATGGTGAGGTGTTACTTCGGCCCATACATTTGCGCCCATCTTCTTTGCCAGACGCACCATTTCTACAGAATGGCCGGAACTGATATGCTGGATATCGATCTTAGCGCCGGTAGCCAGTGCGATCATACAGTCTCTTGCTACCAGAGAATCCTCTGCCAACGCCGGAGAACCATAAATTCCCAGCTTTTCTGATACCTTACCGTGATTGATACCATTCTGTTTGATAAAGGTTTTGTCCTCCTCATGGAAGCTTAAAACTGTATCCAGTCTTGCTGCCTCTTCCATTGCTTCTTTTACAAAAGGCCCATCCATTAACGGGATACCGTCATCTGTAAATCCCGCTGCACCCGCCTTTAACAGTCCTTCCATATCTGTTCTTTCTTTTCCTTCAAAGCCCTTGGAGATCGCCCCGCAGCTGAGCACATGAATGCCCGTTTTCTTTCCTTCTTCCAGTACATAGCGCAGTGTTTCTTCATTATCTACGATAGGCTTGGTATTTGCCATGCACACAACCGTAGTAAAACCGCCTTTTGCAGCTGCAGCCGCACCTGTATGGATATCCTCTTTGTAGGTCAGTCCAGGATCGCGGAAATGTACATGAACATCCACCAGACCTGGTGCTGCTACAAGTCCTTTTGCGTCAATTACCTGGTCTGCTGCCTGTTCTGCCTCTTCCGGTAATGTTCCTTCTGGATATATTTTCTGGATTTTTCCATCTTTTACAACAATATCCGCGATTTTCTCTGTTTTTCCTGCCGGGTCGATCACCCGTCCATTTTTGATCAGCAGCATGTATTTATCCTCTCTTTCTTAAATAATAGTTACAGTTCAGCCTTGCATCTTCTTGCCCGCTTGCAGCGGACAAGAAGCCTTGGGCGTCTGCCTTAAACCACAAAACATTCTCCTTTTTCGTGGATCTTTACGATCCGGTCTTTATAGTCCTTTGCACAGTCCAGCTCCTTAAGCCGGTCTGTAACCTGAAAATCTCCCCAGAAATGCATCGGGAACACTACATCTGCTCCTACCATTTTCATAAAATCATCCATTCCCAGATAGAAATCTTTTTCCTGCCTTGGATCTAAGAGCATAAAAGCCACATCTATATGGATGCCTTTCATTTTTTCCAGTTCCTTATGGAACTTCTCACTCATCCGCTTATTATCTGCCTCCGGCTCACCGTCCCATACCCAGTTATTTAAATCTCCTGCATGATAGATCCCCTTTCCTTCTGTTTCCAGCAGGAATGCAACTCCTTCATCTGTGGATCTGAATGCACGGATCTTCACACCGGACTCACCTGTAAATGGTGCCGTCAGCTGCAATGTTTCCTCCGGCCCTATAAAATAAGTCCTTCCAAGCAGCTCTTCCGGCACTCTCCGCCTCCAGATATCATCTGACAGCACAAAACTGGTCTTTTCATGTTTTTTAACCAGTTCAAAGATCACCGGTGAAAAATGGTCTCCATGACGATGACTGGCAAATACTAAAAGAGGCTTGTCCTCTTTCAGTTCTGGTATCTCTCCCTCAAAATAGTCAAATAAAAAATAATCCTCTTTTGTTTCCACAAGAAAACTACTGTGGTGGATATAGGTAACACGCATTTTCAGCCTCCTGAACCTTTAATGTACTCTCAGAATCTTTTATTCACTTCTGTTTTTATTATAAAAATACATTACAACTGCCGTAGCACAGATGATCAGATATCCCAGGATACTGAATACATCCGGCCTCTGCCTCAGGATCAAAAATCCCATAAGGGCAGAAAACAAAATCTGCGAATAATCAAAAACAGAAAGTTCTTTTGCCGGAGCATAATAATAGGCCTTCGTCACAAAAATCTGACCGCCTGCACCTCCAAAAGCAGCTGCTATCATAGCTGCCGTCTGCCACCATTTCATAGGGGCAAAATTTCCGATAACAAATGGCAGCGCTACCAGACAGGTAAAAGCGGAGAAAAACATGACCACCAGTTTACCATTCACGCCCCTTTTTCCCAGAACGCGCACATAGGTATAGGCTGCACCGGCTCCCGCACCTCCAAGCATGCCGATCAAGGCAGCCGGATCTGTCATATTTCCTGTGGGTTTGATGATAAACAATGCTCCAATAAAAGCTACTACAACGGCAATCCCCTGAAACAATGTCAGTCGTTCTTTTAAAATAAAATAAGAAAAGATAATAGCAAAGAAAGGGGAAAGTTTATTTAACATATTGGCGTCAGAAAGCACCAGATGGTCAATTGCGTAAAAGTTGCACACAATACCAATGGTCCCGCAAAAAGAACGCAGAAACAAAAACTTAATATCACCCTTGTGTATTTCCAGTTTTTCCGGCTTACGGATCAGACCTGCACCTACAATGAAAAATGCCAGCAGATTACGGAACAATATCTTCTGCATAGAGGGCAGATCACCTGCCAGCCTGACGCACAGTGACATAAAGGCAAAGCAAAATGCCGCTGTCACAATGCATAAAATCCCCTTTGTCTTAGAATTCATAGCATCTCTCCTTATTCCCCATGATAAAATGTTTTCCACTTACCGCTGAAAAACCGCGCTGCAAAGAAAATAATACGCACGATCCAGTCCACGATCATAGCGATCCATACACCAATAGCTCCCAGTCCCATAGCCACACCTGTCACATAGCTTAAACCAATACGGAAAATAAACATAGATGCAATGGATACGCACATAGGAAACTTTACGTCATCGGCCGCACGCATAACATTTGGAAGGCAGAAAGCTGCCGGCCACAAAAAAATAGCACAGCCATTGTGGATCAGAGCTAAAACAGCTCCTAAATGTCTTGTTTCACTGGAAACCCCATATAATCTTAAAGTAAGAGGCATAGTGAGGATTACCGCCAGACAGCAGATGCCGCTGATAATATAAGTCAGTTTCATCATTTTTTTTGCATAATATTCTGCCTGTTCAAAATCCCCGGCTCCCACACAGCGGCCTACCACTGTAATGATCGCCAGACACATAGCCGTTCCCGGCAGAACGCCCATACTGTCCAGATTATTGGCAATAGCATTGGCTGCGATCTGAGTGGTGCCAAACATGGCGATAATACTCACTGTCAGCACACGTCCCAGCTGGAAAATACTGTTTTCAATTCCATTTGGGATACCAATATGCAGGATCTGCTTAACCATGCGCATATTTACACCCCGGGTGGTACCAATGCGGATGTCCAGTTTCGGATTCCGCAGTTTCCACATAAGGATAAAACATGCCACCATACGTGAGATCAGAGAAGCTCCTGCCGCGCCGGCCACACTCCAGTGAAAACCAAAGATAAATAATGCATCACCGATCACATTGATCACATTCATAATAATAGATGCCTGCATGGATATCTTTGAATTTCCCATAGACCGAAACAGCGCTGCGCAGGAATTGTATACAGCTAAGAACGGATAGGAAACAGCGGAAATGGTCAGATAGATCACCGCATTTTTCATTACTTCTTCTGTAACGCCCTTATAAATAAGGTTCAGGATTTGCCAGCGAAACAGGATACTTAGCGTCATGATCCCCAATGCCACCACAGCTGTTACCAGGATCAGCTGATCTGCTGACTGGCAGGCTCTGTCTTTTCGTTTCTGTCCTATATACTGGGATGTAACTACCGCACCGCCAGTTGCAACAGCAGCAAAAATATTGATAATAAGTACATTGATAATATCCACCAGTGAAACACCGGATGTAGCTGCTTCTCCGGCACTGGATACCATCATGGTATCCACCATACCAACAGAAACAGCCAGTATCTGTTCAATGATCAGGGGGAAGATCAGTTTTTTCAGATCATCTCCCGTAAAAAGAGTCCCCACAGTTTTTGCTTTCCCCACTGCTTTCTCTTTTTTCATCATCATTTTCCAAGCACTTCTTTCATTTTACTTTCCTGGTCATCAAACAGGAGTTCTTTATTATAATGGTAATATCGTTCGCAATTATATTCTTTTAAAAACTCTACACTTGCTTCTCCGGTATTTAGGCCCGTTACAAAGATAACCAGTTCCTGTCCATTTGCAAAGGCCGCTTCCATAAAGTCAAAGGCATGCTCCAGCTGCTGACCGCAGACCTCCTTTTTGTCTTCATAAGCGTCACTTTTTTCCATAAACTTCTGTCTCAGCCAGTTCCAGCTGTCTTCCTTCTCCTGTAAAGACAATGCCTTCATCTGCTGTACAAACTGCTCTAATAGCTCTTTTACCTTTCGGTAGATACGGTCCTGTCTGCGGTCTGAAAGTCCGCTCTCTTTTTTATGGATGCGGATACTTTCTAACTCTGCACTGATACTTTCTAATATCATGGCCGGTGCCAGAGCACGTACATCTGCCCCATCTAACTCTTTCTTAAACTGTTTCAGCTGAGCCATTAAAAGAGTCATTTCCTCATTCATGAATTTCAGGGCTTTGAATCCATCTGTCAGCTTTGCAAGAAGCAGTCCCGTTACTGCCATGCGCTCGTCAAAAGAAGCTTTATCCAGTTTATCACAGATTCCTTCTCTGATGGTACCTGAAAGTATCTCATCCACCTGATACTGATCCTGATATTTATAATAAAGCTCCAGATAATTGGCAAAATCCTTGGCGATCTTAGGATGCTGCAGGTACTGTCCCACCACATCCCGGTCTGTTTTCTTCCCCAGGGACTCATATACCTGGATCAGCTGGGATAAATCTTCCCAGCCTCTTGGGGTGGCAAACCGCTTTCCGTCTACAGTTGTCTCTACTGTGCAGAAATACTGAGGACGGATGTTCAGATAAGACATGATAGCCGGGTGTATATTCTGGGCATAGGCATATTCCTTCCACACAGTCAGATCCGGTTCGATGATGATCTTTTTAATACGGTCCAGTGTGACAACATCAAATTCCCGGACCGATTTGTTATATTCCGGCGGATTTCCCGCTGCTACAATGATCCAGCCTTCAGGAACCTTATGGCTTCCAAAGGTCTTGCACTGTAAAAACTGAAGCATGGTAGGTGCCAGTGTTTCTGACACACAGTTGATCTCATCAATGAAAAGAATGCCTTCTTTTAAACCGGTCTCCCGGATCCGGTCGTATACAGAAGCAATGATCTCGCTCATGGTATATTCCGTAACGGAATACTCTTTTCCACCGTATACTTTATGTTCAATAAAAGGCAGTCCCACTGCACTCTGCCGTGTATGGTGGGTAATAGTATAAGCTACCAGACCGATCTCACACTCTCTGGCTATCTGCTCCATGATCTGGGTTTTTCCCACTCCAGGAGGACCGATCAGCAGCACCGGTCTCTGGCGGATCGCCGGTATCTTGTATTCTCCAAACTCATCTTTTAAAAGATAAGCTGCAATGGTATCTTTTATCTCTTCTTTCGCTCGTTTGATATTCACTGGATCTGTTCCTTCTTTCCCGTAATTACTTCATCCTCTATATCCAGGACCACCCGCATGGCCCAGGCCGGAAATCCTTCTTCACAAAACTGCTCCCTGATAAACACAAAAGCTGTATCATAGGTTGGCGCTGCCACCGGATAAATACCTTTTCCGTCTGTAAAATAAATAAGACCTTTTAAACCATTTAACTGTCCCGCTGCCTTCAGAGTATTTACATACTCAAAAGCCGGCCGGAAATCTGTTCCCCCATATCCTTTGATCTGAAAATGCTCCATATAGGCTTTCAGGTCGTCTCCACAGGTAAGGATCACATCTGACTGCACCTTGTCATCACATTGGATCACATGGATCTGTACTTTTCTGAAATAAGTCTCTGACTGGGAAAGTACATCGTAAGTCTCTTCTAAAAAACGCTGTACCAGTTCCCCGGAACAGGACATGCTGGTATCAATGACTATGACAAACTGCTCGATCCTCTGTACCTCTCTGGTCTCCAAAGGCTCAATAAGCGGCATATTTCCGTAAAGAGAAAGGCCGTAAGTATAAAATGCCTGATCAAAGGAGTCCGGATCTGTCTGCATTTCTTCCCGTAAAACTGCAAATTTTCTTAAAAACTGCCGGTAATCATACCGTTCTTCATTTTCCACCTGAATGGAATCCAGCAAGCTCTGCTGATTTTCTGACTCTTCTTCTGATCCCATGGTCTCCATCTGGGTCTGCATCCGCTCTCTGTTATCATTCCACTGATTCTGACGGCTCATAGCAGCAGACGGATCCCTTTCCTGCTCCCACAGATCATGGTCATCTACATGAAATTCTGCCTGAAGCTGACGGATCCTGCGCTCTGGAAGGGCCATTTCCATAAGAGCATGATATACCCGCTCTGCTGTAAGAACTACACTGCGTTCCTCTTTGCCTGAGGCCCCGGAAGTTCTGTTTCCGGTCAGATAACGGCGGATGCGAAGATAGGTCTCTCTTCTTAAAGGACTCTGGGGAATATGGATGCATTTTTCATACATGCCGTCCAGCACTGATTCCATGGCAATATCACAGGCCAGATCCCATATTTCCTTTTCTCTTCCCTTTCTTGTATACATATGGCAGAACAGACAGTGAAATAATGTATGCAGATAATAATGGTTTATCACCTGACGTCCCTTTTTGTAAAGATCCAAAATAAACCCAGGTCCATAATAGATCACTGCTCCGTCACAGGCGATCCCGCCACGGTTCCAATCTGCTTCAAATCCCAGACTGCTTAAAGACACATCCAGAAAATGCATATTTACATACAGCTCATTCCGGGACCGATATAAAATACGGGTACACAGTTCTACCTGATCCAATTCTTCCAGCTGTCTCTGCCTGGTGGGACTTTCCATTACTGTGTGCCCCCATTCATCAGACGGTGTTCTTCCCCGATCTCCTCATAAAGATGGTAAAAACTCCAGCCTGCATTCTGCTCTGTAACAACGGCTTTTAAATTGATCTTCGGCACTTTTGCTTTTCGCAGGTTTAAAAGAAGCGCATCAATACGTCGGCTGGTAAAATCTCTCATTACCAGTACCGGCTCTGTTATGACCGGAATCCGGGGATCTTCCTGAATCTCCGAGTCTTCCGGCATCATTTTTCCATCTTCTGCCGACTCTGCTTTATCTGTATTTTCCTCTGTTTTTCTGCTTTCAAAGCCCGGTATTCCAGCCAGATATCCTACGGTTTCTAACACCTGGTCCGGAGCCACATTGCGGATCTTCACTCCCATACGCACCAGAACGCTTTTCATCATCATTTCCTGTTTTTTCATACGGGGATCTCCCGTACTGTAGTATAATACTAGTTCCATATCTGCCCTTTCGCTACTTACTTTGGTTAAAAAGCTGCTCACTTTCCAGCATCAGGGTAAACGGGCCGTCATTTAGCAATTCTACCTTCATATCTGCGCCAAACTGTCCCTTTTCTACCACAGCTACATAATTTCTGCACCGCTCCATAAAATGTTCATATAAGCGTTCTGCCATATCCGGCGCGCCTGCTTTTACAAAGCTTGGACGATTGCCTTTTTTGCAGTCTGCATAAAGAGTAAACTGACTGATCACCAGCAGTTCTCCGCCCACATCTGCCAGACTTAAGTTGGTCTTTCCATTTTCATCTTCAAAAATACGCAGTTTGCAGATCTTATCTGCCATTTTGTCAGCGATCTCTTCTGTATCTGCATCCTCTACTCCTAACAGGATCATAAATCCTTTTCCAATTTTCCCCAAAACTTCTCCATCTACCGTGACACTTGCTTTGGTCACTCTCTGCAATACTGCTCTCAATGTGTGTTCCTCCTGTTTTTTCAAAATCTTTTGTTCCTGATTTTGCAGTCTTCACTGTCTGCTGACACAGACTGCGGTCTTATCTGAGCACCATCCGGATATATGTAAGCAGGTTCTTTGCCATATCTGGCTGATAAAGCACCTCCTTTGCTCTTGCCGGATAGTCAGTAATAATATTATCTACGCCCATAAGGGCCATCTGTTCAATCTCAGAACGGCTGTTTACCGTCCATACGTGGATCGCTTTACCATATTCATGAGCCGCCTCAATCTGTCTTTTTGTCACCAGACTGGAGCGGATACTGATAAAATCCACAAATTCATTTTTATAATAAGAACCATAGGCTGCCGCAATGATATAACCGGTTTTTAAGTCCGGTTTTGCTTCTTTTACCCGTTTCAGATAATCCAGAGAAACAGAAGTAATCACACACTGCTCTTCCATTCCTTTTTCTTCTATCATTTCTGCCACCATTTCCGGCAGCGGGCTTTTGGATCCTATGCTTTTTAATTCGATATTTAAGCGGATATGTCCTTTACATATTTCCAGGACCTCTTCTAAAGACGGGATCTTCTCTCCCGCAAACTGAGTCCCAAAATAACTCCCCACATCCAGCTGTTCCAACTGATCAAAGGTAAGATTTTTCAGTGAAACATCTACACCGGCCACACGGGCCAGGTTTAAATCATGGCAGACCACCGGTATGCCGTCTTTTGACAGCTGCACATCGATCTCACCGTAATCTGCCATTTCATCAATAGCTTCCTGGATCGCTGCCACCGTATTTTCCGGAGCATGTTTGGAACTGCCTCTGTGAGCTGTGATCTCCACCTGGGATAAAATAGCCTGATCTGGAGAATTTCCATTATGCACCATGTCAAAGACCATAAAAGCGGCAATTCCTGAAAGTACAGCTGTTAATATAAAAAACCAGCGCTTTTTAGAATATCCTTCCCGGTTTTGCGGAAAATCATATTCATTTACAGGAATCGGCGATGTGCCGCCAAACTGATGATATATAACTGTCATTGCGCCAAAATCTACTACAGCTGCTATGGCAGATCCTAAAAAAAGGATCAGCCACTCAATCCGGTAACTGACTGCTGCCATCACAGCGGTCGCTGTATAAGCCTTTGCAAATAAGGTTACTAAAACCGCTGCGATCACCATGACTGCCCCATACAAAAGAACAAGTCCCAATATAATAAACAGGTTTAGCACTACTAAAAGCAGCACAGCCCATGGCCATTTTCCCTTTAAGATCCGCCTGCTCCTGGCAATCCCATCCCTGAAATTTTTCTGTTCCAGCATACAGGCAAAAAATACCATCATGGCTGGTACAGAAAAAACAGTGAGAAGAACGCTTCCCACTACAAATGCCATTCTGGTTCCCGCAGTATGAAGAATTTCATATAATACAAAATTCACCGGTTTCATACGGGTCAAGATACGCACCAGAAAATAAAAATTTATTAAAATATAATTTCCCAGGACAGCTAATAAAAGCCGACCGTTTTTTTTGCGAAATTCATTTACTGCTGCCCCAAGTCCGCCTAAGAAAATAGACAGCGCATTAATCCTTCTTACATAAACAGAAGAATGGTACGCTGTTATCATGGCTCCTGTTTCGATGAGCAAAAATACCATTCCAAAAAACAGGATAAAAACAACAGCAAAAATGGTAACAGGGCGCAGCAGAAAAGCCCTCAGATTGCCTATGGTAAGGTAACTGTACCCGGCCATATTCAATGAGAACCTTAAAATACCATTTACCGTCTTAATATAGAATATACCTGCAACCAGCCGGTATAAAAGAGTAAATAACACCAGCTGGCGCAGGTTCTGTCTGATCACTTTATCTGTAAGTTTCAAAAATAATTTCATATATTTATCATAACTTCTGCTGTTCCTTTGCATAGGCAGTGATCGCCTCATTCAAAGAAAACATCTTTTTATCCAGCATATCTACCACATCTGCACAGTCTTTTAACTCATGCAGCAGTCCTTCCGGCGCATTGCCTTCAAACTTATAGGCGATCTTGTGCTCTAAGCTGGCCCAGAAATCCATAGCTACAGAGCGGATCTGGATTTCCACCTTTGTCTCTACCGGTCCATCTGTAAGATAGACCGGCACTGTCACTACCATATGGTAACTTTTATATCCGTTAGGCTTTGGATGCTTAATATAATCCTTTACATGGACTACAGTAATATCACCCTGAGCAGCGATCATCTCTGCGATCTGGTAAATATCAGAGGTATAAGAACAGATGATGCGGATCCCTGCAATATCGCTTAAATGGTTCATCATATTGTCGATAGTCACTTCGCATCCGTCTTTTTTCAGCTTTTTTACAATGCTGTCTGCCGTTTTTAATCTGGATTTAATATGTTCGATGGGGTTATGATCGTAGCGGTTCACAAATTCATTGTTTAATATCTCTATTTTTGTATTCAGCTTCTTTAAAGCTGAATCATACAGAAACATAACAGACCGCCACTGATCCACCTGATCACTTGTCTTGGGGATCACTGACATTTAGGCCCCTTTCTACAGCTTCAGTCCTTTTAACAGATCTCCCAGTCCTGTTGTAGCAGATGCTGTTTCTTTATAATCAAATGTTTCATGCTCCTCTTCCTCAGTTTCCTGTTCGATGAGCGCCTTCATACTCAGACTGATCTTTCCATCTGCAATAGAAAGAATCTTAACTTTTACAGTCTGTCCTTCTTTTAATACTGCACCTGGATGCTTGATGCGCTGGGTGCTGATCTGGGAAATGTGTACCAATCCATCAACGCCCTCTGCCAGTTTCACAAATGCACCGTAATCTTTGATGCTGTCTACAGTTCCTTCTACTACATCGCCAGCCTTAAACTGGGCCAGGCGTTCTTTGCGCTGTTCTGCTTTCTTCTCTTTTTCAACTTCACGGCCGGAAAGTACCAGTCTCTTCTTTTCCGGATCAACTGTAATGATCACTGTTTCAACGCTCTTTCCCTGCCAGTCTTCCAGTTTTTCAACATATTCTGTAGATAACTGGGAAGCCGGGATAAATGCTCTTACTTCATCTACAAATGCAACAACGCCGCCTTTTACTGCCTCTGAGATCTTAACCTTTACAACAGTGCGGTCTGCCATCATCTGTGCAAATTCAGCCCACTTTTCTCCTTCTGCATCATCTGTCTCCGGAAGTTCAAAGTGTCTCTCATCAAATGCTTTATAGGAAGCTTCCAGCTCTGCCGCATAATCTTCCATGGTCTCTGCCGGTGCCTCTGCTTTTACTTCTTCCTGCTGCTTGTTCATTTCTTCGCTCATTGTTCTCCTCCGCTGTTTTCTTCCCTTTTTCACTCATGACTCTCGCGCTAGCGCGCTCCACTGTCTGCTGACGCAGACGGAGTCATTCGTTAATGGTTCGTGAAAAACAAATGTCTGCTACGCAGCCGCTTGTTTTTCCCTTCACTCATTACATTATACCTTATAGGTCTTGCACATTTCCATAGTTTTCTTGGGAAAATTGTGCCTGTTTTTTCTTTTTTTCGCCCTTTTCTCCCTTAATTCGCTATGTTATACTTGCTTTAGCATATAACTTTCTAATGAAAGAGGTATTTTACATCCATGAAAGATATTTTAGACCTTCACACACATACCATTGCCAGCGGCCACGCTTACAATACTTTATACGAAATGGCACAGTCTGCTGCAGATAAGGGACTGGCTCTTTACGGCTGTACAGAACATGCTCCTGCTATGCCTGGTACCTGCCATGAATTTTATTTTACCAATTTCAAGGTGATTCCCAGAGTAATCCGTGGCGTGCCTGTGATCATGGGAGCGGAACTGAACATCCTGGACTTTGAGGGAAATGTGGACCTGAGTGAATATTATTTAAAAAAGATCGACTACGCTGTTGCCAGTCTTCACACTCCCTGTATTGACAACAATGGTTCTGTCGCTGATTATACAAGGGCTTACCTTAATGTACTGGAAAATCCCTATGTAAACATCATCGGACATCCTGACGATTCCAGACTGCCTGCTGACTGGACAGAAGTAGCAAAAACGGCTGCCAAAAACCACAAATTGTTGGAAGTAAACAATACTTCCTTAAATCCATTGGGAGCCCGCAAAGGCGCAAAAGAGAATTACAGGGAACTTTTGGCCGCATGTATACGCTATGGTACTTCTATTATTATTGACAGCGACGCACACTGTGAGGCGGATGTTGGAAATCATGCTCTGGCACATGCATTTTTAGAGGAAATGCATTTTCCGGAAGAACTGATCGTTAATATTTCCCTGGAAAAAGCAGCTGCCTACATTCCAAAATTAAAACAGCTCCTTCTGGAAGACGATGCGTTTCGAAAAGCTGCAGAAAGGAACATTGCCTTATGATCAACTTTCTGAACCTGGAATATTTTTTAGTAGCTGCAGAAGAGTTAAATTTCACCCGTGCTGCTAAACGGCTTTATATTTCCCAGCAGTCATTAAGCAACCATATTTCCAACCTGGAAAAAGAATTTGATGTTGTTTTATTTAATCGTACTTCACCGCTGACTCTGACTTATGCAGGACATGCCCTTCAGACCCGTGCCAAACAGCTTTTGGATTTAAAAGATGAAACCTATAAAGAGATCGCTGATATTAAAGACTTCTCTACCGGTCAGCTTTCCATTGGCGTTTCTCACACCAGAGGCCGTTTTATCCTTCCGGAGATCCTTCCTACCTATCAGAGAGAATTTCCAGGAATCGAACTGCATCTGACAGAAGGCAATTCCAGCGAGCTGGCAAATGACCTGCTCCACGGAAATATTGACCTGATGATCGACCTTCTTCCTTTTACAGCGGAAAATGTAGCTACTGTACCAATCTGCCGGGAAGAGATCCTTTTAGTTGTTCCCGACGTAGTGATCCACAAGGCCTATCCGGACCGTTTTGAAGAGATCAAGGAAAAACTGTACCAGTCTGCTGACGTACGGCTTTTAGAAAACTGCCCCTTTGTCCTGTTAAAAAAAGGAAACCGGGTGCGTACCATTGCAGACGAACTCTTTGAAGATACGCAGATTACTCCCCACATTGTACTGGAAACAGAAAATATTGAAACAGTACTTGCTTTAAGTGTTCAGGGAATGGGTATCACCTTTTATCCCCGTATGTTCATGTCCACCAAACAAAATTTAAAGGCTTACCATGACTCCCTGATGAAACAGGCAGGTCTTAACCTGTTTTCTTTAAACTACCCAAGAGCCCATGGTACACTGGCCATCGGATATCACAAAGGACATTACATGTCCCGCGCCACCCATGAATTTGTCCGCATTGCCCTGGAACATATTCCATCTGCTGCAGGACTGCCCCTAAACGCAGATGCGATCTGACAGACAGCCAACGGATCGTTACTGTTCATGCGTTGCATGACCAGCAACGGAATTTGCCGTGGCTTCGCATTTAAATACGGCAAATTCCCGCTGCCACTACGTTATCGTACGGCACTTTCGGTTCCAAAAGTGCCTACCCGTGTACAGTAACAACGGATCTTCCCAAAACTAAACTGTAACTATATCCCCCTTGACTTTCTCTTTCTTTTTTGTTATATTAAAACAGTAATAATTATTGTTATCGAGTTTTATTAATAAGGAGACGCCTATGAAAACATTAAAGTATAGCCGTCAGAGAGAATCCATCAAAGCCAACCTGATGAGCAGACGCGATCATCCTACGGCAGACGCCCTATACGCCAGCATCCGCGAAGAATTTCCAAATATCAGTCTGGGAACTGTCTACCGGAATCTGAATCTGCTGGTGGAGACAGGTGAAATCCTGAAGCTGACTTGCGGAAGCGGCCCGGATCATTACGACGGAAATGTTGCACCTCACTACCATTTCGTTTGCAGAGAATGCGGACAGGTCTACGATATGGATCTGGATGAGATGGCAGATCTGAACGCTTCTGTCCAGGCAAAAGCCCCTGGAAAGATTGACAGCCATTCTATTTTATTTTACGGTCGCTGTGAACACTGTAGGGAAAAAAGCGAAGCTGAGAATACTCTTCAAAAGAGCAGTTAATACTACCTGCAGAAAGAGAAATAAACAAAAATTTAATGAGAATTTCTCTTGACAAATAAGAGAAAATGCATTATATTAATATCAGTAATCATTACTACTATTGATTACGAAAAAGAAACACAAAAAGAGATCAGATAAACAATCTCTTATACCACTAAATTTAATTAAAAGAGAAAAGGAGATTATCACTATGAAGAAATGGGTTTGTACAGTATGCGGTTATGTTTATGAAGGAGAGCAGCCACCTGAAAAATGTCCACAGTGCGGCGTTCCGGCTTCCAAGTTCAAAGAGCAGGCTGCTGATGAGACCAGCTGGGCATGCGAGCATGAAGTAGGTGTTGCACAGGGTTCTCCAGAGGATATTATGGCTGATTTAAGAGCTAACTTTGAAGGTGAGTGTTCTGAAGTTGGTATGTATCTGGCTATGGCTCGTGTTGCTCACAGAGAAGGCTATCCTGAGATCGGCCTGTACTGGGAGAAGGCAGCTTACGAAGAAGCTGAGCATGCAGCTAAGTTTGCTGAACTGTTAGGTGAAGTTGTTACCCCATCTACCAAGAAGAACCTGGAAATGAGAGTTGCTGCTGAAAACGGCGCTACCGCTGGTAAGTTTGACCTGGCTAAGAGAGCAAAAGCAGCTAACCTGGATGCGATCCATGACACCGTTCATGAGATGGCTAAAGACGAAGCTCGCCACGGCAGAGCATTTGAGGGTCTGTTAAAGAGATACTTTGGCTAATCCGCTTGATACAACGAAATACGTAAAATGAAGTTCCAAAAAGGGGGCTGCTGCAAAATGCAACAGCCCCCACTTTTTAAATATTCATAGAGTGCAATGCCAATATTTCTTCTTTAACTGCCAGAATATCTTTTTCCAAATAGATACAGGCCTGTTCAATATCCTGCTTTTCCAACGCATCCACAACAGCCATATGATAACGGCCATTGGACTCATTCTTCCGCTGCCATGCAGACAGGAAATACTGGGAAATGTAGCGTGAACACTGGTGTATCATCTGCTGTAATGCCTCACAGCCGTAAACATTATTATTTAATGAGTACAGATAGGTATGGAATTCATAGTTCCTCTGCCAGTTTTTAAATACCACCCGGTCTATATCTGCCGAATGCCTTTCTGCGATCTGCCGGAGCATAGCTATATTTTCCTCTGTAAGGATCGGAAAACTTTTTCTCAATCCCCCAAGTTCTACATCTACTCTGAATTCCAGAATATCAATGATCTCCTTTAAGGTAACAGCCCGTACCTGATAGCCCATTCTGGGAATGTTTGTTAAAATCCCATCTTTACAAAGTTCTACCAATGCTTCCCTCACAGGTGACTTGCTCACGCCAAACTTTTCAATCATCTGATTTTCCGTGAGAATATCATTTGACTTATATTCGCCATTTGTTACAGCCTCGTAGATTCCTCTGTAAACTCTCTCTTTTAAAGTTTCTTTTTGCATACATTCCCCTACATTACGATTGATTTAGTAATGCTTTCGCACCCAATGTTTTATTTTCCACTGAAAAGCCTGTTTTGTCAAGTTCCCAGAAAAATATATTCTGATCAGTCAACTACTTCATCCAGCTTTTTGATGGCTTCTACATAGATCTCAAAAGCTTTCTTTAAATGCTCGATCTCAATATATTCATCTGCCTGATGGGCACCGCCTCTTTCTGTGCCAAAACGCTTCTCTTTTCCTGGGATACCGGGACCAAAACCAACGGCATGCTTTAACTTTCTGGAATAGGTACCGCCTCCCATTACATAAGGCTCTAATTCCATTCCCAGACTGCGGCAGCAGACTTCCAGCAGTGCCTGTACTTCCTTGGAGTCTGGATCTGTAAAGCAGGGAGAAGAATTGTGTGATCCGGTCAGCTCAAAGCCATGTGCCTTTAAGCATTTACCAATGTTCTCCATCATCACTTCATAAACTGCGGTTACATTATAACGTATATTTACATTCTGCCAGAAAACACCATTTTCCAGCTTGCACATACCACCTACATGGGTCAGTTTACCAGAACCTTCATCCTCAAATGGAACATCAAGACCTGCACCGTAATAATCACCAAACATATCACAGATGGCTTCCATCAGTTCTTTTGCATCTTCATCCAGCACTCCGGACCTGATCAAAAGTCCTGCCAGCTTCACTTCTGCACTTTCAGAACCTTCCGGAAAAGCTGCATGAGCCGGAATACCGTGGACATACACTTTCACATTGCCGTCAGCCAGCTTTTCAACTGTACCTGCAGCTGCTTTGATCACTTCTTTTATCTTTGCATTCTCATCTTCTGTTAAAGTAAGAACTGCATATGCTTCTGCCGGTACCTGGTTGGACATGATACCGGACTGGAAACTAACCAGTTTGCTGCTCTTTACAGGGCGCTCTGCGTTAAATTCCAGAATACCCTTCTCACCGTTGCATACAGGGAACATAACATCCGGAACAATAGAAAACGCAGGTTCCTTGTAATGTTCCGTGTAATACTGCAGATCACTCATTCCTTTTTCTTCATCGCATCCAAAATAGAAACGGAAGCTGTGTTTTGGCTTATAGCCCTGTTCCTTTAAATATCTTAAAGCATACAAAGCTGTCATAAAAGAACCTTTATTGTCGCTGACGCCTCTTCCAATAAGAATCCCGTCCTTTACAACTGGTTTGAAAGGCTCACAGCAGGTCCAGCCATTTCCTGCCGGTACTACATCTGCATGGCCAAAGAAACCGATCTCTGTATCACTTTCTCCCTTCCACAGGATCGTTCCGCAGTAATTTTCATGGTTAAAGGGCTCAAATCCCATAGATTTTCCTAAATCCAACGCTGCATGAAGAGCATCTAAACATGCCTGTCCAAAAGGCATATCCGGATTTCCAGTTTCTGCACTTACGCTTGGAATCTCTGATAATTTACATATATCCTGAACCATTTCACTGATGTGTTTTTCAATCCATTCTTTTTCCATTGCTTTTCCCCTCTCTGTGTGCGTATTCTTTAAGGCTTCCAGACATCAGCCGTGCTGCTTATCTTTTTCCATATTATCATACAAATGACAAGCCACACAATGATTTTCTCCAATTTGACGCATTGCCGGGACTTCCGTCTTGCAGCATTCCATTGCATATTTACATCTTGTGTGGAACAGGCAGCCCTTTGGCGGATTATATGGGCTTGGGATATCACCCTCTAACAGTATTGGTTCATGATTTACATCTACATCCGGCACCGGGATCGCAGAAAGCAATGCCTTTGTATATGGATGCAGCGGATTATCATATAATTCCTGTCTGTCTGCAATCTCAACCATGCGCCCCAGATACATAACACCAATGCGGTCACATAAGAAACGTACTACACTCAGATCATGAGAAATAAACATGTAAGTCAGATTAAAAAGATGAAGGGATCGCATCTACATGCTTTCCTTCAATTGCCGCAATTACTCTTTCACGCTTTGTCATTTTACTGTTCTTCCTGATATTCTTTTTAATATTCTTTGTAATATTATTATAGTCATTGTAGACCCTATTTTCTGTAATGTCAATAGTGTTTCTCTGTAATTTGCACAATTTATTTTTTGTAAGCACTTTCTTTTTGCACATTTCGCACAAAAACGCACCAAATGAAAAAGGCTGCCCATAAAACGGCTGCCTTTTATATTGCCTACTTTTTAAGTGGGTTTTCACATTTTTTACATTTTTCCTTATTTGATACCATGGACACCGGATCACTCCCTGCTTTACGCCTTTATGATCTTACGTTTTAACTGGATAATGGCTGTAGGGATAAAAGCCAGCACTGCCACCTGGATCATAGCTGTTGCAGGCATAGTCTGTATCTGGAACAGTCCATGCAATCCCGGAATAAAAATAACCAGTCCAAGGAATGCAGCTCCTGCCGCAAATGCGTAAATACTGTAAGGATTAGTGGTAAAGCCCATCTTAAAAATGAACTGTTTGCCTCTGCAGTTAAAGCCATGGAACAGTCTTGCCAGAGTCAACGTGGAAAATGCCATGGTAGAAGCCATAGCCGCACCATTTTTTAAGCCCAGATAAAAAGCGGTGATAACTGCAACTGCGATCATTGCGCCCTGGGATACCATTTTTATCATGAAATCCTTTGTCATCAGACCTTCTTTAGGATCTCTTGGCTTTTCTCTTAAAAGACCTTCATCTGCCGGTTCCATGCCGATGGCAAGAGCCGGCAGCGAATCCGTAAGAAGATTGATAAACAGCAGCTGAACCGGAGCAAACGGCACTGGCAGTGCCATAAGGGATGTATACAGTACAGTGAAAATAGCAGCTGTGTTTCCAGAAAGCAGGTACAGCACTGCATTTTTAATATTTCTGTATACATTACGTCCGTTTGCAACTGCCTTGATGATCGTAGCAAAATTATCATCTGCAAGGATCATGGCTGCAGCATCCTTGGAAACCTCCGTTCCTGTGATGCCCATTGCTACGCCAATGTCCGCTTTCTTCAATGCCGGGGCATCATTTACGCCGTCACCGGTCATAGACACAATATTTCCGCGCCTCTGCCAGCCATCTACGATACGGATCTTATTTTCCGGTGAAACTCTGGCATAAACAGATATTTTATCGATCTTTTCATCCAGCTCTGCATCACTTAGGGCATCCAGCTCCATTCCTGTAAGAGCCATATCACCATCCTTGAAAATACCAATATGGCGGGCAATAGCGGTAGCTGTTACCTTATGGTCACCAGTGATCATAACCGTTTTAATACCTGCCTGGGCGGCCTCTGCCACTGCCTTTACAGACTCCGGTCTTGGTGGGTCCACCATGGAAATAAGTCCTAAAAAGGTATAGCCGCATTCCGTGTCCACGCACAGAACTTCTTCTGACTCTTTATAGGCAAATGCCAGCACGCGAAGTCCGTTTTCCGAAAATTTCTGGTTCTCCAGACGGATCTTTTCTTTCTCTTCTTCTGTCATCGGACGGATGCCGTCACTGTAGCGCACATTAACGCAGCGGTCCAGAAGCACATCCACAGCTCCTTTTGTAAGGATCGTAGGAACACCGTGGATATAATATTTTGTACTCATCAGCTTCCGGTCTGAATCAAAAGGAACCTCTTCTATACGGCACATCACATTTCGCAGGGCATCCTCATGAACCCCCATTTTTCCTAAATAGCTTTCCGGAAGTACCTGTATATTGCGAAACATTTCAAGAAGAGCATATTCTGTAGGATCTCCAATGCCTTTTCCATCTACAATGCTGGAATCATTGGTAAGCACTGCATCATAAAGCAGATACCTCTGGGTCTGGTCAGTAATATCCATGTCTGTGCCATTTATGACTTTTCCGTCTACATACACCTGCTGGACCGTCATTTTATTCTGGGTCAGTGTACCTGTTTTATCAGAACAGATCACAGATACGCAGCCCAGACTTTCTACGGCCTTTAACTTCTTGATAATAGCATTTTCTTTTGCCATTTTCTGGGTACCAAAGGCCTGGACAATGGTCACAATGGAAGTCAGGGCTTCCGGTATGGCTGCTACTGCCAGAGCCACTGCAAAAAGCAGCGAATCCAGAAGAGTCATTTTCCGGAACATGCAAAGAACAAACACCAGCGCACAGACTACCATGATCAGCACTGCCAGCTTCCCACTGAACTGATCCAGACTTTTCTGAAGGGGTGTTTTCCGCTCTTGCGCGCTGTTCATCAGTCCGGCTATTTTACCGATCTCTGTCTTCATACCTGTAGCTGTGACCAGGACAGTAGCTCTTCCGTATGCTACCAGGCTTCCGGAATAAACCATGTTGGTGCGGTCTGCCAGCGCCACTTCCCCTTCCAGGGCCATTTCCTGCTTATCTACATTGGTAGATTCTCCTGTAAGGGAGCTTTCATTTACCTGAAGGGAATAATTATGAAGGATCCTTCCGTCTGCAGCTACCATATCTCCTGCTTCTAATTCCAGGATATCTCCCGGCACCACATCTTTGGCCGGTATTTCCTGTTTTATGCCATCCCTTATTACTTTTGCCGCCGGTGCTGACAGCTGTTTTAAACTCTCCAGTGATTTTTCTGCCTTTACATGCTGTATGGTTCCCAGGACTGCATTCATTACAAGAACAGCAAAAATAACGATGGTACTTTCCTCATTTCCGGAAAACATGGATATAATAGCTGCTCCGATCAGAATCACTACCATCAGGTCTTTAAACTGATCTAAAAAGACCTGAAACGGGCTTTTCTTTTTGCCCTCTTTGAGCATATTTTCTCCTGCTTCCAGACGTATTTTTTCCGCCTGCTCTGTAGTCAGTCCCTGTTCCGATGTCTGACAGGCCTTTAATGCCTCTTCAGGCGACAGGTTCCACATATTTTTTTCTGTCATAATGCTCCACTCCTTCTTTATGTTCTATCGGGATCTTTTAGTATGCCAGGAAAAGCTCCTTTAAAATCAAAAAAGCGGGACTTTTATTGCACAAAAAATATGCAATAAAAGTCTCGCTCCATTTACATGTGTACTGTCCGGCTGCAGGTCTAATGTATCTTCACTATCCTGCCGCGTGATGACGACCAGCACAACACAAAAAAACCGGTGTGAACTACTCCCTGATATCTGAACTTAAAATAACACAACCCGCAGCAAAATGTCAACAGGTTCAATCCTGTTTTTCCAGCTTTTTATGTCACCGTCAGGCGGTACGTCCATTTTTTATCTGTACCGTTTTTATCTATACCGCTTTTTCATGGAAAATCCACGTCCGCTGACTTCACTGACACGGTTCACAACCATAAAGCTTTCCGGATCGATGGTATGGATCAGTTTTTCAATCTTTGGCACTTCTCTGTTGGAGATCACACTGAAGATCATCTGGGTCTGCTTCTTTAAATAGCCGGTCTCACCAGATAACATTGTCACGCCCCGGTCCATTTCTGCCAGAATGGCTTCGCGGATCTCCTGAGCATATTCGCTGATGACTCTTACTTCTGTACGGGTAGTTCCCATTAACATCAGTTTATCTAAAACCAGTGTATAGGTCATAACCAGGATCAGGCCATAAAGTACCTTTTCCGGCGGATTTCCTACTGCCTGGACCAAAAGGATGCAAAAGTCAAACACATACATGGAAACAGAGACCGGGATCTTGAAATAGTGGTTCAGCACCAGAGGAGGAATATCCATACCACCAGTAGATGCGCCTGCACGGATCACGATCCCTAAAGAACCGCCAATACCAAGTCCTGAAAAAACAGTGCATAAAAACAGATCCTGTGTCAATACAAGATTGCCGAAAAGCTTTTCAAAAAATCCAAGGGCGATCGGATAAACAAAGGTACTCACAACCGTTGTAAGGGCAAATTTACCTCCCATGACCTTCCAGCCGATAAGAAGCATGGTCACATTAAATATAAGTACAAAAGAAGCTACCGGCACTCCAAAGGTACGGTTTAATGCCAGACCAATACCTGTAGTTCCTCCTGTCAACAGCCCCGCCGGCATTAAAAACAGTTTCACAGCCAATGCATACAATATATTTCCCAATATGACCACAGCCAGGGAACCTGCTTTCTGTGCATGGTCTTTCCAGTTTTCTGCTTTTGTTTCCATCCTGATCTCCTCCTGAATCAACGAACGCGTCACTGGTGCGTTCTCCATATGCTTTGGCAAAAAGAAAAACGCCTGTCAGGGAATTTTCCCTAACAGACGTGGATCAAGGCTTCTGCCTAATACAGTTTTCAGTATAAAGAACAGATGGGATTCTGTCAAGACAGATCCCACCGGAAATTTTTGCGTTTTTGAGCAAAGGTTACTGTTCATGCGTTGCATGACCAGCAACGGAATTTGTCGTGGCTTCCCATTTAAATACGGCAAATTCCCGCTGCCACTACGTTATCGTACGGCACTTTCGGTTCCAAAAGTGCCTAACATGTACAGTAACGCGCAAAGTTCATCCATTATCTGTTTTCAATATCCATTAACATCTGGACACGGCGCTCATGACGGCCGCCTTCGAATTCTGCATCCAGCCATGCTTCTGTGATCATCTTAGCCAGCTCACTGCCTACAACTCTTGCACCAAACGCAAGGACATTGGAGTTATTATGCATTCTGGAAAGCTTTGCAGTATATGGCTCGCTGCATACGCAGGCACGGATGCCTTTTACCTTGTTTGCTGCTAAAGAGATGCCTACACCGGTACCGCAGATAGCAATACCCAGATCAGCTTCGCCGGAAGCTACTGCACGGCCTACTTTCTCGCCGTAAACAGGATAATCACAGCTTTCTGTGCTGTTAGTTCCCAGATCGATCACCTCGTATCCTTTGCTTTCTACAAATTCCTTGATAATGTTCTTCAGTTCAATTGCGGAATGATCATTTCCCATTGCGATCTTCATAAATATTAAATCTCCTCTTTATTAAAAAATTTTTTAATACGATCCAATCTGGATGTCATGGACATTAAAAGCAGGTCTGCTGCTGTAAGTGCAGCCATTGCCTCCACTACTACAACGGCTCTTGGCACGATCACCGGGTCATGACGGCCCTTGATCTGGATCTCCTGTTCTTTTCCATAGCGGTCTACTGTCTTTTGTACCTGGGAAATAGATGGAGTCGGTTTAAATGCCGCCCGCATCACTATCGTGCTGCCATCACTCATACCTCCCAAAGTACCGCCGGAATGGTTGGTCACTTTTTGCGGTTTTCCGTCTTTTCCTATTATAAAGCTGTCATTATTCCGGGATCCCAAAGAAGCTGCTGCTTCAAAGCCATCTCCGATCTCAAAACCTTTTACAGCGCCAATTGACATAACAGCTTTTCCCAGTGCAGCGTCCAGCTTATCAAAAACAGGTTCTCCTACACCTGCAGGAAGTCCCTTGATCACGCACTCTACCACACCACCGCAGGAATCTCTGCGCTGCATCATATCTTCCAGATAGCTTTCTGCCTCTGCTGCTGCAGCCTTGTCCGGCATATATAAGCGGTTTTTGGAAATTTCTTCTATATCCATATGGCTGTGATCGATCTTTACAGGTCCCACTGCACTGGTATATGCCTGGACCGTGATTCCAAGACTTTCTAGCAGTTTAGCTGCTATTGCTCCCGCTGCCACCCTTCCAATGGTCTCTCTTCCGGAAGAACGTCCACCGCCCCGGTAATCCCGGAAACCATATTTTTCATCAAAGGTATAATCAGCATGGCCCGGACGGTACACATCCATGATATTGCTGTAATCATGGGAACGCTGGTCGGTATTGCGGATCACAATGGAAATGGGTGTTCCTGTTGTTTTTCCCTCAAAAACGCCGGACAAGATCTCTGCCTTATCCCCTTCGCTTCTGGCTGTGGTAAATCTGCTCTGCCCCGGTTTTCTCCTGTCTAAATACTTCTGGATATCTTCTTCATTTAACGGAAGTCCTGCAGGACAGCCATCTACTACAACGCCAACACCTGATCCATGTGATTCTCCCCAGGTGCTTATCTTAAAAATCGTTCCGTATACTGAACCTGACATGTTATTCTTCTGCTACTAAAAACATATACAAATGTGCATATGCTAGATGATTTGCTATAATCTCACGATTTATAGTTACTGTTTCAACGTGTATGCTTTGGTGGTTAAAAGTAACACACTACTCACAAGTTCCTGTACACTCCACAGTCGTAAATTCCCGACTTAGCCATCGGTACACATCTGTAAATTCATATATTTGATTAGATACAGATTTCACCTAAGTAGTTTTTCCTTTCTTTATATTTTATGTTTTGCTACTTGGTTTTCGTAGACTTCTACCATTGTCCAAACGTCACCATCAAGGTTCTATCCTATAATTAGCAAGGCTGTTCCAACTTGCACTGGTTACTTCTCGACGTTTCCGACTGCTTTGACGTTAGCACAAACGAATACTCTGAATTTTGAGTATATTTGAACCTATTTGTTCACATTTAATTGTATTTTTAGTTACTTATCTTTTCTCCTATTTTAACAATAGCGCAGCAATTCGGTTCATTTACCGGAACACTTCTTCCGCTCATTACTAAAAGTCCCTTTTCATAATCAACCTTAAAGAAGCTGATCGTTCCGCTGTCATGGTTTACAGAAGCAATATGTTTTCCGTCCGGGAATACAGCTACATCCTTTGGATATGAACCGCTGATAGGCAGACAGCATATCATAGATAAAAGTCCTGTTTCCTCATCTCTCTTGTAAACACTGATGGTATTTTCTCCTGCATTGGTGCAATATATATATTTCTGGTCAACAGACATTCTCATTGCGCAGGCTGCAGTCAGGTTGTCCGGATTTTTGGTAGAGGTAGTAGAAATGGTCTGGATCTTTTCGATCACAGGTGCTCTGTCCCCGGTCTTATAGGTATATACCTCGATCGCCTTCTTTAATTCATACATTAAATAGATAAACTTTCCATCCTTACTGTAACGAAAATGTCTCGGTGCAGACTCCAGATCACAGCGGATGGCATCTACCTGGACTAATTTCTGCTCCTTGTCATTAAAACGGTAGATCTTAACCTGGTCAATACCATTATCCACACTAAGGACAAAGCGATTGTCTGGCATTCTTCTGGTGCAGGTCACATGTGGGCGGAAGTTTCGCTCTGCCACACTGCCGTAGCCTCTGTCAAATACGCCATCTACGATCTTTCCTACAGAACCGTCTGGATTTAAGCTTAATACAGTTGTCTTTCCATCATGATAACCAGATACGAAAACATACTTATCCTCTTCATCAGTACACAGGTGACAGCCTCTCATACCCCGGATCGATGCACTGTTTAAACGTGCCAGGCTTCCATTTGGAAGGATGCGGAAAGATACAACTCCTTCATCTGCAATTGAATAAAGAGTTTTGCCATCACTGGATGCAATTACATAGGAAGAATTGTCCACTTCGATCTCACAGCGCTCTTTAAACATTCCATTTTTTACATCTACATCAAATACAGTGATTCCCTTTGCCTTTCCTGTATAGGAATAGGAACCCACATACGCCATATACTTACCGCTCATACAGCTTACCTCCCTGGATTTTATCTGTGTTTTTTCCATGGGTTCATCATATCATAACTTTGTTCATTTGTTAACCTTTAAGTTGCAGAAAAGGTATTGACACTCTTCTCATTTAATGTATAATGGAACTCGGCTTTGTTTAATAATACTAAACTTTTTGCTTATTTTTATATTCAGTTAGTATTTGTAAACTTTGTGTATAAGAAATGTTATTTGCACGTAAAACAGGAGGCTATCATGGATATTGGCAACAAGCTGAAGGAACTGCGTGTTTTAAAGGGGCTGACACAGGAAGAGCTGGCGGACCGTTCAGAGCTTTCCAAGGGATTTATCTCCCAGCTGGAGCGCAACTTAACATCCCCCTCTATCACCACCCTTATGGACATCCTGCAGTGCCTTGGAACCAGCATCGGGGAGTTTTTCAATGAGGCTCCTGATGAACAGATCATATTCGGAAAACAGGATTATTTTGTCAAGCTTGACACCGAATATAAAAACGAGATTAAATGGATCATTCCCAATGCCCAGAAAAATACCATGGAACCTATTTATCTTACCCTTGAGGCCGGAGGTTCCACCTGTCCGGATACGCCTCATGAAGGGGAAGAATTCGGCTATGTTCTTCAGGGAACCGTGTCCATTCACCTGGGAAGCAAGACTTATAAAGCCAAAAAAGGGGAATCCTTTTATTATACAGCTGACAAGACCCATTTTCTGTCCAGTAAAAGCGGGGCAGTTCTGATCTGGGTCAGCTCACCACCAAGTTTTTAAGCTAGTACATTGTTTACGAAACAATGTACCTGTACATCACATACGAAAAGGAGCACTGTGTACATGAGCCAGCCATTGATCGATTTACAGCATATTTCAAAAAGCTTTGACGGAGAAATGGTCTTAGATGACCTGAGTCTTTCTATAAAAGAAAATAGTTTCGTAACTTTACTCGGCCCCAGCGGATGCGGAAAATCTACTACTCTGCGTATTATCGGCGGCTTTACTCCGCCAGATAAAGGAAACGTTATTTTCGACGGTCAGGACATTACCAAACTGCCGCCAAACAAGCGCCAGTTAAACACTGTATTCCAAAAATATGCCCTGTTCCCTCATATGACCATTGCTGAAAACATTGCTTTCGGCTTAAAGATCAAAAACAAGCCAAAAAGCTATATTGATGATAAGATCAAATATGCTTTAAAACTGGTGAACCTGTCCGGTTTTGAAAAAAGAGACGTCACCTCTCTTTCCGGCGGCCAGCAGCAGCGTATCGCCATTGCAAGAGCCATTGTAAACGAACCCCGTGTGCTGCTTCTTGATGAGCCTTTAGGCGCTTTGGACTTAAAGCTGCGCCAGGATATGCAGTATGAGCTGATCCGCCTGAAAAACGAACTGGGAATCACTTTTATCTATGTCACCCATGACCAGGAAGAAGCTCTTACCATGTCTGATACCATTGTAGTTATGAACCAGGGATATATCCAGCAGATGGGTTCCCCGGAACAAATCTATAATGAGCCGGAAAATGCTTTTGTTGCTGACTTTATCGGCGAAAGCAACATTGTACCAGGACTGATGATCCATGACGAACTGGTTGAAATCTTCGGAGCTAAATTTGCCTGTGTTGATAAAGGATTTGGAAACAACAAGCCAGTAGACGTTGTGATCCGTCCTGAGGATATCGATCTGTTAAAGCCAGAAGAAGGCACACTTCAGGGTGTTGTCACCCACCTGATCTTCAAAGGCGTTCACTACGAAATGGAAGTAACTACTCCTGACGGTTTCGAGTGGCTGGTACACTCTACCGATATGTTCCCTGTTGGCCAGCAGGTAGGTATCCATGTGGATCCTTTTGATATTCAGATCATGAACAAGCCTGCTTCTGAAGATGAGGAGGCAATTGGAGTCAATGAATGATGAAAAGAAATCCGCAGCCTTAGGGAGAGCACTGCTTTCCGGTCCTTATCTGATCTGGATGATCGGTTTTACTATTATCCCCCTTGCCCTTATCTTCTGGTACGGCATCACAAATAAGGATGGCAGCATGACACTGGCAAACATCACTGCTATTATGAACCCGGATCACTGGAAGGCGCTGTGGCTGTCCTTAGGACTGTCCCTGATCAGCACCATTCTCTGTCTGGTCCTTGCTTATCCACTTGCCATGATCCTGCGTGGAAGAGGCAGCTCTGCCAGCGGCTTTATCGTATTTATCTTCATCCTTCCTATGTGGATGAACTTCCTGCTGCGTACCATGGCATGGCAGACTTTATTAGAGCGAAATGGTGTGATCAACGGTATCTTAGCCTGGCTTCACCTGCCAAAACAGAACCTGATCAACACACCGGCAGCCATTGTCCTTGGAATGGTATACAACTTCCTTCCATTCATGGTACTGCCCATTTACAACGTACTTGCAAAAATTGATGACAACACCATTAATGCCGCAAAGGATTTAGGTGCCAATACGTTCCAGACTTTATTTTACATCTGGCTGCCATTAAGCCTTCCAGGTATCATCAGCGGCATTACTATGGTATTCGTGCCCTCCCTTACTACATTCGTTATCTCCGACCTGTTAGGCGGAAGCAAGATCCTCCTGATCGGAAATGTAATTGAACAGGAATTTACAAAGGGAAATAACTGGCACCTTGGAAGCGGTCTGTCTCTGGTCCTGATGGTATTTATCCTTATCAGCATGGCCATGATCGCAAAATACGATAAAAACGGAGAAGGGACGGCATTCTGATGACAAAAGGCAAAGAACGTTTTCGGAAGTTTATTTCCGATTTTTATTTAGTAATTATCCTTATCTTTCTTTATGCTCCGATCTTTACTATGATGGTCCTTTCTTTTAACCAGTCAAAATCAAGGACCCACTGGGGCGGTTTTACACTTAGCTGGTACACACAGATGTTTCAGAGCCGGGCGATCATGTATGCGTTATACACCACACTGCTTGTGGCAATGATCTCCGCACTGGTGGCTACTGTGATCGGTACGATCACCGCTATCGCCATCAGTCATATGAAACCAGTTTCCAAAAACATATTTATGAGCATCTCCAACATCCCTATGTTAAATGCGGATATCGTCACAGGTATCGCTCTGATGCTTGCATTTATTGCTTTTGGAATCTCCTTAGGTTTTAAAACAGTACTTATTTCCCATATCACCTTTAACATTCCCTATGTTATTTTAAGTGTTATGCCGAAATTAAAACAGACAGACCGCTCTACTTATGAAGCGGCTTTAGACCTTGGCGCATCTCCGGCTTATGCCTTTTTTCAGGTAGTTTTCCCGGACATCATGCCAGGTGTGCTTTCTGGTTTCCTGCTGGCCTTTACCATGTCACTGGATGATTTCATTATCACCCACTTTACAAAAGGTGCCGGTATCAATACTCTGTCCACCCTGATCTACAGTGAAGTACGCCGCGGTATCCGTCCTTCCATGTATGCCTTAAGCACTGTCATCTTTGTGGTCGTTCTGGTGGTACTGCTCATTGCAAATTTCCGGAAGCAGCCGGAAAAAGACTAACTGGAGGATAATACACTATCATGAAAATGCGTACATTCTGGGCTGCGGCAGCAGCTGCTGTAGGCTCCTGTGTGGTATCGATCGCTATTTTAGGTATTCCCGGAGCAGAAAGCGGCGGCGGCACTTTAAAAGTATATAACTGGGGCGAATATATTGACGAAGACGTGATCACCCAGTTTGAAGATGAAACCGGTATTTCCGTTATCTATGACGTTTTTGAGACCAATGAAGAAATGTATCCTGTTGTAGAAGCCGGAGGAGTTAAATACGATGTGGTATGTCCTTCTGACTATATGATCCAGCGAATGATCGACAACAACATGCTGGCGGAACTGGATTATAATAACATCCCAAATGCAGACCAGATCGGGGATGCTTATTGGAAAATGTCCCAGGGGTTCGATCCTGACAACAAATACTCCGTTCCTTATTGCTGGGGTACTGTAGGTATCCTTTATAATAAGCAGATGTTAGAGCAGTTAGGCGTACCGGAGCCAACCAGCTGGGCTGACCTGTGGGATCCCAGACTGGCAGATGAGATCCTGATGCAGAACAGTATCCGTGATGCATTTATGATCGCGCTGAAACAGAAAGGCTGCTCTTTAAATACATCCAATCCTGAAGAACTGGCAGAAGCAAGAGATATGCTGATCGAACAGAAGCCTCTTGTCCAGGCTTATGTTATTGACCAGGTAAGAGACAAAATGATCAACGGCGAAGCTGCGGAAGGTGTGATCTACTCCGGCGAAATGCTTTATATCCAGGAGCAGATTGAAGAGCTTGGGCTGGATTATGACCTGGAATATGTCGTTCCTGAGGAGGGAACAACTCTCTGGATCGACTCCTGGGTAATTCCAAAAAATGCAGAAAACAAAGAAGCTGCAGAACAATGGATCAATTTCCTGTGCCGGCCGGATATTGCAAAAAAGAATTTTGACTATATTACCTACTCCACTCCAAATACCGGTGCATACGAACTTTCTGATAAGGAACTGCAGGATAATAAAGCATTGTTCCCTGACATGGACTCTCCTGCAATGGAAAATAGTGAGATCCTTCAGTATCTTGGGGATGACACCGATAATATTTATAATGAAATGTGGAAAGAAGTAAAGGCGCAATGATTTTCATGCCAAAAACTTATTTTCAGGGTTTTTTATCAATAAGGATTTATTGCAATTTCCATTACTTGTAAATATGATTTTTCTATGTTAAAATTACCGTAATCAGTGGGAGCGTGCCTGAAAATTTTTGTCACGATTTTCAGGCGCGCTCTACGGCTACCATAAGTTCTAACGAAAGGACGTGTTATAGTGAAAATACAGGAATCTGCTGAAAATTATCTGGAAACCATACACATGCTCAGTAAGCACAAGCCTTATGTGCGTTCTATTGATATTGCAAATGAATTAAGCTTTTCCAAGCCAAGTGTCAGCGTTGCCATGAAAAACCTGCGGGAAAATGGATATATCCACATGAATGACCAGGGCCACATCACACTGACTGAAACCGGTCAGTCCATTGCTGATAAGATGTATGAACGCCATATTATGCTGTCTAACTGGCTGATCTACCTGGGTGTGGACGAGAAAACAGCGGTAGAAGATGCCTGCAAGATCGAACATGTACTCAGTGCCCAGAGTTTTCAGGCGATCAAAAAGCATATTACCCAGGGAAATGAACTTCCTGCACAGATGAAGGAAGAAGAGTAAGACTGGACTGTAACATATTATTATGTGCTGAAGGGGGATGTTGGAAAATACATCTCCCTTTTTTTGATTTTAGAAAGGATGGATGATGTATGATCGTAAAACATATTCCTATTGAAGTTACTTCTAAACAGGTGGGAAAGCCTGTTGTTGGCGACCCGGCAGATCTTACCGCTTATATTCTGGAGCCGGTGGAAGGAATCACGGATAAAAAGCGGCCTGCTGTTTTGCTTTGTCCAGGCGGAGGATATCGCAAGTTATCCGGGCGTGAGGATCAGCCAGTTGCTATGAAGTATCTGGCAGCTGGTTTTCACGTTTTTGTACTTCACTATAGTCTGGCACCGGATGTGTTTCCCAGAGCGCTTATGGAACTGGCACTTTCTATGAAATTGATACGTGAACATGGGAATGAGTGGAATGTAGATATAGAACGAATCGCTGTTTCCGGTTTTTCTGCAGGCGGACATCTGGCATGTTGTCTGGGAGTATTCTGGGATAAGGAATGGCTGTACGGGGCTTTGGATGTTAAACCGGATATGATACGGCCGGACGGAATGATCCTTTGTTACCCGGTGATCACTTCCGGTGAATCTTGTCACAGGGGATCTTTTGAGTGTCTGATGGGGGCAGATGCCGCTTATAAGGATGAAAAACTCCGCAGACTTTTGTCTTTGGAATATCAGGTGGGTTCTCAGGTTCCAAAAACGTTTTTGTGGCATACCTGGACGGATCAATCGGTGCCTGTGGAAAATAGTCTGGCGCTGCTGCAGGCTTTGAGAAAGGCTGGGGTAAATGCAGAAGCGCATTTGTATCCGGTGGGGCCTCACGGGGTTGCACTGGGAACGGATGAGACACAGGGCGTGAACGGAAAGTATCTGGAGCCTTATTGTGACAGCTGGATGGATCTGGCTGTGCGTTGGATCAGGGAACAGCTGTGATGTTGAGCATGACGGCTGAGAAGTCGCTGGTGTAAAAAATGTCGTGAAAGAAATGTTAGGCCGTTTCTTTCACGACTCAAAACCTCACGACTTCCTAAGCCCGCAATGCTCTCATCGCATTCAAAATAGCGATCACCGAAACCCCGACATCTGCGAAAACCGCTTCCCACATATTGGCCACACCAAAAGCTCCCATCGCCAGCACGATAAACTTAACCCCCAGTGCAAACACAATATTCTGTATAACGATCCCCATAGTCTTTCTGGATATCCTTACAATATCCGCGATCTTTCCTGGATCATCATCCATCAAAACTACATCCGCAGCCTCGATGGCCGCATCCGAGCCCATACTTCCCATAGCAATACCTACATCCGCTCTGGAAAGCACCGGTGCATCATTAATACCATCGCCGACGAAAGCCAGCTTCTCATTTCCCTTTAATTCCCGGAGCAATTCCTCTACTCTGTCAACCTTATCACCAGGAAGCAGCTCTGCATGGACCTCATCCAGTCCGATCTCCTTTGCCACTGCTTCAGCCACATTTCGCTTATCACCAGTCAGCATTACCGTCTTGGAAACTCCAGATCGTTTTAAGCCCTGGATGGCATCCTTCACACCATCTTTAATACCATCTGCGATCAAAATAGAGCCTAAAAACTTACCATCTTCCGCCACATACACAACCGTACCAACAGAAGTATACTCTGTATAAGAAATACCTTCCTTATCCATCAGCTTTCCATTACCTGCAAGCACTGTCTTTCCATCGATCTTAACCTTCATTCCATGACCGGAAATCTCCTCTGCATCACTCAGCCGGCTCTGATCCAGTTCTTTTCCCCAGGCATCCCTGATAGATCGTGAGATCGGATGATCCGAATAGCTTTCTGCCAGCGCAGCCAGTTCCAGAACTTCATTCTGCTTTTCGTCTCTGGCCTTTGCACCGTTTTCGCTGTTTCCACCATTTTCGCCATTCACGGCTTCATCTGCGCAGCAGATCTCTGTCACTTTAAATTCGCCTTTTGTCAGCGTACCAGTCTTATCAAACACTACCGTATGAAGCTTTGACATAGTTTCCAGATAATTGCTTCCCTTTACCAGAACGCCTTTCTTAGAAGCAGCGCCTATACCGGAGAAGAAACTCATAGGAACGGAAATAACCAGTGCACATGGACAGGAAATAACCAGGAATGTACATGCTCTGCGTACCCATTCAGACCATGACTGACCTGCAAACAACGGCGGGATCACTGCCAATACAACAGCACCAATTACTACCGCCGGAGTATAATATCTGGCAAAGCGGGTAATAAAATTCTCCACATGAGCTTTCTTGCTGCTGGCATTTTCCACCAGTTCCAGAATCTTTGCTACTGTAGAATCATCAAACTCTTTCGTAACTTCCGCTCTTAAAAGGCCATTTCCATTGACACAGCCGCTTACCAGGTCATCTCCCTCTTTCACTCTTCTTGGAACAGATTCACCTGTCAATGCAGAAGTATCCACCATGGACTCGCCAAAAACCACTTTGCCGTCCAACGGGATCTTCTCACCTGGCTTGATCACGATGATATCTCCAACTTCCACATCATCCGGATCCACCTGCTTTAACTGTCCGTCTTCTTCAATATTGGCATATTCTGGGCAGATATCCATTAAATCTGAAATAGACTGACGGGAACGGTTTACCGCATAACTCTGGAACAGTTCCCCCACCTGATAAAACAGCATAACTGCTACTGCCTCAGAATATTCATTCACACCAAAGGCTCCGATGGTTGCTACTGCCATCAGAAAATTTTCATCAAAAACCTGACCATTTTTAATATTCCGCACTGCCTTATAAAGGATATCCCAGCCGATCACAAAATATGGGATGAGATACAAAAACAGCCTCTTCCAGCCTTCAAACACAACCGGAAGCATCTTCATATGATCTGCTGCCACAAGCACCACATACAGTATTGCAGTCACCAGAATACGCGTGAGCATGTTTTTCTGTTTCTTTGTCATGGCTATCTCCTCATACCGCAGATCACATAACGATCTTGCAATCCGGCTCTACTTTCTTACAGATCTCTGCTGCTTCTTTCAGGATCTCATCAAAACGGTCATCATCTGCATCTAAAGTCAGTTTCTGCATCATAAAGCTTACTGTTGCATCATTTACGCCGTCAATTTTTTTAATAGCATCCTCCATCTTTGCAGCACAGTTAGCGCAGTCCAGATCCATCAGTTTAAATTTCTTCTTCATAGTTTTGTTCCTCCTGATATAAAATATTCTTTTAATAAAACAGCTTTTTCACTACTCCTGGATATGCTCCATTCCCTGACTGATGATTGTCTTTACATGGCCATCTGCAAGGGAATAAAAAACGGATTTTCCGTCTCTGCGGTTCTTTACAAGGCGGTTCTGCTTTAAGATCCGCAGCTGGTGGGAAATAGCAGACTGGGTCATATTGAGCAACTGGGCAATGTCACAGACACACAATTCTGCCTCAAACAGCACATAAAGGATCTTTATCCTGGTAGAATCTCCAAATACCTTAAATACCTCTGCCAGATCATACAGCTGGTCTTCATCCGGCATATGGTCTGTCACTGCTTTTACCACATCTTCATGGATCTGACATGCTTCGCAGTGTTCTACATCGTTTAATGCCATAGGCGGTACTCCTTTCCTTTGTATTCAAATAAATGTCTTACATGAATAATTGTTCATATGTTTATATTTGCATTATAATACAACACATATAAATGTCAATATGTTTTCTGAAATTTATAAAAATCCCGGTAAGACATTCTGCTTTTCTTAGCAGCCCGTCTTACCGGGATTAATATAATGTTCTTACTTATTCTTTTTTATTCTATGGTGCAGCTGTCAAAGGATATTTGTTTCAGTCCAGCCATGACAGGTATCTGCGATCATTTGAACTTTTTCTTGTTTTCTGCAAACTCGGCCTTTACTTCATCCATCAGCTCCGGCTTTGTGATCAGATCCATAGAAGCTCCCGCAATGGACTTGGCACCATAAAGGATACAGTCTCTTGCAGCCTGTGTCTTTCCTGCATCTACAAATTCCTGAGAGTGGGAAGATGTACCTTCCGGTACGAAAGCTACACGGATACAGGAACCTGGAATCTCATACATAACGTTTCCAAAATCAGTGGAACCAGTCTTTTCTCTTGGTGGTGCCAGTCTTGGAGCGCCTGCCAGCCTGGCATTTTCCATAAGAAGCTCATTTAATTTAAGAACCGGGATCTTATTGTAGAAATCACTGGTCTGCTCTAATTCATAATCAACACCTGCGATCAGTGCTGCGCCCTTAACAATGTCCTTAAAACGGCTTACAACATCCTTTAACTCTTCCTTTGAGAAAGAACGCAGGGAAAACTTACCTACAGACTTTACAGGCACTACATTAGCCGGTCCCGGAAGCTCTGCTACGGTATAATGCATACGCACATCATCCGGCACATGCTCTCTTAAAAATTCAATACCGTTAAATGCTACTAAAAGAGCATCAAAAGCGCTGCGTCCCTGTTCCGGAGCCAGTGCTGCGTGGGCACGTTTTCCATGGAAAGTAACCTTAAAGGACTGGTCTGCCAGACACTTTACATCTGTACAGGTAGTCGGGCTTCCATGCATCATAAACGCTGCATCCAGCTCGTGGAAACAGCCGTTCTTGATCATATCACACTTAGAACCAAGGGTTTCCTCTGCCGGTGTGCCATAAACTACCAGTGTAAATGGCTCTTCTCCTGCACATTCCTTTAAAGCAACTGCTGCGCCTAAACAGGACGGTCCCTGCATATGATGGCCGCAGCCATGACCTAATCCTTCTAAGGCGTCATATTCGCAAAGGATACCGATCACTGGGCCGCCTTCCCCATGTTTCCACTCTGCGCGGAAAGAGGTTTCAAATCCACCAACGCTCTTTTCTACAGAAAAACCATTTTCTGCAAGATATTTTGTTAAAAGATCGCAGGCCTGGTATTCTTTTCCTCTGTATTCCGGATGATCAAAGATAAAATCAGCCATTTCCCACAGTTTTTCTTTCTGTGCTTCAATTTTTTCAAATAATTCATTCTTTGTTGTCATGTCATTTTCCTCCTGCTGTATAAGCAATCCTGGAACCTTTTGTGCCTGATCTTACGAAAAGATTCCAAAAATATACATAAAAAATCCCCGGCCGGCTCACATCTAAAAGCTGCAAGACTGGCCGGAGAAATAAACATCGTCTTCTGTTTACATCGGTCCAAAATGGATTCCCTGAGCGATTGCTGTCATTACACAAGCTGTAACTGCCCAGATCAGGAACAGTTTCCACATAAACTTCATCCAGCGGTCATATGGAATATTAACAGCACTGATAATACCCATAAGAGCAGTAGAATGAGGAAGGATATAGTTACAGAAACCATCACCAAAGTTATATGCCAGAACACTGGTCTGACGGGTAACACCTAACAGATCAGATAATGGGATCATAATAGGCATGATTGCTGCTGCCTGACCACTGCCAGATACGATCACACAGTTGATCAGGGTATTGGCAATGTACATTGCAGGAGCCATTAAGAATCCTGGTGTGTGCTGCAGGCAGGAAGCCAGTGCATATACAACAGTATCTACGATTTTTCCGGCACTCATGATACTTGCGATAGCACTTGCAAGACCAATAATCATAGCTGCATTCAGCATCTTCTTGCAGCCGTCTGCAAATACTTTAGACATTTCAGATGGTGTTTCTCCTGCAATAAATCCAACTACGATACCAAGTCCAATAAAGGTCGCTGCCAGTTCCGGCATATCCCAACCAAACTTAACAGAACCAACTACCATACCAGCTAATGCTGCGATCAGTGCAATGATGATCAGGGTCTTTCGCAGATCCATGGTTCCGAAAGAATCAATATCCAGAGACTTCTGCTCATTCTGGCTGTCAAACTCATACATTGGGCTTAACTGCGGATTCTTACGGATCTTTAATGCATACCTTACCAGATAGATATTGGTAATAATAAGGAATACAACGAAGCAGACTGCACGGTACTGGATACCAGAGAACAGTGGCAGTTCTGCGATCTTCTGAGCAACAACAGTAGTACTTGGGTTTACAGTACCAGTTGCGAAACCAACGGCACCGCCTAACAAGATGATTGCAGCACCTGTAATGGAATCAAGTCCCATTGCCAGTGTGATCATTACAACCACTGGTGCAAATGCAATAAACTGGTTTACACCCTGAGTGGTACAGATCAGTGCAAAAATAGTTGTCATGATCGGGATAAAGATATACAGACGATTCTGGAATACCTTTGCTACACGTGCTACAGCTGAATGAAGAGCACCGGATTTGCTGATCAGATCAAATGCACCACCTGAGAACAGGATAACTAACATCAGATCTACTCTCTTGCACATAGAATTAACAATGTAAAGAGGGATCAAAAATGGGTTTACAGGACAGCGGTCAATAAAAGCGAACTGATTGGGGTCTACCACCTTTACTCCGTCAGCATTTTCCACACGCACATACTGTCCGGCTGGAATGATCCAGGTCAGTAAGGTTGCGAAAAGGATGATAATCATCATGATAACGAAGGTGTGGGGCATTTTAAAAGGTTTTTTTGTTTTTTCTGCCATTTCATAAAACTCCTTCCGTACTTTTCCACTATTTTATCACAGCAAAGCGCAAAAGGATATTTTGTTTTATTTATTCTTTATATAAATTTAATAAATTGATTCTTGAAAAGATTTCTCACATTCTTTTCCATACTGGATCAGCATATCGATCATCCGCTGCATATAACCAGTCACCGGCATTTCTTTCCTGTATGCCAGCGCAAAATCTGTTGTGCTGTCTATATTGCGCATAAAATAGTATCGTATATTTTCCTGCTTCTTCATATACATAACATAACTTTCTCTGTTAAATCCAATTCCCAGTCCTTCTCCTACCATCTGCATGGCAGTTTCAATACTGCGGATCTCTCTTATTTTTCCTGGTCTGATCCCATTTGCATTTAAAAAATGATCTGCATCCCTTCGGATACTCTGATTTTTTTTCGCCATGATAAGATTTTCCCCATTCAGCCAGAACAGATCCAGGCTTGGAAGGACCTTTCCCTCTTCCTGAACTGCTTTTTCATTAATGGGATGGTCTTTTGGGACTGCGATCAGCAGCCGTTCTTTGAACAACACAAAGTTTTTCATATACGGGGGCAGATCCACCCGGTTGCACAAAAGCAGATCTGATTTGAAATTCTGGATATTTTCTTTTAATTCATTCATCGTACCCTCATGAAGAATTACTTCCACTCCCGGAAATTCCTTTTCATAGGCAGCAATGATAGGTGGCAGAAAGCCGGTAGCCCGGCGCATCTGCACTCCGATCCGGATACGTCCGTTGTAGTTTCCTGTAATATCCTTCAATTTTTCATCCAGCTCATGGCTCAGCTGTAAAATAAGCTTCGCTTTTTCCACATACTGCTCTCCGGCGTAAGTAAGGATAAACTGCTTTCCCACCCGTTCAAACAGCTGGACACCCAATGCTTTTTCCAGATTGTTGATATAAATACTAAGAGCTGGCTGGGAAATAAAAAGTGCTTTAGCCGCTGCAGTAATGGTCCCGTTTTCCGCCAGTGCACAGACGTATTCCTGTTCCTTTAAATTCATTTTATCCCTCCCTGCTGGGGGTGCATAAAAAGCAAGGGAGTGCCGCAAAATAACCTTTTGCGATACCCCCTTGCTGCACGTTTATCATTATCAGTGCCTATTACTCTTCTTTTTCTTCAGGAATTACTTCAATTCCCAGATCCTCTAACTGCTTTGGATCTACCGGTGTTGGTGCCTTGGTCATCAGACAGGAAGCATCTTTTACCTTCGGGAATGCGATTACATCACGAATGCTGTCTGCGCCTACCATCAGCATGATCATACGGTCGAAACCATATGCCAGACCTGCGTGAGGCGGTACTCCGTACTTAAATGCCTTTAACAGGAAACCAAACTGATCGTTTGCTCTTTCTGGTGTAAAGCCAAGTACCTCAAACATCTTGGACTGGATATCTGCCTGATGGATACGCACAGAACCGCCGCCCATTTCTACGCCGTTTAATACGATATCGTAAGCCTTTGCACGTACTCTGCCTGGATCAGAATCAATGTACTGAAGGTCTTCGTCCATAGGCATGGTAAATGGATGATGCATTGCTACAAAACGTCCTTCTTCCTCGGAGTACTCTAATAACGGGAATTCTGTTACCCAAAGGAACTTAAAGTCATCTTTCTTTAACAGATCTAACTGTCTTGCCAGTTCCAGACGCAGGTTGCCAAGTACATCAAAGACTACTTTATCCTTATCTGCCGCAAACAGTAATAAATCTCCTGGCTTACCATCCATAGCTGCAACCAGTGCTGCCATTTCCTCATCCTTCATGAATTTAGCGAAGGAAGACTTGTAAGTGCCATCTTCATTAATAGCAATATAAGCAAGACCCTTTGCGCCAAAGCCCTTTGCGTACTCTACTAAAGCGTCGATCTTCTTTCTTGGCATATGTCCCTGTCCCTCTGCGTTGATACCACGGACAGAACCGCCATTTTCCAGGGCGCTCTTAAATACAACAAATTCACAGTCTTTAACAACTTCAGAAACGTTCTTTAATTCCATTCCAAAACGAAGATCTGGCTTATCAGAACCAAAACGGTCCATAGCCTCTCTCCAGGTCATACGCTGGATCGGCAGCTGCAGATCATAGTTGCAGATCTCCTTAAACAATTTCTTTAACAGACGCTCATTTACGTCTAAAACGTCATCTACGTCTACAAAAGAAAGTTCCATATCGATCTGTGTAAATTCAGGCTGACGGTCTGCACGAAGATCCTCATCACGATAGCAGCGTGCTAACTGGAAATAACGGTCGTAGCCGGAAACCATCAGTAACTGCTTAAACAGCTGAGGAGACTGAGGCAGTGCATAGAAGGAGCCTGGATGTACACGGCTTGGTACCAGGTAGTCTCTTGCGCCTTCTGGTGTACTCTTGATCAGAGTTGGAGTCTCGATCTCAAGGAAGCCTTCCTCTGCTAAGAATGCACGTGTTAAAGTAGCCACACGGCTGCGAAGCATCAGATTTCTCTGGATATCAGGACGGCGAAGATCCAGGAAACGATACTCCAGACGCAGATCTTCTTTTGTCTTGCTCTTTTCTTCAATTGGGAAAGGAGGAGTCTCAGACTCTGCCAGAATTCTTAAAGATTCTGCTCTTACTTCGATAGCGCCTGTTGCCAGGTTTTCATTTACAGCGCCGGAACGTGCTTCTACACGGCCTTCTACTGCAATAACGAATTCACTTCTTAATTTTTCAGCTTTCTCAAAATTCTCAGTTCCACAGTCATTTTCCTCGAAAATGATCTGAAGGATACCAGAACGGTCTCTTAAATCAACGAAAATGATTCCGCCTTTGTTTCTGCTCTTCTGTACCCAGCCCATAACGGTTACTTTCTCGCCGATCTGAGCAGAAGTTACTTCTGTACATCTGTGGGACCGCTTCAGTCCTACCATTGATTCTGCCATGATTTTTCTCCTTCTATCAACTATTGCTTCATAGTCTTTCTATTTCATAAGTATAACTAATGTTTCAGGCTCTCTTTATAAAATTCTTTAAATTCCTGATAACCTTCTTTGCCAAGCTGCTCCTTCTGGAACTTCTTGTTCTTGTTCATCTGAGCTACCAGAACCTGAACACCATTCTTTCTCTCTTCCATTGCTTCACGGATCACAGCAGCTAAAGAAGCTGAATCGATTCCCTTTTCAAAGAGGAATGCTTTCTTCTGTCCAGCACCTGGAACTGTAAATCCATTGTCTAAAAGGATGGTAACAATACGTTCAAAACCAATAGAGAAACCACATGCCGGTGTCTCCATACCGGTAAACTTGCCGATCATCTTGTCATATCTTCCGCCGCCTGCAACAGAGCCGCCGAAGCCTTCCATGGAAACCTCAAAGATGGTTCCTGTATAATAAGACATACCCCGTACTAAGGTCGGATCAAATTCCAGACCAAAGTCAGCCTCTGCTACATCCTTTACAGTCTCCATAATGTGTACCAGTCCTTGGCATACAGCCGGATCCATAACATCCTTTAAGGTCTCACCTAACTTCTTAACACCATCTGCATCTCTGGTAACAGTACGGAGGATCTCCATATAACGGCTTACGCTTTCAGGAGCATTTCCATTTTCCAGAAGCTCTTTCTCTACACCTTCAAAACCGATCTTGTCCATCTTGTCCAGTGTGATCAGAACACTGTCCATAGCCTCTTCTGCAAAACCGCAGTAACGTGCCATGCCAAAGAGGATACCTCTGTCGTTGATCCTTACAGTAAATGCATTGTCCGGGCAGATCTTGCTTAATGCAGTGGTGGTAGCTAAGATCAGTTCGATCTCTGCCAGACTGGTAGGATCGCCTAAAATATCAATATCGCACTGGGTAAACTGACGGAAACGTCCCTTCTGAGGACGATCTGCTCTCCATACGCTTCCCATCTGCAATGCCTTAAAAGGACTTGGGAGATTTGCCGCATTATTTGCATAATAGCGGGACAGAGGCAGTGTCAGGTCATAGCGAAGGCCACTGTCTGTTAAATCATTCTCTTCTTTTGCGGTTTCTAAGTTCAGCTTATCGCCTCTCTTTAAGATCTTAAAGATCAGCTTTTCATTGTCACCGCCCTGCTTGCTGGTCAGATTCTCAATATGCTCTACACAAGGAGTCTCAATCTGTGAAAAACCAAAGCCCTTGTAGGTCTCGCGGATCTGATTCATAACATATTCGCGGATCTGCATCTCTGCAGGAGTGATATCTTTCATGCCGGTTACCGGCTTCTTTGTTAATGCCATATTTTTCTCCTATTTTTTCAGTAACCTGTTTCTGTACAGTCTTTCTTATCCATTATATTTTTGTAAAGCAGAAATGTCAATTTAATCAATCAAATAAATCCTATTTCCTCGCCCTATTTTCGCAATTCTTCTACAATTTTTCCCCCACTCAGGATATAAATGTGATCGCAAAGTTCATATAGTTCTTTTTTGTTCGAAGAAAACAATAGAAATCCCAATCCCATTTCATGTGCCAGATTAATGGCTTCTACCATCCCATCCCGCAATAAAAGATCTGCCCCCTCCAGTACATTATTAAATAAGATCACCTGAGAACGGTTTAAGATCCATCGATAAATAGAAACCATCAGCTTTTCCCTGCTGTCTGCCTCTGCCGCCGTCTTCTGCAGATCTTCTATCCTTATACCCATTCGTTCAGCCGTATCAACTGCAACAGCCCGTTCCAATCCGGAATGGATCCGACCATTGACACACATTCGATCCACACTGCTGATTGTCAGATTTCTTTCCAGCGTCAGTCCAGGAAACAGACCGTGCATGTCTCTTTCCACATAACCGATCCCCTGTTTTACCATCATTCCATGCCCGAATCCTGTTTTTATTTCTTCATTTTCTAACCACAGATTACCCTTTTTTATCTTCTCTTCTCCCCATAATATCTTTAACAGTGATTGACAGATTCCATTTTCTTCTTCCCAGAATCCTATTACTTCCCCCTGTTCTACCTGGAAACTGATATCATAAAGATTCTTATTCTGTATCTTTTTAGCTTCCATCAGAAGTTTTTTATTATTTTCCCGGAAAAACAGAGTCTTTTGTGTATCTGGAATTTTGTAATCTCCTAATATGACTCTTTCAATCTTTCTTCGGTCATAATCTTCTCGTCCAAAAGTTCCTTCTACTCTTCCATCCCGTAATATGCAAAGAGAATCTGCCGCTTCGCATACCCGTTCACAATTGGATTCCAATAACAATACTGAAATTTCTTTTTCTTTTAACAAAAAGATTAGTTCCTTTAGTTTTTTTAACTCTTCTTTTGTATACCGGTTAGCAACATGATTTAAGATCAGGATTTTGCATCCCATAGAATATGCTCTGACGATTTCTGCCATATGGCGTTCAAAACTGCATAATTTGAAAGGATATTCCCGAAGCTGCAGCCTGATATGCAATTCTTCCATACACGCTCGTATCCTGTTTAATTGTTTCTCGGAAGGAAATTTCAAACCTGCATAATCCATCCGTTGAGATAGACATAAATTTTCTTCCAGCCTTAGATGTTCCAGAAAAATCGTTTTTTCTGACACCACATAAATTCCCAATTTTTCTGCCTGCCACATTCCTTTAATCTGAACCGGTGTATTACCCATATAAACACAGCCTTTTTCCATTTTTTTCCTTCCTGACAGTACATCAGCAACAACAGTAATGCCGGAACCAACCAGTCCCAGAATTCCCGTTACTTCTCCTTTGTACAGCATTACGCTGAAATTCTTTAAACTAGATACACGATCACTGTCCACCCATATCCCGACAGCTCTTAATACTTCTGTTTTCATTTAACGGCAGCATGACCTCCACAACAGTTCCTACATTTTTTGTACTCATTACATTTAAACCATAAGTATTTCCAAAATAAAATTTAAGCCTCTGATCTACATTATAAAGTCCGATGCCTGTGTTTTTTCCATTTTTCCGACTTTCTCCATGAGAATTATCCAGTTTTTCTCTCAGATTTTTTAATGTAATTTCATCCATTCCCACGCCATTGTCGCTGATCCGCATTACAAGATGATAATCTGTCATAAACATTTTAAAACGAATGCAGCCTTCTCCTGTACACATTTCTACTCCATGATTGACTGCATTTTCTATGATCGGCTGTATTGTCAATACCGGGAGCCTGTAATCTAAAATTTCCGGATCCTCTATTTCTTCATAATAATGTATTTTTCCGGGGAAACGGTATTTTTGTATCAACAGATAATTATTCACATTTTTCAGTTCTTCTCTGACAGCAGCCGTTTCTCCCGGACTTGAGATACTATAGCGAAACATGGCCGAAAGAGCTTCTGTAAGCACGGCAATATCCTCTGCATCCCGCATCAGTGCCGTAGCACGTATATTTTCCAATGTATTATATAAAAAATGGGGATTGATCTGACTTTGCAGCGCATGCATTTCAGCCTTTGTCCTCATAGTTTCCGCTTTATACTTATTCTGAAAAGCTTCATCTGCATCATCCATCAAACGGTCAAACGGCTTTTCAAATATCTGTATGCTCTTCAGCCATATCCATACAAGTCCCGCCAAATACACACACAATATCACCATTTTTTCAATACCATTTTTTAAGTTTCCATATAGAAACCACGCTCCGCACATTCCTGCTGCTCCCACAGCCAGATTGATAGCTGCTAATAGCTTTGCTTTCTGCTTTATCTTCTGTCTCATTTTGTGTAAAACTTTCTGTACTCTACCGGTTTAATGCCTACATTTTTAATAAACAGTTTACTGAAATACCTGGTATCTACATATCCTACAGCATAGGCGATTTCTGTAATCGTCATATTCGTATCACGAATCATTTGTTTTGCTTTTTCCAGACGTATTTTGATCAGATAATTCGTAATGGTCATTCCTGTTTCTTTTTTAAAGATAGTACTGATATAGGCACTGGTCAATTCTATTTTTTCCGCGATTTTTTCCAGATTGGCCTCTTCTGTATAATGTTCTTCCAAATAATCCTGAATCTGTTTTACAGCTCTTCCCACACCGTTTTTTCTCTGACAGATACATTTTTCCAATAAACTACAGCAAAAATTAACGCATATACCTTCTAATCCTTCCAGAGTAGTACTATTTTCCATTTGTCCGACTGTTTCTTTTAATATCTTTTGAAAATTCTCTTCTGTCTCATATTTTTCACATTCCCGAACACAGATCTCCATAACCTGCTCCATAGATTTTACCAGGTCATAAACAAACATCCTCTGATCTTTCCAGATTTTTATCTCATCTTCCAGGATCTGCTGCAGCTGCGCAACATGAAAAGCGCTTATACTTTTCTCTATCTTCTGGGTCACTTCCTCGGTAAGCATTGGAATTTTTTCCGTTTTTAATATCTGCAGATTACTTACGATCACTTCTCCCATTCTCTTGCGTACTCTCTCCCAGATCATATAATAAGCTGCAGCAAAGCTGTCACCTATTTTTTCAAGAGTCGTTTCTGTAGTCCCAATGGAAATTGTAAGGCTAAATGGCCACATGGAAGATGCTTCTTCTTTTAACCTAAGTCTTAAAACATTTGCCAATGTTTTTAAAACATCTTCATTTTCTGTATTAAGCAGGATATATAAATTAGTTCCTGTACAAAAACTTTCTGTCTCCCTGCACACTCTGCATATCTCACGGATATAGTTTTCCGACAGATCTTCCAATCTTCTTTGGCGTTCAGGATTTTCTATCCCCGTCTGATCCGTATCTATCTTCATTAAAAATACAGTGTAGCAGCCAGCTTCCGGTAAAAATCCATTTCTGTAATGATCAATTTCCTTTGGTACATCTCCATGTTCTGCATAAGAAATGTAGCGCATCATAAATTCCCGACGCAATATCTTCTGATTTTTTGCCAGCTTTTCTTCTACATTTTCCAACTGTTTCCGCATAGTCTCTGAACGTTCCTGCGCTTTCCAGGCTTTTTCCAATACACGGTTTAACTCTTCTTTATTGATAGGTTTTAAAAGATAATCCAGCGCACCCAGCTGAACAGCACTGCGGGCATATTCAAAATCTCTATATCCGCTAACTAAGATGAATTCTACCTGAATCCCATTTTCTCTTGTCTTTCGCATCAGCTCAACGCCATTTAAGCCAGGCATTCTGATATCTGTTATCACAATGTCTGGCTTTTTCTCCTGGATCATTTCATAAGCTGTGTTTCCGTCTGCAGCCTCATCCAATATCTGGACAGGAGCAGACGGATCGATCAGTTTTTTTATCAGCTGCCTGATGCTTATCTCATCATCTGCAATTAATACTTTTAATTTCATTTTTCGTTTATCACTTCTTTAATTTGCCTTCTTTGCTGCAAATCCGTCTAACGCTACTGCAAACAGAATAAACAGACCAATAACCACCTGATGCCAGAAGGTGTTGACATTTAACAGGCTCAGACCATTTTTAATAGTTGCCATCAGGATTGCTCCCAAAGCAGTTCCAAACATATTTCCTTTTCCACCGGACATACTGGTTCCGCCGATAACAGTTGCTGCAATCGCATCCATTTCATAGGCATTTCCTGCTGTAGGGATCGCTGCCTCGCTTCGTGAAGCTAAGATAATGCCTGCAATGGCACAAAATACACCGCTAAGTACAAAAACTAAAATTTTAATCTTGTCGACATTGATGCCTACCAGTTTTGCTGCTTCTTCATTGCTTCCGATTGACACTGTGTAACGTCCAAATTTCGTCTTGTAAAACAGATAAGCACTGACAGCAAAAATAATAACCGTAAGAATGATCGGCACCGGGATCATTCCAATATATCCCTGACCCCATACTTTGATTTCTGGATATTTTAAGCCGTACAGAGGAATTCCTTCTGTATACACATAGATCAATCCTCTTAATATACTCATAGTTCCAAGTGTCGCAATAAAATATGCCATTCTCAGCTTTGTTACCAAAATACCATTCACAAATCCAATAAGGGCGCCTACCAGAATAACCACCAGGATCGCAAGATAAATATTTTGTCCATTTAAGATCATAGCTGCCAGGATCATTCCGGCAATACCTACTGTAGAACCAACAGACAAATCAATGCCACCCATAGAGATTACAAACGTCATTGCAAAACCTACAATAGCAGTATACACTGCCTGGCGGATACCTACCATGATATTTGAAAATTTCAGGAAATTTGGGCATGCAATGCTCAGCGCTGCAAATACAGCAATATATACAAATATAATACCTATCCCATCTATGTTCTTGATCTTCTTCAAAATATCTTTGTTATCCATTCTTTTTCTCCCCTTCTATACCATTGTATACAACCTCTTTGATCCATCTATACCGCATAATGCTTGATTTCTTCTGTTGTGGCCGTTTTTGCATTTAAAATTGCCGCAATACGACCATTCTTCATAACAATGACGCGATCACATATACCTAATACTTCTTCCTCTTCAGAAGATACTACCACAACACCTTTTTGGTTCTTTACGCAATCACCAATAGCCTCATATACCTCTGTTTTTGCGCCTACATCAATACCACGGGTAGGCTCTTCCAGAAGAAACACATCTGCCTCTGTCATGATCCATCTGGATAACATGACTTTCTGCTGATTTCCGCCACTTAAGGCTGAAACATTTTGTTTTGGACCATTCGTCTTTGTATGCAGCTGTTGTATATAAAGTTCTGTCCGCTTCATTTCCTCTTTTTTGGATAGTGTATTCATTTTGCAAATCCGTTTCAAAGAAGCAATGGTAGTATTCCAGGCAATATCCTGCTTTAAAAATAATCCTTCTACTTTCCGTTCTGCAGGTACAAACGCAATTCCCCGTTCCATAGCAGAATGGATGCGGTTGGGATATGTTTTATGGTTGATTTCAATGGTACCGGAACTATAATGGTTTTTTCCAAAAATAGCGCGTATAACCTCATTTTTCCCACAGCCTTCCAGTCCGGCAATTCCCAGGATTTCTCCCCGATGCAGTTCAAAGGACACATCAGAAAATGCTTTTCCATCGGAAAGCCCATCAACCTTCATGATCACATCTCCGATTGGAACATCTTTTTAGGATATTTATTTTTTAATTCTTTTCCTACCATATCAGAAATAATACGATCAATAGAAAACTCTCCTACCGGTCCTTCATCTACTTTCCGGCCATCTCTTAAAACTGTGAGGAAATCACAGATTTCCATCAGTTCATCCAGATGGTGTGAAATAAAGATAATAGAATGTCCCTTTTCCTTCAATCCACGTATAACAGAAAAAAGCTTATCCCGTTCTTCTGCCTGAAGAGCTGCTGTAGGCTCATCCATGATAACGATCTGGCCATTTGCATATACCGTTCTGGCGATTTCCACCATCTGTTTCTGAGCCAGAGGTACATATTTCAAAGGAATATCCAGATCCATCTGGACTTTTAACTCTTCTTCCAGTACTTTTCTGGCTTTTTCCTTCATTTCCGCATATTTTAGTTTTGAAAACAAACTGTTTCCAGGAGCCAGTTCCCTGTTTAAAAAGATATTCTGGACCGCATTTAAATCCGGAATAATACTCAGTTCCTGATATATTGTACTAATACCCAAATCTTTTGCTGCCTGTGCAGTAGGAATGGATACATTTTTTCCATTTAAAATAATCTCACCTGAGTCTGCATGATAAATGCCGCAAAGGATCTTAATCAATGTTGATTTTCCTGCTCCATTTTCCCCGATCAGCCCCATAACTTCGCCTTTTCCAAGCTGAAGATCTACATTCTCTAAAACCTGCACGGGGCCGAAAGATTTACATATGTTCTGCATACTCAGAACGATCTCTCTCTCCATATTTTCACCCATCCTCTAAGAATAATACTCCGGCACAAATCTTAAAGTCCGATACTGATCGATATCATGTCCAAATAAAACTTTTGCATTATATTTCTTTTCCAGCCGGTGAATCCTTTCCACCGTTTTCTTATAACCAATGGTATCATAGGCCAAACCCGGGAATTGAATAGGCGGCCCATAATTTCTTCCTGTATTTACACAATCTGACGCTAAAATATAATTTCCGCTATCTTTTAATGTCGCCAACAGCCCCATCATGCCAAATGTATGACCCGGTCCAAAGTTCAAGATCTTTATTCCTTCTGCCAAATCTTCCTCATCTTCTTCATCTGAAACCAGATTCCATTTTACGCCCTGACGCAGCCATTGTGTAATATCATTGCGGATGTAGCCGCCCATATCTCCTCCCAAGGCATAGGACCTCAGAGTCTGGGTCAATTCTCTGTCACTTACATATACCTGGGCATTCGGGAAAAATTCCAGACATCCGGCATGATCTTCATGTAAATGGGAAAGTACTACATAACGTACATCCGAACACTGATATCCCAGCATTTTCAGTGCAGACAGCACCCCTTCATTTTCCCCAATGGTAACAGGCGTCCTCAGCTTGTTTTCTTCATTCCAACGGCTTGTCATTGCTTCTGGATGGCAGCCTGTATCAAATAAGATCAGTCCCTCTTCATTTTCGATCAGCATGCAGGTAACCGGAGAATACGCCCAGATGCTGGTCACTTCATGCTGTTTTGCATTTCCCATTACAGGCATACATACCATGTTACTTAAATCACACATGATCATTCCGCCGCTTATTACATACATTTTTCGATTTGCCATTTTCCCGTATCCTCTCTCTGTTTATGAGAATTTCCGGGGACTGCCGACTGACAGCCCCCGTATTTTCTCAATGTAAAGCTTAAATATTATTCAAAAATCACTCTGTCTAATTCATCTAAATTAGTCTTATCATAAACCTTAGATGGACGATTGATAACCTTTTCTACATCTTTTCCATTGATACAGAAATCGGTAACAGCATTTACAATATCAAAACCAGTTCCATACTCACCAACATCAATAGTAGCTGCCATTTCATCTGCTTCAATCGCTGCTACACCATCTTTTGTACAGCCATAACCAACAACAGAGATCTGGTCTAACAGGTTTCTTTCTTTTACAACTGTCAGGCCACCCAGAGCCATTTCATCATAAGGCGCATATAAAATAGTTACATCTGGATTTGCGGTTAAAATACTTTCGGTTACGCTCTGGCCTTTTTCACGAGTCCAGTCTGCAGTCTGAGAAGCTACGATCTCCAGGTTAGAATTATCTGCAATGGCACTCTTAAATCCATCCATACGTTTTGTATTTACAATACCTGCATAACCTTCCAGAACTGCAATCTTCTGAGGCTGATCACCCAGATTGTCATTGATCCACTTTCCAATGTCATAACCAGCCTTTTCCTGGTCATATCCGATACTGGATACGTAATAAATATTCTGGTCATTGATTTCAGTCATATTAAATAAAAATACTGGAATATCAGCTTCTGCTGCCTCTCTTAAATATGGAAGCATGGATTCATCAGACTCTGTTGCCAGTGCAATAGCATCTACACCCTGCTGAATCATCGTCTCCATAATATTTCCCTGTTCTGTAATTGTACTTGCATTGCTGGAAGGAGCCTGCACGATCAGTTCGATCTGGTCACCATTCTCTGCGATCTGCTTCTTAGCGCCGTTAATGGTCATGGTGTAAGAAGTATTCATAGCAACCGGAATCAATCCCAGTTTTACCTTGTGATCTGTGATCTGTCTTGGCTTTACAGTGTACTCACCGGAAGCTTCCCCTTTTGCCTCCTCTGAAGTACTTTCTGTCTCAGCTTTGCTTTCAGCCGGTGCTGCACTTTCTGCCTGTGCTGGTGCTGCAGTAGTTTCCTCTGTCTTCTGGTTAGAAGTTGAACAACCAGCCAGCATTGCAGCTGCTAATGCTCCCACTGTCAAAAAGTATGCAATTCGTTTCATAAGTAATCCTCCTCTTCGTTGTTTTATACAGTTTTTTACTACTTTTGTGATTTAAATTATACAATATTAATATATCCATCACAATGAGTCTGAATTTTGAAATAGTGGGGCTAGGTTTTGATTTTCCATTTATGTACATAAAAAAAGAACAAACCTGTCTATTGCTCAACAGATTTGTTCTTTAAAACATTTTTTCGCAAAAGAGAAATCCTCTCTTACTTAATTCAAAATCTTCTCTTTCCGCCCGATCATCTCATCCACGCGGTTTATATACTGCTCTACTTCCTTTACATTTTCACAACGCTCTCTGCGGTTTTCTGATGGGAATACCACTTTTGTAGTCGTTCCGGCACCACAGGCAACGATCGTAGCGAGCTCCTCCATAATTAAAATATTGTAAAGGCATGCCTTTCCAGGAAGGGAATATCCTACATTTTCAAAGTTGCCTGCCATATTTTTCTGGCGGTAGAGATAGTATGGCTCCATGCCCATCCTGCGGGCACAGGCTTCACTTAAAGCGATCATCTCCGGTGTATTGCTGATCTTTAAGTCACCGTATTCTTCCTTGAACATATTCAGTCTGGCCGCGCGTTTGATGGCCAGGGAATGGACGGTTAAAGAATCCGGTCTTAAAGCTTCGATTTCCTCTAATGTATGCTTCACATCATCCAGATTTTCTTCCGGAAGTCCCATGATCAGATCCATATTGATGTTATCAAATCCCAGTTCCCGCGCCATATGAAACTTTTCTTTTACATTTTCTACGGTATGGCGGCGTCCGATCAGATCTAAGGTCTTCTGATTCATAGTCTGCGGGTTAATGGAAATACGGCTGATGCCATGGGAAGCCAGAACTTTTAATTTTTCTTCTGTAATACTGTCCGGGCGTCCTGCTTCTACTGTAAATTCCAACACATTTTTTGTATCAAACAGCTGCTCCAGCTTGCACAAAATAGCGTCAATATCCTCTGCCGGAAGGGAGGTTGGTGTACCGCCTCCAAAATAAATAGTATCAAGAGGCCTTCCCTTCATCTTCTCTGCAGTGTATTCCAGCTCTTTAAACAAAGCTTCCAGATACAGCCCGGTACGGCCTTTCCACTTGCTGATGGGATAAGATGTAAAGGAGCAATACAGACAGGTAGTAGGACAGAATGGGATGCCTACATACAGACTGTAGCCTCTGTTATAATCAACCGGCTCCATCAGACGTTTCTCTCTTGCAGCGATCTCAATGCTTAAATCGATTTTCTCGTCGCTGGTCATATAAGTTTCCTTCATAAAAGAACGGATCTCTTCTTCCTTCCATCCTGCTTCCAGACGGCTTAACGCGATCTTTGTAGGACGGATACCGGTAAGAGAACCCCACGGGAGTTCGTGTCCGGTACGTTTCACCAGCATTTGATAAAACAATTTCTTTATTACATTTTTGGTGGCAGAATGGTCTGAAAGGTCTGCTTTTCCCCAGGAAAAGCAGGAAAGATTCCAGTCCTTCAGTCCTTCCGGGGCGGACATTTTCAACGCAGATTTATCTGCTTCTTTCTCTCCGGCTTCTTTCATTTCCTTTTCTTCTGGTTTTTCCCAGATCCCAATAGATGCTTCCCCATTCTCCAATTGGGTCTGTACATAAAAATCTACATCTTCTTTTACTTCATGGGCATATGTCTCACCCGGATAAAAAGACATCAGAAGTTCTCTGATGTCCTGTTCATACGCATTATCCTGTATTAATAATCCGATCATTTTCTTCCTGCTTTCTGTCCGTGATCATAACAGACTGGCGTAGTCTAACGCTTTTATCTGTAATATGGAATAGGATTGTGTTCTTTTTCATAACCAATGGTCGTAGGATCTCCATGTCCCGGATAGACCATAGTATCGTCTGGAAGCACAAATAATTTATTTAAAAGGGAATCTGCAATATCACTGCTGCTGCCTGTAGCCAGGTCTGTACGGCCATAAGACTCATAAAACAGCGTATCTCCGGAAAGAAGTACTTCTTCCTCCGGAATATAGTAGCTGACAGATCCTGCTGTGTGTCCGGGTGTTGCGATCACTTTCCATTTATATCCCAGAAGATCCAGCTCATCTCCGTCATGAACCAGAACATCTGCATGGAAGCTGGTCTGTTTGCCCGGCAGATGGCAGGAAAGGTTTAAGGAAGTGTCTGCCAGCATGGCATCTTCTGTCTCAGAGGCATACACAGGAATGTGAAATGCTCTCTTTACTTCCGGCAATCCGATAATATGGTCAAAATGGCCATGTGTCAGAAGGATCGCCACTGGCGTTACCCCCAGTTCATTGCATTTGTTTAAAATATAAGCCCCGTTATCTGCCGGATCTACTACTACACCTTCTTTGGTGTCATCATTGTAAACCAGATAGCAGTTTGTGCTCACCATTCCAAGCACCATGGTCTTTATCCTGAAATTACTCATGTTACTCCTTTTTATCTTCATGTACTTCCGGAATCTTCCGAAAATACATCAGCCGGTCGTTCTCTGAATATCTAAAACCCCATCAATCTGACGGATCTTATCTGTAATGCGGTTCAGCTCTTCTGTTCCATGGATATCAAAGGTCATAATGATCGTGGCACGGCCCTGTTTACTGGTGCGCACGTTCATGGAAGTGATATCGATCTGCTTTTCTGTAAATACCTTGGAAATATCTGCAAAAAGACCGATCCGGTTGTTTGCAAAAATCTGGATTTCTGTGGAATACTGCTCTGTGCTGGAAGGATTTTCCTCTACCTGCCACTCTGCATCGATCAGTCTTCCTCTTTCATCTTCCGGCAGGTTGATCACATTGATACAATCCGTACGATGAATGGAAACACCTCTTCCTCTGGTAACAAAACCAACGATCTCATCACCAGGTACCGGATTACAGCATCTGGAGAAACGCACTGCCAGATCATGAAGTCCTTTGACCACGATCCCGCTCTTATTTTTACGGACTGTAGCTTCGCCGCTTCTTCCGTCAGTATCAGCAATACCGTCTAAAACCTCTGTATCAGTGATCTCCCGTTTTAGCTTCTTCTCCCGTTCCTCTAACATCTTATTGATGACCTGGCCCTCTTTTAAGCCGCCATGTCCAATAGATGCCAGCACAGAATCCCAGTCTTTAAAGGCATAACGTTTCATTACCTTTTCCATAAATTCCGGTTTGGAAAGATCCGCAAGATTAATGCCTTTTGCCTTACAATAACGGTCAATGGCATCACGGCCCCGGATGATATTGTCCTCTTTCATCTGGGTCTTGAACCACTGATTGATCTTATTTTTTGCCTGTGTACTGCGTACCAGCTTCAGCCAGTCACGGCTTGGTCCCTTTGAATTCTGGGAAGTGATAACTTCAATACGGTCACCATTCTGGATCTGATATTCAATGGGTACAAGCTTTCCATTGACTCTGGCGCCAACCATTTTATTTCCTACTGCACTATGGATGGAATAAGCAAAGTCAATAGGCGTAGAGCCGCTTGGAAGAGTCTTTACATCACCAGATGGGGTGAAACAGTAAACACTGTCTGAGAACAGGTCTAAGTCACCCTTTACCATGCTTAAAAACTCTTTGGAATCATCTGTATCACGCTGCCACTCCAGGATCTGGCGCAGCCAGCTTAATTTTTCCTCTTCTTTTCCCGCTGCGATCTGTCCGCTTCCGCTCTCTTTGTATTTCCAGTGAGCTGCGATACCATACTCAGCAGTGCGGTGCATTTCGTAAGTACGGATCTGGATCTCAAATGGCTGTCCGGTGCTGCCGATCAGTGTTGTATGCAGAGACTGGTACATGTTCTGCTTCGGCATGGCGATATAGTCTTTAAAACGACCAGGAATAGGCTTGTACATCTCATGGATCACACCAAGTGCTGCATAACAGTCTTTTACGGTATCTACCATGATACGCACTGCAAACAGATCGTAAATCTGATCCAGAGTTTTATTCTGCTTTAACATCTTCTTATAAATACTGAAGAAATGCTTTACTCTGCCGCCTACGGACGCTTCAATACCTGCTTCATCCAAATGCGCCTTTACCTCATCTACAATAGACTGAACAAAGGCTTCTCTGGCATCCTTGCGCAGATCCACTTTTTCTACCAGATCATAATACACTTCCGGCTTTAAAAACTTAAGTGATAAATCATCTAATTCGATCTTGATCTTGGAAATACCCAGACGGTCTGCAATAGGAGCATAGATTTCCATGGTCTCCCTTGCTTTTTCCTTCTGTTTTTCCGGTTTCCAATACTGTCCGGTACGCATGTTGTGAAGACGGTCCGCCAGTTTAACAATAATAACGCGGATATCTTTTGCCATAGCAAGAAACATCTTACGCAGGTTCTCCGCCTGGATCTCCACTTTATCTTTATCCCAGTTTAACTGGGTCAGCTTGGTAACACCGTCTACCAGGAAAGAAACCTCCGGTCCAAACTCTTTGGTCAGTTCATCCAGTGTCATAACCGTATCTTCTACTACATCATGGAGAAGACCGGCTGCAATGGTCTCCTTGTCCATCTCCAGATCAGCCAGAATAATAGCCACACATAAAGGATGGATGATATAAGGCTCTCCGGACTTTCTCTTCTGATCCTTATGAGCTTGTGCTGCGATCTTATACGCCTTTTCGATCATGGAAATATCATCGGAAGGATGATATTTATGGATCGTCTTTACCAGATCCTGATACAATACTTCCGGGCTGGTAAAGTCCGCCGGAGCTTCAAGCTCTATATCCAGTTTTTCTTTTGTTCCCTCTTTTCCCATATATGTGGCCACCTTTTTACGAATAATTAGTTATCATTATAATTTTTTTTAAATAAAAAAGCAAGGTGCAGCGCACCAATTACTTTCCTTCATAAATAATGGCAGAATCTACATCATACCCTTTTAAAAGCTCTCTTCCCTTAAGACCTGCTAATTCCATTACAAAGCAGATCTTTACTACTTTGCCGCCAAGGCCTTCGATCAGCTTAATGATCGCTTCTGTAGTACCGCCGGTAGCGATCAGGTCATCGATAATAACCACCTTCTGTCCCGGAATAATAGAATCCTTGTGCATCTCGATCTCTGCGGTGCCGTATTCCAGGGCATATTTTACTGAAACAGTCTCACATGGCAATTTGCCCTTTTTACGGACCGGTACAAAACCCTTGTGCTCTGCATAGGCAACCGGCACACCAAAAATAAATCCTCTGGATTCAGGGCCTACTACTACATCATAATCTACATCCTTTAACATGTTGCGGATGCTGTCCACTGCCAGGTGCAAACCGTCTGCATCCTGAAGGATGGTAGTTACATCCCTGAAAATAATGCCAGGTTCTGGGAAATCAGGTATGCTTCTTACATATTCTTCCAGCTTTTTCATATTTATATCCTCGCTTCTTTAAATTATTTACTATGAAAGTGTTGCCAAGCGGCTATGGGGACTGCATGCTTGCACGCAAGGAACCATAGACATTTGGCAACCAAGCCGGTATGAGTAAGCAGGGCGACAGCCCGGATTACGAATACTGGCGGCAGTTGTGGGAGTGCCAACGGCACGTAACAACTGACTTTCATCTATGGTGCGCAATCACTATTATTATACTTGCTCTGACGGACACTGTAAACCCCAGGCACCTTCCCAAACCGCCATTTTTCCTGTATTTTCTGCCAGTCTGACCGCTGTATAGGCTCCTCTTTTCCCTTAAATCTTTATTCCCATCTCCCTAAAAATATGGTAATATGTCCTTGTTATTTTCAAAACACATTGAGATATTGTGAGGTTTTACATATGACTGGCTTAGGTACACTTGTAAATATGGCTGCCATACTTATAGGAAGCGGCCTGGGACTTTTATTAAAAAATGGTATTCCAAAGCGGCTGCAGACTACTATTTCCAGCGCAGTTGGCCTTTGTTTGATCTTTGTAGGCATTACAGGGGCTATCAAGGGTCTGATGAATGTATCGGGAACTACCTTTGAGACCAAGGACACATTAGTCGTAGTCATCTGCATGGCCGTAGGCGCAGCTATCGGAGAGTGGCTGGATCTGGAACAGAAAATGGAAAACCTGGGAGACTGGGTCAAATCCAAGCTTCCAAAAGGCACCGCCACTTCTAACTTTACAGAAGCATTTGTCAGTACCTCCCTTGTTTTCTGCATCGGCGCCATGGCGATCGTTGGTTCTATTGAAGACAGTTTAAACCATGATTACACTATACTCTTTACAAAAGCCGTTATGGACGGTGTGCTTTCCATTGTTTTTGCAGCATCCTTAGGAATCGGCGCTGCATTTTCCATGTTTCCTGTAGGCATCTACCAGGGAAGCATCACTCTACTTGCAGGTCTGGTAAAGCCATATCTTACAGACCTGATGATCGGACGCCTTTCCTGTATCGGTTCTATCCTTATTTTTGCCCTTGGTTTAAATCTGACCATCAGAACAAAGATCAAGATCGCAAATCTGCTTCCTGCTGTATTCCTGCCGGTTATCGTATGCCTGCTTGGATTTTAATCAGAGCAGATGGTCACCCCGCTTTTATTGTGTAAAACAAGGATTCCCACATACAGAAGTGATAAACTAAAACAGTTTATATGGACGATACAGTAAACAGCCATATAAGAAAATAAGTCCCTAAAAATCATATACCTCACCACCTTTATACAAATAGAAGTTTATTACTTTGTACTTATCAACTCCGAAAGTGTGCAAATAGAGAGTTTTTCAGGCTATTTTCCGTGAAGCTTTCAAGAGTAAATTTCACTGCCCCCTTATGCGGTGGAATTTATTTTTGAAAGTTTCAGTAGGGTGCTTTCTTATGTTTGTGTGCTTGAGCTATGACTAAAATTAAGTTAAAATTAGTCATAGAAAGTCATTGATTAGTCATAGAATTTAGTCATAGAAGATTTAGAAAAAGAAATACATAAATTTAATGATTTTGCAGAATCTGTTCACATACTAACTGCTAAGATTACGACACATACAGTTATGAAAGGACATTATCATGTTAAAAGAGGAAAGACAGACCTGGATCTTAAATAAACTTCATACCTCCGGAAAAGTAGTGGTTAGCCATCTGGCCGGAGAATTAAAGGTTTCTGAAGATACCATTCGCCGCGACCTTTTGGATCTGGACCAGAAAGGACAGTTAAAGAGAGTTTTTGGCGGTGCGATCCCTTTAGAGAAACCAGTCATCAATTTTTTTGACCGTGAAACGGCTGATATAGCCTTAAAACAGCAGCTTGCCATGCGGGCCCTGGAATTTTTAGAGCCTGACCAGTTAGTTGCCATTGACGGCAGCAGCACCAATCTCCAGTTTGCCAAAAACATTCCTGATAACCTGAAATTGACCGTCCTTACCAACAGTTACAGCATCGCCCATGTATGTTCCCTAAAAGAACAGATACGGGTCATTATCTTAGGGGGCGACCTGTTAAAAGATTCCATGACCACAGTAGGGGAAGTAGCTGCCGCACAGGCTGCCGGATACCACCCGGATCTGTGTTTCATGGGTGTCTATGCCATCCATCCGGAATACGGCATGACCATCCCTTATCCGGAAGAAGTCAGCATCAAACGCCAGCTGATCCGCTCTTCCAGCCGCGTAATCTCACTGGTAAATCCTATAAAGCTGAACACGGTATCACGGTATCAGGTTTGTGGGATCGAAGATTTTACCACCCTGATCACAGACGGAAATGTGCCTCAGGAAATGGCCTCCCGCTATAAAAACCGGGGACTTGATTTTCTATAGAATTTAAGCCGCCCTTCCGGGCGGCTTTTTATGTATTATGTGGTCTCAGAATCTTTCTTATCTGATCTCCCTATGATTTTTATTCTCCGAAAACAGCCTTGTAATCAGCCTGGAATTTAGCGATTCCCTGATCAGTTAAAGGATGCTTGGTCATCTGCTCTAATACTTTGTATGGAACAGTTGCAATATCTGCACCAGCCTTTGCGCAGTCGATCACATGGATCGGATTGCGTACGCTTGCTGCGATGATCTCAGTTTCGATATTATGCATCTGGAAAATCTCGGTAATATCATAGATCAGATCAATACCCGGCATGGAAATATCATCCAGACGGCCTAAGAATGGAGATACATAAGTAGCGCCTGCTCTTGCAGCTAACAGAGCCTGAGCTGCGGAGAAGATCAGCGTTACATTAGTCTTAACGCCTTCTGCGTGAAGAACCTTTACTGCCTTTAAGCCTTCAACAGTCATAGGGATCTTAACAACCATGTTTGGATGGATCTTAGCGATCTCACGGCCTTCTGCAATCATTCCTTCTGCAGTTACAGTGGTTGCCTTAACTTCACCACTGATAGGTCCGTCAATAATGGATGCGATCTCTTTGATCACTTCGTTAAAGTCACGGCCTTCTTTTGCAATCAGAGATGGATTTGTGGTAACACCACAGATAATTCCCATATCATTTGCCTTGCGGATATCATCTACATTTGCTGTGTCGATAAAAAACTTCATGAAATAATCCTCCTCTTAAATTTCCCCTGGAAGCAGCTTCTCATTCTGTTTCCCACTGAATTTTTATACTTGTATTATAGCGCATGGCCCGCACATGTCAAGCAAATATCCGCATTGATTTGCCATATTCCCCCGCTATGCATGCATAATAACGCATTTAAAATTTATATATCACGCAAAAACGTGCAAATTAAAGAGCCCGACATGCGGACTCTTTCGTATTTATATCTTCGATTTTTCATATTTGCCGTTACAGTTCAGCCATGCGCTGGTTTGAATGAGAAAGTGTGTTGCAAGCTTGCTTGCATAAGCACTTTTTCATTCAAATCAGCATATGGTGAACCCACCATGCTTCTTGTTTTCATGAATATGGAAACAAGAAGATGTCATGGCTGAACTGTAACTATTTGCCTGTTCTTTCCAGACAGCTGCATTTACATTTATACTTTTTACACTTATACTTATAAGTTCTTTTACATAATACGCACATTTTTCAGTGCACCGGTCTTGCAGAACTGGGTCCATTCGCATACATTTACTGCATGATCCCCAATACGCTCTAAATACTTGGCGATCATCAGAAGGTCGATCCCCTGATCTGCATGAGAAGGAGAAGACTTTAATAATTCCACCACATCAGTTTTTACCTGATTGAACAGTGCATCTACCTCATCATCTCTGCGGATGATCTCCTCTGCCTCTTCCACATCCTGCTTAATAAAGGTCTCTACTGCATCATGGACCATTTTCTGGGCTGACGCCGCCATAGCTGGAAGATGCTGTACAATGTGATATGCATGATCACTTTTAATCCGCAGGATCAACTCTGCAATATCTGATGCATGATCTCCAATACGTTCCAAATCTGTTACAACCTTAAGGGCAGTAGAAATCTGGCGCAGATCCCTTGCTACCGGCTGCTGGCGCAGGATCAGGGACAGACAGCGGGACTCAATGGCACGTTCCATGTCATTTACATTCCGGTCTCCTTTAATAACGTCCTCTGCCATGGTATAATTTTGATCTTCAAATGCCACAAAAGTCTGTTCAATAGCTTTTTCCACCATCATGGCCATATCCCGCAGGCATTTATTCAGCTCCTCTAATTCATGTTCATAAGTAATGCGCATCCAGGCATTCCCCTTTCCGTTGTTTTTCCAACATTTTTACAACTTTGCATTTTCGCAATCCCACACCGGATCATATACTATCACCCAAAACGTCCTGTGATATAATCTTCCGTCCTCTTATCCTTTGGCATGGTAAACAGTTCATCTGTTGTAGCATACTCTACTACCTCGCCTACCAGGAAAAATGCTGTATAATCTGCAATACGAGTCGCCTGCTGCATATTGTGGGTAACAATGGCAACTGTATATTTACTCTTCAGATCATCCATTAAGTCCTCGATCTTTAAAGTAGAAATGGGATCAAGGGCAGATGTAGGCTCATCCATTAACAGCACTTCCGGTTCTACTGCCAGTGCTCTTGCGATGCACAGACGCTGCTGCTGTCCACCTGAAAGTCCAAGGGCAGACTTCTTTAATCGGTCAGAAACCTCATCCCATAACGCTGCTCCCTTTAAGCTGCGCTCTACGATCTCATCCAGCTGAGCTTTATTCTTAATTCCGTGGATTCTTGGACCATAGGCCACATTGTCATAAATACTCATTGGAAATGGGTTTGGCTGCTGGAATACCATTCCCACCTTTTTGCGAAGAAGGGTTGTATCCACCTGGGGATCATAAATATCTTCTCCGTCAAGTAAGACTGTTCCATCGATCTTTACATTTGGAACCAGGTCGTTCATACGGTTTAATGTTTTCAAATAGGTGGATTTTCCGCATCCGGATGGTCCAATAAACGCTGTGATCTTATTTTCGTAAAGATCCAGGTTGATATTTTTCAGTGCGTGATTTTCCCCATAATACAGATTCAGATTCTGTGTGGAGATCTTTACTTTATTTTCCATATATATGTGTTTCCCTTTCACATTCCTTAAACTTGTATTTCATAAACTTACATTCGAGTATCCATTTTTACCGTGTCTCTACGTTAAATCTGTGAGAAAGGTATTTTGCCAAAGCGTTAATAGCCAGTACGATCACTAAAAGAACAACTGCCACGCCAAAGGCTTCATTATATTTTGCCTTCTGCATAAACAGATACAGCTGGATCGTCAGCGTACCACCGGATTCAAGCACTTTGCCAAACAGGTTCTTTGGCAGGTAATAGCCGCTTCCTGCAGTAAACAGCAGTGCTGCAGACTCACCTACGATACGGCCGATAGCCAGGATAACACCTGTAAGAATGCCCGGCATGGCACTTGGCAGCAGGATCGTGCGGATCATATACCACTTGGTTGCACCAATTCCCAGTGCACCGTGACGGTAACTGTCCGGAACGGTTTTTAAGGCTTCCTGGGTGGTTCTGGTGATCAATGGCAGAATCATTAAAGTAAGTGTCAGGGAACCGGTAAGAATAGAATATCCCAGTCCCAGTGTATTTCCAAAAAATACCATTCCAAAAAGTCCAAATATAATAGAAGGGATGCCGGAAAGTGTTTCCGTTGTAAAAACGATCAGTCTGACGATCTTTCCCGGTTTTGCATATTCATTTAAATAAACTGCAGAACCTACGCCAATAGGTGTTGCGATCAAAAGGGTGATCACTACAATATAAAGAGTATTAATAATGTTTCCAAGGATACCAAATGTTCCTTTGGTTGCGCTGGAAACTGTGCTTAAAAAGGACCAGGTCACATGTGGAACACCTCTTACAAAGGTATATCCCAGGATTCCTATGAGAAGGAGCATGGAGATACTGGCACAGCCATAAATAATACCTGTTAAGATCACATCTGTACTGCGGATACGTTTTCCATAAATGCTTTCCCGTACAATGGAATCTTCATGAATGCGGATCGCTGCTTCGCCTGTCATTTTGTTTTCTCTCCCTTCTTAAGAATGCCGTTTAAACTGATATTGATGATCATGATAAATGCAAATAATACAAGTCCTATGGTAAATAATACTTCTCTGTGCAGTCCGGATGCATATCCCATTTCTGCTACAATCGCAGTGGTCAGGAAACGGACGGAATTAAATGGAAGCGGGAAGTTTACAGAACTTCCGGATACCAGTGTAATAGCCATTGCCTCACCGATGGCTCTTCCTGTTCCCAGAACAACTGCTGTGATGATGCCGGACTTTGCAGCCGGAAGGATCACCTGGAAAATAGTCTGGATCTTTGTAGCACCTAATGCAAGGGAGGCGCTTTTTAAATGAGCAGGAACAGCTCTCAAAGCTGATTCGCTGATATTAATAACCGTTGGCAGGATCATCAGCGCCAATACCAGTACAGCAGAGATCAGGTTTGCACCACCTGTATACTGATGGGTGGATGACCCCTTAAATATAGTCAGTTCCATTTTGTACATCAGAGGATTTAAGATCAGGATCCCTAACAGACCGTAAATAACAGATGGGATGCCTGCTAACAGTTCTACTGCCGGACGGACTATATTGGCTAATCTTTTTGGCGCTACCTCTGCCAGGAAAACTGCTGTCATCACACCTACCGGCACGCCAATGAGGATTGCCAGAAATGTTCCCACAATGGAAGTAAGGATAACATAAAGGATACCAAAGCTTGGTGTTGCAGCAGCCGGCTGCCATAAAGTACCGAAAAGGATATCCAGGATGCCTACTTTAAACAGTGCCGGTGTACCGCTGAATATCATATATAATGTAATGGAAGCAACAGCCAGAACAGCGAAAAAGCCGCATGCAGTGAAGATCACTTCTGCAGCTCTTTCTACTGTGGACTTGCTGCCATGATGGGAACGGACGGAAAATGTTTCCTGTGTCATTGCAGACAGTCTCCTTTCATTTCGAATGATCAACCGATCAATTATTTATCAGCTGTGATCAGGCCTACAGATTTTACAAGTTCAGAGCCTTCGTCAGAGTAGATAAAGTCAAACAGTGCCTTTACAAGATCGTTCTGCTCACTGATCTCACCCTTGGTAGCCATTACGAACGGACGGCTTAAGAAGTACTTTCCTGCTTTAATGTTCTCTTCTGTTGGCTCAGCACCGTCTAATTTTACTGCCTTTACTGTGTCATCTAATACATCCAGGGAAACATATCCAATGGAACCTGGGGTAGATGCTACTTTCGCCATAACTGCACCGGTACTGTCTAATTCATTGCTGTACTTGCATGCATCTTCCAGCTTTAACAGTTCCTCAAAAGCACCTCTTGTACCAGAACCTGCCTCACGTCCTACTACTACGATAGGAGCATCATTTCCGCCTACATCTTTCCAGTTGGTTACAGAACCGTCATAAATGCTGGTCAGCTGATCCTTTGTCAGATCTTCTACTGTGTTTGCAGGATCAACTACAACTGCGATACCGTCGATTGCTACGATATTTTCTGTAACACCGTTTGCTTTTTCTTCATCCTTTAAGTTTCTGGAAGAGTTTCCGATGTCTGCTGTTCCATTGGTAACTGCCTCGATACCTGCGCCGGAACCTACGAACTCAGCGGTTACTGTTACCTTTGGATACTTCTCCATAAATGCTTCGCTTACTGCATTTGCCAACTTTTCCATAGAAGTGGAACCTACCATGCTGATAGAACCACTTAAATCTGCATTTGCTGCCTGTGCTTCTGTTGCAGCTGCTTCGGTAGCTGCTGCTTCCGTTTTGCTTTCTTCTGCCTTTGTCTCTGCTGCAGTTGTTGCTGTAGTTGCTGCTGTATTAGAATTTCCACAGCCTGCAAGCATACCTGCTGCCATTACTGCTGAACCGATTACTGCCATTACTTTCATTCCATTTTTTTTCATAATTGTTTTTCCTCCATTTTTGTACCGTTTTCGTGTTTGCATCCATTTTGCGGTACTTGTATTTTTATTTGTTGTTTTCTTGTTCTTATATTGTGGAGTATACAAAAGTTTTACAGTTGCTGAAAGCAAGGTATGGTATAGGTTTTGTAAAGTTTAAGTAAATCACAGAAAGAAAAATCACTCAGACGCTGCTCTGTATAAGCTGTATCTGAGTGATTCTATCATTGATCTTTATAAGCTGAGATCAACTTGTCTTTATAAAATTATTTCCACATTTAGGACAATGGATCTGGATCCTTCCACGTCCCCTTGGAACACGCACTTTCTGTTTACAATTCGGGCAGCGGTAAATATGGTACTTTCTTCTTTCCTGAAAACGGAATTTCCATTTTTTCCACCATTCTGATACATAAAACTGCCGTCTTAAAAAAGCCTCATTTTCCTGATAACGTTTATTAATGTTCTTTGAAAACATTCTTGCATACAGGACAATGAGCACGATCCATTCCAGTGCCCACAAGATCCTGGAAGGCAATGCTGCCGGGATCAGGAAATTCATAATGATCAGTACTAAAAGCACTCCGGACAAAAAACGGCCAAACTGGTCCATTCCGTATCGCCCGATCATAAAGTGCTGAAACTGCATTCTCAGTTTGTTTAAATAATCACGCATAATCTTTTATACTCTCCTCTGTATTCTAATATGCTCCTGGGATTTTTTTCTTGATCTTCTTAATCTTCATTCTAAGCTGCAATATCTGATATTTCATCTATCCGCAGTACGCCGCATTCATTTATTATACATGATATAACTTGAAACTTCTACAGACAGTTGTAAAGAGATGTGCGAAAAATAAACCAAATTAGACAAAACAGCAGCTTCTGTTGAGAAGCTGCTGTAAACGAATTATTTTATACTTTATAATTGGCCAGAACGTTGGAATGATTGGACATCCGATTGCTTATTCGATCCAGATACCTTCTGTTTTCGGTCCAAAGCCTTCTACTTTTTCTCCATCACTTGCAGTGAAAGCACCTCTGATCCGGTAGTAGTAGCCTTTTTTCTGATTTTTAAATGTTACATTGATAATAGGATCTTCTATTCCTTCTGGATATTCTTCTAATGTATATTCGAAATCTACAGAATCAACCCGCTGCCATTTTTCTAAATCTTCATCATATCGATCCAGATAAAGAGATACATACATTTCCGTTACCGGTTTAGCCAAATAGGCATAAGCCGAGGCACCAATATCTCCGTTTCCTTCATCTTTTATAATAACGTCTGCCGCCATAAAAAAGTTTCCTCTTCTTGCATAGGATCTTTCAGTACCCTGACTATAAGATACTGATTTATCACATAACTTTGATTCCTGATCTACAGAAGTGTAATCCAGTGATGGCACAGCAGCAAAAGCAGTCGCTGTAAATACATTCATTGCCATTAAAACGCCTATCGCCAATCGCATTATTTTTTTCATATAATCTCCGATCTTTTACAAATGAATTTTTTTCAATATCTCCTCAAACTCCTTCTTTGGTAATTCTCCTGCAAGATAATAATATACTCCATTATAAGCGAAGTATGCTTCATATCTTTTTTCACCACTCTCTATATTTTCACCATGAAATTGGATGTTCGTATGTAATCCTCGATTCCATACTTCATAATCTTCTTTTGAATCAGAGGAATGAGTCAGTGATGCCTTTGTCTCCGACTTTGCCAAAGCAAAAATTACTCTACTATCTTTATAAATATACTGCAGCTTTCCATATTCATCGCTCAGTATAACCTTCTCAAAATACATTTCTTCTGGCATATACCCTAATTTCAGTATTTTTACCCCTAATTCTTCCGAAATCTTCTCATACGCGTCTTCCTCATAACGCACAGTAAGAACATTAGAGTCATTATTATACACAACTCCATTACTCACTCTTCTTCCATCCCGATAAAAATAAGATTTCGTCCCCATTGCTACAAAACATCCGCCAACTGTCAGCATCGCTGCTGCTATGCCAACTGCAAATATTTTATTTACACGGCGTTTATGAGGTTTTGAAGCCGGAACAGGCTCTGGGATCAGTTCTCGTTCAGCCTGGATCCTGTTCCAGATGCGGTCAAATTCATCAGCTGGAGGCGGATTTAAGGGCAGACTGCGAGTATCTTTTTCTGCCTGTTCAAAACTTCTTAAAATTTCTCTCATTTCCAAGTCCAGTTTTCCTGCTTTTCCCACTTTACACCTCAATTGTCAAATACCCTAAAAGTTCCCTTTCGGTTTAGGGTTGACTTTTCACAGTTAATGCTTACTATATTAGTAGACGTTTTTCCTTCAGGAGGTTTTTATGAAAAAAATCATTTTAACCGGCGGCGGTACTGCCGGTCATGTTACTCCCAATCTTGCACTTCTCCCTTCTTTAAAGAAGGCAGGTTATGAAATCCGCTATATCGGTTCTTATCAGGGCATCGAACGTAAGTTGATCGAAGGCGCCGGAATTCCCTATGACGGCATATCCTCCGGCAAACTGCGCCGATACTTTGATCTGAAGAATTTTTCTGATCCATTCCGTGTGGCAAAGGGCTATTTTGAGGCACTTCACCTTATGAAGCGTTATAAACCAGATGTTGTATTTTCCAAGGGTGGTTTTGTTGCTGTACCAGTTGTTCTGGCTGCAAAACACTATAAGATCCCTGTTATCATCCATGAGTCGGATATGACTCCTGGTCTGGCAAACAAGATCTGTATCCCATCTGCTGCAAAGGTGTGCTGCAACTTTCCTGAGACCCTTAAATATCTTCCCAAAGACAAGGCAGTCCTCACAGGTTCTCCTATCCGCGCAGAGCTTTTGGAAGGCGACCGCAGCGCTGGCTTGGCCTATGCTCATTTAAACGAAGAAAAACCTGTTCTTTTGATCATCGGCGGAAGCCTTGGATCTGTTGCTGTCAACACCGCTGTACGAAAGATCCTGCCGCAGCTTTTAAACACATTTCAGGTAATACATATCTGCGGAAAAGGCAATCTGGACGAAAGCCTGATCGGTACCGAAGGATATGTACAGTATGAATATGTGGATGCGCCTTTAAAGCATCTGTTTGCATCTGCTGATGTGGTCATCTCCCGCGCCGGAGCCAATTCCATCTGCGAACTTCTGGCACTTCGCAAGCCCAATCTTCTGATCCCGCTTTCTGCTGCTGCCAGCCGCGGCGACCAGATCTTAAACGCTGATTCCTTTGCTCATCAGGGATTCAGCAAAGTCTTAAAAGAAGAAGATCTTTCTGACGAAACTTTAAGTACTGCTGTTTTTGACCTTTACAAAAACAGGGAAACTTATATAAATACTATGGAAAAAAGCAGTCTCAGCAACGCGGTAGAAACCATTACTGGCTTAATCGAGTCCTGCGTTTCCCATTCATAAACTGCACCTTAGATTCCCGCTTGTTATCCTAAACAAGCTTCCCTTGGGGGGGTGAAGGCTTGTCCGTTCTTATGGCCAGTCTTCCCGTCCCAAAAGAGATTCTATGTACTTTCTGATACGGCTGACCCGTGAATAGCAGGCTTTTTCTGAAATCGAAAGCTGATCGCATACTTCACTGGTCGGCCGTCCTTCTATTAATTTTAGCGTAGCAACCTTCTGCCAGTTTTCCGGCATCCGGTCCATTTCCTCCAGGATCGCCTTACACCGCTCTTTTCCGGAGAAAATGTCAATCAGCCCGGGCTGACTTTCCTGCATTCTGTATTCTTCTGCAGCAAATACTTCTCCTTCCAGATCTTCACAGCTTCTTCTTTGTCTCTGCCTGTAATAATCCATGCAGCGGCATTTAAGGATCCTTCCAAGTAAAATTTTCTTTCCCGTCTCTGACTGTTCCAGGGAATAATCATATCTTGCATAGGAAACAAATGTGTCCTGAATGATATCGTCGATATCATTTGCCGGTATATCGTAAGCATAAGCCAGACGTCTTAACGTATCCTGATAGGTCAGATACATTTCCTCAAAACGGGCCTTTGCCTCTTCATCCATCCGTTTGATCATAAATGATTACAGACAACCTTTGATCTTCTCTGCTGCTTCCGTCAATTCTTCTGCCGTTGCTGTACCTGGTACCCAGTTGGCGATTTCCTTAGGACCGCCTTCATAACGGGGGATCACATGCATATGGAAATGCATAACAGTCTGTCCTGCTGCTTCCCCATTATTCTGAACCAGATTAAATCCGGCGCAGCCTAATCCTTTTTTCATAGCAGCTCCTATCTTCGCTCCCAGTGGAAGTACCTTTGCTGCTGTTTCTTTATCCAGCTCGCATACATCAGCAAAGTGTTTTTTAGGCAGGATCAGTGCATGTCCCTTTGATGCCGGCCCCAGATCCAGGATCACGCGGAAGTCCTCATCCTCATAAACGGTCGTTGAAGGAATCACCCCCCTTGAAATCTTACAAAAAATACAATTGTCTTCTGCCATTTCTAATTCCTCCTCTTCTGTGTCGATAAGCGCTTTTCTTGTTTATAATACTAACATAATTTTTTTCTATTGTTAAGCGTATTTCTGCAATATTTCCAGGAAATCGTCCCCTCACGGTGTCTGTTTTTGTCACCTCCTGCCGCATTTTGACGATCCCTATTTCCAGAAATACTTTTCTTCAGCGATCTGCACCTCATCTCCTTCTTTTAATATGGTTTCCTCGTTAGCCGCCAGCAGCCTTCCGTTTACTTTTGTCCCATTTGTGGAATTTAAATCTGTAAGAAAATAGTCCCCGCTCTTTTCTGTGATCCGTACATGGAAGCGGCTGACTGTAGGTTTATCCAGGATATAATCTGCTAATCCCCCATGTTTTCCGATTACAAAAGGCACATATTCCACAGAAATATCCTTATTTTCCGGCAATGCAGACACAAGTGTATGACCTGGTTCTTCTTTTGCTGTAAGAAGTATCGTCTGAAATTCTTCCACTGTTTTTGTCTTTTCTGCACTCTGCCATCCTTCTGCTGCAGCAGCTGACCCCGGTCTTATTCTGTGCTCGGTTTCTTTATAACTATAGATATCATCTATTTTTTCCTGTTTTTCCGGCTCCTCATAAAAAATCCGCCATGGATCTTCCTCCTCCGTTTCTACAGGCTTAAACTTTTTATTTTTCCCTGTTTTTTCAAGGATAAAATGACTTAAAATAATAATGACCGCCAAAATACCTCCTGCAGCCGCTCCGTAGATCCAGAACGCAGTCAGCACATCTGCTCCATACAAAAAACATGTTCCACCAAAGGCGGCTGCCAGAAACACCAATAATACAATCAATTTTTTTATCAGCCGCCAGCCGTTGCTTTCAGAAAATGTCTCTGGTGTCTCCGATGGTCCTTTCATTTCTGTTTTTTCCGTTTCATTATGTCTTTCTTCATTGTCCCATTCCCGGATATTCCCATATCTTTCCCTGAAATCCTGACTTGCTGTTTCTGTTTTTACTGTTCTGATATCCTTTTCATTTTCTTCCGCATCCCTTTGCTCCGGCATCTTTTCTGCCAGTATCCCCATCAGATCCTCCAGACTATAATTATCCTTCATGCAAGCCTGGTATAATCCATAGGTAAGGACCACGCACTCCCGGTCCTTATGATCAATATGTTTCATCAGATACTGTATAAACAGAGAAAGCTGGCTGTTAAATTCCTCCTTTCCGCCTGGTATCACACAAAGTCCGATTTTGAATCCTTCCGGGTCCACATAAATCAGCTCCGGATCCAGAAGGATCCCTCCATCGCCTAAAAGATATGCTTCCATCCGGTCCAACGTTTCATAAAGCTGGCGAAAAAAGCTTCTTACCTGCCCTTCATCTGCAGGCTGACTTTCAAACAGCCGACTGACTGGCTGACGGGAAGTAATATCATAACAATACACCGGGCTTCCATCTGTATATTTGATCTTCATCCTTAAAAGCCCGGGAATCTGATTTTTAGCCAGCATTCCTGTTTCATAGCTTTCCGCCGTTTCCTCACGTTCCATTTTCACCGTCATATAGCTGCGCTTCATTTCACGCATATATTCAATTTTCATCTGTCTCCCCCGGCTATCAGAGTAATTTTCCGCAAAAATGTCTCCGGCCGGAATACTGTCATTTCTATCTGCTTTCCCCAGTTTTCTCCATTGGCTCTTCCTGTTTTTTTTTCTCCTTTTTCCTGTATGGAGATCCCAAACGTTGTAAAGCGCAGCCGTAAACCTCTATGTTCTTTAAAAAACTGCTCCACATCCCGTACATTTATTTTCTTTTCATGGCAGCATTTTTCCACCGCCTCATGAAGCACCATAGCAGATACTGTCTCATCATGGATCCTTCCCGCATTTCCTATCAATGCTGCCAGAGAAAACAAGATCACTGCCATAACACAGGCCGCCTCTACGGTAATGCTTCCCTGTTTTCTCATAAAAGCAGCACCCCCAGTCCTACTGGAAACATAAACGGCAGCAGCGGAAGCCTTGTCCCCGCACTTTTTCCCCGTCCTCCTGTCAGAAGGCATACTGCCACCGGGAAACACAAAAACAGACCTCCGGCAAACAGAACTATATTTTTCCAGAATCCCAAAAACACACCTGAAACAAGGAAAAACCAGCCATCACCTCTGCCCATTGCCTCTTCGGTAGCCGCTGAAAGTCCCAAAAGAAGCAGTCCAGGCAGCAGATCAAGGAACAATTCCAGGCTTAAGATCACCATAACCCCCATTATCTCTTCCCCGCTCTTTCCAGCTTCCTCGCAGACCATCTGCTGCAGCCTGTAAAGGATCTGTACTGCCCGAAACATCAGTCCCATCATTCCCCAAATGTAAAAAGTAGATGCCCGGATACTTTTCTTTCTCATATCCTGCCAGGCAGCAGAAATTAAAAATAATAAAAATCCTATGCGAAAACCTGCCTCTATATACAACGAAACACCCACGTTTTCTTCTCCTTTTTCCGCCAAAATATCGTCTACTGACTGCAATAAGAACAGGCCCCCAGATATTCTGCCTGGTCTAACGGTACTTCCTGCACATAAGCACTGAGAGAAGTACAGTCTTCCCTTGTATGATAGCTTTCCCCATAAGGAAGTACATAAACATACCCGCTGTTTCCACTGCTTTTGCAGGAAGCGCAGGGCTTATATTTTTTTCCTTCCTGACTGCGAAGCCCTGATAAATCCTCTGTTCGTACCTGTTTTAAATCATGAAACAGATAATGGCAGTTTCTCTGTCTGTGATACCGGGTAGAAGACTTTCCTATATACACCATAACTTCTTCTTTTTCCCCGATCTGCGCATTTTTCCTTCCTCTTCCCCCGTCTGCACCTGTCCAGAGCCTGCGGCTGCACACTGTTTTTACCGGTATGCTGTTAATACCAAACACGGAAAATGGAAGGGGCATTTTATAATGCACTACAATCTGTATTTTTTCATCCTCTGTTATCCTTGTTCCATAAAAATCCAGATCCTGCACCCATTTTTCCGGTATTTTCTCTTTTACCGCTGCTGCAGCATAAACAGCTGTAGCCTTTTTCAGGATCCTGTCATCCGTTCCATTCTCTGCCCTGCTGACATCCCCTTCATTTTCGTTTCCATTTTCATATAAATAAGCCACATAGGCATACTGGCTGATCTCTTCTCCCACTGCTTCCGCCACAGCCTGGATCTGCCTTTGCCGATCCATCATCACCATAGGCATAAGCAATGTCACACAGAAAAATATCATCAGGGGAAAGCAAAGCGCTGCTTCTAATGTAAGACTTCCCTTTAAGGAGACCCATGATAATGCTCTTTTTCCGGATTCTTTTTTCTTTTTTAAATAGGTTTGAACTTTACATATTTGTACTTGGAGAGGTGCACAAATTTTTTTTAAATATCTGGGATTGGAGTGTCGTGTTAGAGATTTTGAATAAAAACAACTCCGAAAAAAGAGCATCATCACAGGCCCCCTTTCAAGGTTTGGAAAGATAACTTCCACTGACAGAAAAGCGGGTTTCTCTTGAAGTTTTCCACGGTCCGGCTGAAAAAAATACAGGTTTTCCACAAAATCCGATTTCTGCATCCACCATACACACGCATTTTTCCATCAGAAAATCCGGCTGTTCTTTTCTTATGTTCATCTGCATCATATCCATCATCCGAAAAAGCGGTTCCTTTCCATAGTTGACAAATAAAAACAGTCTGAGATATCCCGTCAGATCCAGTCCTTTTTTGCTTTCTGTTCCGTTGTCCCCCAGATCAGGCAATTTTCCCTCTGCGCCAATTTGCAGCACTCCTTCCAGACTCAAACTCCAGTCAGAAGCAGCCTTTATGAGAGGCACTTTTCCTCCATTAAGCAGACAACGCACATCCACCAAAGCCTCTGCCAGAGCCCAGATCCCCATTACAAAGAATGTCACCACCGCAGTTAAAGGAAGAAGCCCTATCCCTCCAGTAATAGCTGCCGCAAGAGTTTCTGCCTCCTGCCGTTTTCGACCATCTGACAATATATGGACCAGATTCAATCCCTGTCTCACAGAGATCGTCCTTAAAACAGATGTTTCCAGATTTTCCCGGTCTGTTTTCCTTCCGTACAGGATGTATTCCATCTCATAAATACCACCCTTTTCCATCTGTTTTTGAAAATGGGGAAAATAGCGGATTCCATACTCAGCCATCAGCAAACGATCCACAAGACCTGATGTCCCTGTAAAATGCTCTTCTCCTTTTCCTGAAAACGCAGATGGCGCCTGAGACAGTTTTGGCTTTCCATCAGATATCTCACTGCCTTCCGGCAATACAAGCTTCAGGATTCCTTTTCCTGTCATAGCTTTGATCCGCTCCAGCCATCCTTCTTTTTCTTTGTCTTTTACTCCAAAGGAAATACCTAAAGACAGAACCGGATATCCAGCCATATGTCTGGCCACTGGCTCCCACAGTTCTTCTTCATCCAGCTCATCCTCTTCATCTGAAGGCGTCCAGTTATCAATATACTGGATCACATCCTCTGCTTCTTCTATAAGCTGCTCCATAAAGCGGATATTTTCCTGACTTTTTTCTGTAAGGCTTCGGATCTGCCCTCTTCGCTCTCCATCCTGGGAAATATAAGTTTCATAAGAACGGATCTGATCATCTATCATCTGCCTGGAAGTACCTTCAAGATCATCTTCCGCTTCAAAAGTCTCTCTGCTTTCTTTTAATGCTTTTTCCAGACGATCCGCCTGTTTTTCATAGGACTTTACCATGTCAGGAACTGCCTTAAGGTTTTTGATCACGTTTTTACACTTTTTGATCATTCCCTCACCATTTAGATGTTCAAGACATTCTGCTCCATCCTCCCAGTTTTTTCTCTGCTGTTCCAACTCTCCATTCAGCTTTTCAATGGCTTTCTCTAAAGCAACTGCCTCTTTGCCATGTTCTTCATAAAGATCCGATACACGGCTCACACTGGATGCATTTTTTATTCCTTCTAAGGCTTCTTTTGCTTCTGTCTCAGTCATGGCATCCCACAGAACCCCCACAAGGCCGTATTTCATGTAATCCAGTATTTCCCGCTCCATACAGCTTCCTTTTCCCTCTGTAAGCGCCGCCAGATCTACTGCTGCTGCATCTTCCACTTTTAAAGGATACCAGTTTTCTGCCTGCATATATGGTTCTAAAAAGCCTTTTAACTCCTCTTCTAAAAGTGCCTTGCTGTCCGCCTCCAGCCCCAGGATGCGGTACTTCTGCCACAGTTTTCTGTGATACTGGGACATCAGGGAATCCATTGACGAATCCACTGCCATACGCAGATACAGCCGTTCTCCTGCTGTACGGGCTGATTCTGCCATGACCAGGAGAAGTGTCATAAGCATTACCAGGATCATTGCAAGAAAGACTGTCACTTCTCCCTTTTTATCGAGATTTTTATGCGAAAACATTCTTCGGTTAATAAACTTCTTTGGTTTTTGTATTGATCTGCTTAAAGATATTTTCAAGCAGCGTATTGATCTGTTTCTTGAATACAATGGCTAATCCTATAAGGATAACCAGGATCAGCACCAGTTCTATCACCCCCACACCTGTTTCTTCCGCCATAAATTCTTTTAAAATATAATTTTTGCTTTCTTCTCTCATTTCATCATCCTCCTTTTTATCCAAATGCAGTCCAGGCTGGAACCATGATCATCACCATAACCACTCCCAAGAGCAAAAACAAAGGGATCAGCAACTTTGTTCCTGCTTTTTCACCCATACGCCGGGCCTGGTGCTTGCGCTGTTCAAAAGCATCTGCCATTTCCAGCCTTAAAGTCTCCCTTAAATTTTTTGAACCATTTTTCCGGTTCTGCTCTAATAACCCGGAAAGCTTCATATACTGCTGCAGACCGCACCGGGTACCAAACTCTGCAAAAGCCTTTGTCTCTGAAATCCCGCTTTTTAACTGGCTGCTTGTAATGTACATTTCCTCATATACATAATGCTTTTCACTGCGTCCTTCTTTTACTGCTCTCTTGTAATCCTCTGCGATCTTATCCCAGGCCGTGCGTATACTCATTCCCGCTCCTAAAAAGATGATCAGCCGGGAAAGCATTTCCGAATAATCCATCAAAAGCTGGTTTTTCCGGTCTTCTTGTGCCCTTTTGCAGTCACTTTTTTCCTTCAGGCTTACCAATACCGCAGCTGCCGCGCCTAAAAAGCACAGCTGTATAAATACAGGCCGTCCCGGTATATGATAAGAAATACTTTTCCCTTTATATTCCGACGGCAGTGTAAATGTCTGTGATTCCTTTTGTGCCTCTTCCTCCTGTTTCACCAGACCGGAAAACGCCCTTATTTCCTGCTCTTTTTCTGTATACACTGCCGGTTTTACAGTCACAAAAAGAGAATATTCTTCCGGCCAGTTCCCATCACTCATCCTGACTGTCAGGCCGATCTTTTTTTGCGCCAAACCGGTCTCAGAATCTTCCTCCAGTTTTTCTGTGTGCAATGTTCCATCGCTTTCCAGTATCTCCGGTTCTGCTGACTGCCAGCTTAAGGCGATCCCGTACTCCGGCCACTGGGCAATAAGATCCAGATCTGTTCTCACCTCTTCCAGGGAAAGATTTTCTCCCCGGATCTTTTCCGGAATCTGTTCCAGAATTTCTTCATAAAGGCTGTATGCTTCTTCTTTTGTATTCTGTTTCGGATAGATGCGCAGCTCCAGCGGGACTTCTCCGCCTTTCTCCAAAAGCCCCTTTACATACAATTTCTGGTCTTTGTAACTGTCCTCTGCTTCCGGTCTTTCAAGCACATTTCCCTCTTTGATCACAGGATCCATCTCCTGAACGATCCAAGCCACAGCCCCAAGAAAAGCACTGATACCCATACAAAGCAGCTGTTTTTTCCACTTCTTTATCTTTTCTTTCATTTTTCCCTGCCCGCTTTCTATATAGGAATATCCAGTATCCTTTTGGCAAGATAAACTGCTCCCATATACACACCCAGGCAGATTGTCATACAGATCCGCCCCAGCCAGGTCTGATACATACTCTGGAAAAAGCCCGGAGATGTAAAGTCAATGTAAAGGATAATGCCAAAAGGAATACCGTTCATGATCTTCTGCTCAAATACTCTGGCAGCTGTCATGGTATGGATCTCCTCCTGAACCTGTATCTTATCCCGAATGATCCCCGCCGTCTGGCTGATGATATCTGTCAGCTCTCCGCCGCTTCTTTTTGCAGCTGCAAAAACCTGGGCAAACTGGTCCACATCCTGTATCCCGCTGCGTCTTCCCATATCTTCCAATAAAATCTCTGCCGGACGGTTCAGACGTACCCCCGCTGCAATATCAGCAAATTCCCTCGTTATCATTCCCTCCGGGCCATACAGAACTTCCAGTTCCTTTACGCTCATGAAAAAGCTGTTTTCCAAAGAATACCCGGCACTTAAAAAAGAAGACAATACCAGTATCCCTTCTTTAAACTGAAGGGTCAGCTGACGGATCCGCTCTTTTTTCAGGTCTTTTTTCTTATAAATGGGATAATAAAAAACTGCAGGCAGAAACAGAAAAAATGCAGCCAGATTTCGGTAAAAGGTATAAGCACAAAGCCCGTTTACCGCTATTCCTATGGTCAAAAAACGCAGCCATTCCTTTCCTGAAAGCCGGTACTTTCTATAATCAGGATGTCTTGCCAGCTTGACCCCTTCTTGTTTTTCATCCCCCTTGGTCCATCTCTCAGCCCCAGGCATCTGCAAGCTTGTCCTTTGCTTTAAGCTCCCCGCATTTTTTAAGTTTCTTTTCTTTCCTGTCATAGGAAAAAAGGACTTCCTGCTCCACTTTTCCATTTTTATATCCCCCTATTTCCACGATAGACAACACTTTTCTGCTCCCATCCTTTAATCTTCCCAGATGGACCATAATATCCAGCGCCGAGGCGATCTGGCTTCGAATGGCATCTAAAGGCAGTTCTGCTCCCATAAGCACCATGGTCTCCAGTCTTGAAAGCATATCCTGGGGGCTGTTTCCATGCCCCGTAGATAAAGAACCTGGATGTCCTGTATTCATAGCCTGAAGCATATCCAGTGCTTCCCCGCCTCTTACCTCTCCAACAATAATGCGGGTGGGATTCATACGCAAAGATGCCTTGATCAGCTGACTGATGGTTATCTCTCCCTCGCCTTCCGTATTCGCATTTCTGGTCTCCATCCGCACCAGATTGGGAACATGACAGATCTGCAGTTCTGCTGAATCTTCAATGGTGATCACCCGCTCCTGCTCCGGGATAAAAGAAGAAAGTGCATTTAAAAACGTTGTTTTTCCTGAGTTTGTACCGCCGCTGACGAAAATGTTATACCTTGCTTCTACCAGTTTTTCTAAAAAATCTGCCGCTTCCTCTGTGATCGCCTGAAAACGGATCAGTTTTTCTATGGTAATGGGTTCCGGAAACTTACGAATGGTCACCACAGGACCATCAAGAGCCACCGGCGGCAGTACAATATGCACACGGGAACCATCTTCCAGCCTGGCATCTGCAATAGGACTGGATACATTTACAATACGGTTCACCTTTCCTACGATCTGCTGGATAATATCCTCTAACTGCTCTGTTTTCTCAAACCTGCGGTGCCATAAGATCATTTCCCCTTTCTTTTCTATAAAGATCTTTCCCGCTCCGTTGATCATGATCTCTGTCACTTCTTTATCATCTAAAAGTTCCTGAAGAATATCCAGACGGCGGAAGCTGTCATACAGGCTGTTTCGCAGCCATAACCGTTCCTTTAGAGGCAGATAAGTCTCTCTTCCTTTCTGCCGGATCGCACGATCGATCTGGTCATACAGCTGTTCATCTTCCAGATAGATCTGGTCTTGCAGCTGTCCCATTACATTTTTTCTCAATTCTCCACGGATTCCCTCTCTTCTTCCGGCAAAGGGCGCCTGCTCTTCCTTCATCCTTCATAGCCTCCTTCCAGAAGTTTTCTCACAAAATCCCCCATCTCCCCCCAGACCAGCTGTTCCACCTGGTTTCCGCCCCAAACAGTCCTTCTTCCTGCAGGCAAACGCAGTTTCTGTATCTTTTGCCGGATTCCCCGGTCATCAGCCTCTTTTAAATAATCCTCAAAATCTTCCAGTTTTGCCGCTGATACCCGATCCTCCAGCACCGGCATATAAATAACATCGCAGGCCTCAAACAAGGAAAGAGATCCTTTTCCCATGTGCCCTATATCCACAATGATCCTTTCATAACCACTTTCCGCTGCGATCTTTTTAAGGAGTCCTGTTATCTCTTCTGGTGTGACCTGGTCTAAATCTTCCCCATAAGAAACCGGTGGGATATAGTCTACATTTCCATTAGATAAAATCATGGACTTTAACCGGAGCCAGTTAAAGTCTCCCCTCTGATACAGGTAAAATACATCTGAAAGATCCTGCTCATAGCCATTGCATACCAGCTTTGAAAATCCGGAGTATTCCTCCATGCTGATAAATAGAACTGCCTGCTTTTTTCCCAGCATCTGGGCTAACGTCAATGCAAAAGAAGTCTTTCCGCAGCGGCCCACCGGTGAATAGATTCCCATGATCACTGCCCGTTTTCCCATAAGGGCCAGTCCCGGCTGAAGGGGTGCCGTACAGTAACAGGCCATTACCTCCTGCAAAATACAGTCTCCTGACTGATATTTATACACTGACGCTTCTTCTTTTTCTTTCTCTTTCGATACAAATTCGCCGTCACAAAGGATCATTTTCAATCCTGCTTTTACTTCCTTTGCTTTTTCCCGTACCTTTTCACCTACCAGAAGGATCTCAATGTCATGAGTCTGACCATATTCTTTTAATTTTTCCAGGTCAGAAAATGCCATTGCCTGAAAAGGAAATGTCTCTTTCTGGTTCACATACTCTGCAAGGCGTCCTGCATACAATGGATCTTCATCATATACAGCCATCACTTTTACCATACTTCATCCTCCTAAAATCCCCCGTTTCCAAAAATGACCAGAAATGCTCCCACGCAAAAACAGGCTCCTAATGGGATCACGCACCCTGTTCCATCCCGGGCCGGGATATAATATTTTTCCATTTTTTTACAATTGAACACTTGCCTGATATAGGCAGATAAATAAAGAAAACGATCACATGTGCTGCCTTCCCGCAGCATTTTTAAAAGAGACAGGATTGCTCCCATAAGAAGTCCCAAAATCAAAATTTCTCCTGTTTTCACAAGACCAAACCAGGCCGATAAAACAGCCGCAAGCTTCATATCCCCGGCTCCCACCAGTCCAAAGTGGGAAAGAAAGATCCCTGGGATCAATACCAGAACAGCCCGAAACACATATGCAGCTGATACCGCCAAAATCCACTGTTTTTTATCAGCTGCTGCCATAAAACCAGCCTGCACCATCAAAGAAATAAAACCCAATATCATTTCCAGGCCAATCACCTTATTAGGGATCCGATAATATTTCCAGTCACTTATTCCCACAAAGGTCAGACCGGTCAAAAACAAAAAACGCACAAAACTGTTTGAATTAAAATAAACCGAAATTTCCACCTCCCCTGCAAAAACACAAACGAATACACTTCCCCGCTGTTAGAAAACCAGACAATATTCGCAAACTGCTTTCGACGATTGCTTATAATCAGACTACAACTGGATACTGTGCTGAAAACGCACGTAAAAATTACAGAGTTAAAAGTAAATAAATAGAACTTTTTAAGAATGTGACCTTATTATGCCGTATTTTGCCCCTCCTGTCAAGAGCTTTTTTGATTGTTTTTCTATTGACCCCTGTGTACTGTAATGGTAAAATAATATTAGTTTAAAAATTTAAACCAAAGGAGGGAATGGCTATGACAACGGCACAGGATCTGCAGAAACAATTTCATTGCTGCATGCCTCTTTTTATTGCCCTGGGCGATAAAGTCCGTCTTTCTATTGTAGAACTTCTCAGTGAAGAAGCGATCAAAGCCGGCAGCAGCCAGGGAGCCATTGATTTTGAAAATCATGCCATGAATGTAAATGAGATCACCCGCCGCACCAGCCTTTCCCGACCTGCCATATCCCATCATTTAAAAATATTAAAAGATGCAGGCCTGGTGGGAGTACGTCAGGACGGGACAGCCAATTATTATTATCTCACCTTACGCAACTCTACCCGCTCTCTTATGGAATTAGGATATCGGCTGGAGGAATTCATGTAACAAAAAGTTACACCAAATGCATAAAACTTTTTTTCCCAGATATACTAATTGATGCCAGATATCCTCACTTTTTTCAGAAATGTGCTTGCAGGAAAAAGAAAAGTCATCCGGCAGAAATAAATGTTAAACCAGTTGGGAGATGAAGATTTATGCCGGGATTTTTTAAAGGCATTCGTGAAGCTGCAGCCGCAGCTTCTGTAAAAGAAGATTTATTTTTTACAAAACAGAAACTGTGGGACGATATTGAACGCACTCTCTGGGCCCTTGAAACAGCACAGAACCACTTTGAGCAGGCTACAGAGCCGTCACTGATCGACTGCTATATTTACGAATGGAATGCAGCTCAGCTGCGCTATCAGTTTTTACTGAGAAAATTCAAAAACATGGAGGACTGACAACATGAGTACCTGGTATGAACAAGCTATCTTTTATCATATGTATCCTTTAGGAATGACCGGAGCCCCGAAGACAAACATACAGACAAAGGTGACAGACCGTTTTAAAGAACTGGACCAGTGGATCCCTCATATCCATTCTTTAGGCTGCAATGCCATCTACATAGGTCCTCTTTTTGAATCATCCAGCCACGGCTATGACACCAGAGATTACAAACTGGTTGACCGCAGACTGGGAACCAATGAATCTTTCCGCGAATTTACGAAGCTATGCCATGAAAACGGCATTAAAGTAGTAGTTGACGGTGTTTTCAACCACACAGGCCGTGAGTTTTTCGCTTTTAAGGATATTCAGGAAAAGAAATGGGACTCCCCTTACAAAGACTGGTACAAAGGTGTAAATTTCGGCTGGCAGAGTCCTCTTGGAGATCCATTTGGTTATGAAGCATGGCAGGGACATTTTGAACTTCCCTGTTTAAATCTCTATAACCCGCAGGTGAAAGATTACCTTTTTGACGTGATCCGCTTCTGGGTAAATGAATTTGACATTGACGGCATCCGTTTAGACTGCGCCAATATCCTGGATTTTAATTTCATGAAGGAAATGCGCGCAAAAACCGCTTCCATGAAACCAGATTTCTGGCTTATGGGCGAAGTGATCCACGGTGATTACGGCCGTTGGGTCAACCCTGAAATGCTCCATTCTGTTACAAACTATGAACTTCATAAAAGCATTTACTCTGGTTTTAATGACCATAACTTCTTTGAAATCGCCCACAATGTGCGCCGATTAGAAGCCATCGGAAGACAGCTTTACACCTTCCTTGACAACCATGATGAAGACCGTATTGCCAGCAAGTTAAAAGTAAAAGAACATCTGTATCCTGTATACACCTGTTTAATGACTCTTCCGGGAATCCCATCTATCTATTATGGCGGCGAGTGGGCAACCGAAGGCAGACGTACTTCCACCTGTGATGACGACCTGCGGCCCTGTATTCTGGCCCAGAAGATACCTGAATTAAACTGCAAGCTTACTGATTTTATTTCCAAACTTGGAAAGATCCACCAGGAAAATGAAGAGCTGCACACCGGAAAATATCAGGAACTGCTTCTTACCAACCGGCAATATGCCTACGCACGATGGGGAAATAACAGTCTGATCATCACTGCCTTAAATAATGATGATAACGAAGCCATATTAAACATACCTGTCCCGATCCAGGCACGGGAAGCGGTGGATCTTTTAAACAGAGATGATACAAGTTCAAATGAAACTACAGTTCTGTCCATACAAAACGGCAGGCTGGAAATTAAATTAAAGGGCAACTGGGGTGCTGTCCTTAAAATCAAGGGGGAAAATTAATATGACAACGAGAAAGCAGGCAGGCCAATCAAAGAAAACTGCACCGGCCGCAGCACATAAAACTACCAGAAAAAGCACCGGCACAAAAGCGGCAAAAAGTCCGGCAACCAGAAAAACGGCAACTGCCAAAAAAGCGGCGGATTCTGCCAGCGCAAAGAAGGATTCTATTAATACCGGCCTGATCTCTGATCTGGACTGCTATTTATTTGGTGCTGGCACTCACTATGAGATCTATAAGAAACTGGGTGCACATCCCATGACTTACAAAGGCAAAAAAGGCATCTATTTTGGTGTGTGGGCACCTCATGCACAGGCTGTTCATTTAGTAGGTGACTTTAACGGCTGGAACCCGGAAGCCAATCCTATGACAAAAGTAGGCCCATCCGGCATCTGGGAATATTTCAATGCAGGCATGCAGGTTGGGGAACTTTATAAATTTGCCATTACCACGGATACTGGAAAGATCCTTTACAAAGCTGACCCATTTGCCTTCAGCGCAGAATACCGTCCCGGCACTGCTTCCGTTACTGCCGATATCAGCGGCTTTTCCTGGAATGACAGTGACTGGATCACAAAACGCTCCCAGGCTGATATGACCAAACAGCCTATCAGCATTTACGAAGTACACTTAGGTTCCTGGAAGAAGAAAGACCGTGAAGAAAAAGACGGCTATTATACCTACATTGAAGCTGCTCATGAACTGGCTGCCTATGTAAAAGAAATGGGATACACCCACGTAGAGCTTATGGGCATTGCAGAGCATCCTTATGACGGATCCTGGGGCTATCAGGTAACCGGTTATTTTGCCCCCACTTCCCGCTATGGAAGCCCGAAAGATTTCATGTATTTTGTCAATTACTTACATAAAAATGGCATCGGCGTTATCCTTGACTGGGTTCCAGCCCATTTTCCAAAAGATGCTCATGGACTGGCTGATTTTGACGGACATCCGCTCTTTGAATATGAGGATCCCCGCAAGGGCGAACACCCGGACTGGGGCACTAAAGTCTTTGACTACGGCAAAAATGAAGTAAAAGATTTTCTGATCAGCAATGCCCTTTACTGGGTAGAAGAATACCACGTAGACGGTCTGCGTGTAGATGCGGTAGCTTCCATGCTGTATCTGGACTACGGCCGTGAACCAGGCCAGTGGGTACCAAATAAGGACGGCGGAAACCAGAACTTAGAAGCGATCGAATTCTTCAAGCATTTAAATACGGTTGTCCAGGGACGCAATCACGGTGTTGCCATGATCGCTGAGGAATCCACTGCATGGCCAAAAGTGACGGGACATCCTGAAAATGACGGACTTGGTTTTACCTTCAAATGGAATATGGGATGGATGCATGATTTCCTGGAATATATGAAATTAGACCCATATTTCCGCAAATACAATCACAACCGTATGACCTTCAGCTTAACCTATTTCACCAGTGAGAACTATATCTTAGTGCTCTCACACGACGAAGTTGTTCATCTGAAATGCTCTATGATCAACAAAATGCCGGGGCTTGGAGAGGACAAGTTCTCCAACTTAAAAGCCGGTTATACCTTTATGTTAGGCCATCCGGGAAAGAAACTTTTATTTATGGGACAGGACTTCGGCCAGTGGCACGAATGGGATGAAAAAGTCAGCCTTGACTGGTATTTAGCAGAAGAAGAAAGTCACAAAAAGCTTCAGGAATATGTTCGTGACCTCCTTCATATTTATAAAAAATATCCTTGTCTGTACCGCCTTGACAATGACTGGAACGGTTTCCAGTGGATCAATGCAAATGATGGGGACCGCAGTATTTTCAGCTTTATCCGCAAAGATGAGACCGGCAAAAAGAACCTGCTGTTCGTCGTAAACTTCACTCCTGTGGATCGCCCGGATTACCGCGTAGGCGTGCCGAAACGCTGCAAGCTGTCACTCCTTTTGGATAATGTTCACGGTGCATATAAACCCAGCCAGTGCCCAACTTATACCTCTGTAAAAGGCGAATGTGATGGACAGCCATACTCCATCTCCTATCCTCTTGGAGGCTATGGAACTGCGATCTTCCGGTTCTGATTTCTTGCTATATGTTTGAAGTTTTTTATGATACGGACTTTTTAATTTTGACAAAAAATAAACGTTAATTTTTTATCAATTTCTGCTGTACTTTTAATCGGTCATGTAGTAAAATAATAGCTGATGCGGCAGTTCACACCGCAGCAGTACCGTATATAATGTGTGGAAGGAGAGTATGATTATGGCAAAAGAAATGATTTTCAGTAGTGCAAAAAAGACCGTCTACCGTGACGGAGATACTGCCATTAAGGAATTCTGTGAAGGATTCCCGAAAGCTGAGGTTTTAAACGAAGCATTATGTAATGCAAGAGTTGAGACCATTGAAGCGCTCAATGTTCCAAAGGTTTTAGGGGTAACGGTAACTGATGGAAAATGGGCTATTATCAAAGAATATGTACCAGGAAAAACCTTAGAACAGCTGATGGATGAAAATCCGGATAAGCTGGAAGAGTACATGTCCCAGATGGTAGACTTACAGCTGTTGATCCACAGCCAGGCTTGCCCTCTGTTAAACAAGCTGAAAGAAAAGACCATCCGCTCCTTAAAATCCGTGGAGCAGCTGGATGAAGGCACTCGTTATGAGCTTTTGACCAGACTGGACGGAATGCCAAAACACACCAAGCTCTGCCACGGCGATTTCAATCCATCCAACGTCATTGTTGGTGACGATGGAAAACTCTATGTAATTGACTGGGTACATGCTTCCCAGGGCAATGCAAGTGCCGATGTAGCAAGAACCTACCTTCTGCTCAGCTTAAAGGACAAAAAGAAAGCAGAGCTGTACATGGATCTGTTCTGTGAAAAAACAGGTACAGAAAAACGCTATGTGCAGGGCTGGCTTCCAATCGTAGCAGCCGCGCAGCTGGCTTATAAGCGTCCGGAAGAAAAGGATCTGTTAGAGAGCTGGATCAATGTTTTCGAGTATCAGTAAAATCTATTTACACATGAAAGGGAAGCGTTAAATAACGTTTTTCCCATTTACGGTCACAAAAAGACAGGCCCGGTATGAGCCTGTCTTTTTACTATCCATTAGATTTTTATAAAATCTATTTTGTATCTGTAAACTTAAACATTCGCTTTTTTCAAAAGCTGTTTTGCGAAGCGGCAGCCTGTAGGCGTTGCAGCACAGCCGCCTAATGCCGTTTCACGAAGCTCAGGTGGAAGCTTCTTTCCCACCTGATACATAGTATCAAGCATTTCATCAAAAGGAATGATCTGAGGCACACCGCTTAAAGCCATTTCCGCGGCACACAGGGCGATGGAGACCCCTGCTGCGTTACGGCTCTGACACGGACACTCTACCAATCCACCAAGGGGATCACAGACCAGACCTAAAAGATTCATCAATACAGTCGATGCTGCATTCAGACACTCCTTTGGATTTCCGTCCATTAATTCTACTGCGGCGGATGCTGCCATAGCAGATGCGACCCCAACCTCTGCCTGACAGCCGCCTACCGCGCCTGCCACTGTGGCATTGCGCATAGCCAAATATCCTATGGCCCCTGCATTAAACAGTGCCTGAATCAGACGTTCTTCTGAGATATGATACTCTTCCTGCAAGGCCAGTAAAAGTCCTGGAACGATTCCTGAAGAGCCGGCAGTAGGCGCCGCCACGATCAGTCCCATGGAAGTATTTACTTCCAGAACTGCCATAGCATATGTGATTGCATTGGAAAGAACACCACCGCAAATGTCCTGTCCGGCATTTTTATGTTTGCGCAAAAGTTTTGCTTCCCCGCCAATCAGGCCGCCGATGGAACGCTGTGGTCTGCGTATGGGGGTATAAGCCGATTCCCTCATGATGTTCAGCGCGGCCGCCATTTTTTTCTCGGCAGCTGCCGCACTGATCTCACCTAGTTCCATCTCCCTCTGTTTCATAACTTCTGATATGGAACAGTGATTTTTTTCACAGAGCATTAATAACTCTTCAGCACTTTTAAAATCCATTACAGCGATCTCCTGTTTTCTGAAATTTCATTTTTTATTTAATCTTGTTTTTCTTCTGATCCAGCATTCTTTTCAGACATCTTGATAAATCCGCCTTTATACATAACATAAGCAAGGATAACGCTGACAACCATACAGCCGATTACAATAAAGCCTTCTTTTCCCAGTAAAGAATAGAAGTGATTAATGATAACTACTAATGCCATGGTAGGAACCAGGATCCAGGATTTATTCTTTGCGTTATACTCACCACAATCCTGATTAATATTGCTTAACAACAGTCCGCCAAACAAAGCTGGAAGCAGGTATAAACTTGCAGTCTGCACTGCATTACTCATTAAAATTGGCTTTAACGGAACCATCAGAAGTACACCAAAAGCAACGATCACCGTAGTAATGATAGAAGAAACTGCAACCGCGATATTGGCAATGGTATCACCTTCGTCTGTTCCCTGGGCCGCATCTGTCAAAGATTGGGCATTCAAAACAACCGGAATTTTTAAGTTGGTAACATTTCCTGTAAGAAATGTAATATAAGCAGAAGAGCCAAGCATAGGTGTATATCCTAAAACTTCAGCAACGTTTGTTGGAAGGTAGATGGCTAAAAGTCCTACACAAGCTGTTAATAATTTGCCAATATTTTCCGGCCATACATGAAACGCTGTGCTGATCACTGCCGGAATTCCTAGCATAAAACAAATGCCAATAATAACGCCAATCCTTCCCAGACGGTGAATACTGTTCTCATATTTCTTATTCATCTTTGACTTCCTCCTTAAATTAACTAAGAATCTGAATCCAGAGCAGAGAAGACGCCATTCCCAAAATCAGGGTAACCGCCATGATAAAGCTTCTGTACCAGTTGATCTTTAATTTATTTACAATCCATGTCTGAATAAAGGTAAGTACACATGCAGTAATTGCAACTGCTGCAAAAACCGGCCCCTTGATAATCTGGATCGGAAGGAATGCTTCAATGATCGCCATAGACATAACACTTGTAAGCAGTGCGCCTAACATACCATTTTTACTTCTGGCCTTAACCATGTTCTCCTGAATCCTCTTACCAAACAGAAGAACACCAGTAATGCCACCGAGAATACAGATACTCATAACAAACATCAGTGTGCCTACAACGGTAGGATCTCCCGCTGCGTTTAATGCGGCAATTGACTCATATCCGGCGCCGGTAGCTGCCATATCTGCCGCAACCAGTTCATAAGTCACAGCACCTACAACAGATAGACGGAACCACGACCACGGAACTCCAATTACAGTTGCAAGGCTGAACAGACCAATCACAACAGAAATAGATGGTACAATGGTATAAATCGCAGAAGATACGATAGCAGTGCGGATTTTCTCTTTTGTAATGCCAATCTCAAGTGCATGACGATATGACTTGCGCAGTGTAACAACACAGAATAATAAAATATACACAATACCCGCTCCTACCATTGCGTAAAGCAGGGGGCTGTTCATGATTTCAATAAAACTCATCGTTGATTTACCTTCTCCTTTTTTTGATATATTCCTGGAATCTTTCCGATTTACATTCCTTCACCTGGTTTTACATCATCTGGAAGTGGGGAAACATATACACCGCCCGTAGTCTCTAAAAGCTCTTTTTTTGCAGTTTTTACTACTTCCGGATTTTCCCATACTTCTGCACACGCTCTTGCAATGGCACGAGCTACTGCAATACTTCCCTTATCACCAATGGAAGTACCTACCTGAGCTGCAAACTGCCAGGTATGAAGGCCGGTTCCAGGTATACTTGTGGTTCCCGCATACTGGGTAGTAGGCACATTATAACTTACATCACCTACATCTGTAGATGCCGTATACTGTTTTTCCATACTGCGCTCATCTGCTGGCTCAACACGGGTAACTAATGGCCTTTTAGCAAATTCTTCTTCGCTGATCCCCTGCATCTTTGCTCCCATGTGAATTGCTTTTTCTCTTTCCTGCGGGCTTAAGATATCTAAGAAACGGCGTGCAATGGCAAATTCTTCTTCTGTAAAATCCGGACCTCCCTCTGCAACAAAAGCATCTGAAAGAATGCGGGAAGCAGTTGGATTGGGAATGTTATCACTCATACCGCCTAAAACTTTAATATTTACCTCTGTTTCTGTCATTAAAGCCGCACCTTTAGCGATCTTCTTTACACGTTCCAAAATAGCAGCACTGTCGGCCAATCTTGGGGCTCTTACAAAATAAAGAAGGGAAGCATGATCCTGTACAATGTTCGGCGCATCACCGCCTGCGTCTAAATATGCGTAATGCACTCTAGCACTGGAAATGATATGTTCACGGAGGTAATTCACACCAACGTTCATCAGCTCACAGGCATCCAACGCGCTGCGGCCTAATTCTGGCGCACCACCTGCATGAGAGGCAGTTCCTTTAAAATCAAAGCGGACTTTATAATACCCCAGTGTACGGCCCCAAAGACTGGTATGATCCATTGGATGCCAAGTAAAGCACATATCCACCCCTTCAAAGCAGCCTCTCTTCACCATAAAACTCTTACCAAATCCTGTTTCCTCTGCAGGACAGCCAAATACTTTTACAGTACCAGTCTTTCCTGTTTCTTTTAAGTACTCCTTGGCCACGATCGCTGCACCTACAGTTCCAGCCGCCAGTGCGCTGTGTCCACAAGCATGTCCATATGCTTTTCCTTCGATGGGACACCGCTTTGTTTCTCCTGCTTTCTGGCTTAAGTTTGGCAGCGCATCAAATTCTGCCAGAATACCGATCACTGGATTCCCGCTTCCATAGGTTCCTACAAACGCGGTTTCAATATCGCCAATCCCACGTTCTACCTGGAAACCTTCTTTTTCCAGAAGTGCTTCCAGATAAGACGCACTTTTTTGAACCTCGTATCCATACTCTGCCAGATCAAAAATAGAGTGCTGGATCTGAGCGATCTCATCTGATTTTCTCTCAGCGATCTCACGAATCTTCTTTGTTTCGTACATGATGATTTTCCCTCCAACTAATTTGTATATTTTTATGAAAGTTGCTGTTTCTGAATCAGCATAACTTCCTGAACAAATGGATTTTCCTGGATTCCACTGGTAACTCCCTCCGGCAAAACTCCATCTGATTCTACGATGCTATAAGCTATCTGCCCCTTTGCCGTGCGGAACAGCTTCATAAAAGCAATGTTCACATTCTGATCACTAAGGCATTTTGTAATATGGGCGATCACACCTGGCTTATCATAGTGGATCACGATCAGCGTACTGTATTCTCCTGAAAAATTAACTTCTACCTGGTTGATCCTGCTGATGCGGATCTTTCCTCCACCAATGGATTCACCCCGAACAGACATTTTCTGATCATTTGTATTGACCATATCAACATCTACCGTATTAGGATAAATATCCGTTTCTGCTTCATTTACCAGAAAATGAAATTTAAGTCCCTTCTTCTTTGCAATTTCAAAAGAATCTGGAATCCGTTGATCATTTGTGGAAAATCCCATGATTCCACCTAAAAGCGCCCGGTCTGTACCATGACCCTGATGCGTACGGGCAAAAGACCCGTAAAGAGTAAATGTAACCTCCTTTAAAGTGCCTGAAATCATTTTCCGCGCCAGAAGCGCAATAGAACAGGCCCCGGCTGTATGAGAACTAGATGGTCCAATCATATTAGGACCAAGCACATCAAATACACTAATAAGTGCCATAATACCCCTCCTAATGCAAGTAAGTCACATCTATACTTATGGCTTTACGCAATAGAAACATGGGACTTCCTTGATTTTGTTAAAATTACCTATTGATTTTTTACATGGCATATTATATCATGCAGGTTAGTTAAAATCCAATTCAATAAATATATATATTTGTTGAAATTTTTTCATAATAAAACAAATGGCTGGAGGATACCTCAGATGGAATTTCGACAACTTCAAACCTTTATGATGATCGCACAAACGGAAAGCTTCTCAAAAGCAGCCAACATTCTAGGATATTCGCAGTCTGCTGTTACAGTGCAGATACGTCTGTTAGAGAAAGAACTGGATACACGTCTCTTTGAGCGTATGGGACGAAAAATAGCCCTTACTGCCCAAGGGCAGTGTCTCAGGGAACATGTAGGACGGATTTTTGAAGAAATGAATCAGACAGAAGCCGATATTCGTCAGGAACAGGAGCTTCATTCCCCTCTTCACGTAGGAGTAATCGAATCTCTGTTTTTCACTAAGCTTCCACCTATCCTGGGATATTTTCGCAAGCATTATCCCAAAGTTCCTCTAAAACTTACTACAGGAACTCCAAAAGAATTAATTGAACATATGGAATGTAACCAGCTAGATCTGATCTATATACTGGACCGTCCCAGATATAACAATCACTGGTCAAAAGAATGGGAGAAAAAAGAAAATATTGTTTTTGTGGCAAACCCAGATCTGGAGATTGCAAAGAAACCAGAAGTAACAGTAGAAGAATTGTTGGGAAACCCATTTTTCCTTACAGAAAAAAATGAAAACTACCGAAAAGAACTAGATCAATTCCTAGAAACCAAAGAAATCATTCTGACACCTTCTCTTGAAAGCAGCAATACAGAATTCATCATCCGCATGATCCTGGAAAATGGGGGTATCTCTTATCTGCCTTATTTTGCAGTAGCCAAAACCATTGCTGCCGGGAAACTGACCGTTTTAAATGTAACAGACTATCAGCTGAGTATGTATCAGCAAATCTTCTATCACAAAAGTAAATGGAAAACCAGGGAAATGGATGAATTTATCCGCCTAGCACAGGCTGATCGTTCTCAACCTGCCACGCAGTAAACTATTTCTTTTTCCCTGGTCTGTATTGGATTTTTTTTACATTGGCGCTCTGATAAAGTATAAAAGAGAAGCATGATCCTGTACAATATTCGGTGCTTCGCCGCCTGTATCCAGATATGCATAATGCACTCTTGCCGTAGAAATAATGTGCTCCCGCAGGTAATTGACACCTACATTCATCAGTCCGCAGGCATGGCCGTATTTCTTCCCTTCAAATGGGACACGGCTTTGTTTCTCCTGCTTTCTGGCTCATATTTGGCAGCGCATCATACTCTGCCAGAATACCGATCACTGGTTTTCCGCTTCCGTAGGTTCCTACAAAAGCAGTTTTCATACCGCCGATGCCCCGCTCTACTGTAAAACCTTCTTTTTCCAGAAGTTCTTCCAAATATGCAGCACTGTTGTACACCTCAAAACCATATTCTGCCATATCAAAAACAGAATGCTGGATCCCGGCGATCTCTTCTGCCTTTTTCTGCTATCTCATGGATCTTACTTGTCTCGTACATATATATTTTCCTGTCTTTCTTTATAATGGTTCTCTCTGATTGTCACAGGATCTTCTTACGGCCTACGATCCCTGCTTCTTCATTCTGCCCCGGATCAGGACCTCTTCTTTTTCCGTTAAATGGGGATCTGCTTCTACTGTCACATTCCAGCCATAGGGAGTTATTTCCGAAGGCCGGTCTGACTTTTCAGTCTCTGCATCTGCTCCCTCTTGCGCTGCTTCCTCTTCTGCAGCCCGTTCCGAACGCATTTCCGCTCTGGTTTCCTGACGTTCTTCCTCAAAGATCACCTGAGCCTTAAACAGATCACCGTCAATCGTGATCACAAATTCACCGTTCTGCAGCTGGGTCAGACTTCTTGCAATAGAAAGTCCCAGTCCGCTTCCCTCTGTGGTCCGCGCCACATCTCCCCGGACAAATCGCTCTGTCAGTTCATCCGGACTGATATTTAACGGCTTATCAGAGATATTTTTCATTGTAAAAATAGCCTTCCCATCTACAGCTGCCACATCTACGTATACACGGCTGCCTTCCTGGGCATATTTAAAGGCATTGGTATAAAGATTTTCCAATACTCTCCAAAGCCTGCGGCCATCTGCCTTGATGATGATCATTCCATCTGGGAAATCAGAGATGATCTTCAAATGGCGCAGATCAAAACGTTCCTCAAATTCCCCGTTTGTCTGGTGCACCAGTTCTACCAGGTCAATATCTGTAATTTCCAGTTTCAGATTTCCGGAACTTGCCTTAGACGCTTCTACCAGATCCTCCGTCAATGTTTTTAATCGCTGGGATTTCTGATCCAGAACTTCCAGATAAGAAGCTATCTTCGGATCCTGTATCTTTTGCCTCTTTAACAGATCCACATAGTTAATAATAGATGTGAGAGGTGTTTTAATATCATGGGAAACGTTAGTGATCAGATCCGCCTTCAAACGCTCACTTTTTACCTTTTCCTGGAGCGCAGAATCCAGACCGCTTCCGATGTTATTAATGTGATCCCCCATCACTTTTTCTCTTCCTGTCAGCTTTTTCGTATCCAGGCGATATCCTGTATCTCCTTTTGCAATGCAGGTAATAGCATCATTTAAAAGATCCTTCTGCTCTGCCTTGCGGAACAGTCGGTGATACACCCAGCCATCCAGGCCAAGGAACACAATCGTGGCTACATAGAACAGAATACGGAAAGTAAGCTTTTCATCTTTATAGGCAAACAGGAATAAAATTCCCCACATCATCATGCCATTGGCACCTAAAAATAACAGATAACACAGGCTGGTTCCCGCCACAAAACTAGCTTTTGCAATATAATCTTTCGATGCCTTCACTGCCTTTTTCGCAAGACTCTTTTCCCATAGGGTATTGGCCTTGTAACGTCTTAAAAGGCTGAAACCGCAAAGAATGCTGCATCCATAAAGGATCACATATTTCAGCAGCTTATTCCAGTAAGCCAGACGCTCTTCTGAAGCAAAAAGACCAATGACCAGAATCCCCAGTTTCCTGCAAAAATACAGGATACCGGCAGTTGCCGCTGCCCACAAAAGGACACAGGGCTCTGTATACATTTCATCAATGGGGAATAAACGGATCTGTCCCCCAAGTTCATCCTCATGACCGGACAGCAGAAATAAAGCTACCAATGTAGTGAAAAATCCGGCAATACCTGCAACTACACTGCCCATTCCTACGATAAAGGCTGAACGAGCGCCTTTGTATTCCCCTGCTTCTTCTGCATATTTATCAGAATATGGGTAATTGGTATCCACAGAAACCACCATATAGTTCTGGTCATTGTCAAAAGGATTCCATGTTTCCAGCAAAGAAGCTGCATTTTCCGGGATCACTGCCAGGTTGCTGTCCATACGGATGGTATTTCCGGGAATAAATAAATATTTTCCGAACCCCCGCAGTTCGTCTAAAGACATTGATGGGACATTGGTATAGACCACTTCTTTTCCATCATCGCCTTTATAAAGAACACGGAAACGGACATTGGTATTATTACTGATGAAATTATAATAAATCGTATAATATTTTCCCAGCCGGTCCAGGATATCCAGTGCCATTTCTTCCTTAGTCATCCTGTTTTCCAGACCATCAATATCTGTCAGCTCCGGATTATCCGTTTTGTATTCTACGGTGACCTCCATATCATCTTCATCCATAGCCATAGGAGATCCCTTAACTGTAAAATCTTCTCCCAGATAATATCCCCGGATCTTGGCATAGCGGATGATCTGATCCAATGTCATATCTTCGTCTACGCCCGGCCCATCTGTAATACGCACGATCACTTTATGCATATCCAGAACACCGTTTGTTTCAAACATGTCTTTATAGCCGATGTAGGTAAAGATGTTGCTGATATCCACTCCCAGCTGAGAGCAGAAAGCATCTGAATCTTCATAAGTTTCATCGTAGATCCAGCGGATGCCTTTCCCGTATCCGCCGTTTAAATACATGGCGCTGATGCCCGCCAGCGTGATAATGAGAAATACCACGTGGAGTACTGTCAAAAGCGCCTTCCATTTTCTCAGACCGAACGACGTTTTTTCCATAGGCCACCTACTGTTTCTCGATCTTATAGCCTACGCCCCATACTACCTTCAGATATTTGGGCTCTCTTGGGTTGATCTCGATCTTTTCACGGATATGGCGGATATGGACAGCTACCGTATTATCGGCCCCAATTGCTTCTTCATTCCAGATCTTTTCGTAGATCTCATCAATGGAAAATACCTTTCCTGCGTTCTTTACCAGAAGCAGAAGGATATTATACTCAATAGGTGTCAGTTTAATTGGCTCTCCGTCAACAGTAACCTCTTTGTTATCATCATTGATCTGAAGGCCGCCGCATTTGTACACCTGTCCCTCAGCCTGCTGGTTCATATTTCCAAGCTGTGTATAACGGCGCAGCTGGGACTTAACTCTTGCCACCAGTTCCAGTGGGTTAAATGGTTTTGTAATATAATCATCTGCACCAATATTCAACCCTAATATCTTATCAGCATCCTCTGATTTTGCTGAAAGGATGATGATCGGTATACTGCTGGTCTCCCGCACCTTTAAAGTGGTACGGATCCCATCCAGCCCCGGCATCATTACATCTAAGATCAAAAGATCCGCTGACTGGGTCTCCAGATATTCCAGAGCCTCATAGCCGTCATATGTTTTTATAACCTTAAAGCCTTCTCCTGTAAGATAAATGTCAATGGCTTCTACGATCTGTTTATCATCATCACATACCAGTATCGTCTGCATAAATGTCCCCTCCTTTGTTTAGAAAATACGCCAAGCGCAGATAAAGTTGCTTCTCCACCAGGAACTTAAGCCTCTGTGTACGACCTTACCGTTACTGGATGAAGCATCGATAACGGTTCCGCCGCCTGCAGCGATTCCTACATGGCCTCTTACAACTACGATATCGCCCGCCTGGATATCATTGAAATTACTTACCTTTGTATAACGTCCTGCGCTTCTCCAGCCGGAAGATGTCATATAACTCTGGCTTACACCTACCTGCTTTAAGCACCAGTATACGAAACCGGAACAGTCAAAGGAGCTTGGTCCCTTTGCTCCCCATACATATGGGCTTCCCAGTTTGGAAGAAGCTACAGAGATCAATGCAGACACGCCTGCGCCAGATGCCGGTTTTGGAGCCGGTGTACTGGTATTTCCGCCACTGTTTCCCTTATTTGAATTATTGTTTTTATTGCTGCTGTTATTTTTATTGCTCTTGGTCGGTGCCGCAGTGGATGGTGCCGGTTTCTTTACATCATCGCTGGTCAGCTTCGCCATTGTTAAAACGCCTACCTTACCATCTGCAGACAGACCGTTTCGTGACTGGAAGTTCTTAACTGCGTCTTCAGTCGCTTCACCGTAGTAACCGGTTACATTAGAAGATGGCAGATAACCATATTTGCTTAACAGCTGCTGTACTCTGGTAACAGAATCGCCCTGTTCACCGATCATCAGGCCGTTTGGCTTGGCATCGGAACTGTTCAATACAATACGTGTGGATGGGCCTAAATAACCGTCTACTACCTGGTCATTTCGTGCCTGGAACTGCTTAACCGCGATCACGGTGTCCTGACCATATGTACCGTCCGGGGTCGTAGTCAGATAACCTAACTCCTTTAAACGCTGCTGACACGCCAGTACCACATCACTCTTTTCACCGTATGCAAGCATATTTGCCTTAATATCATCACTGTACATCAGGTTATAGGTCTGCTGACCTACTTTTCCGTCTTCTGCCAGCCCATTGACTCCCTGAAGCTTTAAAACTGCTGTTTCTGTGGCATCATCAAAATTGCCGTTTACCTGGTCTGCTGACGCCAAATATCCAAGTTCATACAGTCGCTGCTGTATCTTCTGGATATCATCGCCCTGGGTTCCCTTAGATACTGCATAATGTTTGGCATCATCTGCCATCAGTTCATTCCAGGTAGTATCTCCTACAATACCATCCTGAGGCAGTTCATTTTGTCTCTGGAAGTGCTTTACTGCTGTAAGGGTTGCCTGGCCAAAATAATCTGTAGGCTCATCGTTATCCATAAAGCCCAGATCCATCAGACGCTGCTGCAGCTTCTTTACGATCTCATGGCGAACACCTTCCCTTAAGTACTGTGGTGCTGATTCTGCGTCCTCCGGAAGCTCTACATCTGTCAGTCCAGGAAGGATCTGTCCATCCATTCCTAAGGGTGCTATGGTCTCATCGGTTCCGTTTGAGAACGCCTGTCCATCTGCGGCATCTGCTGCTGCCGGTTCTGCGGCCTCATTTTGAACAGCAGCCCCAGTGCCGCTCAAAGAGCAGCCCCCCAGTGCCAAAGCTGCCGCCAAAGCACCGGATATGCAGGCATATCTTAAATAATATGTATATTTCTGGTTCATCAAATGTATCCTCACTTGTTGTCCTTCGTTGCGTCGTAGTCCCACTCAGGACCCCCGCGCTTCGCGCTCTACTGCCTGCTGACGCAGGCGGGTCCTTCGTTGGTGAGTGCCGAAAAACAAATGCCGCTTTTAGCGGCGCTTGTTTTTCTTGCGCACTCACCACATTATAACACATCTCCTTTCTTTTTTCGATATTTTTCATGGTCTTAAGGAAATCGCAAGTTCCTGTACGGTAACCTGACTTTTACAGTTTTAGCTGGAAAATTATTGTGGCAGATACTAAAATCCCAGGAAATTCAATTATTCTGGGATTTTTTGATGATTTCTATTTACGTTATCCAAACACTTCCCCTAAACAGCGTACCGTAAAAAGCTTCGGCTATTTGGAAGATCAGACTGACCTGGAAGCATTTTGGAAAGAAGTAAATGCCTGCAATGACAGCCTCAAGCATAAGCGGGATCTGCGTATTGAAATCCCCGTTTCCGAAATGATGTATTCCGAAAACAACAGGCTGCTTAACTATAGCTACAAGTTTCCGGAATCCGTTTACCATCTTCTTGGAATCGACACCTTTTTTGAACAATACCAACGGTCATCCGGATTCCGCGGAAAATACTCGCTGAATGAAATCTTCCGTTACCTTGTGATGGACAGAATCCTCTATCCGGCCTCGAAACGGGAAGCAGCTTCACGCCTTCTGAATTATTACGGCCTGAACAGCGAATTTGACCTTCCGGATATTTACCGCGCATTAGACCAGTTCAACATCATCTTTTATGACCTCCAGCGTTTTATCAGTGAACAGGTGGGAGAGCGGTTTGGTCGGGATCTGCAGTACAGTTTCTATGATGTAACAAACTACTATACGGAAAAAGATTTTGCAGACCCGGATGAAGAATACCGTGACCGGTCGGGAAAGCTGGTAAGCGGCCCTGCCCTGGGGCAGAAAGGCGTTTCCAAGGAGCACCAGCTGACGCCTATCATACAGATGGGACTCTTCATGGATGGAAACGGGGTTCCCATATGCATGGATGTATTCCGGGGGAACATGAGTGATTCCGATACACTGAAAGAAAATCTGGACGGATTCAAGAAGGAATACGGCATGGAACGGACAGTTGTCGTGGCAGATAAAGGGATGAACTGTTCTCGCAATATTGATCTTCTGTGCAGTCAGGGCGATGATTATGTATTTTCCCAGATATTAAAAGGAACAAAAGGGAAACGTTACCAGGAAGCCCTGTTTGCCCAGGAAGGCTGGCAGGAAGCGGAAGACGGTTCCTACAAATGGAAACTGCTCACGGAAGAATACCAGGGGTATGATATCTCATTTGAAATGCAGGACGGACAGAAAACAGAGAAAAAGAAAGCGGTAAGGCGGCAGCGGAAGGTTCTTCTTTACTGGTCAAGAGCAGATGCAGAAATAGCAGCAAAGAAAAGAGAAGAAAAGCTGAAGAAAGCAGAAAAGAGTCCAAAGAACAATGCCTATGGGATCGTCCATGGAAAAGACCGGTATATAAAAGAAGAAACCATCCTGAAAGAGACCGGTGAAGTTCTGGATGAAAGGCAGACAGCCAAAGTATCCGCAGTGGACCGGGAGAAGGCGGAAAAAGATGCCCTTTATGACGGATATTTTGCAATCATAACCAGTGAGATGGATTATGATGCTGCAAAGATACGGGAAGTATACCATGGTTTGTGGCGTATTGAGGAATCTTTCCGGATCATGAAGAGCGATTTCGATGCAAGACCGATTTATCTGAACAAGCGGGAGCATATCCGGGCACACTTTCTGATCTGTTTCGTGGCGCTTGTGATCCTGCGTCTGATACAAAACAGGATGGGGATTGAAAGATTGTCGGTGGACAGGATTGCGGAAGCGCTGCGAAGCGCAAACTGCCTGTTGGAAAGAGGCGGTTATGTCCGCCTGCTGGATGTTGGTGGAAAGATCCGGTACGAGGAAATCCCAGATCGGAAAAGTGGGAAACTGGTGCCAAGCCTGAAATTCAGCAGCGAGGATCAAGTAGCCTTGGATTATCGCCGAATACAAGAAACGTTTGGAACAAACTTCTACTATGCTTACGCGAAGCAGGAAGACTTCAAAAGATTCTTCAAAGAAATGGAACTGGGCAAAAGAGCATAACACAAGAAACTCCCTACAAACGCTTTGTTTTCAGGCTTTGTAGGGATCATCCTGATTTTCTTTATCCCTTATACGGCTTCCGGATTTAAGGCCGTAGGCACCTTGTTTAACAGTCTGTTTGGCTTTGACTATCATGTCTCCATGATTGCAGGCGCTGCCATCATCATCGGATACACTGTCTTAGGCGGTTTCCTGGCTGTTTCCACCACAGACCTGATTCAGAGCGTAGTTATGAGCATTGCACTTATTATCATCGTCTTCTTCGGCATCCATGTAGCTGGAGGCTGGGATGCCGTGATTTCCAACGCCCAGTCCCTGGCAGGGTACTTAAGCATGACCAGCATGCACAATATGGCAGATCACACATCCTCTCCATACAGCCTGCTGACTATCTGCTCCACTTTAGCCTGGGGCCTTGGATATTTTGGCATGCCTCACATCCTGCTGCGGTTTATGGCTATTGAGGATGAGAACAAACTGACTCTTTCCCGGCGCATCGCTTCTGTCTGGGTAGTGATTTCCATGTTTGTGGCCATCTTGATCGGTATCATCGGTGACAGCGCTTCCGTGGCCGGTTCCGTGCCAATGCTGTCCACCAGTTCCCAGTCTGAGACCATTATCATTCAGTTGTCCGGACTTTTAGGACAGAATGGTTTCCTGCTTTCCATCATCGCTGGAATCGTCCTGGCAGGCATTTTGGCTTCCACCATGTCCACGGCAGATTCCCAGCTGCTTACAGCGGCTTCCGGCATCTCCCAGAACCTGCTTCAGGACTTCTTAAAGATTAAGATGGACACCAAGACCTCCATGCGGGCCGCCAGACTTACCGTTATCGGCATTGCATTGGTGGCTGTTGTCCTGGCATGGAACCCTGACAGTTCCGTATTTACCATCGTTTCCTTTGCCTGGTCCGGTTTCGGCGCATCCTTTGGACCTGTAATGCTGTTTGCCCTGTTCTGGAAGCGCAGCAACCTTCCAGGTGCCATCGCAGGCATGGTAGCCGGAAACGTCATGGTATTTGTCTGGAAATATGGCATCAAGCCTATGGGCGGTATCTGGGGAATCTACGAACTGCTCCCGGCATTCCTGGTGGCCTGTGCGGCAATCATCATCGTTTCCCTGGCCACTGCAGCACCTTCCAAGGAAATCTGCGATAAGTTCGATTCCATCGGGAAATAATAGGACATAACATTTCCTAATAAAGCAAAAATCCCTGACCACAGTTCATAATCTGCATGGTCAGGGATTATCTGCTTTATTCCAAAAAATCTTCCCTTTGCGGTGTAAAAATATCCAATATCACCGCGTCTTCCAGCGCTGTCGCACCATGAAGAACTCCAGGAGGTACATAATAGGTATCCCCCCTTTTCAGTTCATAAACTTCTTCCTCCATCGTATATTGAAAAGAGCCAGATAAAATGTAACTTACCTGTTCATGAGGATGCCGATGGGCAGTCCCTACTGCGCCCTTCTTAAAAACAGCTTCAACAATCATCATATTACCGTTATGAGCCAAAATCCTTCTTGTAATTCCTCCTCCGATGTCCTGTCCCACCACAGTTTCATACTTTACTACCATGTCGTTCTTCTCCTTATCAATGCATTGACATATCAATCAAAGCATCATCTGTCCACCATTGATTTGAACCACCTCGCCTACCAGATAAGAAGACTGATCTGAGGCCAGATAATACATCACATCCGCAACCTCTTCAGGCCGTCCCATGCGTCCTGCAGGAATTGCCTTTACAAAACTTTCCAAAAGTTCTTTACTACTGGCAGCGTGGAAAGCTGTATTGATTGTTCCCGGGGAAACGGCATTCACGCGGACGCCTGCCGGAATCAGTTCCTTTGCCAGTGCTCTCGTCATAGTCAGAACCGCTCCCTTTGCTGCCGCATATACACCTGCTCCGGGTCCTCCACCATTATAAGCCGCAATCGTGGTAATATTAATCATAGTTCCCTTTACAGTTTTCAGATATGGGATACACTCTCTAGCAGCAAAAAATGCTCCGTTCAGGTTCAAATCCATCACCCGATTCCAAAACTCAGTTTCCATACCTTCAAAAGAAGATCTGCCTCCCAGGCCCCCCGCGTTGTTAATTAGAGTGTCAATCCTGCCATATGTATCTACGGTCTTCGCCACCATGGCTTTGACTTCCTCTTCCTTCGTAGCATCACCCGGAAGAAAAATTGCTTCATATCCCTTATCTTTAAGTTCTTCCAATGCTTTATTCCCATTTTCTACGTTATAATCATTGAAAGCGATAGCATACCCTTCAGAAGCAAATTTGAGACATGCCGCGTGACCGATTCCAATTGCAGCGCCTGTAATAAACAATACTTTTTTATCTATCATAATTCCATCTCCTTCTTATTTTAAAAGCAAATTCGGTATAAACAAAACCACCTCTGGTACAAAAGTTACCAGCATCAGCACTGCCAGCATCGCTGCATAAAACGGAAACAGTGATTTTGTTAACTTTTCCATGGATATTTTGCCGATGGTACAGCCCACGAACAGCACCGCGCCCACCGGAGGCGTACAAAGTCCGATTGCCAGGTTTAACACCATCATGACACCAAACTGAATAGGATTCATTCCAATACTCTGAATGACCGGCATCAGGATTGGAGTAGTAATCATAATCAACGGTGCCATATCCATAATCGTTCCCAGTGCCAGCAAAAGCAAGTTGATTAAAAGCAGTACTACAATCTTATTGTTGCTCACACCCAATAATGCACCTGTAATCAAGGCAGGAATTTTCAGATAGGCTAAAAACCATCCGAATGCATTGCAGCATGCCAAGAGTGCCAGAACCGTCGCCAAAGTCCTCAGTGCATTAAGCAAAATCTCATCCATCTTGCTAAGAGGAATCTCTCTGTAAATAAAGAATGTTACAATAAACGCATACAGGCAGGCCACCGCAGCAGACTCTGTTGCTGTAAATATCCCACCGATTACACCGCCGATAATAATCACTGCAGTGAGCAATCCCAGGATTGCACTGCTGGCAATTTTGATTGCTTCCTTAAAAGAAATCTTTGCTCCCTTAGGATATCCTCGCTTGACAGCAATAACATAACTGATAATCATTAACGCCATCCCAAGCAAAACGCCGGGAAGCATGCCGCCTAAAAACAACTGTCCCACTGACACGCCTCCAGCTGACACTGCAAAAATAATCATGTTATGGCTGGGAGGAATAATCAGTCCCTGGCAGGCGCTGGTTATAGTCACATCCACCGCGTAGTCAGTATCATAACCACTATCCTTCATCATAGGAATTAACAAGGCTCCGATAGAAGACACATCTGCAATCGCAGAACCGGAAATACCGCCAAAGAACATGCTTGCTAAGATATTTACCTGCGCCAGACCGCCCCTCACTCGGCCTACCAGTACATTGGTAAATTCAATAATCCTTCTTGAAATACCTCCTGCTCCCATTATCTCTCCTGCCAGGATAAAAAATGGGATGGCTAACAGGGAAAAAGAATGGATTCCTTTGACCATCTGAACCGCCACGCTCATCAACGGTACCTTCAGGTAAAAAGAAGTCAAGATTGCTGATGCCAGAAGCGCAAACGATATGGGCGTGCGCAGGATGAGCAACAGGATAAAAGACCCCAAAAGGATTGTAATGCCAAGATAATCAACCATGTTCTGTACTTCCCTTCTCCGTTTTTTTCTGTTCAAACCGCAATCCAGTCAAATTTACAAAAGAAAAATAAGCAATCAGAATTCCTGAGATTGGTACCCCGCCGTACAGCATGGCTGACGGCAGGTGGGTCGCAATCATGAGATTATTCATAGTGCTTTTGATCAGGCCGATTCCAAAATACAGGAGAACGATTCCCATAACCATCAGCACTGCATCTGTAAATTTCAGTACCGCTCTTTTTACTGGTTCCGGTAAAATATCAAAAAACACAGTCACACTCAAATGAAGCCGATGTTTTACACCATAGGCGATACTAAAAAACCCCATGTACACCATCATCATCATGGTGATCTCCTCAGACCAGCGAATACTGCGGTTTAACACATAACGGTAGAACACATGAATACAGATGATAATTGTCATGACTACCAGCAGGATTTTTGCAAGAATCATACACAAATCCAACAGTCTGTTAAAAAAAGCATCAATATATTTCATGATTATTCCCCCATCATTAGAAGCAACTACTGCATATCGATAATAGCCTGCAGAGTATCCATATAGTCACCTGCATATTTTTCGTACAAGGGCTCTACTGCCTTCACAAAACCTTCTCTGTCTTCCAGTTCAGTCACTTCAGAACCTTCAGCGATTACGTGCTCCATCGATTTGTTCTCAATCTCGTCGTATTTTTCTCTCTCCCACAGTTCTGACTCCTTAGCACATTCACGTAGAATCTGCTGATCTTCCGGGGACAGTTTATCAAATACCATCTTACTACATACCAGGATTTCCGGCGGAGCCGTATGTCCATCTAAAGAGATATACTTTGCCACCTCGTAATGGCTGTTCTGATCATAGGACACCCAGTTATTCTCCGCACCGTCAATCACTCCAGTCTGCAGAGAACTATAAACCTCACCGAATGCCATCGGAGTAGCGGAGGCACCCAAAGCCTCAACCATGTCCACGATTAACTGACTCTGTGTGGTTCTAATCTTTAATCCTTTCATATCTTCCACAGTCTTAATCGGACGTACTGAGTTGTAGAAGTTCCTTGTTCCTGCATCATACAGAGCCAGTCCGACAAAATTTCCTGCCTCCACACTACTCAACAATTCAGTACCAATTTCGCTGTCTATCACCTTATGCATATGATCCGCATCGGTAAATAAATATGGCATCTGAAGCAGATTAAGAATCGGAGCAAATTCTGTCATCGGGGCAAAGTTTGCACGTGTAAAATCAATTGCTCCAAATTGTACCTGCTCCAGAATTGCCTGCTCGTCTCCACCCAACTGCCCTCCGGTGAATACCTCAATTTTTATCCGTCCATCTGTCCGTTCTTCTACTAAACGGGCAAATTCGATGGCTCCCATGGTAGCTGGATAAGTCTCAGTCTGAGTCTCAGCCAGACGAAGTACAATGGTTTCTTTTGAGGCAGTTTCTGTCGCCTTTTCAGTTGTCTCCTCTTCTTTTGCGGCTGCTGTCGATGTGGTGGTCTGCGCAGGCTTAGAACCAGCACCACAACCTGTCAGAGATACTGCAGTCAATACTGCTGCCAAAATAAATGACATTCTTTTTTTCATTTTATTCCCCCTATTGGTTATTTTATTGATAAATTAATTATAGACGACAATGAGTGCAAACAAAATGCACACACTTGTCGTCTACTATCAGATTTTTGTTGTATATTTTATCCATTTTTTGTCTTTACAAAGCCTTAACACATTTTTGTCCTTTTTGCACTTTTTTGGTATACCGATGGCGGAACCCCTGTCTCTTTTTTGAAAACCCTGCTAAAATATCCTGCCTCACTGTAACCTACGCTACGGCCCACCTCTTTCACACTGGCTTGTTCGTCATGCAGCATCATCTTGGCCTTTTCAATACGGACTTTTGTCAGATAATCCACAAAATTCATCTGAAACTGCTGCTTAAACAACTTGCTGAAATAGTAAATGGAAAATCCCGTATGACCCGCCATGTCTTCCAATGTAATATTCCTGCTGTAGTTTGCCTGGATGTAATCCTCTGCACGAGCCGCCCAAGCAGTATCCATCATACTTTCCTCTGCAATCAGTGCATCCATCACATGCTCCACATACTGGGAAGCCAAACTCATAATCTGTTCTCGTTCGGACTCCCCGCTCATCTGCTCAAAAAGGGTAAAGACCGGCATAATTTCCAGATTCTGCGGCAAACTCCGGTTAATCACCACAAGCAACTCATAGATCTTCATCATAGGCTCCATGTCTTCTTCAAAAAACTGTTCCATCAACTGTTCTAGATAAAGCATGGCCTCGTCGTAATTACCTGTCTTCAAATAAGCGATCAGTTTGCGCTCCTGCTCCCTTTGAGTCAGTTTTGACTCCCCGTTCCCTATTTGATGCCGGTGGATATGGATTCGTTTATCACTGTTAATATTCCTTTTTGCTTCCTGGAACGACAGATAGATATTTTTCAACTTGGAAACTTGGATTCCTACGGCAACTTTCACCTGGATACCAGACTCTTCCGCTATGACACTAAACCGTTTAAACAGTTCCTTATACCAATCTCGACTTCTACTCTCATCTGTCAGGAGCAACAAATAAAAGTTATGATAGTGTTCGCAATAGCAAATTCTACCATCCAGTTCCAGGCGACTGATACACCTTTTGCACAATTTTGCAGTTGAATGTGGATTTTCTGGCCCCCTGGCCTGTGCCCTGACCACAACTCCCACTCCATAGTGGAACTGGATACCCAGTTCCTCCATCTGTGCCTGGATCAATTCCTCGTCTGCATTGTTACAGGCAATGGCTGAAACTAGTTCACCTTCCATGTATTGTTCTGCACGCCGGACTTTCTTTCTGTTTTCCTCATCGTCTATCCGCTTTCTGATCCGTGACTCTACTTCCCGTGTCGCTTTTTCCAACGCCTTCACCACATCCTCGTCGGCTGCCGGTTTCACAAGGAAATCTGCAGCCCCGATATTAACGCTTTCCTTCGCATAGGTAAAATAAGTAAATCCAGTCAGCATAATGATGTAGCAATCCGGCAAAAATTCCAGGATCTCTTTGCCCGCCTCAATTCCATTCATAATCGGCATTTTTATGTCAAGAAACGCTATATCCGGCCTAAATTCCCGTGCCATCTGCACGGCATCCCTACCATTTACCGCCTGCATAATTTCCACCCGGGTACCCAGTTGCAACACTATGATGCTCTCCAGTGCCCTGCGCTCCAACTGTTCATCGTCGACTATCAATATTTTATAATTCATTCTTCTCCTCCGTCATCTGTGGGAATAAAATCTCCACAATCGTCCCGTACCTTGGACTGGAATACAGCCTGCAGACTCCTCCCGGATACAGGCCGATTCGAGCCGCTATGTTGGACAGACCAATCCCCGTCGTATGGCCTCTCCGCTTTTCGTCATTTCCAAGCCATATTTCTCTGAGACGTTCCCGCTCAATCCCACAACCATTATCGCAAATCCTAATGCGCAGAAAACCGCCGCGACAGGAAACATCCACCAGAATCGTACCGCCGAATTCTAAGTTTTCAATCCCATGAATCATTGCGTTTTCTACTAAAGGCTGCAGAGTCATGCTGGGAATCAGGTAATCACTGTCCGTTTCTTCGACCCGCACAGCATATTGTATCCGCTCCCCAAAACGATGCTGCTGAATATAGATATATTTGGCCACAATCTCCAGTTCTTCTTCCACTGTGGAAAGACGATTAAAATGATCCAGATTGTACCGGAACAAGTCTGCCAGATTACGAATCAATGCCGTTGTCACATCCGGTGTCTCGTACTGAGCCGAACGTGAGATGGAGTTTAAAGTATTAAACAGGAAATGAGGATTAATCTGGGACTGAAGGGCTAAAAGTTGCGACTCCTTCAAAAGTTCATCCATGCGGATATTTTTCAGTTCCTGCTGATGGAGCCTGGCTTCCACCTGGGATTTTTGATTCAGTTCTTCAATCAGGCGGCGGATGTCATCCTTCATTCTATTAAACGCCACAGCCAGTTCCCCCACCTCATCCCGGCTTGCCACCTGGATGTCTTCCAGTTCAAAGTTACCCTTTGAAATTTTCCGGGTATATTCTGCCAATTTGCATATCGGACTTGTCACCGTCTCTGACAGATTAAGCGCTGCCAAAAGACTGATGAGAACACTTCCGACCAAAAATACCCTGGTCATAGCCTCTATATTGGCGGCCTTCCTCTCCAGCCGTGCATATTCTTCCCCATCTTTTTCCAGAAGGATATTCAGATATTCATTCAGGTATCCATTTAAATATTCCTGGATTTTCGATGCCTGATAATATTCTATATAAATAAAATCCTCACTGCCACGTTTTTTGCGGACTGTAATATCACTTTTCTGAAAAAAGACCTCCGCTGAATTAGTGATAGCATGAATCATATACCATTCCGCCGGATTGTTCCGCTCATTAGTCAATTGGCTAATAAAAGCCAATACTTCTCCTTTTTCTGCCTCATATGCGTCTGCAGCATCTTCTTCCCCACTGGAATAATACTCATCCAGCCTCAACTTTGCATTTTTTAAAGATACGGAAATCTTGTTAACACGGTAATGCTCTGTCTGACTGACATTATAAAATTCAATCAGATTTTTTACCTCATGACGATAGAACAGATTAGCGACAAAATTGGCGATTATGACCAACAGAAAAATCACAAATAGTTTTACTTTCAATGACAATCCCTGGTAGTACTGTTTCATTACATCTCTCCCCCATCAGTCTCATTCTGCCCTAAAATAATACTTTTATTTTATCTTCTCCACTGCTAAATAGCAACTAATATATGGGAATCCTATATAAAAAATAGGTTTTGATAAAACCAGCACATCGACAAGTCAAACGCCTTCAATAGTATAAATGATGCGAAATGGAATGGACTGCCAATCTCCTTACACACGGTCTGCTCCAGGCCAGTTATACCCCCAGACAAAGACCAGCGCGAGCTGCGGGAACTTGTCCGCTACCGCAAAAGCCTTGTTGGGGAGCGCAAACGTGAACTGAACAGGCTCCAAAAGATGCCGGAGGGAATAAATATATTTCATAGTAAGCAAAAACAGGGGCTGTGAAAAAACATAGCCTATAAAAAAGAAGGACCAAGGGTTCATAAAAAACCCCAAGGTCCTCTTTTTGTGTTAGAATTAACTTGCGATGAAAAATCTAACTAATACTTATTCTAATCCAAAACAGGCAGTTTTGCCACTATTTATTCAAGATTATCTGGACATTTGTGATCCGGTGCTGACATTTGATCGATTTATGAGAGAAATCGATTTGGAGAAATACCTGAAGGAAATCCCGAAACATGAGGTGGGAAGACTTCGGTATAACCCGGTCAGTATGCTGAAAACAATCCTGTTCGGATTTATGACAAATGGATATGTCTCTCTTCGTGAGCTGGAAGACAGCTGCAAAGTGAATCTAAGGTTCATGTATCTGATGGATCATAAAGCCCCGTCCTATCGGACTTTTGGATATTTTATCAATGAGATACTCAGCGATTCTATTGAGAAACTATTCTGTGATATCAATCAAAAAATTTTTGAGAAAGAACATACGGACCTGCAACATTTATATATTGACG
>ENA-OQKP01000046-OQKP01000046.1-human-gut-metagenome-genome-assembly--contig:-NODE-46-length-116703-cov-6.380550_pt1 | contig 116703 bp, 102 predicted proteins | sample MGYA00242780_ERZ504802 | MGnify/ENA primary metagenome ERZ504802 (study PRJEB26092, sample SAMD00036406) | human gut metagenome | host: Homo sapiens | study: EMG produced TPA metagenomics assembly of... | reverse complement strand
GACGGGCAGGTGGTGGAAATATATGGAGGATATTCCAAGGATGTGATTCGCAGACTGAAGGAAATTCCGGCAGGAACCAGGTCGCTGTTTGTCAATGTTACGCACCAGATGGCCAGAGAGGCCATTACGCAGTTAGAGCAGTCAGGTGTGAATCAGCTTCAATTCATTCCCTACGGACCGGATGTATTTACGATGGAACCGACTTTTTGGGATGATGTGGTGCCGGAGAATGTAAAGCTGGCGATAACGCCGGATGAGATGGATTTTGTTCCTGCAGGGATGGAACAGGTCATCAATATCGGTCGCCGTCCCTGTACTGCAAATACCATGATTGAAACGGCTTTGCGACTGGGATTAGAGAGTGTAATGGAAGAAAAAAAATTCCAGAATTATATTCACTCTATGGCTTCCGGAAATTATAGCTTTGAGCAGATGTTCCAGCGCTCCAGAAATCTGGAGAGTCAGTTGGGTCTTCTTCTGGAAATTCTGGATGAGGGCGTAATCGGCGTTAATGAAAAAGGGAAAATTTTTGCCTGCAATGAGAAAGCCAGGGTTATTACAGGTATGAAAATCAGGATGCTTTTGGGGCGGCCGGCGGAACAGATTTTTCCATATATTCCTTTTGAAAAATGTATCCGTGAACAGACGCAGGTTCTGGAGCGCCTGATTCGTATTAATGCGGCAAATATCAATATGACAGTGGTTCCAGTTATGCGGGGCGGCCGATGTATCGGCGCTTTTTCCACTCTTCAGCCATTAAGCGAGCTGGAAAAAAAGCAAAATGAGCTGCGAAGTCAGCTGCGAACCAAGGGCTACCGGGCGAAGTATAATTTTGAGGATGTAGTCGGAAAATCCCAGATTATTGAGAAAACCAAAACGATCTTAAGGAGCATGGCCCAGACGGAATCGCCCATACTTTTAATCGGAGAGACAGGAACCGGAAAGGAAATTTTCGCTCACGCAGTTCATCTGGCCTCCAGCCGCAGAGATGGCCCTTTTGTGGCCATCAATGTAGCCGCCATGCCGGAAAATCTTCTGGAAAGCGAGCTTTTTGGCTATGAGGAAGGTGCTTTTACCGGGGCAAAAAAAGGAGGCCGTCCCGGCCTTTTTGAGTTTGCCCATGAGGGAACTCTGTTTCTGGATGAGGTCGAGGGAATGAGCATGGCCATGCAGGTAAAGCTTCTGCGCGTTTTGCAGGAGCGGGAAATCATGCGTGTAGGCGGAAATCAGATCATTAATGTGAACGTGCGTATTGTGGCGGCCACAAATGAGAGCCTGGAGGAGCGGGTGGAGAACGGAAGCTTCCGCAGGGATCTGTATTACCGGTTGAGCACACTTCCAATCCTCATACCGCCGTTACGGGAACGAGAGGGGGATATACAGCTGCTTTTGGAGCATTTCCGCAGCCGCACAGGCGGAGAATTTTCACTGTCTGCTGAGGTGAGACAGCTCCTGTTTCATTATTCCTGGCCCGGAAATATCCGGGAGCTTCAGAATGTGGTAGAGTATCTGTGTTTTACAGGAGAAAAGGTAATCAAGCGTGAGGATCTGCCGGTAACTTTTCTGCGTCTGGCGGGACAGGAAAGACCGGCAGCCAGGAATCAGAATTTAGAAAAAAGTGATCTGGAGTATAGTCCGGCTTTCTGGTTTGTGCTGGGACAGCTTTATAAGGCGGAAAAGGAGGGGAATCCTGTCGGCAGGGAGGTGATACTGGAGACGGCAAGACAGCAGAAGGCTGCATTGTCACAGAAGAAAATAAGAGATATTCTGGCATTGATGGCGCAAAAGGGTTTTGCCACCGTGAGCAGGGGAAGAGGCGGCAGCCGCATCACAGAAATTGGTCAAAAAATGTGGGAAAATAACCAAATGACCAAATAACCAATTAAAGCCTACGTTTTGGAAGCGGAAGTAAAAAAGAAATGGGGAAAATGCGTGCTTTTCAGAATTGGCATGAATCTTGCTGTATAAATAAGCAGCGGCCCGAAAGGAAACGGGCGGTAAAATGAAGAGGAATGTCGCAGAGCACTGCAGGGCTCCGGCAGGAAAGGAGAGAATTGAAATACAATTTTGACGAGGTCATTGACCGGAGCAAAAACCGCTCCGCCAAATATGACGAGAGAGAAAAGAAGTTTGGAAGAAAAGATGTGATTCCGCTGTGGATTGCGGACATGGACTTTAAGACGGCGCAGCCCATTATTGATGCCGTAAAGGCAAAAGCAGAGGAAGGAATCTGGGGCTACACCTCCAGACCTGCTTCTTATTATGAGGCAGTCTGCGGTTGGCAGAAACGCCGCAATGGCTGGGAGATCGATAAGTCTAAAATCAGTTTCAGCCTTGGAGTAGTACCTACATTATCTTCTATAGTGGAGGTTTTTACAGAACCAGAAGATAAGGTACTGATTCAGACACCGGTTTACTCCGAGTTTTATGATGTGACAGAGGGCTGGGGCAGAGAAGTGGTTGAAAGTCCGCTGGTTGAGACGGATGGGAACTGGAATGTTGATTTTGAAGATTTTGAGGAGAAGGTAAAACAGGCGAAAATATTTTTCCTGTGCAGTCCTCACAATCCCCTTGGAATTGTATGGGAGAGAGAGCAGCTTACCAGATTATGCGAGATCTGCATTAAAAATCATGTGCTGATCGTATCAGATGAGATTCATTCAGATTTGGTTTTTCATGGAAAGAAGCATATTCCGACAGCAACGCTGTCGCCGGAAATTGCAGCCAACGTAATCAGCTGTATTTCCGGAACCAAAACCTTCAACATGGCGGGCCTGCAGGCGTCAGCGGTTATCTTCCCTAATATGGAGTTGAAGGCGAAGTATGATAGGTTCTGGATGAATCTGGACATTCACCGCAACAATGCCGTTAGTTCCGTTGCGATGGAGACAGCATTTAATGAAGGAGAGGAATGGCTGGAGCAGCTTCTGGTATATATTTCCGACAACTTTGATTTTATCAAGGATTACTGTGAGAAATATATTCCTCAGATTCATCCTAATGTTCCGGACGCTACCTATCTGGTATGGCTGGATTGCCGGGAGTTGGGAATGAGTAATGAAGAGCTGAGCCGTTTTATGGTAGAGAAGGCTGGCCTGGGATTAAGCGATGGATACACATTCGGAAGAAGTCTTTCCGGTTATATGCGTCTTAATGCGGCATGTCCCAGAAGTGTTTTAAAACAGGCTTTAGAGCAGCTTCGTGCTGCTGTGGAAGCGTTATAGGAAGCAAAGTAAATGTACTCTCGGAATCTTTTTGTACTTGATTTTGCGAGAAGATTTTTTGTCAGTTGTGCCAAAATTTCTGAGGCGTTGGCGTTGCGTCCGCCTCTGAAATTCGGGTGCGACTGGCAGAAAATCGGCCGTAAAGGCAAGTGCATGAAAGACTTCGAGAGTACAAGTAAGTATAATGGAGGGAAAAAAATGACAAAAGAAAAGAAAAAAGGTTTTGTGCTGCGGGCACTGGACACTGTGGAGCATGTGGGAAATGCTCTGCCCAACCCCGCAACGATTTTCCTGATTTTGACGGGAGTCGTAATCGTACTGTCCGCAATCTGTGCGGCTTGTGGCGTATCAGTCACCTATGATTTCCTGGACAACTCAAAGGGAGAGATCACTCAGAAAACCGTTGCTGCAGTCAGCCTTCTGGCACCTGATAGCATCCGTCACATGGTAACAACCGTAGTTGGAAACTTTACCGGATTCTTCGCACTTGGAACTGTATTCACCATCATGATCGGTGTAGGTGTAGCGGACGGAACCGGATTTATGTCTGCATTGCTGCGGAAGGTGGCTGCTTCCACCCCAAAGGCATTTGTGACATCTGTTGTGGTATTCTTAGGAATTATGTCCAACATCGCATCTTCTACCGGATATGTAGTTCTGGTGCCATTGGGCGCAATTTTATTTATGGCGTTCGGCCGTCATCCAATTGCAGGTCTTGCAGCAGCCTTTGCAGGTGTATCCGGCGGATGGAGTGCAAACCTTTTAATCGGAACCAATGATCCTATGTTTGCTGGTATGTCCACACAGGCAGCTCAGATGATCGACCCTAGCTACAATGTACTTCCTGTATGTAACTGGTATTTCATGATAGCATCCACCTTCCTGATCACCATTATCGGAACCTTTGTTACAGATAAAATCGTTGAGCCACGTCTGGCTCCTTATGTACCGGATGCTTCTGAGCAGGTTCAGGATATCGGTGAGAATGAGAAGCGCGGTATGCGCTGGGCAGGAATTACAGCGCTGGTTTATATAGCAATTATGGCAATGTTAGTTGCACCGCAGAACGGACTTTTAAGAAATCCGGAAACACACGCATTTTTAAGCTCCCCGTTCATGAGCGGAATCATTTTCTTCATGATGCTGCTGTTCCTGCTTCCGGGCCTTGCTTATGGTATTGGCGCAGGCGTTATCAAGAATGACAAAGATGTAGTGGAACTGATGAACAAGACCATCAGCGGTCTTTCCAGCTTCATGGTTCTGATTTTCTTCGCAGCTCAGTTTACTGCATGCTTTAACTATTCAAACCTGGGAACTATCATTTCCGTTGCAGGTGCTGATTTCTTAAAGTCTGTTGGCTTCACAGGACTGCCGTTAATCGCTTGCTTTATCGTACTGACCGCATTTATCAATATCTTTATTGCAGTTGACTCCGCAAAATGGGCTATTATGGCACCGATTTTTGTTCCAATGTTCATGCGTCTGGGCTATTCTCCGGAACTTACCCAGGTAGCTTACCGTATTGGCGATTCCAGTACCAACATCATTGCTCCGCTGATGCCATTCTTCGTATTGACTGTAGCATTCTTCCAGAAGTATGACAAGAAGGCAGGAATCGGAAGTGTTATTTCTACCATGCTTCCATACTCACTGGCATTCTTAATTGGCTGGATCATCATGTTCTGTGTATGGTATGTACTGGGACTTCCGTTAGGACCTGGTTCACCGATGTTTTATTAATGAATAACTAACTGATGGTTGAAGGAGAAGGGGAAAAAAATGAGACCAAAGGAATATAGAATTAAGGAATTGCTTCGCAAAAAGGGATTGGATGGAGCGATCGTGTCCTCTCCGGAGAATTTTCATTATGTAACAGGATTCGGAGGCCATCAGCATACCGTATCCAGACAGCCAGGATTTACCCTGGCTGTCATGCGGGCTGATGACAAGGTGCCTACCCATCTGACAACGATGGACTTTGAGGCTGCCACATTCCGTATTAAGGCTGCGGGACTGAATTTTGTGGTAGACCCTTATGATACCTGGGTTGGTTTAAAAACCTGGGATGAGATTGCCCACGGAGCGGTTGTGCCGGATAAAACAGCTATGGAAAGCTCCATGGATAAGCTGGTTCAGTTTATGAAGGCCTGCGATCTGGCGAACAAAAAGGTTGGTGTAGAGCTGGATTACCTTCCAGTTCCCTACTATAAGAGTCTGACTGAAAAGTTCCCGGAAGCGGAATTTGTAGATATTTCTGATTTGTTTGTTTATGCCCGCAGCGTAAAACAGCCGGACGAGATTGAAATGTTCCGGAAGCTGTGCTGCATTGCAGATCATGGTTTTACAGAGGTAAGCAAAATTGCGAAAATCGGTGTGTCTGAGCATGAATTGTCCCAGTGTTTCCGGGAAGATGTAATAAAGTCCGGATTCTGTGTTCCAAGCGCCTGGTCTATGTTCTCCACAGGCCCATCCGGCGCAAGGCTGACACTGCCGGGAGACGGAGTTGTGAAAGATGGGGATGTGGTGAAATTTGATGCAGGTGTCAATGCAGAATTTGATTTCTATACCACAGATACCTCCAGAGCATGGATCATCGGAAACGGCGACCCGGCATTGTTAAAATTAAAGGATCGACTTTACGAAGGACAGCGCAGAATGATCGCGGCGGCAAAACCAGGCCTTCCTATTAATGAATTGTATCATACTGCATATGACTATGTAAAAGAGATGTTCCCCTGCTATCGGAGAGGTCATCAGGGACACTCCATCAGTATGGGACCGGCAACAGCAGAGGCACCTTATATCAACGCTTCCGAGACAAGACCTCTGGAGGCAGGAATGATACTGGCAATGGAAGTACCTTGCTATATTGACGGTGTAAATGGTTTCAACATTGAGGATATGGTGCTGATTACAGAGGATGGTTGTGAAGTGCTGACACCAAACACACCTCATTATCTGTAAAACAGGCCAGTTAAGGAGTGATTTTGCATGAATAAAAGGATTCTGATTATAGGAGGCGTGGCAGGCGGCGCTTCGGTAGCAGCCAGAGCAAGACGTCTCGACGCGGGAGCAGAGATCATTATGTTTGAGCGTGGCCCACATGTGTCCTTTTCCAACTGTTCTCTTCCCTATTATCTGTCGGGAGTAGTGGGGAACAGTGATGCATTGTTAATGATGTCACCGGAAAAATTCAAAAAGTCTTACGATATAGACGCACGGGTTAACAGCGAAGTGACGGCCATTAACCGTGACAAAAAGACCATTGAGATTAAAAACACGCTGACCGGGGACGTACATGAGGAGGCCTACGATGTTCTGGTCATGGCTCCCGGCGCGTCACCTGTAAAGCCAAGAAGCATCAGCGGAATTGACGGCAAAAATGTGTATACAGTTCGTAATGTGGCAGATATTGTTCACTTAAAGGCTGGACTGGAGGCCGCAGGAGCGGAGAACACAGCGGTTATCGGCGGTGGCTTTATTGGAATTGAGGTAGCTGAAAACCTTGCAAAGGCGGGGAAGAAGGTTACTGTGGTGGAGGCCATGAGCCAGATTCTGGCACCCTTTGATTACGATATGGTACAGATGCTTCACAAGGAGCTGCTGGACAACGGCGTGTCTTTAATTGTGGAGGATGGAGTAAAAACCATCGAAGAGAAGCAGATTACCCTTGCTTCCGGCAAAACGGTGCCGACGGATGCGGTTATTCTGGCCATTGGTGTAGCTCCGGAGACGGGGCTTGCGAAGGCAGCCGGACTGGAAATCGGAGAGACCGGCGGCATTTTGGTGGATCACAATTACCGCACAAGCGATAAAAATATTTATGCGGTTGGTGATGCCATTGAGGTCTTTGACCGTATGACCGGGAAACCATCACGTCTGGCTCTTGCCGGTCCGGCCCTGAGACAGGCGCGGGCGGCAGCGGATGCGATGTATGGGATTTCGGATGACAACAGAGGTGTTATCGGTTCCTGTGCATTGCGTGTGTTTGGCTTAAATGCAGCAGCAACCGGTCTTAATGAGCGGAATGCCCGCAAAGCCGGAATTCCCTGTGATTCTGTTTATGTGATTCCAGGTGACAAGGTGGGAATTATGCCGGGAAGTGCACCTATGCACTTTAAATTGGTGTTTGAGGTTCCAACCGGAAGAATCCTGGGTGCTCAGGCCATCGGAAGAGGAAATGTGGACAAACGGGTGGATGTGATCGCAGCCATGGTTTCCATGAATGGCACTATCCGGGATTTAAAGAACCTGGAGCTGTGTTATTCACCAGTATTTGGCACAGCCAGAGATGTGGTAAATCAGGCAGCTCTGGTGGCTGAAAATATTCTGTACGGACGTTTCCGCCAGGTTCCGGTTACACAGGTAAGAAGCCTTGTGGAAGAACAGGCGTTTATTGTAGATGTACGGGAAAAAGGAGAGTATGAGGTCGGACATTTGAAGGGTTCTGTGAATATTCCTTTAAGTGAGCTTCGCGAGAGAACGGATGAAATTCCGAAAGACCGTCCGGTATACCTGCATTGTCGTTCCAGCCAGAGAAGCTACAATGCGCTGATGGCGCTTCAGGGACGGGGATATGAGAATGTGGTTAATATTTCCGGATCATTCTTAGGAATCTGCCTGTATGAGTACTACAATGATGTGGCCATGGGGCGGGAAAAAATCGTGACGGAATATAATTTCGCATAAATATTCGGATATTTTTATACAACTTTCAGATTAACGCAGAATGTGTGTTGGAGTAAGCCTTTATGGAAAACGCACATTCTGCGTTTTTCGTTGTTGTCATGCATCCGAAAGAAGCTGCCGGCGACAGAACCTGCGAATCGGCAGATCAGGCTGTATTTTGGTTTATGGGTAGTTGCTATTCACCGATGAGATGTGTTACTATAAAGAAAGTGTTAAGTTCTAGTATAATCCACGATAATTACCGATCCCTTACACGCAGGATAAATTTTCATGTGCAAGGAAGCTGAATGAGGCGATGCCGGTAGCATCGTCGATTGAAGCTGACGCGGCAGATGGAAATTTAGACAAGCGAAAGGGGCGGATAATTATTGCGGATTATACTAGTTATTGGAAAATATCAGGGGTTTGGGGGAAGAAACTTATGGAAGCAATACTGATGCGGGCCGGATCTTTTATGGCTGTGATCATCTTGGGGTATGTTCTTAAAAAAGTAGGATTTTTTAAGGAGGATGATTTTTATGTTATGTCAAAGATCATGGTGAAGATCACACTTCCTGCATCCATCATAGTCAATTTTTCGCAGACGAAAATGGAGCCATCCATGTTTTTACTATGTTTGTTAGGTTTTGGCGGGGGTATTTTATATATGGCTCTAGGATGGATCATGGGGGGAAAAGATCCGGATGAAAAGGGATTTCAGATCCTGAACCTTTCCGGCTACAGCATCGGAAGCTTTACCATGCCATTTACCAGCAGCTTTTTTGGACCTGCCGGTGTAGTTGTTACCAGCCTGTTTGATACGGGAAATGCCGTGATCGCTTTAGGCGGTTCTTACAGTATTGGCGCCATGGTTAAAAACAGGGAAAAGCATTTTTCGCTTATCCCGCTGTGCAAAACACTTCTCTGTTCAGTTCCTTTTGATGCTTATCTTTTTATGTATATTTTATACTGGCTTCATTTGTCACTGCCGGCACCTGTATTAAACATTGCACAGCTGGTGGCAAATGCAAATGCTTTTCTCGCCATGCTTATGTTAGGTGTTGGATTTAAGCTGTCAGGAGACCGGACACAGATGAGCAAGATCGTGAAAATGTTAGGTGTCCGCTATGGAGTGGCTGTTTTAACAGCAGCAGCATTTTACTTTCTGCTTCCTTTTTCACTGGAATACCGTCAGGCTCTGGCAGTGCTTGTGTTCAGCCCTATTGCCGCAGCAGCGCCTGCATTTACAGCAGACATGAAAGGGGATATTAACCTGGCAAGCGCGGTAAATTCTCTTTCCATCATTATCAGTATGGTCTGCATTACCTGTGTGCTGATCGCAGTTTTATAGAAATGATGGATATATTATGTTGTATACAAAATGAACAGTTTGTATACAAAATAACTTTGAAATGGCGCAGGTTTGTGTTATGATACTACCAGGGTCAAAAGGTCTAAAATCCGATGCAAGCTTGCTTGAGGGAGTGCAAAGCACGTAGCAATTCGGTATCAGAGGGGTCAAAAGATCATAAATACAGCCTGTTTCATACAGGCGGGTTATTACGGAGGACAGAAAAAATGGAAGCGATTCTGATGAAAGCAGCTTCTTTTATTGCAGTTATTATTTTAGGATATGGATTGCGGAAAGCTGGATTTTTTAAAGAAGAAGATTTTTATGTATTGTCAAAGATCGTGCTTAAGATCACACTTCCTGCATCCATCATTGCAAATTTTTCACAGACTGAGATACAGCCTGCCATGCTTTTGCTGTGTCTTGTAGGATTTGCAGGCGGCGTGCTTTACATGAGCCTTGGATGGATTCTTGGAGGAAAAGACAGGGATGAAAAGGCATTTCATATCATGAATATGTCCGGTTATAATATTGGAAATTTCACCATGCCATTTACTGCCGGTTTTTTTGGCCCTACTGGCGTAGTCATTACCAGTTTATTTGATACGGGAAATGCGTTTATCTGTCTGGGAGGTGCCTACAGTGTAGCTTCTATGGCAAAGGATAAAAACAGCAGGTTTTCTGTGGGACCTATTTTGAAAACACTGATAAAATCCGCGCCATTTGATGCATATATCGGTATGCTCATCCTTTCCCTGCTCCATGTTTCACTTCCGACACCTGCTGTCAGCATTGCACAGCTGATCGGAAATGCCAATGCGTTTATGGCAATGTTAATGCTTGGAGTTGGTTTTAAGCTTTCAGGCGATAAAAGACAGATCGGAAAGATCGGAAAGATCCTTTCCATACGTTATGGTGTGGCAGTGATCGCATCATTGATGTTTTATTTTGTTCTTCCCCTTCCGTTGGAATACCGTCAGACACTGGCGGTACTGGTGTTCAGCCCTATTGCCTCAGCAGCACCTGCTTTTACCGGTGATCTGAAAGGGGATATTGGTCTTGCAAGTGCAGTAAACTCCATTTCTATTATTATCAGTATGGTCATGATCACAACAGTACTTATTGTTGTACTGTAAATGATATGATGATACCAGGGTCAAAAGGTCATAAATCCGATGCAAGCTTGCTTGCAGGAGGATTTTTGAAGAAAAGAGAATAAACGGGGAAGGAATGGTTATAATAGAATTATCACCAAAGAGAAAATATTAATACTTATCCTCCCCTTTTTTATACCTTGTCTGTTGACGAAGCGCAGCAGATAAGGTATTGTATTTTCTGGCAAAAACACGGATAATAGACACGAACATAGTAATGAGAGGATAACGGACATATGAAATTTTATCTGGCTCCCATGGAAGGGATCACAGGATACATATACAGACAGGCATACAACAGCTGTTTTAAGCCTATGGACAGGTATTTTACGCCATTTCTGGCACCGAAGCATAAAAGCGGTTTCAGCAGCAAAGAATTAAATGACATCCTTCCGGAGCATAATCAGGGAATGGAGGTCATTCCCCAGATCCTTACATCAGATCCGGAGGATTTTTTAGATACAGCGGTAAAATTAAAGGAATATGGTTATACAGAGGTTAATCTGAACCTGGGATGTCCTTCAGGTACAGTGGCAGCCAAGGGAAAAGGCGCCGGGTTTTTAAAAGATACTGAAAAGCTTGCCAGGTTCTTAGGAGAGGTCAGCGAGGGAATGGAACGGGAAAATCTTCATTTTTCGATCAAGACCCGTGTGGGAGTGGAAAGTGAAGAAGAGTTTCAGACTCTTTTAGGTCTGTACAACCAGTGCCCATTAACAGAACTTATCATCCATCCCAGAGTATTAAAAGACTTTTATAAATACAATGTGCGGATGAATGCTTTTAAAGAGGGATTTGAAAAAAGCAGACATTCAGTGTGCTATAATGGGGATGTTTTCCGAAGGAAAGATTATGACCGTCTTATAAAAGAATATCCGGATCTGGATAAGATAATGATGGGACGGGGAATCATGATGAACCCATTTTTAATGGAAGAGATCGCTGAGGGAACATCCCAGGAAGTATCTGGAAAAATGACTGCTGCCAGGAAGGCAGACCGGCTGGAGAAGTTCCACCGTCTGCTCTGTGACGGATATGCCCATGTTATGAGCGGAGATAGACCGGTATTGTTTAAAATGAAAGAATTGTGGGGATTTCTGATCCATTCCTGTCCGGAAGAAGAAAAGCTTATGAAGAAGATACGCAAGGCACAGCGCCTTGAAGAATATGAAAGGGTGGTATCAGAACTGTTCTGCCGCATGAGAGAGCATGGATAAGAGCATAAATAAGACCATGAGAAAAAAATTATTGCCCCATAAAATGGAGGGAGCCGGCAGAAAAGGGGGGAATCTGCCGGCTTAGGTATGAAAAAGTGTCTTCCTGTATGGTAAAAGGTTTCATCAACCTTACAAGTAATAATATACAGGTAAATTGTGGACAAAGTTTGAGCAGACGATAAAGAAAAAATAAAATTCCTGAAGGGAAAATAAAGAAATTATGAAAGACTTTAAGGGATGCAGATAAGGAGAAAAGCCATGTATGATAATCTGACAAAAGACGATATAAAAAAAATGCAGGAAGAAATAGAATACCGTAAGCTGGTGGTGCGCAAAGAAGCATTGGAGGCAGTAAAGGAGGCAAGAGCCCAGGGCGACTTAAGCGAGAATTTTGAATATAAGGCGGCAAAGCAGGATAAGAACCGTAACGAGAGCCGTATCCGTTATCTGGAAAAAATGATAAAAACAGCACGTATTGTTTCAGATGAGTCAAAATCAGATGAAGTAGGTCTGGGTGACCGGGTGGAATTATACATTCCGGAAGATGATGAAACAGAAAGCTATAAATTAGTGACCACAGTCCGGGGAAACTCTATGAAAGGACTTATAAGTATTGATTCTCCCTTAGGAAAGGCAATTAAGGGCCATAAAACAGGAGATAAGGTGTATATTAAAGTAAATGACACCTACGGATATGAGGCGGAGATCCGTTCCATCGATAAGACAGCTAAAGAGGAAGAAGACCAGCTGCGCAGCTATTAATTACTATGAAAGTCCCGGACGGCAGCCGCGAATGAGCCATGCTTGCATGAGCGAATTCACGGGTATCGGACGGCAAGCCGGTATGAGCAAGGAGCGCGATAGCGCGGATTGCGAATGCTGGCGACGATTGCGGGAGCACCAAAGGTGCGGAGCAATCGGCTTTCATGAATGGTGATGCCTGCGTCAGCAGGCATGTCCGTTTAGAAACGGCGCCTTATCACAGAAAGGCAGGAAATGATATGGGCAATGATATGGACAAAAAGGGAATACTGACTGTGCGGATGATGGGAACCATATCAGTGGAATATGAAGGGGAGTATTTTCCTGTAGGAACTGCTCTTACAGGGAAGATCCTGCAGCTTTTCCTGATCCTTTTGTATGCAGGAAAGAAAGGAGTGGGCAGGGAAGAACTGTTAGATGTATTTTACGGAAATGGAGAGTATGCTAATCCATCCGGCAGTTTAAGGGCAGCAGTTTTCAGGCTGCGCAGATTATTAAAGGAAATGCTGCCGGAGCATGAGTATATCTGCACAGATGGCGGTATTTACCGGTGGGATGAGGGAAATGTGACGGTTTCCATTGATGCCAGAAATTTTGAAAAAGCGGCTCAAAGTGCTCTTGCAACAGGGGAAAAAGAGGAGCTGTGCTATGCCTGCAGTTTGTATTATGGGGAATTCCTTTCCCAGATGACAGGAGAAAAATGGGTCAATGTGATCGGGGTAAAATACCAGGAGCTATATTTTAAATGCCTGCGCCTTGTAAGTCGGCTTTTAAAAGCGGACCGGGAATATGACCGGCTTTTAAAACTAAGCACAGCAGCCAGTAGTCTGTATCCTTATGAGGAATGTCAGATGATGAAGTTGGACTGCCTGATCGCTTTAAAACGGTATCAGGAAGCCATGGAAGTTTATAAACAGGTGGTAGTCCAGTATTTTGAAGAACAGGGGCTTCCGCCTTCTGAAACCATGCTTCAGCGCTTCCGTCTGATGAGCGGGCAGATCCGCTATACCTCCGATATGCTAAAGGACATTGAAAATACCTTAAAAGAGAGGGAAAAAACCCAGGGACCTTATTACAGTACATATCCTTCCTTTGTTGACAGTTACCGTCTGGTGAGCCGTATGGCAGAACGTTTTTCCTTTGAATATACATTGTTCTGTATTACTCTTGTAGATGGAAAAGGGGCATTGCTGGAAGGCGAAATGGTGCAGACGACATCTGAGATGTTAAAAAATGCCATAGGAGAGAGTCTGCGAAAGGGAGATTTGTTTACCTGCTACAGCCCGGTCCAATATCTGGTCTTGTTAAATGGAGCAGGCCAGGAACATGTCCTGGCCGTGTGTGAACGTGTGGAACGCAGCTTAAAGCAATGGGAAAATGGGAAAAAGATCAATTTTAGTCATCAGATCCTGGGGTTGGCACCATAGCGTCCTTCCAGATATTGTTTACCATAGGCTTCATCATTTCTTGGGATGAGGCCATTTTCCTTTTTATAAGAAGAAAGAGGATAGAGAACAGCATCTGTTCCTTCCGGGCGGCAGCACAGGCAGATCTCGTCTCTTCGCATAATAGCCGGATTAAGGATCGCTGTGTTATGGCTGGTAAATATTAATTGCGCATGGTGAGGATTTTTCTCGTGATCCTGGTATAGAGACAGGATAAAGCGCAGCAGATGAGGATGGAGTACGTTATCTAAGTCGTCGGCTAATAGAATACTTCCCAGATGCAGGCTTTTTACGACTAACGGGATCAGGGTAAGCAGCTTTCTGATGCCGGTGGATTCTTCATTGAAAGAAACAAAAAAGGTATTTCCATCTGCTTTCCCATGGGTCAGGATCAGGGATGGATCATCGAAGCCCTGTTCCTTTGTAATGGAGTAATCTAAAATATCAATATCCATAGCCTGGAGCAGACGGCAGATGACCTGACGTTCTTCTACTTCAGAGGGCAGATCCGGAGCTTTTTTATAGTCATGCTCCCGGAAAAACAGAACCTGGCTGAACCAGGATGCAGCAGCTTTTACACATTCAGAGGAAGAGTTTGGGTCAAGATAGCGTAAAAGAGAGACCCCGGCCGGGAGAGTGGAAAAATCCATTTTTCCGGCTTCATTTCCAATATGGAGTTCATTTGCTTTGCGGGCAAAAAGAACACCGGCATCATCAGAACCTGGTTTGCCGTAAAACATATTTTCTTCCAGGACAGCGCCCTGTTTTACATCAAGCTGATAACGGAAGAGAAAACCATTTCTGCGAAAAAGCAGGTCAAAACTTAAAGGAAGCTCTCTGCATGTATGATCCAGACGGCAGTAGGAACGTCCGGAAGAGGTGATAAGAGAAAAATCACCTGCAGCCAGACGGCATACATTCCAGAGTGCCTCTAATATAGAAGATTTTCCGCAGCCGTTTGGACCGTAAAGGGAGATAACAGGGAGAAAAGCTTCGCCGTCTCCCTGCGCTGTCAGCAGAGAAGCTTTGTGTTCATTAATAGGAGCCGGAAAAAAGTCCAGCAATGTTTCGTTTTTAAATAATCTGTAATTTCTTAAAACAAACTGATTCAGCATACAAACCTCCAAAATGCGAAGATGTTCTCTCGAGAGAACATGAAGATGTGAGAAAAAAACTCATTGAAGCGAATTATAGCATATGTAATAAAAAAACACAAGAACGACTGAGAAAAAAACTCATAGAGTCTGTAAATTATTTGAAAAGTTGAAAATTTTTTGAAAATATAAGTTCGTATAACGCCTGGTATAACGCCAACTCTGCTATGATAAAGATAAATGAAAGTATAAACTGAATGACTATGAAACGGGATTCAGGAAGTACTGGAGTTTGGCAGGAAATGGGGCCTGCACAAAATTCAGAGAGAGGAGAAACAGGGTATGAGAGGACGAAGCAGACGCAAAAAACGAACGGGAAAAATGGTTAGTTTACAGAAGCGTTTCCTGGCATTTATGCTGGCATTTGCCATGATCTTTACCAATGTGGGAACAGATCTGCATGTCAGCTTTGCAGCATCAGGAAACAGAGTGGACTTTACCATTGGCGGCGCTGACCTGGTGGCTGCCATCCGTCAGGCCATCGAAGACGAAAATGTGGTATCACAGGACAGCCTGGATTTTACCGACGGTGCTACGGAAAAGTTTGAAGCACTGTTCTTTGGAGACGGAAAGGTATATGAAGTCTATCCGGACATCCAGGGAGGCAGCATGGAGGCAGAGTTACGGGTATTTGTAAAGCTTCCGGCTGATGCAGATGATACGTACATGGTAACAGGAGAGGAAGAGGTTTATTTCCTTTACGTAAATAACGGGGAAGATACCATCAGCTGTTCTACAACTGTAACAAGAACAGAAAACGGAAAAGAAAAGGAAAAGACCACCAAACGTATTACCATAAAGAGTTATGAAGATAAGTTTGGGGATGAAGAAAGAAACATTATTTCCAAACCTGCAGAGACTGCTCCGGCAGAAAAGCCTTCAGAAGCAGTAAACGAAGAAACAACAGAAAATGTTGTAAATCCAACGGATACGGAAAAAGAGACCACAGCTGCTGAAGAAACCGCAGAAGTTCCGGAAACCAAGGAAGATGTGGAAGAAAGCAAAGAGCAGCCGGAAGAGACGAAGAAAGAAGAAACTGAGGCAGCAACAGAAGCTCCTGAGGAGATAACAGAGCCTGAGACTGAGGCACCAGCTGAAACGGAAGCAGCAGAACCTGAGACAGAAGCTTCTGAACCAGAGGCAGAGATCCCGGCAGAAGAACCGGCACCGGAAGGTGAAGTAACAGCTTCTATTTCCAGACATGGTGTACCGTTAGTTGCCATGAAGGAAGATGCAGCAAATGCAGCAGATGGGGCAGAGCCAACAGAACCGGAAAAGGAAGAAGCAGCAGAGGCTACAGAGCCGGTCAAAGAAGAAAAAGCCGAAGAACTGAAAAAGGAAGAAGCTTCTGAACCAGAGACTGCACCTGAAACAGAGGCAGAAACAACTGTAGAAGAGACTACGGCAGAAGAAACCACAGCAGAAGAAACCATAGCAGAGGCAGAAAAAGAAAGCAGACCGGAAGGCTCTGCCGGAGAAGAAACCACAGAAGCACCGGCAGAAACTGAACCGGAAGTTCCGGCAGGCCCGGGAGAGACAACTGTACCAGAAGAAACCCCGGAAAGTACAGAACCGGAAACAGAGCCTGCACAGCCGGCAGAAACAACAACGGCTATCCCGGAAACATTACCAGCACCACAGCCGGAAGCACCGGAAAAAACAGCAGATGACGGAGATCTGGTAGGGATTGGTTACTGCAGTACAGCGAAGGTTTATAAGAGTACACTGAATGCATTGCGTGTATTTGATTCTGAAATTGTACTTTCTGCAGAAGTTGCAGGAGCAGAAGGCGTGACAGTGAAGCTGACAGCTTTAAGCGATGTGCTTCCTGAAAATGGCTATATTGAGGCTAATGCAGTAGAGGATGAAGATCAGCTGGAGCTTATGAAAGCAGCTGCAGATGATATATTGAAAGCTGAAAACCGCAGAGTAACGGATCTTTTTGCAGCAGATATCACCCTTTACAATGAAGATGGTGAAGCAGTTCAGCCAGATGGAAGTGTAAAAGTTACATTTGAAGGAACCACCATTGGAAATTCCGGCACCAGAGTCCTTTACATGGGTGAAAATGCTTCTGATACAGAAACATATGATGCACAGATGATAAAAGCTGTAGCAGCAGAAGGTGATGCAACAGCTTTTATGACAGATCATTTCTCACTGTATATAAAAGTTGATACAGAAGAAATCACCTGTCATGAAGTAAAATTCTATTATAAAGATGCAGAAGGAAAAGATGTGCTTATTTCCGGTACGCAGTACGTGGAAGAGGGAAAAGCAGCACAGGCGCCGGCAGTGCCGGATCGTGATGGATACAGGTTTACAGGCTGGGATAAAGATTTCAGCAATGTAACTGGTGATATGAATGTTTATGCTGGTTATGCACCAATAGCCGGTCAGGTACGCCTTACTGTAAATTATGTGTACAGTAATGGCAGTTTGGCCGCACAGCCGTGGGTTTCTCATGTAGAATCCGGTGTTTCCTGTAACCTGACAGCAGAATCTCCTGAAATCCAGGGATTCACACCAGATCAGACAAGTGTATCCTTTAATGATGCATATACAACAGACCAGACTGTGATCGTTACCTACACAGGTGCAGCAGTTAATTACACAGTAAATCATTATCTGTTAAATGTAGATGATACAAAGCCAGCTACACCTGAAGATACAGAAAAGCTGCCAGGTGAAACCGGACTGACAACTGCAGCCACAGCAAGAGAGTATGCAGGATTTACACCACGGGCTATCAGTCAGGCAACTGTAAATGCAGATGGAAGTACGGTAGTAGAGATTTTATATGAAAGAAATTATTATACTCTGACCTGGAATACAGGAGAAAATGCTTCTTATATTGCACCTGAGCAGGTACGCTATGGTGCAGCTGTAACAAGACCAGACAAGGATCCGACAAAGGTAGGCTATGAATTTAAAGGCTGGGAAAATCTTCCGGAGACCATGCCGGCAGAAGATCTGGTAGTTACTGCGAAATGGAAAGCAGCAAAGAAAGCTGATTACAAGATCATTTACTGGACTGAAACTGTAAAAGAAGGTGTTTACACTGTAAACCATGTGACAAATGGAACTGGTCCAGTGGGAAGTTCTATCCCGAATGGAAGTTATACAGTACCGAAGGGATATAAGACAACACCGGTAGCAGGAAAAACGGATGGTGATGTGAAGATAACGGCCGATGGAACGGCGGTTAAGAATATTTATTATGCAAGAGATACGTATACCATTAAGTTTATGAGATGGAGCAGACGGAGGTGGACGTGGAAGGAAGATGAAAGTTTAAGGATCACCGCCCGTTATGGTGTAGACGTATCTGCACAATGGGAAAGAGCTTGCGCAAATCATACTGGTTGGGGACCAAATAGTAGTGGTTATACACAGTATACACTTTTAGCGAATATGCCAGCTGAAAATTTGACCATGTATGAAAAAGATGCAGGTTCAGGTAAAAAGATTATTTACTATGTGGAAGGGTTAGATGGAAACCGAACAGTGTACAGGACATTTGAAGCTTCAAGTAATGTATATTTAACCAAAGAAGATCAGATGCCAATTACTGGATTTACGTATTCTAGCTGGAAGCAGGAGAGTAGCTGGTACGAACCTGATCTCTGGCTCTATTATACCAGAAATTCCTATAAGCTTCACTTTGAGAATTGTCAGCCAATGGATCCGGTAAGCATCAAATTTGAGGCAAAACTGTCCACAGTCAGACCTTCCCAAGACCCAGGCAGACCTTCATATGTAGATTCTGATTATACATTTGCAGGCTGGTATCTGGATCCTGGCTTTAAGGAATCGGTAGATTGGAATGAGACCATGACGGAAGATGGACTTACCATCTACGCAAAATGGGAAAAACCAAAATATACAGTTAATTTTGAAACTAATGGTGGAGAATCCAAAGAGAGTATTACCAGGGAAAAAGGTTTTGTTTTAACAGGAGAAGAACTGGAAGCACCGAAAAAAGAGAATGATGAATTCCTTGGCTGGTATACTGACAAAGCACTTACAAAGAAGTTTATTCCAGAGTCACAGATTGTAAAGAATACAACTTTATATGCAAGATGGAAAAACTCTGATACAGTCACATATACAGTGAAATATATGTATGGTGATAAGGAGATTGCCACTGCGAAGCAGCAGACTGTAATAAGAAATTCCACAGTAAGCGAACCTGCTGAAACAGTAGAAGGATATTATCCTGAAACCTTATCCATCAGTGCAATGATCACAAGTGATGGACAGGAGATCATATTTAAGTACAGATCAGTACAGAGCTGGACTTATACAGTAAAATATTTACTGGCGGGCACTGAAGAATTGGTACCTGGAAGTATATTTGAAACAGGTACTACCAGTGACCAGAATGTAATGATAACCTTTAAGACATTTGAAGGATATACATTAAAATCTGATCCAGTGCAGAAGGTAACCAAGGAAGCTCCGGAAGTTATTTTCTACTATGTACCTAAGATTGCAATTTATCATGTACAGCACTGGTTTGAAAAATTAGATGGTGATTTTGGTCTGCGCTATATTGATACATTCAATACAGCAGCAGGACAGTTAGTTACAACAGAAGGAAAAGACAAACAGCAGGTTGATGGATTTACACTGAATACAAGTATTGATGGAACAGTAACAGAAGGTATTACAGATATTCAAAATGTATTATCCCTGAAGCTGTATTACACCAGAAATACCCATAATGTAACATATCAATATGAAGGTAGTGTTCCAGCAGATGCACCGGCAGTTCCTGGTGAAGCAGCTCATAAGTATCAGGAACAGGTTACAGTAGCAGGAAATCCGAATGTAACAGGATATGTTTTCAGTGGTTGGACGGCAGCAACTGAAGATGGAACACAAGTGGCTACTACAGGCGGCAAATTTGTAATGCCGAATGCGAATGTGATACTGAAAGGTTCCTTTACAGCAACAGAGCAGACTTATAGGGTGAGATACCTGGATGAAGCTACATCGAAAGAAATCCATAAAATGTCAGATCCAAAGAAGACATACTTTGGAAAAGTGATCGAGGGTTATACAGAGAAAATTGATATCAGTGGATATACCTTTGTAAAAGCTGATAACCTTACAGTAGGAATAAATGATGAGAAGAACATTGTAACTGTATATTACAGTAAAGATGATAATCACGATGGTATTCCGGATAAGTATCAGATCACATTCACCTATGTATCAGCAGATGATAATAAGGGAACTGTGACAGGAACAACCAGAGAAGTGGTTACTACTTATGAAATCACCAGAGATAGCGTGACTGGCGAGATCATTGAAGCAAAAGGCCCAACAGCACAGAATCCGACCCAGCCATCCACTGTAACACCAAAAGCTGGTTACAAGTTTGACAAGTGGACAGATAATGCAGGGAAATCTTTCAAAGATAATGCAGCACTGAGAGAAGCGTCTTACAGTGTAGATCAGACTTTCACAGCACACTTTACAGAACGAGCTGATCTTCATTATGAGATCCATTACTTCTATGAAGATGCAAATAGCGTTGTAACAGAAGATACAGCATCAGCGATTGTAAGTGATAGCGGTGTATTCGGAGAAAAGATCCTTAAGACTGCAGTGGCAAAGGAATCTGAATTTAACGGAAAACACTACGTTCTGGTACGCATTGAAGGAGCGGATAAGCAGGTTGGTCTTGATCCTGACGAAAATATTGTAAATGTATATTACAGTATTGATGTAATAGGTAAAGAAGACCCAGATAAGCCAGACAATATCCCGGATAAATACCAGATCACATTCACTTATGTAACAGCAGATGAAGATAAGGGAACTGTAACAGGAACAACCAAAGAAGTGGTTACTACTTATGAAATCACCAGAGATAGCGTGACTGGCGAGATCATTGAAGCAAAAGGCCCGACAGCACAGAATCCGACCCAGCCATCTACAGTAACACCAAAAGACGGCTACAGATTTGAAAAATGGCAGCAGGATGATCTGACATTCTTCAATAGTGATGATGAGCTGAGAAATTCTGAATACCTGGAAGATCAAACATTCATTGCACACTTTACTGTAAGAAGAGATCTTCATTATGAGATCCATTACTTCTATGAAGATGCAAATAGCGTTGTAACAGAAGATAAAGCATCAGCGATTGTAAGTAATAGCGGTGTATTCGGAGAAAAGATCCTTACGACTACAGTGGCAAAGGAATCTGAATTTAACGGAAAGCATTACGTTCTGGAACGCATTGAAGGAGCGGATAAGCAGATCGGTCTTGATCCTAAAGAAAATATGGTAAATGTATACTACAGTATGGACGAGATCGGAGAAATTGATCCAGATGAGCCAGACAACATTCCAGATAAGTATCAGGTTACTTTCCAGTATATTTCTGAAAATCCATCTTATGGAACAGTAAGCGGTAAGGTAAAAGAAGTTGTTACCAGACCTAAGAATGCAGATGGTACCTACAACATGACTGCACCGGTTCATCCGAAGGCAGAAGTAACAGTTGCAGGAATCGGAAATTATAAGTTTAACCGCTGGTCTGATGGAAATACGAACTATAGCGCAGCAAGTGAGATCGCAAAAGCCGGATTTATCGCAGATACCACATTTACCGCATATTTCAGCTACAGTGGCGGAAATAGTGGCGGCGGTTCATCAGGTGGAGGCGGTGGCGGAAGCCATAGATCAACTATCTCCAATACAAGCGGAGGTCCTGGTGTTACTACAACGATCACCCCGGGAGACGTACCAATGGCAGAATTACCAGAGTCACCGGCACCAATCGTCATTGATGATGGTGAGATCCCAATGGCAGCACTTCCAAAGACTGGCCAGACCACTGTAAAAGCAGCACTGACCATGATGTTCTCAGGAATCTTCCTTGCATTAACTGCAATCGGAAGGAAAAAGAAAGAACAGGATGTATAGAAAGAATATCTGAAATAAAGAAAATATTCCCAAACTCATAAACATACCCTGTTAGCGGAAAGCTCCGGTCGGAAACGGCCGGGGCTTTTCGCATACATAACATACTAAGAAAAAGCGGGAACACAAAGGGAAATGGGCCTGGAGGATAAAATGGGAGGGGCATAAATATATTGCAATCCACTGTGCCATGTGCTAAAATGAACATGAGCAAGGTATCTGGAATAATTCTAAAATATTATTAATTCAAATCTAAGCTGGTTTCACCAGTATCTGAAAGACTCTTTGCTTAAACCCAAATTAATTTAAGCAGGGAGAGCGGATCATAAGCAGTATCTTCCTGCGACATTGCTTAAAGGAAGGACAAATGCCTATGAACAAAAGAAGAAAAATATGGAGAACGCATAAAGACCGTCTTTTTCACAGACTGTTTTCAGAGAAAGAAAATGCTCTTTCCCTATATAATGCGTTAAATGGAACCAATTATGGAATGGAAGATGGATTAAAGATCGTAACCTTAGAAGATGCCATTTACCTGACAATGAAAAATGATGTGGCGGTATGCTTATGCGACAGTATTAATTTATGGGAGCAGCAGAGCAGTGTAAATCCCAATATGCCTCTTCGCGGCCTGATGTATTTCTCGAAGGAATATGAAGGCTGGCTGTCGGCAAACCAGAAGTATATATATGGAGAAAAACTGGTAAAGATCCCGGCACCGAAATTCTATGTTCTGTATAATGGAGAAGAACAGATGCCGGAGCGGGAAGAATACCGTTTGACAGATGCCTTTGAACATCCGTCACCGGGCTATGAATGGACTGCCTATGTGGTCAATATCAATTCAGGGAATAATCCGCAGTTGATGAAAAGCTGTAAAGTCTTAAATGATTATACCGAATTTATAACCAAGATCAGGGAACGGCAAAAAGAAGGGAAAACCATAGAAGAGGCTGTAAATGAAGCAATGAAGTACTGCATTGAAAATGACTGCCTGAAAACATATTTATTAAAGAACCGAGGGGAGGTAATGTCGATGATCTTAACGGAATTTGATGAGAAGCTGTATAAGAAGACGTTGTTAGAAGAAGGAATTGAGCGAGGAACGAAACAAACAGTTGCATTAGCCAATACCATTTTTAAGCTTTACAGAGCCGGAAGAAGCTATGAAGAAATTGCCAGAAGCCTAGGAGTATCAATAGAACAAATACGGGAATTACTGGATTAAAATAAGAATCTTTGAGAAACAATCTATTGAAAAACATATAGGTAAATCATACCGCAGATATCCCAGGAAGAGATATCTGCGGTATTTTATGAAAAAAATTTGAAATAAAATTAAAAAAAGCTTAATTTGTAACTGAATAGTAACTCCTCCGTGCTATACTGGGCATAAACAGGGATAATACATCTGTGATGACTCAGAAAAAGAGAGGAGAATTGGTATGAAAGGATGGAGAAAGCCTAAAGCATTTGCAGCAGCCTATAGTGCTCAGAAGCGTTTCCTGGCATTTGTTCTTACATTAGCTATGATCTTTACCAGCGTTGGTACAGATCTGAATGTAAGTTATGCAGCACAGGGAAATAAAGTAGACTTTGAGATATATGGGTCTGATCTGGTAAATGCGATCAATGAGGCTGTAGAAAGTGACAATGTAGTCAAACCAGACAGCCTTGAATTTACAAACGGAGCTATAGATAAGTTTGAAACACTTTTCTATGGTGAAGGAAAGGTTTATGAGGTTTATCCTCAGATCGACGGTGGTGATATGGATGCGGAACTTAGAGTATTTGTCCGCCTGCCAGAAGATGCCGATGATATGTACATGGTTACAGGTGATGAAGAAGTAATCTTCCTGTATGTAAATAATGGAGATGAAACAATCAGCTGTGCAACCAGGATCATCCGCTCCGTTGATGGGGAAGAGAAAGTCAAGACAACTAAACGTATCAACGTAAAGAGCTACGAAGACAAGTTTGGTGATGAAGAAGTTGATATCGTATCCAAGAAAGATGAGACTGTAGAGGAAACAACAGCTTCTGAGGAAAAATCTCAGGATACTGCAACAGATGCAGCTTCCGAAGAGACAACAGCAGCAGAAGAGAAAGAGACTGAGATCACAGACGAAACAGCTGAAGCAACTGAGGAAGAGACAACTGAGGCTGCTGAAGAAAATACAGAAGCAGAGACAGAAGAAGCTACCGAAGCTGAGAAAGAAACAGAAGCTGAAACCGAGAAGGAAACAGCAGAAGAAACTGAAAAAGAGACAGCAGAAGAAAAAGCTGATGCAGAAGGCGAAGTAACAGCATCCCTTTCCCGTCACTACGCACCGGTTGTTGCTATGAAGGAAGATGCACAAGCAGAGCCTGAAAAAGAAACAGCAGAAGCAGCAGAGACAGAGAAAGAAGTAGTTGAAACTGAGAAAGAAACTACCGAAGCAGTAGAAAAAGAAACTGCAGAGGCAGTTGAAACAGAAAAAGAAACCACAGAAGCTGAGACTAAGGATACAGAAGTGACAGAAACTGAAACAGCAGCTGAAACTTCTGAAACAGAGGAAACCGCAGAAGACGCTTCTAAAGAAGAGACTGCAGCTGAATCCAAGGAAAACGAAGAAACAGAAGAAACCAAAGAAACTGTGGCAGAAACTTCCAAGGCAGCTGAGACTACAGCAGAAGCAAAAGAAGAGAATAAGAAAGCAGATGCAGCTACTGACAGTGATTTAGTTGGAATCGGTTACTGCAGCACAGCAAAAGCTTATACAACCACTGTTAAAGCATTAAAAGCTTTAGATGATGTTCAGGGACTGAAAGTTACATATGCTATTAATCCAGAATACAGCGCAAGAATCGTAGACGGCCAGAGAGGCGTTGAAGAGGGTAATGATCTTGTATTCGGAGTAAAGAACCAGATCGGTTATGCAATCGAAACTGTAACTGCAAATGGAGAACTTCTGGAGGCAGACAGCACTTCTGATAATGAAGATGGTTCTGTAACTGCATGGTATACAGTACCGGAAGTAACCGAAGAGCAGGAAATCGAAGTATACATGACTGAGACTGACGAGCATCCGGAATTTAACGCAGAGCTGACTATGGAAGATGGAACAGTCATCACTCTCCATGCAGCAGAAGGTGTCCTTCCGGCTGGGGTTACAGCTGAGGCGACTGTAAAGGATGATCTGGCAGATGCAGTAAAGGAAAAACTGGAAGCAGAAGATACAGACAAGGGTGCCGTGAAGGCAGTAGTAGCATATGATATCAATCTGATGTTAAATGACAGCAAACTGGATAATAACTGGTCTCAGAATGGTTCTGTAGAAGTTACATTCAGTGGCAGCAAGATTCAGAATATGATGTCAGATGCGGCAGTAGTAGAGGTTTATGCAAATAAATCTTCTGATGAAGAAGCACTGACCACAGAAACAACAGATGATCTGAATCTGGAGCATATTTTAACAGAGGAGATTACAGATTCTGAGAATGAAAATGTAACCTTTGAAGCAAAACATTTCTCTGAATATATTCAGGTTGCAAGAGAAGCTAAGAAAACAAAATCCCTTAATGTGATATATCATTCTAATAATAAAGATTTCTGGTGGGGATCTGATGTTATATCAAAATACTCCCAAAAAGCTAACGCTGGTGATGTGATTACTTTTCCAGAATATACAGAGGACAAAGGCATATTGGGAGATGATTGGCATTTTGTAGGATGGAGTACAGACAGTCAGGCAAATGAAGCCGGTGACGGCCACTATACTCAAACAGTATATAGACCGGGAGATACATACCGCATACCAGATGACAGACAAAGCGACATTGATTTTTATGCTATCTGGGCACAAAAAAATGTAAAAGCTAATTTTTATATTCGTCTGGATGGAACGATTCCAACTGAGCCACAGAGTCATGCTAGTAGTGGTTATACTGCCGGAATTACAATTGAAGGAGCTTTAAAATCTGCGGCATTCTATACAAACAGTACGGAAGGAGTCGGCTCACAGCTGGCAAAGCGGCCGACGGAATCACAGATTAGAGATCGGCTTAGAGCAAAAGGTATAAATTACAATTCTGAGACACAGTATATCCTCTGGTATGTTATCAAGTATGAAAACGATGGTGGTACCAATTATAACTGGCATGTAGATGGTGTCCTTCTGGATAAGGAAAAGGTGAACTTAGCTTATAGTCCAAACTGTAATACAGGTGAATGGGTCAGAGGAACAATGCCTGATGGCAGCCAGTATATAAAGGGAACAGAAGCAACTGTATCTAATAATAAAATTCCAGAACGCCATGGTTATACATTTGTGGGATGGAATACAGCAGCTGACGGAACTGGTACTTCTTATGCTCCAAATGATCGGTTTACAATCAATGAAAATACCACATTGTATGCACAGTGGTTAGAAAAAGGAAGTGTTCTGCTTAAATATATTGCGAATGCGGGTGGTTCAGTAAGCAGAGGATCTGAATCTGTAGCACCGGCTACAGGTAATCCACTGGGATCTGAGGCAACACCAGCATCAGGTTACAGATTCGTAAATTGGACGTTAGGTGATACAAATACTGAAGTAAGCAGACAAAACAAACTGACAAAAGATTTTATTGACAAGTATGCAAAGTCGGTAGAAAATCTGTATGTAGCAACAACATTTAAGGCAAATTTTGAGAGAGATCCTGAGCAGGCAGCAACCGTTAGTTATGAATTTAAATACGATAAATCAGGTTGTGAGGTTGGAATTCCGGATGCGATCAAGCAGGCTCCAACTGATAATGGAACCTATTATGTAGGTGATACAGTTACGGTTAAACATCCTGGTACATCAGATCAGATTGAAGATGCATCTAATGGTGGATATTGGACTTTGGGCTCTGTGTGGACTTTAAATGAAGACTCATATGCAGCAGGCTCAACAGTTACTGTAACAGCTGCGAATCGTCAGTCCTTAAAATTTGTTGCAGTATGGACGTTCCACCCATATGAAATGATCTGCTACGAAGTTGCGATGGGAAAAGGAACGGTTAGCCGCTCTTCTGAAAAGTTAAATCCTACTTCTGGTACAGCATTAGGCTCTGTAGCAACTGCAAGTACAGGCTATAAATTCTCAGGCTGGTATAAGGATGAAAATTGTACAGATCAGGTTGGTAGCAGCCCTGAATTTGTACCAACTGTTAAGACATCTGCAACCTATTATGCAAAGTTTGAACCTAAGAAGGACGTTTCCTATACTGTTCATTACTATGAAGAGGGAACAACTAACAAAGTTGCAAATGACAAGATTGTAAATAACCAGACATTTGATGCTACAGTAGAAGAAACTGCTAAAGATATCACAGGATATACTTTAGTGGGGAATAATAAAAAGACAGTTACATTAGATGCTTATAATAAGGAAATTACCTTCTATTATAAAGCAAATACAATGAGCTATACTGTAAAGTATCTGGAAAAGGAAACCAACAAAGTACTTCATGCTGAACTTGTAAAGCAGAATGTGAAGTTTGGTTCTAAGGTTACTGAAACAGCAGTTGATATTCCAGGATATACAGTAGATGGAAACAAAAAAGTAGTTGAAAAACTGAATTATGCAAACAATGTTATTACATTCTACTACACTGAAAATCAGTTAGTTAAGATCCAGTATCAGGTAGCAGACGGCCAGAATACCATGGGAAGTGTTACTCGGCCTTATGAAGATGTAAAACCTGTAACAGGAACCCCGGTAGGTTCTACTGCCAATGCAAATGAGGGATACAGCTTCGTAAACTGGACTGTAAACGGAGTAGAAGTCAGCAAGGAGCAGGTATTAACTCCTGCGGTTGTAGCAGCCTATGCAAAGAATAGTGCAAATGTATTTGAACCAACCACGTTTGTAGCTAATTTCCAGCGTAAGCTTGTACTTAAGGCAAACGATGCCAAAAAGACATATGATGGAAAGGCATTGACTGGCACTGATGCAGGATATGAGATCATTAGTGGTCAGCTGAAAGACGGTGATCGTCTTGAAGTAACTTATAGTGGCAGCCAGAAAGATGTTGGTGAAACTGTAAACCATATTGTACGTGCGGTTGTGTATCGTGGTGAAGAAAATGTTACATCACAGTATGCGTTTGCTCCTTTCAAGGATGGCAAGCTTGAAGTAACACCGGCAATTGTAACCATGCAGTCTGCAAGCGCAACCAAGACTTACGATGGCACACCACTTACAAAGACAGATGAAATGGTGATCACGGGATTTGCAGATGGTGAAGGTGTTGTGTGTGATGATTTTGCAAGCCGGACTGACGTTGGAGACACATTCAATACCTTTAAGTACCATGCGGCTTCTGGTACAAAGTTATCTAACTATGATATTAAACCAGAGAATATCCAATATGGTACATTAACTGTGAAACCGATCACCACACCGATCGTTGTAACTGCCAGCAAATTAAGTAAGGTATACGATGGAAAGCCTCTTACAGGAGAAACTTATGCAGTTTCGGGTGATGAAAATCTGGTAGCTGGTGATCAACTGGTTGTAAAACTTAGCGGCAGCATTACCAATGTTGGTACTGTTACAAATCAAATTGCTGTATGCAAAGTAATGCGTGGCAACACAGATGTTACAGCTAATTACACAATTGGAACTCATGATGGCACTTTGACAGTAATGCCAAGACAGATCACACTTACTTCTGCTACAAAGCAGAAACCTTATGATGGACAACCATTAATGGATCAAACAGTTACAGCAACTGCAGCAGAAGGAACTTATGCACCATTTGCAGATGGTGAAGGACTTGTTTATAATGTAACAGGCAGCCAGTTAGATGAAGGAAGCAGTGCTAATACCTTTACTTATACGGCAAAGGAAGGCACTGATTTAGCTAACTATGAGATTACCAAAGTTGTAGGTGAGCTGACTGTTACCAAGAATGCAAACCAGATTGTGATCGTAGCAAATAGTAACTCTAAGAAGTATGACGGAACACCTCTTACAGATTCTGGATACACTTATACAACGGGTATTCTTGCAGATGGTGATGTATTAACTGCAACAGTAGAAGGTACGATCACGAATGTAGGCGAGACTGCAAATAAAGTTACGGGTTACGTTGTAAAGCGTGGCGATCAAGATGTAACTAAGAACTATACTTTCGGTGAAAGTATGCCTGGTAAATTGGAGATCACCAAGAGAGATGTAACGATCACATCTGGCTCTTCAAAACGTGCATATAACGGACAGCCACTGACCAATTCTGAAACTACTGTAACAGGTACAGGATTTGTAGCAGGTGAAGAACCAACAAGCTATGACGTAACTGGTACGATTACGAATGTAGGTGAGGCTGCTAACACATTTACCTATAACCTGCCTGCAAATGTAAGTGCTGATAACTATGATATTAAGCTAGTTGAAGGTAAGCTGGAGATCACTCCTGTAACAGCCCAGATCCAGATCACAGCAGACAGCGACAGCAAGGTATATAATGGAACTGCTCTTGTAAAGAATAGTGCTACTTATACACAGGGAATTCTTGCAGAGGGCGACAGACTGGAAACTACAGTAGAAGGTTCCCAGTTAGGAAAAGGCGAATCTGCAAATACAGTTAAATCTTATAAGGTATTAAATGCTGCTAATGAAGATGTGACAGGAAACTATACCTTCGCAGAAAGCATTCCTGGCAAGCTTACAGTAACTGCCCGTCCAATCACGATCACAGCAGCAAGTGACAGCAAGAAGTACGATGGTACACCATTAACAGCAAACAGATACTCTGTAAGTGAAAATGGTCTTGCAGATAGCGATGAGATTTCTGAAATTACCATTGCTGGCAGTCAGATCGAGATCGGAACCAGTTCCAATGCAGTTAGAGCAGATTCTGTAAAGATCACCAAGAAGGCTGAAGCAGCAAATTCAAGAAGCGCAGCTGAAGATGTAACTGGTAACTACAATATTAAGTTAGAAGAGGGAATCTTAGAGGTTACAAACCGCAATGACCTTTCCTACATCGTAAATTATCATTACTTAGATGCTAAGGGCAAAGAAGTTGATGTAGAGTCTGTTACTAAGGACGATGCATTCATTGGTGAAGCAATTGCTTACAGTGATGCAGCAAGCAGAGATCATGCTGGCAAGACATACGCACTTGTCCGTGTAGATAATGCTGGAAAAGCTGTTGAGTATTATGCTGACGGTGCCGAGAATCCGAACGTAGTTGATGTATACTATGGCTTAGACGAAATCGGTACAAACACAGAAAAGCCTAAAACACCAGACGGTATCCCGGATATGTACCAGGTAGTATTCAGATACATTTCTGAGAACCCAAGTTACGGTACAGTTGATGGCGCAGCTGTTGTAGACGGTTACGTAATGGAAGTTGTTACAAGACCTCAGAAGGCAGACGGAAGCTACGATATGGATGCAGAGGTTTATCCACTGGGCAAAGTAACAGTTACTGGTATCGGCAACTACACATTTAATCACTGGTCCGACAGCGATACCAATTATGCAAATGCAAATGAGATCGCAGGACATGGATTTAAGTCAGATATGACCTTTGTTGCTCACTTCAGCTATGATGGAGGAAACAACAATAACAACAATGGCGGCGGAAACGGCGGCAATGGTGGCGGAAACGGTGGTTCCGGTTCTACCTCTGGCGGCGGAAGCAGCAGCTCCGGCAGTCGTGGTGCTATTACCGTTACCTCTGGTGGCCCTGGTGACCAGACCGTAACCATTGATGCGGGAGATGTGCCGTTGGCAGAACTTCCGGATGCACCTGTATCCCCAGTAGAGATTGATGACGGTGAAGTTCCGTTAGCAGCTCTGCCGAAGACAGGACAGACAACCATGAAACTGACAATTACTCTTATGTTCTCCGGTATCTTCCTTGCGCTGACTGCCATGAGCAAGAAGCACAAAGAGGAAGAATCCTAAAACAAAGAGAAATCGGATGTTTCAGGAAGAAACAAAATAACAAGTCTTAAATGACTGGCAGGAGCCGCACACTGGCAAAAGAAAGCAGTGTGCGGCTCTTTTTTCATTCTTTTTTTGCTTTTTTACTATTGACGGAGACTTTATTTCTTAGTATTATGATTATAAGAAAAGATAAACATATAAAACATATATATTAGCAATACTAATATATATTATTCAAAAGGAGAATGAAAGATGGCTAAGGTAGGAATTGTAATGGGCAGCGACTCAGATATGCCGGTTATGGCGAAAGCGGCAGAGATCCTGGACAAGTTTGGGATTGATTATGAGATGACGATCATTTCTGCCCACAGAGAACCGGATCTGTTTTTTAAATGGGCAAAGGCTGCAGAAGAAAAGGGATTTAAAGTAATCATCGCAGGTGCCGGAAAAGCGGCTCACCTTCCAGGTATGTGTGCAGCAATCTTTCCTCTCCCGGTGATTGGTATTCCAATGAAGACTTCTGATCTGGGCGGTGTAGATTCTCTGTATTCCATCGTACAGATGCCAAGCGGTATCCCGGTTGCCACTGTAGCAATCAATGGCGGTGCCAATGCAGGTATCCTTGCGGCAAAGATCCTTGCAGCTTCTGATGAGGAACTGTTAGGTAAGTTGAAAGCATATTCCAAAAGTTTAAAGGAAGATGTGGAGAAGAAAGCAGAAAAACTGGAAAAGATCGGATATAAGGAGTATCTGGCACAGAAGTAAAGAACTATGCAGATAAATGCTTTTTGCCGGATCAGATACAGAAAGATCCTGACAGCATATGAGAGAATCAATCGAGTACGGAGGAAAAGAAAATGATGGATTACAAGAAAGCCGGCGTTGACATTGAGGCAGGTTATAAATCAGTTGAATTAATGAAAGAACATGTGAAAAAGACCATGCGCGAAGAAGTATTAGGTGGACTTGGCGGCTTTTCAGGCGCGTTTTCTTTAGCAAAGATCAAGGAAATGGAAGAGCCGGTATTATTATCTGGTACAGACGGCTGCGGAACGAAAGTGAAGCTGGCTATCATCATGGACAAGCATGATACCATTGGTATTGACGCAGTGGCTATGTGTGTTAATGATATTGCCTGTGCAGGCGGTGAGCCATTATTCTTCCTGGACTATATTGCCTGCGGAAAGAATTATCCGGAAAAGATCGCTGACATTGTGAAAGGTGTGGCTGAAGGCTGTTTACAGTCTGAGGCAGCGCTGATCGGCGGTGAGACAGCAGAGCATCCGGGATTGATGCCGGAAGAGGATTATGACCTGGCTGGTTTTGCAGTAGGTGTCTGCGACAAGAAAGAAATGATCACAGGTGAGAACCTGGAAGTGGGAGATGTGCTTATTGGTATGGCTTCCACTGGCGTACATTCCAACGGATTTTCACTGGTACGCAAGGTATTTGAGAAGGAAATGAACAGGGAAGGTTTAGATACCTATTATGACGGCCTTGGAAAGACTCTGGGTGAGGCACTTCTTGCACCAACCAGAATTTACGTAAAGGCATTAAAGAATATTAAAAAGTCAGGTGTGACCGTAAAAGCATGCAGCCATATTACAGGCGGCGGTTTCTATGAGAATGTTCCACGTATGTTAAAAGATGGTGTCCGTGCAGTGATCCGCAAAGACAGTTATCCGATCCCTCCGATTTTCAAACTTCTTGCTGAAAAAGGCCAGATCGAAGAGCAGATGATGTATAATACATTTAACATGGGACTTGGTATGGTAGTAGCTGTGGACGAGGCAGATGTGGATAAGACCATGGCAGCTATTAAGGCAGCAGGCGATCAGCCATATGTAGTAGGAACCATTGAAAATGGGGAGAAAGGCGTGACTTTATGTTAAGGGTTGGCGTAATGGTATCCGGCGGCGGAACCAATCTTCAGGCGATTCTGGATGCAATTGACAGTGGAAAGATAACAAACGCGAAAGTGGAAGTGGTTATCAGCAACAATCCCGGGGCTTACGCATTGGAGCGTGCCAGAAATCATGGGATCGAAGCTGTATGCATTTCACCTAAAAACTTTGAAAACAGAGTGGCGTTTAATGAGGCATTTTTAAAGAAAACAGATGAATATAACCTGGATCTCATCGTTCTGGCGGGATTTCTGGTAACGATCCCAGAGGAGATGATCCGCAAATACAGAAATAAGATCATCAATATCCACCCGTCATTGATCCCGTCTTTCTGCGGCGTTGGTTATTATGGCCTGAAGGTCCATGAGGCAGCTCTGGCAAGAGGAGTAAAGGTTACAGGCGCTACGGTCCACTATGTAGATGAAGGGGTGGATTCCGGCCCTATCCTGCTTCAGAAGGCAGTGGAGGTACAGCCTGGAGATACACCACAGGTACTGCAAAGACGTGTAATGGAGCAGGCTGAGTGGGTCATTCTTCCGGAGGCGGTAAACAGGATCGCCAATGGCTTGATTTAGGAGGAGAGATATGAAGGTACTGGTTATCGGAGGCGGCGGCAGAGAGCATGCCATCTGCTGGAAGCTGTCTAAAAGCCCGAAAGTAGATGAGTTATATTGTGCACCGGGAAACGCAGGAATTGCAGAGGTTGCAAAATGTGTGGATATCGGTGTAATGGATTTTGAAAAAATAGCTGATTTCGCAAAGAAAGAAGCTTTTGACCTGGTAGTAGTTGGTCCGGATGATCCCTTGGCAGGTGGTATTGTGGATGTACTGGAAGAAAAGGGACTGCGTGTGTTTGGACCAAGGAAAAATGCAGCGATCTTAGAGGGATCCAAGGCATTTTCCAAGGATCTGATGAAGAAATACGGAATCCCCACAGCTGCTTATGAGACTTTTGATTCTCCGGAAGCTGCACTTGCTTATCTGGAAACAGCACCTGTACCTATTGTTTTAAAGGCAGACGGTCTGGCACTGGGAAAAGGTGTTCTGATCTGCAATACAAGAGAAGAGGCAAAAGAGGGCGTTAAGACCCTGATGATGGATAAGCAGTTTGGCCATGCAGGAGACCGCATTGTAGTTGAGCAGTTTATGACCGGCCGTGAGGTTTCTGTGCTTTCGTTTGTAGATGGAAAGACCATTAAGATCATGACTTCTGCTCAGGATCACAAGCGTGCAAAAGATGGTGACCAGGGCTTAAATACAGGCGGTATGGGAACATTCTCACCAAGTCCTTTCTATACAAAAGAAGTAGATGAGTTCTGTAAGAAATATATCTATCAGGCTACAGTAGATGCCATGAAGGCAGAAGGACGTGAGTTTAAGGGAATCATTTTCTTTGGATTAATGCTGACAGCAGATGGCCCGAAGGTTCTGGAATATAATGCCCGTTTTGGTGATCCGGAGACTCAGGTAGTGCTTCCAAGGATGAAAAATGACATTTTAGATGTGTTTGAGGCCTGTGTGGATGGCACACTGGATCAGGTGGATCTGCAGTTTGAGGATAATGCGGCAGTTTGTGTGGTACTTGCTTCTGATGGATATCCGGTGCATTACGAGAAGGGCAAGAAGATCACAGGGCTGGAAAACTTTAAGGATAAAGATGGTTACTATGTGTTCCATGCAGGCAGCAAGTTTGATGCAGATGGAAATATTGTAACAAATGGCGGCCGTGTCCTGGGAGTGACAGCTACAGGAAAAGATCTGAAAGAAGCCAGAGCCAATGCTTATAAGGCAACGGAATGGGTTAATTTTGAGAACAAATATATGAGACATGATATTGGCCATGCTATTGATGAGGTTTAAGCTATAGAACACAGGGAACATTCAGTATAATAAACTGGGTGTTTCCTGTTTTTTATTATGTAAGTATGAAGCGGAAGCCTGCGCTTGTAAAGGATAATTTAGACAATTGAACAGCGAAAACCCAAATTTATTTGATATATCGCTTATAATTTCACATAACATGCGGTATAATGTATATAAATATAACGTAGTGGAGTTGATGAGCATGAAAACATGTAAACAGTTGTCTTCAGAATGGGGTGTGGCAGAACATACGATTGCGGATTTGTGCAGAAAAGGAAAGATTTCCGGGGCAGTGAAGGAAGGAAAAAGCTGGAAAATACCAGATGATGCAGAAAAGCCTGTTGATGGAAGGATTTCCTCCGGGAAATATATTAAGAAGTCCGTATATGCGGAACAGAAACCGCTGCCAATAGGCATTTCTGATTATGTACGTGCTCAGTCAGAGTATTATTATGTAGATAAAACGTTGTTGATTAAAGATTTTTTAGATCAGAAGCCGTTGGTATCATTATTCACAAGACCAAGAAGGTTTGGTAAAACCTTAAATATGGATATGATCCGTGTTTTTTTTGAAATTTCAGCAAAAGATACGTTTATTTATTTTAAGGATAAAGCAATTTGGAATTGTGGGGAAAAATATCGTTCTCATCAGGGAAAGTATCCGGTGATTTTTCTTACTTTCAAGGATGTAAAATTTGATTCTTGGGGATCAACACGGAATAAAATCTATGCATTGGTTCAGGAAGAATATGAAAGGCATCAGGAGCTGCTAAACAGTGCCAGATTGTCAATGTATGAAAAGGGATTTTATAAGAAAATCCTGGATGGTGATGCAAATGAAGTGGAACTTACGGCTTCTCTTGAAAAACTGTCCAAAATGTTGGCAATTCACTATGGGACAGCTCCTATCATTATTATTGATGAATATGATACTCCTATTCAGGAAGGACATTCAAAAGATTTTTATGATGAGATCATCGGGTTTATGAGAAATTTCTTTTCCGGTGCTTTTAAGGATAACCGAAATCTTTCCTATGGATTCCTTACTGGGATTCTTCGGATTGCTCAGGAAAGTATTTTCAGTGGATTAAATAATCTGACCGTGAATTCTGTAATGGATGAGGCATACGGACAGTATTTTGGTTTTACGGAACAGGAAGTTTATCAAATGCTGGATTATTATCATGTATCTGAAAAAAAAGAGGAACTAAAAAACTGGTATGACGGTTATTTGTTCGGAGATAAGGAGATTTATAATCCGTGGTCTGTGATCAATTATATTGCAAAAAACTGTACTCCCCAGGTTTATTGGGTAAATACTGGAAAGAACGAGATTTTAGAGGATGTTTTAAAGGTTGCTACGGACGATATTATAGAGAAATTATACTCTTTATTGCAGGGTGAAAAAAATGTGGCTAGAATTGACCTGAATGTTGTCTATCACTCCTTGATAGATGAACCGGCCAATATTTACAGTTTGTTACTGGCTGCCGGTTATTTAAAGGTTCTGGAAAAAAGGTTGCAGGCAGATGGATCATATCTGTGCGAGGTTTGCATTCCAAATAAAGAAATTGCGGCGGTCTATAAAAATGAAGTATTGTCGCATTTATTGCAGATTGGAGCTATCACAAGAGCAACTGCAAATAAAATTGCAGAAAGTCTTTACTTGAATAACTCCTGTAATTTACAGCAGGCTATTGCAGAGTATATGGATAGTTTTATCAGTTTTTATGACTCAGGTACAGAAATTTTCTATCATGGGTTGATGCTTGGATTGCTTGCGTTATTGGACACCCAATACAGAATAAAGTCTAACAGGGAATCTAGGGATGGAATATAGAGCTTAGAATCCTGCACGGATTTTAACAACATGTGATGTAAAAAATATAAAAAGGGGTAGATACTATGAAAATTAACAGGGAAAAGGTAGAACAGCTGGTAAGGACGATGAAACCATTATTTACAGACAGCAGCCGGGCTTCTCAGATTAAGACAAAAGGGGCCTGCGATTATGTGACACAGGTGGATATCCAGGTACAGAAGCTGATAAAAGAGGGGCTGTATCAGATGTATCCTCAGGTACAGTTTATGGGGGAAGAGCAGGACAATACTGCCATTGACCGGAAAGGTGATTTCTGGATCCTGGATCCTGTAGATGGCACTACCAACCTGATCCACGATTTCCGTCACAGTACATTGTCACTGGCTTATGCAGAGGAAGGAACGGTAGAACTTGGAATCGTATATCAGCCCTATACAGACGAAATGTTTGTGGCAGTAAAAGGAAAAGGCGCCTTTTTAAATGGGGAACCGATCCATGTAAGTGAAGCAAAAACACTGTCAGAAAGTCTGGTCACCATTGGAACCAGTCCTTATTATCATGAACTGGCAGACTGGATTTTTAAGGTATTTAAAGAAGTATTTTTATCTTGTCAGGATATCCGCCATTTAGGCTCCGCGGCTCTTGACATGGCATATGTAGCTTGTGGGAGAGTGGATGCGTTCTTTGAGGCGATCTTACAGCCATGGGATTTTGCGGCGGCGAAACTTTTGATTGAGGAAGCCGGGGGAAAGGTGACTGATTTTAGCGGAAATGATATTCCCACAGGAGAACCCGCAGAGATTCTTGCTGGAAATGGCAAAATAAACGAAGAATTGCTGGAAATCATAAGGAAAGATGGCGATAATTGATAAAAAAACAAAAATTATAATATAATATCCGATTTTTCACATATTTTTCACCTTTTTATTCTGATACAATTTTTACATCAGATATTTTTAAGGAGGAAAAAGTATATGAAAAAAAGTAATCTTATGAGATTCTCAGCAGCAGCTATGGCAGCACTGATGGCATCCGGCGCTTTGACCGCATGCTCCGGCGGATCTTCCAGCCAGACCACTGCAGCAGCAACAGAAGCTGAAAAGAGCAGCGAAGCAGGAAGCAGTGAAGCAGCAAAAGAAGATGCAGGAAGCGGAGAAGGCGTTACCATCCGACTGGTACATTACATGGGTGAACAGGCTAAGAGAGATGCCTTAGATGCGATTCTTGCAGACTTTAAGAAGGAAAATCCGGATATTAATGTTGATATTGAGGTAGTATCTTCTTCTTCCTATATTGCAACCTATAAGAACTATATTGCAGCAGGCGAAGCTCCTGATATTATGTTTGGTAAACCTCAGAACCTGACTGAGTTTGTAGAAGCCGGATATCTGATGGACTTAAAGGATGAGAAGTGCCTGGAAAATGTACTTCCTATGCTGAAAGATGAGTGTACTGTAAATGGCGGCATTTATGGATTCCCGATTGATGCACAGGTAAAGGCATGCTTCTACAATAAGAAGATGTTTGAAGAAGCTGGTGTGGAAGTTCCTCAGACCAAGGATGATTTCTTTAAGGTATGTGATACCTTTATGGAAAAGGGAATTTATCCAATGGTTCATCCTTATAACTTTATCCATGGTGTATTCCATGAACTGGATTCCTACTTTACCAGTATGGCAGCAGCAACCGGCAATGCAGATGTGTGGATGAAGTCCCAGAAGGGCGAAGCAGAACTTTCTGGAAATGAAACTGTAAAAGAAGCAATGGAAATGTTCTCTAAGCTGGCTTCCTATAAGGATGCAGGTGATACTGCTGTAGATCAGACTCAGGGTATCCAGAACTTTGCAGCAGGACAGAGACCTATGTATATCAATGGCGGATGGCTGATGGGTGATGCGATCGCAGCAAATCCAGAAGGCGAATTTGGAATGTTCCCAATGCCATGGTCCAACAATCCAGAAGATAATAAGATGTGGGTTGGTATTGATGACTGCTTCGTAATTTCTTCCCAGACACAGCATAAAGACGAAGTTATGAAACTGATGGAATTCATCGCAAATGATGCAAGTTCCAAGACCTGGATGAGCACAGCAAAGCTGATGACCAGCAATGTAAATGTATCTGTTGATGATGAAAATGATCTGATCAAGGCTATCAAGTCCTACATTGATGAGGACAAGATCGTTTCCAAGAGTCTGGTACCTGATTATACTTCCGAGTTTTCAACTGCTTTCCGTACAAAGCTGCAGGAGTTTGTAACTCTGGATGACAGCCAGCGTGACGTAGATAAGCTGCTGAAGGATATTGATGCAGAAATCGCTTCCATTCGTCAGTAATTAAGACCGGATACAGCAGGCTGTAAGGTCAGAGTGGCAAAGCGGCCCGCGCCGCAGCCACTCTGGCTTTTTTATGTATACGTTATAGAATCTGGAGGTTAAAGCATGAATCAGAAAACAAAAAAAAGGATCCAGGAATTTACATTTGTCCTGCCGGCTCTTATTATGTTCCTGATCTTTGTGATCGTTCCCTTTATACAGGGTTTTCCTATGTCTTTTACAAAATGGGATGGCATGAGTCCTAATAAGCCTTTTGTAGGACTTAGTAATTACCTGCGCATTTTTCAGGATGGAAATGTGATCAATGCCACGAAAAATACATTGATCTTTACAGTGCTTACAATGGTATTTTCCAATTTGTTTGGATTGCTGTTCGCACTGATGATCGCTAAAGTATCCAAGATCAATAATATCTTAAGAACCTGCATTTTCGTTCCATATTGTTTAAGTCTTGTACTTTCTTCTTATATCTGGCGTTATGTGTACAGTGATGTATTTTACCAGATTTTTGGCATTCCAAGCCCTTTGGGAAGTACGGTCTGGGTTATGTTAGGTCTGGCGGTGATCTCCGTGTGGAGAGATGCGGGTTACTGCATGGTAGTCTATATTGCAGCGATCCAGGGAGTTTCCAACGATTATTATGAGGCTGCAGATCTGGAAGGTGCTACCCACTGGCAGAAATTCCGGGATATTACCCTTCCGATGATCGCACCTGCGATTACTACTAACTTTACTCTGCTTTTAGCATGGGGAATGAAGGTATTTGATTATCCAATGGCAGCTACTGCAGGCGGTCCGGGAAGAGCTTCAGAGACCGTGGCTATGTTGATCTATAATAACCTGTTTACATATTACCGGGCCGGTTATGGACAGGCCATCGCTGTTGTATTTACAGCAGCTATTTTCGTAGTAAGTACCATTGTTTCAAGAACGCTGCGTGCAAGGGAGGTAGAGATCTGATGGAAAAAACACTGCGCAAAAACCTCTTTTTTATCTTTAAAATCTGTGTCACTTTATTGGTGATCAGCCCATTTTATATTGCGATCATTTATTCTGTAAAATCAAAACCGGAAATGGTGACCAACCGTCTGGCATTTCCCAAAACGATCCACTGGGATAACTTTACAAGGGCGATCGAGACATCGAATTTTGGTCTGGCGATGAAAAACAGTTTGATCACGACGGTGGCGGCTGTTTTTGTGATCACTTTGATCTGCACGATGGCAGCTTATATCATTGCGCGCAAAAATAATCGTTTTTATAATACGATCTATTACATTTTTGTAGGCGCCATGATCATTCCTTTTCAGTCGATCATGACCCCACTGTATATTGATATGGCAAAATGGAAACTTTTAAACACACTTCATGGCTTTGTTATGGCAAAGATTGGTTTCCAGATCGCATTTACAGTGCTTTTAGTTTCCGGATTTGTAAAGAGTATTCCCAAAGATCTGGAAGAAGCTGCTTCTATTGATGGAGCAGGTATTTACCAGGTATTTTTCCGTATTGTCTTTCCGCTTATGAAGCCGATCATTCTTACATCTGTGGTTTTAAATACATTGAACGTATGGAACGATTTCCAGATGTCTTTAACATTGCTTCAGAGAAAGGAAGTACGTAATATCCCGCTGACCCAGTATTTCTTCTTTGGTGAGAACAGCATTGAACTGGGACTTGCTTTTGCGTTGTTTATTATGTCAATGATACCGATCCTGGTACTTTATCTGACTCTTCAGAAGTATATCATCGGAGGTATTACATCAGGTGCTGTAAAGGGATAAAGATGGAAGGCTGAATTGCAGCTATAATTAAGAACAGCAAAAGGAGACTGTATGGAACAGCAGGATAACAGAGTACATTTCAGAAAGACTTTGTATTTTAAAATGGTGATCGTGACTGTTGTTCTGGGGTTGACTTTCTTCCTGGCACTGGGTTTCATTTATCAGTTTAGTACAGAACGTTTTCGCAGGGAAATGACAGCGCAGTCAGATGCCTTAACAGAACAGATCTGCCAGAACGTGGAAACTGTTTTAAAAGAGCTGGCAGAAAAGACGGTTCCTTTAGTGACGACCAATGAAAGGATCGCACCTCTTATTTCAGAAATAAAACCGCAAAACAATGTGTATGATCCTTACAGGATGATACGGGTCCGCCAGAATCTGGATGAATTTATTGGGTTAAATGAGGGAATCAACTGGATGGCAGTGACAGATCGACAGGAAGGTGTTTATCTGTCCTACCGCCTTTCTGCGTCTATCCGTTATATTCCGGATCAAAGTGACATTTTGAGCCTTTGTCAGGCCAATCATGAACGTTTAAACAGCCGTCCCGGAACAACAGTATGGGCTGCCAGCAGTGATCCGGGCGGAATCATCCTTATGAGGAATATATTTGATTATTCTTCTATGGAATTTGTTGGAACGATCCTGGCAGAAGTAAAAAGTCAGCCGGTGCAGAAGATTTTTGAAAATACTCATATAATGAAAGCCGGTGATTTTGCTCTCTGTGATTCCATGGGAAATGTGATCTGCTCCACGTATGGTGAATCACCGGAAAAAATGGAAAGGCATGAAGAGGAAGCGGATCCTAAATGGATTGAAACGGAATATTCCATCAACAATGGCAAGCTGAAGATCCTTCATACAGTAGATCTGGAGGAAAACAATAAAAGGTATACAGATTTGCTTCATTTGATCATGGGGATCGGATTATTTGTTTATATTGCGATCATAGCCTTTTTATGGTTTACATTTGGACGTATGGCCCAAAATATGAAGATCATGCTGGAAAATATCAACCGGATCTCCCAGGGAGAATTTGAATTATCCCCTTTACGGTTTTCTGAAGGGGATGAACTGGATATTCTGGAAAAGAATATTTCACGGATGGCAGTCAGGATCCGGAGACTGATGAACCAGGTGGTCCATGACAGGGAACAGAAACAGAAAAATGAATACAGTCTGCTGGAGACACGATACCATGAACTGCAGGCTCAGGTGAATCCTCATGTGCTTTTCAATATTCTGCAGTCCATTAACGGAACAGCCCAGATCGAAGGAGATATGAAAGTCAGCCGTCAGATCTGCTTTCTGGCTAAGTTTTTCCGTGGAAATATTGACCGCAGTTATACATTTTGCACCTTAGGGGAAGAAATGGATTATGCGGAAAATTATCTGAAACTGTACATGGATATTTATCAGGACCGTTTGATGGTGGAGATTCATGTGGAGGAATCATTGAGATATGTTAAGATCCCTACTTATATTCTGCAGCCGATAGTAGAAAATGCGGTGGTTCATGGAATGGAACCTTCTTTAAAACCTTGTACTGTGCGTATTACGGTGGCTCAGAAGGGAGAAAAGATGTATATCCATGTATGGGATAATGGAGTGGGAATTGATACAGAAAAACTGTTAAATCTGCAGACTGGAAGAGCACAGTCAAAGCGGATCGGGCTGAGAAATGTAGAAGAGCGGATCCGGATCTTATATGGAGAAGGTTATGGTCTGAAGATAGATTCCAGACAAAATGAATTTACGGAAGTAGTCCTTACGCTTCCTGTTAATTTTGAGTAAAGGGATTATTTTACGAAATAGTGTACATTAAAGCCGGGGATAGAGTCAGTTTGGAAAGGCGGTATGAGTGTGTATTCAGTGGTAGTGATAGATGATAACCGCATTGCAGTGGAAGCAATTGTGAAGTCTACAGACTGGAATCTGTGTGGCTGTCGTGTAGCTGGAAGTGCATATGATGGTGTTGCGGGCCTGAGTTTGATCAGGCAGATACAGCCGGATATTGTAGTGATCGATATTCAGATGCCGGGGATTAATGGTTTGGAAGTAATTGGCAAGCTGAAAGAAGAGAAAAAGGATATTCAGTTTATCATCATTTCCGGTTACAGTCAGTTTGAATATGCCAGACAGGCATTGCGCTATGGAGTGAAAGACTATCTGTTAAAGCCTATTATGAAAGAGGAAATGGAGGCGGCTTTAAAACATGTGGCAGAGGAATTGCGAAGACTTACGTTTGAAAAAAAACCGTTAGAAGAGGAAACGGAGGATCCTCTTTCGGAAGAACTGAGGCGAATACGAAAAAATGTATCAGGTTATTCACTGGTTGTATCTAAAGCATTAAGCCTGATTGACAATAACTTAGATAAAAATATCAGCCTGACAGATATTGCAGAGGAATTTCTGGTATCTACCGGTCATTTCAGCAAATGCTTTAAGAGGGAAACAGGAGTTGGTTTTTCAGCTTATGCAACTATGGTAAAGATGGAGCGCGCAAGAGAACTGTTAAAAGACCCGCAAAACCGGATTGGAGAAGTTGCCAGGATGCTGGGATACAGTGATTATGCTTATTTTTTTCAGGTGTTTAAGAAACAGTTTGGTTATGCTCCAAGAGAAGTTAAATTTGGGGATCGAAAGGATAAAAAGGAGACTTGATATGAGGCAGACAGAGAATAAAAGGAATGTTCCAGATGTATTTACGTGTGAGGATGGAACTCAGATAAGAACAAAAGAAGAATGGTTTACAAAACGACGTCCTGAATTATTGGAATTGTTTCGCAAAGAAGAATATGGACGTCTTCCTGATATGAGAGAAGTGGAGGTGCGTTTTCGCGTAGCGGATATACGGGAAGGAACCGGAATTATGGCGGGCGAAGCCATCCGAAAGACCATAGAAGTGGAAGCAGTGAGAAAGGGACGAAGCTTTATTTTTAATTTTGTGCTTTTTATTCCAAAAGGTTTGGAAAAATCGGCTCCTGTATTTGTGGTAGTATGCAATAGAGGAATTAAAGACAGTGATCCGGCAAGACATTTTTTGAGCCCATTTTATCCTGCGGAGACCATTGTTTCCAGAAACTATGCCTGTGCTGCATTCAGGACACAGGAAGTGGCTCCTGATTATGAAGAAGGTTTTACAACCGGTTTTCACCGACTGTTTCCAGAGTATGCTGCATCAGGAGCAGATCTGGCGGATGGAGGATGGGAAAAAACAAAAAGACCAGCAGATGCATGGGGCGCTATTTCAGCCTGGGCATGGGCGGCCAGCTGCTTAATGGATTATTTTGAACAGGATCCGATGATTGATGAAAAGAGGGCGGCTGTAGTGGGACATTCCCGTGGTGGAAAAACGGCTCTCTGGTGTGCTGCACAGGATGAACGTTATGCTATGGCTGTAAGCAGCTGTGCTGGAAACAGTGGAGATGCGTTGGCGAGAGGTTCTAAAGGTGAAAAAATCAAAGATATTGTAAAAAGATTTCCATACTGGTTTGCCGGAAATTATCAGAAATATGCAGATCATGAAGAAAATCTGCCATTTGACCAGCATATGCTGATTTCCCTGATCGCCCCAAGGCTTGTGTATACAACATCGAAAACTTTTGATGCCTGGGCAGACCCGGAAGGGCAATTTGAATCTTTATGCCAGGCGTCACCTGTTTTTGAACTAACAGGAGTAAATGGATTGGAAACTATGGAAAGACCTTGTCCGGAGCATGTTCTTCATGAGGGGCACATCGGATATCATTATAAAACGGGCAATCATGACCTGGATGAGTATGACTGGGAAAGGATCATGGATTTTGCGGACAAACATATGTAATGAATAAAAGTATCTTAAAATGCAGTGGGGTATTTGTGAATCTCACTGCATTTTTTTACTCCTTGTGATATACTTTGACCAGATAGTGTAAAAATATTGGAAGCTGATAAAAATTGTATAAAGGAGTAACAGTGAAAGTAGAAGAAGTAATGCAGGAAATAGTAAGATTATGTGAAAAATATCAGGCAAAAGAAGTGATTTTATTTGGATCGAGAGCAAAAGGAACGGCGAGAGAGCGCAGTGATATTGATATAGCTGTGTCTGGTGTAAAAGAGTTTGATTTGCTTGCAGAAGAGATCGAAGATCTGCCAACGCTTTATAGTGTGGATCTGGTAAATATGGATACATGCAAAAATCAACTGTTATTGGAGGATATTAGAGAGTATGGACGAAAAATTTGAACGGCGTTTTAAATCATTTTGTAATTCACTGGATGCACTTGCAGAGGCCAGACAGAGAGACATTAAGGATTCTTTTGTTCTTAGTGGGACAAGCGCAAAATTCAGCATTACGTTTGACCTGGCGTGGAAGGTTATGAAAGACATATTGGTTCAGTATTATGCGATTATCGGGTTTGTGGCAGGTTCTCCAAGGGAAGTGTTAAGAGAATCGTTTAAAGCTAATTTGATCTCAGATGATGACTGGATGGATATGCTTAAAGTGAGAAATGAGCTGGCACATGATTATGACGGTGAGATTGTGAAAACACATTGCCGCTCAATTATTGAAGATTATATAGATCTTTTCTATGAATTTGAGAGAAAGGTGGAGCAGTTGATTAAAGAACAGTCGTAAGTGAGGCATAAGATTTGAAACTCTTTTTGATTTTATATTGACTATTGTCATATGTTGTTATATAATGTATTCAGATATTATAAAAGAACAAAATTCAGGAGGATACCAATTATGACAATCAAAGAGATCGTTGCTTCCATCAAGGCAAAACAGCCAGAAATCAAGACCGTATACTTTGTAGGCTGCGGCGCTTCACAGTCTGATCTGTTCCCTGCAAAATATTTCCTGGAGAACAACGCTAAGAAGCTTCGTACAAGTATCTATACTGCAAATAACTTTAATTACTCTACTCCAGCTGGTGTAGATGATACCGCTATCGTTATCACCTGCTCCTTAAGTGGAAATACACCTGAGACTGTAGCAGCTACCAAGCTGGCTGTTGAAAAAGGTGCTCATGTAGTAGCTGTAACTCATAAGGCAGATTCAGCTCTGGCTCAGAATGGTCAGTACCAGATCATCCATGGCTTCTATGAGAGTTATGGTGCAAAGATGGAAAAGCCTGCAAGAGTTCTGGAACTGGCTTGCGAGATCTTAAATGAGTACGAAGGCTATGAGCACTATGATGATATGCAGGATGGTTTAAGCAAGATCTTTGATCTGATCAATGATTCCTGCAAGCTGTTCCGTTCTACTGCTAAGAAGTTTGCTGAGGATCATTACAATGCACCTATCCTGTATGTAATGAGTTCCGGCGCTACCCAGTACACCGCTTATTCCTTCTCCATGTTCTTAATGATGGAAATGCAGTGGCTGCCATCCAGCACCTTCCATACCGGCGAATTCTTCCATGGTCCATTCGAGATGGCTGATGAGAACGCTCATTATCTGTTAATGATGAATGATGGTCCTACCCGTCATCTGGATGCAAGAGCACTGACCTTCTTACAGCGTATGAACGCTAAGTACACTGTAGTTGATGCTAAGGACTTCGGTTTAAGCTCACATATCAAGAGTACAGTTGTTGAATACTTCAACCCACTGATGATCGGTGGCGTTACCAGACTGTTAGGTGAGGAAATGGCTATCAAGCGTGATCATCCTCTGACAATGAGAAGATATATGTGGAAGCTGGAATACTAATTTCCTGTATACTCTCCAAAGAATATGATAAATAAGAAATGCCCCGAAAGTATCACTTCCGGGGCATTTAATGCGTTAGGAGACATTTTACGGAAACACAGGATCATTTAGCAGATCACATCCTAAAACCGGTCTGCGGCGCTTGTAGGCAGTTACATGGTCGAATCCGGCCTGGATCAGAAGCTTTGCGGCTTCTTCAAAGTCAGCAGCTACATCGGCTGGCCTGTGGGAGTCAGAACCTACAGTGACGATCTCGCCTCCAAGCTCCTTATATCGTTTTAATGTACGAAGTCCCGGCATTGGTTCACCGGCGCCCTGGCGGATGCCGGATGTATTGACTTCGATGCCTTTTCCGCGGGAGATCACATTTTTAAGGATCTGGTCAATATAGCTTTCGTATTTTTCATATTCTACCGGAAAGCCGCAGCGTACCAGATGGCGTTTGATCAGATCGATATGGCCCAGACAGTCATATTCGCCGTAGGCGGAGAGCTCAATAAGGTGGCGGTAGTAGCTTTCTGTGATCTGGGGAACTGTAACGTCTGTGTAGTCCATTTTGCTGACATCTACATTTTCAATCTTATGGACAGAGCCAATGAGATAATCGAAAGGATAGTTCCTGATGATGTTAAAGGCCTCTTCACGGGCTAAATGGAGCTGTCCGAACTCCATACCGCTTTTAATGGTCAGGCGGCCTGCAAAGCGATCTCTGCAGCGTTCTAAGTTGTCCCAGTACAGCTTTAAGTATTCTTTATGGAAAAACTGTCTGTGGATGCCGTGGGCATAGAATTCGTAGTGGTCTGTAAGAGCTATTTCTGTAAGGCCTTTGTGGATAGCTGCCTGACACATGTCCTCCATGGGGACTTTTGCGTCAGGTGAGACACTGTGCATATGGTAATCAGCGGTAAGCATATATCATTCCTCCTGTTGCTATGATGTCCTCTCGGAGTCTTTCCTGCACCTGCCTTTGTGGCCGGTTTTTCGAAAGATTCCGAGAGAACATTATGATGTTGGGGACAAAAAGTATTTTGCCTCTGGTATCTAACATATTAAAAAGACTGCTTTTTTTGGTCGGTACAGTCTGACCGGAAAAGCAGTCTTTTTGATATCATAATGAAAATTGAAGAGATCAGCCTTTTACTGCTCCGGATGTAAGTCCGCGTACAAACTGTTTGGACATGCAAAGGAACAGGAGTACCATTGGTAGAGAGGCGATCAGGATACCGGCTAACATTACAACGTAGTCGGATTTTAAGTCACCCTGGAAGGTCATCAGACCTAACGGGATGGTCATTAATTTTTTATTCTCAAGGAATACGTTTGCAAATAAGAATTCATTCCATACATTGTTTAAGTTTACAATGGCACAGGAAGCCATAACCGGCTTACTGATAGGAAGGATGATCTGTGTGAAGCGCTGGAAGCTGTTGCATCCGTCTACGATCGCTGCTTCCTCTAATTCCTTTGGAATGGAGATGAAGTAAGCTCTCATTAAAAACATGGTAAATGGGATACGGAATGCTATGTACGGAAGGATCAGCGCTGCACGGGTATTGTAAAGCTTTAATGCCTGTAAGATCTTGTACAGAGGTACTAAAGCAACCTGCTCGGAAAGGGCCATACCGCCTAAAATAAGGAAGAATACGAAACCGCTTCCGGGAAGGGAAAAACGGGTCAGTCCATATGCCAGCATAGAGCTTAAAAGCAGGATGCACAGAATGGAAATGGCACTGACGATAATGGAGTTCTTAAAGTAGAAGAGAAGTCCTTTGCCCCATGCAGTTGCGTAGTTGACAAACATCCATTTTTTTGGAAGAGCCAGGGAGTTTAAGAACATTTCCTGGTTTGTCTTTAAGGAGTTTAACACCAGCCAGCATACAGGAAGCAGGATGATAGCTACCATTAACAGAAGAAATATATGGAGCAGTACGGAACAGATCCGGGTTTTTAATACATATTTGTCTTTCATACCAAAACCTCCTTATATCTCTCCGGAACGGCTCACCTTCAGCTGGAAGATAGAGGCGGTTACGGTAATGACAAAAATAAGAACACCAGTTGCAGCAGCCATACCCATATCATCATGTAAGAATGCGTTCTGATACAGGAATAAGCCAAGTACCTGGGAAGAATTTCCAGGACCACCTACTGTGGTGGAGTAAACCTCGGTAAACAGCTTGAATGCACCAATTACAGTGATAATGGAGCAGACGATCAGCTGTTCCTTTGCAAGAGGAAGGATAATGCTTACTGCGCGGCGGATGGGACCTGCGCCGTCAATAACAGCAGCTTCAATGTAGTCTCTGGACACGTTCTGGAAAGCAACTACCATTAACAGGGTAATGTAACCGGTGAACTGCCACTGGCTCATTGCGATGATACAGAAGATAGCCAAGTTTTTATCACCTAACCAGGTCTGCTGCATGCTTGCAAGTCCGACGTGCTTTAAAAATGTGTTTAAAAGACCAAGCTGCGGGTTGTAGATAAAGTTAAACATCATACCAACGGCAGTCAGGGAAACCAGGGCCGGAAGGAAATAGATGTTTCTGCAAATCGATTTAAAGCGGTCACCGGCAAGACTGCTCTCTAACAGGAAAGCCAGGAATGTTCCAAATCAAACTTGCACGATCAGAGAGATCACGCAGTAATACACATTGTTCCGGATCATGATAGGGAATGTATCATTTGTAAATAATCTGCGGAAATTGTCAAGTCCTACAAACTTCATGGAGGAAGAGTAGGAAGAAAGACGGAAAAAGCTGTATACGAGGTTAACGATAATAGGGATATAAACAAAGCCAAGGACCATTAAAAGGCCGGGGATCACATATAAATACGGTGTGAGTTTTGTTTTCTTTTTCATCCTGACACCATCCTTTTCTTTAAAGATAGGGAGCAGATGCTGCTCCCTATCGTGGATTTCTTATAAAACTTTAACGAAAACTATTCAACCAGTTTCTGGGCTTCAGCAGCTACCTTCTGGATCTTAGCCATTGCGTCAGTTGGGGTTACGTCACCATTTGTGATGTCGGAGATCTGGGTCAGATACTCGTCGCAAACTGTGGAGTACAGAGCGTTATCAAACCAGATGTCCATCTTCTTAGCGTTGGAGATTACATCGTAAGCACTCTTTAAGGACTCATCGGTTAAAGTCTTGTCCAGACCAAGGGAAGCGTTGAACCAGCCAACCTGCTCAGCCTGCTGTGCACCAACTTCAGAACCAAGGAACCATTTTAAGAACTCTACGCACTCATCTGGGTACTTGGTCTTAGAGGAGATCGCAAATCCTTCAGGAGCGCCGGATACCAGATTTGGATTACCCTTAGCACCTTCAATGGTTGGGAACTTGAACATTCCCCAGTTCAGATCTGGGTTTTCCTGCTTAACATTGGTGATCTCAACTAACTCTGCAAAGAGGATAGCGTTCTGTCCCTGAGTAAAGCCTAAACGGGCCATATCATGGGTCATACCATTTACACCTGTGTTCATGTAGGATACTAACTGCTGGTATTTTTCAAGAGCTTCTGCATATCCTGGATCGGTAAATTCACCGGTCTTAGGATTGTAGTCCTTTGCTCTGGTCTCATCATCTACTAACTGCTCATTTAATGCACCGATGTAATGAGCAGATGGCCATTTGTCCTGATTTCCTTCTGCGATAGGATCCATACCGGATGCTTTGATCTTGTCAAGAACATCGATGAACTGATCCCATGTCTCAGGAACTTCCAGTCCTAATTCGTTGAAGATATCTTTGTTGTAGAAGAATTCTTTTGCATCCAGACGGAATGGGATACCATAAACCATGCCATCTGCAGTTGTGTATTCATTCATCTGTGTTTCCATCAGAGAAGCTTTCCAGTCAGGATCTGCTTCCATATATGGAGTTAAGTCTAATAACAGGCCTTCACGGATAAATCTCTCAGAGAACTCACCGCAGAAGCTGAAGAAGATATCTGGGCACTCATCGGAACCAACTACAACTTTGATCTTCTCTTTGTACGGCTGGTTCTGTGCGCTGGTCACTTCAAACTTGATATCTGGATGAAGGGATTCGTACTCAGCAAGTTTGCTTTCAATGAAGCTGTTGCATGGATCATCAGGGAAACGATGGAACAGTTTAATGACTTTTACGTCACCGCTGTTTCCGGAATCAGCAGCTGCTTCTGTTTTGTTTTCTCCACTGCCTGCTGCGGCTGTGGTGCTGTCAGAAGAGGAACTGCCGCCTCCGCATGCGGTAAGGCCCAGTGCCATTACTGCTGCAAGTCCAAGGCTTACGGTCTTTTTCAGTTGTTTTTTCATAATGATCTCCTTTCGGTCCTCAGTTTTGGGTGTCTCTGTTGTATTGATACAACACATAACATCTTAGTACAAAGCATACCACATTGTTATATGTCTTGCAACTGTTTTTTTAATGTTTTTGTAACTTTTGTTGATAAAGTTTTAACTAACCGGTACTTTTTTGGGAAAAAATGACGGCGTTTCTTTAGAAAATAAAGTTATTTCATAAAAAACGCCGTTGTTTTTAAAGTTCCTCTTTATAGTTGTATTGTCGCCCCTGAAGAATATTAGGTACAGTATTTTGTACTATGAACTTACGTAACAATCGTAAGACGGTATCTCTGGGGGTTGGTAAGCAGCTTGCTGTAATGCAGCACTTCATTATCCTGATCGAAAACCTCATCCTTTTGCAGCAGGAGGGCATGCTTTTCCGGAACCCCCAGACGTTGGGCTTCTTCCGGTGTGGCATAGCAGATCTCCACTGTTTTAACAGAATGGGTTGGAATCAGTCCGTGGTTATGGAAAAACTCATAGGTAGAACCTAAAAGATTTTCCTTTAACAGAAATTCCATCCGTTTTGGATAGTAGCTGTCCTCAATCATCACCGGCACATCGTCATTTTTACGCAGACGGACTATACGCAGCACTTTTTCGTTTTCATCTACACGAAGTTTTCTGGCAATGGAGCCGTCAGGGGTTATCCATTCTACAGTGATCAGTTCTGCAGATGGTACATGCCCGTCCATTTTGCTCATTTCCGTAAAGCTTATGATCTGGTTGTCTACAACACGGTGCAGCTTCTTTTCTGCCACAAAGGTTCCGATGCCCTGCTTGCGTACTACGAAACCGTCATCTGCCAGCAGTTCAATGGCCTTGCGCACAGTAATGCGGCTTACTTCAAAATGCTGGCTGAATTCTGCCTCTGTCATCAGCTTGTCCCCGGCTTTTAATTTGCCGTCTGTGATCTGCTGTTTGATCTTTTCGGACAGCTGCTGGTAAAGAGGCACCATAGAATTTTTTATCATGAATATTTATTTCACTCCTAATGCGTTAAGTTCATATTGTTTTGCTTAAATACGGCATGGCTATAAAAACAGGTGCGTGAAAAATTCCGAAACAGGGAAAGTGTTAATCGATAATAGCAGTTCCATAGCCAAAAGCCCCTTCTAAGCTGCAGACCTTCGCTGCAAATTTTGCTCCACAGTCCATGTCATGTTTCAGCTGGGCGATCATATGGTCATGTTCACCGGCAAAAAGAGTTCCATTTTCCTGAAGCAGGGTAGTGAGCAGAGTGGAGAAATAGGAGTCTCCGGCGCCCATGGTATCTAATACGGTTTCTGCTTTATAAGCAGATGCATAGACGATTTCACCGTCGTAAAGTGCATAGGAACCGTCTTCGCCTACGGTACCTACTACTAAGGTTACCCCGTAGGAGGCCGCCTTTTTCATTTCACGTTCTCTTTCCTCTGCAGTTAAATGTGCGCAGGAAAGAAGGGCTACTTTGATATGAGGACACACCTGTTCAAACAGGGCATCGTCCCATACAGTAGAGAAATCAAAGGCAATAGGTACACCTGTCTCTTCTAATAAAGACAGATCATCATAGATATAGCTGTTTGTATTGGAGTAGATCACCTGGAAGGACTTGATATAGTCCAGATCTTCTTTTGTAAAGTTAAATGGATGTTCTTTGGCAACACCACCGCGGTTGGAGCCTAAGAATACACGGTCCCCGTCCTTTAAGGTAACGCGGGCTGCACCGTTTTCACCGTGGAAATGTCTGGAATGGCTGAAGTCTACGCCTAACTGGGTTAAAATCTTGCAGTTGTATTCAGCAACGCCATCATCACCAAATTTGCCAAGATATGCTGGCTTTCCGCCGTTCATAATGGAATAGACACATGTGTTTACACACTGTCCACCTGGATACATTTTTCCTCTGGATAAGTATTTATCCACTACATTATCACCAATGGCAATGATTTTTGCTTCACTCATATTAAAAACCTCCGGTTATTTGCTCATATTTCCTGACGGATGTCCGCAGGACAACAACAATCTGTTAGATACAATATATAACAATATATAACATCTTGTCAATGAGTTTGTATATTCCCGGAGGTTTTTCTTTTGTATATAATTACATGATATAAGTGTCAAAAGTATAAATTGCGTTTGTGCTCGCACAAATAAGCAATTTATACTTATTGACACGCCGAACACCGAAAACGAAATAAAATGGTGTGAACACGCCATTTTATTTCGTTTTCGGTGTTCGAGGATTGCGGGAATTGCATAGCAATGGAGCAATCCGGTTACATCAGTGAGTGGCAAAATTTACTTTTGACACTCACATCATTACATATAAGGTTCAAACATTTTAAAGTTTCGGCAGTCAGCTTCAAATGGCTTCTGGTAATAGTCGGAAGCAGTGATCTCCTGGCTTAGAAGTCCGGTGTAGCCGTTTTTATTTACAGTTTCAAGCCAGTTTTTCAGGTCGTGATTTCCGTCACCCCAGATCAGATGTCCGTAGGGAGTTCCGTCTATGAAGTGCATATGTACAATGTTTTCGGCTCCTAAGGTATCAAACCACTGCTGTAAAGTCTCGCCTGCCACGCCCATTGGACAGGTGTCGATCATGGCTTTAAAATTAGGATGGTTTATTTCCGTAAGCATCCGCTTTACATCATCAACAGTAGTTGCCAGATTGGTCTCATCCGGGCGCAGGGATTCCATAGCAAGGGTAATGCCCTTTGTGCCGGCATAATCGGCCAGTCGTGCCAACATGTCGCGGCCACGTTTCCAGCCTTCTTCCCGGTCTTCGTTTAAATATCCACGTCCGGAGTGTACAGCCATGACCTTACAGCCGAGTTCTTCACCGGCATCCAGGCCTTTTTTGAAATATTCAAAGCTTTTGGCATACAGATCCGGGTCTCCGGCTGCAAACTGATAGGGGACAGAACAGTTTTCCGGGGTGATGACCTGGATGGTAAGACCACGGTCTCTTGCCATTTTGCTTACTTTTTTACAGTCATCATATTCCAGATTGCTTAAGAAAAAATGAGGAGAACCAGCCCATAATTCGATGGTCTTAAAACCGGCCCGCATCTGGGATTCCAGAAAATAGTCCAGGGAATAGAATTTATAATGGATGTTCATGCCGGATACCTGATCAGATCGTATTAGTTTCATTTTGTGTACACTCCTTTAACTGTAAATTTTTTAAATTGAGTATAACATAGGAAAGCCGGGGCGTACAGATAGGAAAAATTAAGGTGTGTTTCTTTTTGTAACATGCCATATACCGTATACGATCAGAACTGAACCAATAAAGGACAGACCAAAGGGTTCCCGAAGAAATAATACTCTTGCAAACATGGACCACATGGTCTGCAGGTTGGAGAAAGAAGCAAGTTAAACGTGTTCTTAATATAAGCTGAGTGTATCATTGTAGGTGTGTCTTGTAAAATACAGAAAAATCATATATTATATTGAATGGATTGAATAGATTTGACTGATATTGGATGAAGCAGCAGGTCTGTTTTTTTAAAAATTGGTGTGGTGGATATAAAACAGGAGGATGTAAAGGTCATGATAAACAGAGATGACATGCTGGAGCTGACCAGGCGTATGACACCGGCCAGAGCTTCTGTAGGCCGGATCGCAGGGGCCTATTTTGATGAAGAAGGCTATGTAGACGGTACATTTAATACGAATTTTTTGAAGCTGTCAGCTGGTGAACGTAGCAGAAATTTAAATATGGCAAAAACAGTGCTGATTTCCAGAACCAATGAGCAGTTAAAGGAGTATCGGCTGACAAAAGAAATGAGAAAGCCGGGAAGTGTATGGCAGCTCCTTGATGGTGTCAAAGAATCTGAAATGAAAAATGATGCCTATATGGATCTGTTTTATGAGGTATTGGGAGAGAAATATCATCCGGGATATCCATTTTCATGTTTTATGTATTATGGACAATATGATGTGCCTGTAAAGGGAACAGATAAGGAGTGGATGGAAGGTTCGGAAGAGGTTTATACTTATTTGTTATGTGTGATCAGTCCGCTGACCGGGGAATATGAACCGGGTGTGCCGGAGTTTGGTTTTTTATATCCGGCTTTTAAAGACAGAAGTACCGGCTGGGAATACGTAAATGTATACGAAAGCCAGCCGGCACGTTTGTATAAAGAATTAATGGAATGGTTATCTCTTTATAAATGATATTCCTGTATTTTTACAGAAAGTCCTGCTAATGACAAAGTCAGGCCTTACTTTTTGTAACCTGCCATATTCCATATAAGATCAGCAAAGAACCAATAAAGGATGACCATCCAAAGGGTTCTTTAAGAAACAGCACTCCTGCGAACATAGACCACATGGTCTGCAGATTGGAAAAAGCTGCCAGTTTTCCTACAGACATCTTACCGGCTGCGTAGTTTACCAGAATATTGCAGGTAACGGAGCAGAAGAAACTGAGGATCAGTACCGGGATGATAAAACCGGGGATTGTGACATAGTGGAGCAGTTTTTCCACATTTCCTTCCAACCCATGAAGAGCGTCCGCTGTAAAAAAGAGACAAGAACTGAAAATTGTAAAATAGGCACGCTCAATGGCGGAAAACTCACAGGATGCTTTTCGGTTAAGCACACGGTAAATGGCAGATAAGATGCAGGCAGACAGAACAAAAAGAATGCCGACTGGTCGGATGGTGCCGGAGGCACTGCCTGTTAATGTGATGATGATCACGCCTGCTACTGGGAAAAAGCTGAAAAAGACCTGTCGTGAGGCTGGAAACTCTTTTAAAAAGGCAGCAGAAAGCCCCATTGCAAGGATTGGCACCAGGGAGAGGACAACGCCGGTGAACATGCTGTTGGTATAGGCGATGCCGTAGCTTTCGCAATAAAAATAAACCACTTCATTTAATGCCAGAAGGAGCAGCGGAAGTACTTTTTTGCCCTTTAGTGTTAAGTGCTCTATTTTAAAGAGGATCATTAAATTCATCAGAAAAAATGCAATGATAAAGCGTATGGATAGCAATACGCTGGTGGGAGCGTAACGAAGGGCTGTTTTAGATAAAAGAAAGCTGAATCCCCAAAGTGTATTGCCGGTAATAGCGGCAAGAGCGGGGATATTTTCTCTGAAATGAGAGAATGACCTGGATTCAGATACCGTGGATGAAATCATAAAGTGCCTCCTGTGATCCTGAAAATCTAAGGATCTTGTTGTTTATATTCAGAGTGTAGCATTGGAAATACTTCTTGTAAAATACAGAAAAGTCTTATATAATATTGAATGGATTCAATATATAAGATAGTTGATGATAAGAAAAATAAAGTAAGATTTTCAACGTACATTGAGGTGAAATGATTAAAATGGATCAGGAAATACAGGCATTTCTGGAAGTGTGCAGAAATCAGAGCATATCAAGGGCAGCAGAAAAGTTATTTATCAGTCAGTCTTCTTTAAGCACAAAAATACGGATCTTAGAGCGAAGGCTTGGATATACCTTGTTTATACGGGGCAAAGGAAGCCGGAGCGTTATGCTTACAGATAAGGGTGAAAAGTTTTTGGAATTAGCGGTAAAATATCAGGAAATTTTGGAAGAAATGCTGGCGTTAGGGAAAGACACAGGAGCAGAAAAACTGAGGATTTCTTCTATGAACAGCTTAGGAACCCATCTTTTAACACCAGTGTATGAGCGTTTTATGGCGGAAAATCCAGATATTGTTTTAGAAATTCAGGAAGCGGATCCGGATCGCTCAGGCCTTGAAAAGGGGATTACAGATATTGCTTTTACAACAACGAAATTTGAATCAGCAGTGATCCGGGTTATTCCGGCTTTTTCTGAACCGATGTTCTTTTTATGCGCAGAAGGAAGTGATTACAGCGGAGCAGTGAGAAAAGAGCAGCTGGATCTGCAGCATGAGATCTATGTAGACTGGTCTTATGAATTTGTTCGTTGGCACAGTGAGATATTTCAGGGCAAGCAGCCTAAATTGGCACTTTCACTTATGAATCAGCTGCAGTTTTTTCTTTGCAAAGAAGAAAACTGGGCGTTTGTTCCGGCAAGTGTGGCTGTAGGCCTTCTGGCAGAGGGAGGTATCAGAAAATTGCCTGCAGCATTTGAAATCCCTCCGAGAGAAATCTATTGTCTTTGTCAGGAAAAGGCAGCAGGAAGCCGGAGAGTCCGCCAATTTTTGAAGTGTTTACGGCAGGGACTTGTGGAAATGGAGCAGGTAGAATTTGAGATATACATATAAATAAGGGCATGGGTAGTCAAAGGACAGTCCTTTGATCGTTTGATCAAAAAAGTTTTATTAAATAAGAACAAAATAAAAATTATTTTTTGCTAAAAGAGAAAGAATATAATGACTAAGGTTACAGAAAAGAAAAAATTGTCAATTCTTGGAAATGGTTTTCTGGCGGGAATTGTTGTAGAGGCCTACAATAAGGGAATGCTTGATGAATATGAACTGACAGGTATATTAGGGCGGACAAGAGAAAAAACAGAGGCACTGGCAGAAAAAGGCGGCTGCCGCGCATGCAGTACCCTGGAAAAATTGATGAAAGACAGACCGGATTATGTGGCAGAGGCTGCTTCTGTTAAGGCAGTCCAAGATTATGGTATGAAAATATTGTCTGAAGGTGCAGACCTGGTCCTCTTATCGATTGGTGCTTTGGCAGATGAAACATTTTACAGAGAGATAAGCGAATGCGCAAGAATAAAGGGAAGAAAGATTCATATTGCCTCTGGTGCTATCGGCGGCTTTGATGTGCTGCGGACTATTTCTCTTATGGGACAAACACAGACTTCTTTCCGTACGAAAAAGGGACCGAAAGCTCTTTTGGGAACTCCACTGTTTGAAGAAAGCCTTCTGACAACCACAGAAGAAAAGCAGGTATTTCATGGCAACGCAAAAGAAGCCATTTCTATTTTGCCTACAAAGGTAAACGTAGCTATTGCGGCTTCTCTGGCTTCTTCTGATCCTGAAAATGTTGACATGAGTATTTTTAGTGTTCCGCAAATGGTAGGAGATGACCATAAGATTACAGCGCAGATACCGGGGGTTAAAGCGAAACTGGATATTTATTCCAGTAAGTGCTATTGCAGGCTGGAGCATTGTGGCTGTGCTGCGTAATCTGGTCTCACCAATCGTATTTTAGGAAAATGAGAGAAAACGAATGGAATGCTTTTTGTTTGGGTTAAGGATCATTCATATTTTGGCTTACAGGAACAGCCGATTCCAAGTCCGCCAAAACCAATGTGGCAGGAGATACCTAAAGACAGGTCATCGCAGAGAACATCCATACCAGGGAAAGCTTCGTGGATTTCCTCCAGCCAGGAGGCAGTGTCTTCTGGTGTGGAACTGGATGCGGCCAGAAGATAAACCTCCCCTTTTTCTAACTGTTCTTTAAAACGGGTGTCCAGGTCGTGTTTCATGGCTTCAATCATGGAATGACGGACTTTTGCGAAGCCCCGGCATTTTTTGAAAATATCCAGAGTTCCTACATCAAATTTTAAAACAGGTTTTATGTTTAATATATTAGCCAGTGCAGCGGCGGCAGGAGAAATCCGGCCGCCTTGTTTTAAATGCTCCAGAGTCTGCACACCTACATAAATAACCATATCTGCCCGGGCTGCTTCCAGGATCTCCTTGATCTGGGGAGCAGAATAACCCTTTTCAATCAGTTCCAGGGCATCTAAGATGGAGCGATGAAGGGGTGTGGACACCCGGCCGTTGTCAACCACAAATACCCGGCCGGCGTAAGGTTCATCCTGAGCCATAGCTTCTGCTGTAAAACAGGAACCGCTTAAGCCGCTGCTTAAAGGAATATAAAGAATGTTTTCGTATTCTGTAAGGGCCTTGTCCCACAGCTCCATTACGGCAGCGGGATTTGGCTGTGAGGTGCTGATCTTTGCGCCGGAGTCTAATTTTTTAAAAAATTCTTCTCTGGACAAAGTGATATCTTCATAATAACATTCATCATCAATATAAAAAGGCATGGGAAGAACCAGGATTCCCAGTTCATTTGCCAGTTTTTGTGAAATGCTGCTGTGACTATCTGTTACGATTCCAATTTTTTTCATTTGTAACTCCCGATTTATATAGTGATTGAATGTGTTTATATGAAATGATCATATTGTATACAAACAGAGTATAAAACAAATTATCTTGAATGTCAAAATAAAATGAAATATATGACAACTTCAACACTGTAATAAGGTAAGAATGCTGCAGGAAAGATTCCGAGAGTACATATAATAAAAAAAGAGAAGCCGACGTATATCAGCTTCTCTAATTTTGTTGTACTAATCTGCTGTACTAATTTTAGAACTTACCAGCCTTTGCAGCTTCCTCGATGGAAACAGCAACTGCAACGGTAGCACCTACCATTGGGTTGTTGCCCATACCGATCAGACCCATCATTTCTACATGAGCAGGTACGGAAGAGGAACCAGCGAACTGTGCATCAGAGTGCATACGTCCCATGGTATCGGTCATACCATAAGAAGCAGGACCAGCTGCCATGTTGTCTGGGTGCAGAGTACGTCCTGTACCGCCGCCGGAAGCTACGGAGAAGTACTTCTTGCCTTTTTCGATGCATTCTTTCTTGTAAGTACCAGCTACTGGATGCTGGAATCTGGTTGGGTTGGTGGAGTTACCGGTGATGGAAACGTCAACGCCTTCCTTCCACATGATAGCAACGCCTTCTGTTACGTCGTTAGCGCCGTAGCAGTTAACTTTTGCTCTTAAACCGTCAGAGTAGGATTTTCTCCACAGCTCTTTTACTTCGCCTGTGTAGTAATCCATCTCAGTCTCAACATATGTAAATCCGTTGATACGGGAGATGATCTGTGCAGCGTCTTTTCCTAAACCGTTTAAGATAACGCGCAGAGGTTTCTGACGAACCTTGTTAGCCTTCTCAGCGATACCGATCGCACCTTCAGCAGCTGCGAAAGACTCATGTCCTGCTAAGAAGCAGAAGCAGTCAGTATCTTCTTCCAGAAGCATCTTTCCCAGATTACCATGTCCTAAACCAACTTTACGCTGGTCAGCAACAGAACCAGGGATACAGAATGCCTGAAGACCTTCGCCGATTGCTGCAGCAGCGTCAGCAGCTCTCTTGCAGCCCTTCTTGATAGCGATAGCAGCGCCTACAGTGTAAGCCCAGCAAGCGTTCTCGAAGCAGATAGGCTGGATCTTCTTAACCTGAGCATAAACGTCCAGGCCTGCATCTTTTGTGATCTTCTCAGCTTCTTCGATAGAAGCAATGCCATAGCTGTTTAATACAGAATTGATCTTATCAATTCTTCTCTCATATGATTCAAATAATGCCATCTTCTTAATCCTCCTAATTGGTCCTCATCATTCTTTACGTGGGTCAACGATCTTAACAGCGTCAGCAACGCGGCCGTACTGTCCTTTTGCCTTTTCCCATGCAGTAGTAGGATCATCACCCTTCTTGATGAAATCGGTCATCTTGCCAAGGTTTACGAACTGGTATCCGATGATCTGATCATCAGCGTCTAATGCGATACCGGTTACATAGCCTTCTGCCATTTCCAGATAACGTGGACCTTTCTTAAGAGTTCCGTACATAGTACCAACCTGAGAACGCAGTCCCTTTCCAAGGTCTTCCAGACCAGCACCTACAGGAAGTCCGTCTTCAGAGAATGCACTCTGGGTTCTTCCGTAAACGATCTGTAAGAACAGCTCTCTCATAGCGGTATTGATCGCATCACATACAAGGTCAGTGTTTAATGCTTCCAGAACGGTTAAACCTGGAAGGATCTCAGCTGCCATAGCTGCGGAGTGGGTCATACCTGAACATCCGATGGTCTCTACCAGAGCCTCCTGGATGATACCTTCTTTTACGTTCAGGGTCAGCTTACATGCACCCTGCTGTGGAGCACACCAGCCTACACCGTGTGTCAGACCGGAGATGTCTTTGATCTCCTTTGATTTTACCCATTTTGCTTCTTCTGGGATTGGAGCAGCGCCATGATGAACGCCCTGTGCAACTTTGCACATTTCTTCTACTTCCTGTGAATAAATCATGTGTTAAAACTCCTTTCAAAGATACTTGTATGATTGGTTGTGTCTGTATAAGCAGACAGGTCCGTTTGTTTAAACTGGCTGCCTTTGTTAAATTTATCACGGCACACCTATGTTCATTTTCTCACATAATATGACATTTTACAAGCAAAATTTTCTCACCTGAGAAACAAGTTTTTCATATAAATGTACTAAAAAAAATACAGAAAGATATGAGTACAGACATAAAAAAAGACTGCCGTAAAGTGAAAATATCATCTTACAGCAGTTCTTTATCTCCAGCCGGAGCGTGTTCCCGGGATAATCAGTGTGAGACCGGACACCTCCGATACGGGCGAAACCGCACTCCTCCCAGAACTGGCGACTTCATTATTATAAGACTTCAAATAAAAATATACAAGGGCGAAAAGGGAAAAGAACGGATTGGAACTGCAGGGCACAAAAGAATGAGAATGTAAAATAAGGAAGATAATCGAAAAATAACCTGAAAAAGGGGGATGGCCCGAAGTACTCTGCGTAGCAGGTACTGCCGGGCCCGCGTCATCTCTGACTGATTTAGACTATACCATGGCCGGGCTTAAAATGCAATGGAAGTCATAGAAACGTAATGATTCGTAATATTTCTTACGAAAAACGAAGAAATAGCAGGGCTTTAGCGAAAATATTTGAAAAATCTACAGTTTTGTTATATACTACATATTACGATAGCGGAGGTGTGTCTTTTTGAATCTCCGTTAAATATATAAATAAGGATGGTTTTACTATGGCATTATTAGAAACATGGAGAAATCTGGCATATGGTGACGGCCTGGATGATAAAAAAAGAGAAGAGCTGTGGTCCGGATATTTCCAGATTGAAAAAGGAATCTATGAGCAGATCCTTTCCCAGCCTGAGCAGGTGATTACAGGTACTGTTAAGGAACTGGCTGAGAAGTACAACACAGAGATCCTGATCATGACCGGATTCTTAGATGGTATCAACGAAAGCTTAAAGGGATATGAGAACCCAATCGATACTATGGAAGAGGATACCGAAGTTAAGATCGAGATCGATCCTGAAAAGCTGTATTACAACATGGTAGAAGCAAAGGCTACCTGGCTGTATGAACTTCCACAGTGGGATGCGATCCTGACTCCAGAGAAGCGTAAGGAACTGTACAAGAGCCAGAAAGCTTCCGGTACTGTTCGCAAGGGAAAGAAGATCTTCCCAAATGATCCGTGTCCATGCGGAAGCGGAAAGAAGTACAAAAAGTGCTGCGGTAAGAACGCTTAAGCAATCTGAAATGTGCGCCTGTCCGGAATCTTCCGGGCAGGTATTTTATGTTACAGATGCAAGTCTGGACTGTAACTATTTTTTTGAAAGGTGCCAGTGACATTGTTCGCTGATTAAAGGGGAAGAAAATGGACGCATATACAAGCTTTGCCCAGGTTTATGATCTGTTCCAGGATAATATTCCTTATGAAGAATGGGCAGATTATCTGAAGGGCCTGTTAAATGAATATGGCGTAAAAGATGGACTGGTGCTGGATCTTGGCTGTGGTACAGGAAGTATTACAGAACTTCTGGCAAAATCAGGCTATGATATGATCGGTGTGGACAATTCTGAGGACATGCTGGAGATCGCCATGGATAAGCGGGGCCGGTCCGGACTGGATATTTTGTACCTTTTGCAGGATATGCGGGAGTTTGAGCTTTATGGTACAGTAAAGGCAGCGGTGAGTATCTGCGATTCCATGAACTATATCCTGGAAAAAGAGGATCTGGTACAGGTATTTAAATTGGTAAATAACTATCTGGATCCATCCGGCATTTTTATTTTTGACATGAATACGGAATACAAGTACACAGAACTGTTGGCAGATGGTACTTTTGCAGAAAACCGGGAAGAGAGCAGCTTTATCTGGGAGAATTTCTATGATGAAGAAGAACGGATCAATGAATATGACCTGACTTTATTTATTAAAGAAGGGGAACTGTTCCGCAAATTTGAAGAAACCCATTATCAGAGATGTTATTCTCTGGATGAGGTAAAAGAGGCAGCAAAAGAAGCAGGGATGGAATTTGTGGCTGCTTATGATGCGTTTACGAAAGAACCGGTGAAGGATGACAGTGAAAGAGTGTATCTTGTTTTTCGCGAACATGGAAAATAGGAAGATTCCCAAAATGCAGATACGACAAGGAAGGAGAGAAAATATATGGCAGATTATGTGATCAGAGCCACTGCAGCTAACGGAGAGATCCGTGCTTTTGCAGCAACTACCAGGGATCTGACTGAGACTGCAAGACAGGCTCATAATACAAGCCCTGTGGCAACAGCAGCGTTGGGCAGATTAATGACAGCAGCTGTGATGATGGGATACGACATGAAGGGAGCAGATGACCTGCTTACTTTAAAAATACAGGGCGATGGACCTATCGGTGGACTGGTAGTTACAGCTGATTCCCATGGAGATGTAAAGGGCTATGCCTTTAATCCGGGAGTAATGCTTCCGCCTAATGACAAAGGCAAACTGGACGTTGGTGGTGCGTTAGGTGTAGGTGTTTTAAGCGTGATCAAAGATATTGGTTTAAAGGAACCTTATGTAGGACAGACGATTCTGGTTTCTGGCGAGATCGCAGAGGATCTTACCTATTACTATGCTACTTCTGAGCAGACGCCTTCTTCTGTTGCCCTGGGGGTACTGATGAATAAGGATAATACAGTACGACAGGCCGGTGGATTTATCATTCAGCTGATGCCGGGAGCTTCTGAAGCAGTGATCTCTGCACTGGAAGAAAAGATTAAGGAGATCCACTCCATTACTACGTTATTGGATGTAGGAAATACTCCTGAGACTATTTTGCAGTATGTTTTAGGCGATTTAGGACTGGAGATCAATGAAAAGCTTCCAGCTAAGTTTACCTGCAACTGCAACAAGAGCCGGATCGAAAGAGCATTGATCAGTGTTGGAAAGAAGGATATCCAGGAGATGATCGATGATGGCAAGCCGATTGAAGTAAACTGCCATTTCTGCAACAAGAATTATACTTTTGATGTAGATGAACTGAAAGAGATCCTGGAGAAAGCAAGAGGATAGGACAAAAGCGCACAAAAGGAGCCAGTCATAAGACTGGCTCCTTTGTAATCATTTGAAATTCACGTATAACTTACTTCAACTATCTATCAAATTGATATATGTTTGAAAAAGGTACACTGCTGTTCATTGATTATAATTTGGTTACGTTAGTAGCCTGAGGTCCCTTAGCACCATTTACTACGTCGAACTCAACTTCTGCGCCCTCGTCTAAGGACTTGAAGCCTTCCATGTTCAGACCTGAGTAGTGTACGAATACATCGTTTCCCTGCTCGTCAGAAATGAATCCGTAACCCTTCTGGTTGTTGAACCACTTAACTGTACCTTTCATTACGATACCTCCAAAAAATATAAAAAAATGTTGAGTTGCAAGTAATTTCGCAACTGTGACTAGAATATCACAAATTAGGGGCGGTGTCAAACCTTTTGTGTCTAAGAAAATAATGACTTTTATGTCTGATAAAATAAGGTGAAACTTTGCGGAAAATAAAATCCTGTGGAAAAATTAACGGACTTCTGGTACAATGTGCAGGGAAAAAGTTTTTGCAAATCAGAGAGGATTTAGAAATGCCTGAAAATGAACTGAAAATGCCCAAAATAAAGCTGGTTAATATTATAAAACATTTCTGTACGATCACCAGACATCGCCTGCTGGTGTGCAAACATTGCTTTAAGATCGGATTATACTGGCAGGGACTGACACATGATCTGTCAAAGTACAGTCCGGAGGAGTTCTGGACGGGGGTTCGCTATTACCAGGGGGACAGAAGTCCCAATGCGGCAGAACGTGAGATCATCGGCTTTTCAAAAGCCTGGCTCCATCATAAGGGACGCAACAAGCATCATTTTGAATACTGGATCGATGTTTCTCTGAATAAAGAAGAGGGGCTGGTGGGAAATAAGATGCCGGTGCGTTATGTGGCTGAGATGCTTTGTGACCGGATCGCGGCCTGTGAGGTGTACCGGGGCAAGAATTATACCAGCGCTGCACCTATGGAGTATTATGAATTTACAAAGAAATATATTACCATTCATCCGGATACCAGGGCACTTTTAGAAAAGCTCCTTACGATCCTGAAAGATGAAGGGGAAGAAGCGGCTTATGGGTATATCCGCAGGCTGTTAAAAAAGGGAAGCTATTAAAGCAGCTTCCCTTTTTGTGTATAATTCGGTTATTTTTTATTCTTCCGGGAACAGATTTTCCTCAATAATGGCAACTGCATCACGGATGCAGTCAGGACATGCACGAAGTACTTTTCCTGTGTCTATGCCTTTTAATTCACGGCATACAATGGTGGAATTTTTCTCTTTAAAGGCTGCGATACATGCTTTGGATGCTTTGTAGGTTGTGCCCTTGGAGTTTGGCTTTTCCAGATCTGCAGTGCTGATCTTTAAGCCTGCTAAAACAGCTGCTGCGGAGATTGCGCCGCAGGTTCCTTCCATGCCGCCCATACCAAGACCAAGGCCCTCTGTTACTTTGAAAAGGGTCTCAGGATCGATATCTATCTTATCTGAAAATGCGAAGGCTACAGACTGCGCGCAGTTATAACCTTTGTTGTGACAGGCAATAGCTCTGTCGGCTCTGGATTCTTTTGTGATCTCTGACATAATCAATATGCTCCTTTATATATAATTTAGTCTGGCTGCAGCCTCAGGCAGATCATGTGTATGATAAAACCGCCAAGGAGCACGCTGGCAAGATAGAGACAGTTTCCGGAAAAAGTTCCGATCACCAGGGAAATCTGATGAAATACGATCTGTCCGTTTGGATAATAGGGACTGATGTAGAACATATCTGCATTTCCGTATGGATGGGATAATACATTGATGGCTGTGGCGATGGCAGCGCAGATGAGAAACAGAGGAATCACAGGAAGATAGGTTCGTGCTGCTTCTGGATGATTGTTTCTATTGCTGCTGCTATTGTTGCTTTCGCTATGGTTATAAAATGCACATGTAAGTCCCATATAGATAAGGATAAAGTGCCATAAAAAACCATGGATGGTCAAGGTCCAGTAAGGGTGCATCAGTCCGCTTGGCTCAGCCAGTGCCATGATCCCGCCGAGAAGTCCGAAATCCTGGATAAAGGTGTAAAAGGTATTTCCAGGTTTTTGCGGAACAAAAGGGATAAGAAGCCCCAGATACATAGGGATACTGCACAGCTGGAAAGGAAAATACCACCAGTCATATCGTCCATTGTTTTCTATATAGTAAATAAAAAGCTGTTTATAAACTTCGGTCAGCGCCAGTATAAGACCGCACAGAAATAGGAGTGAGTCTGTCTGCCTGCGCTCCTGCATGGAAGTTTTTCCGGCAAGAAAAATGCTGGTGCTTATGCCTGAAAATGTGAGTATCAGGTGAAATGGGCTGTAAGGCACTGGCGGTTTCATGGTCCAGGCAGTTGCCTGTAAAAATGACAATACCATGTAAAAGCCACCTTTGAATATAGTGTGTTTAAAGATTAGTTACAGTTCAGCCTTGTATCTTCTTGCCCGCTTGCAGCGGACAAGAAGCTTTGGGCGTCTGCCTTATGAAGATTTAGGGCCAAAAGCACTTATGAAAGCAAGTTTTCAACGTACTTTTGGCCCTAAATCTTCGCAAGGCTGAACTGTAACAAAGATTATACACCATTCCAGATGGATTGTCCATGTTGTGCATAAAAAGGAACATGTGTGCACAGACTATGGGAAAATAACATTACTGTACATGGGTAGGCACTTTTGGAACCGAAAGTGCCGTACGATAACGTAGTGGCAGCGGGAATTTGCCGTATTTAAATGCGAAGCCACGGCAAATTCCGTTACTGGTCATGCAACGCATGAACAGTAACAAAATAACAGGAGGACATGAAATGGCAGGGATCATGACAGCACTTCTTTCAGGGGCTTTGATGAGCGTACAGGGAGTATTTAATACAGGTGTAACGAAACAGACCAGTGTATGGGTGGCGGCCGGCTGGGTCCAGGCAACTGCATTGCTCACCTGCGTGGTGATCTGGTTTTTTACAGGAAGACCACCGGTGCGCGGATTGTTTTCTGTATCGCCTGTATATTTGCTTTCTGGTGGGTTGATCGGTGCTGTGATCACATTTACGGTAATACGCAGCATGCAGGCACTGGGACCGGCCCAGACTGCCCTTCTTATTGTGGTAGCACAGATCATCACTGCGTATGTGATCGAATTGTTTGGACTTTTCGGAACAGAGAAAATGCCCTTTGCATGGCATAAATTGCTGGGAGCGGCAGTAGCGGTGGCGGGGATCTTTATTTTTGAAAGATAAATAAGAGGACTGTGATCTGCTGAGCGAAAAAGTGTAAAAAACGAACAGGAAAAAGAAAAGAAAATGTTAGATTTACTGCTTGTATTTGAAGGGGGTTTCCGATAGAATAGTAGTGCAGGCTGAGATGGTATCCTATGGAGGGGTATCATTGAGAAGAAAAGAGAAAATAGTATCTTTAAGAATGAAAATACTGTTGGCTGCGGCTTTTGCTGCAGCTGTGTTTGTCTGTGGAGGCTGCAGCAGGACAGTGTCCGGGGATGAGATACAGATCGAGACCGGAGATGAAAGTCAGGATGCAGCAGGTGTGAATGAAAATGGTTTAAGTGAAGGAGCCCCGGAAGCAGAAGCTTTTATTTATGTCCATGTGTGCGGACAGGTAAAAGATCCTGGGGTTTACCCTTTGAAAGAAGGGAGCAGGCTTTATGAAGCGATTGAAATGGCTGGCGGCGCGACAGAAAAAGGTGTCTGTGATATTTTAAATCTGGCAGCAGTGCTGGAAGACGGGATGCGCATTATGGTTCCGGATAAGGAACAGGCGGCAGAATGGACGCAAGAGGGAAAGAGTCTTGCAGACAGTCCTGGTGTGACTGCAAAAGGTACACCAGATCAAGGTGCAGCTGGAAAGGTGAATTTAAACCGAGCCAGTGTACAGGAACTGATGACACTTTCAGGGATCGGCCAGTCCCGGGCAGAAGCCATTGTACGTTACCGGGAAGAAATCGGCAGCTTTCAAACCATTGAAGATGTGATGAAAGTGTCCGGAATTAAAGAAAATGCATTTAATAAGATCAAAGATAATATAACCGTATAGCACCAGCATCCGGGGAACATATGTGATCAATATATGCTTATCATATATGGCCTCAGGGCAGTGCTGTAAGGAAATGATAGAGGATAAGGGGAGCTTGGAAATGGCACGGGTATTAGTGGTAGATGATGAGAAACTGATCGTGAAAGGCATACGGTTCAGTCTTGAGCAGGATGGCTATGAGGTGGACTGCGCTTATGATGGGGAAGAGGCTATTGAAATGGCCAGAAAGACGGAATATGATATTGTTCTGCTGGATGTCATGCTGCCAAAGCATGACGGCTTTGAAGTGTGCCAGACGATCCGGGAATTTTCTGATATGCCTGTGATCATGCTGACCGCAAAAGGCAGCGATATGGACAAGATCCTGGGACTGGAATATGGTGCAGATGACTATATCAGCAAGCCTTTTAATATTCTGGAGGTAAAAGCACGTATCCGTGCGATCATCCGCCGAAGTATGAAGGCAAAACGCCAGAAGAAAGAAGAACCGGCTAACAAGTATATTGGTGCAGGTGATCTGAAGATGGATACAGAAGGAAGACGGGTGTTTATTGGCGAAAAAGAGATCAATCTTACAGCCAAGGAATTTGACCTGTTAGAGCTTTTGGTCCGTAATCCAAACAAGGTATACAGCCGTGAAGCACTTCTTAATTATGTATGGGGTAATAAAGCCATGGACAGCGGTGACGTAAGAACTGTGGATGTACATGTAAGAAGATTAAGAGAAAAAGTAGAACCTGTACCCAGCGATCCTAAGTTTGTACATACGAAATGGGGAATTGGGTACTATTTTGCCGCAAAATAGAAACTTTTGTAAATTGAGGATGAAATTCTGTGAAGATAACATTAATTACAGTAGGAAAGATAAAAGAACGTTTTTTTGAGGATGCCATTGCAGAGTACAGCAAGCGATTAAGCAGGTATTGCAAACTGGAGATCCTTCAGGTGGCAGATGAAAAAACACCAGATGGAGCCAGCGAGAATGTGGAGCGGCAGATCAAGGAGAAAGAGGGGCAGAGGATACTGTCTCAGATCAGGGAAGGTGCTTATGTGATTGCACTTGCTATAGAAGGTAAGATGCTTTCCAGTGAAGAACTTGCAGAAAAGATGCAAAAACTTGGGGTAGAAGGAAAGGGACACCTGGTATTTGTGATCGGTGGTTCTCTGGGGCTTTCAAAAGAAGTAATGGACCGGGCAGATTATGCCCTGAGTTTTTCTAAAATGACCTTTCCTCATCAGCTGATGCGGGTGATTTTGCTGGAGCAGATCTACAGAGGCTTCAGGATCATAGCTGGTGAGCCGTATCATAAGTAAAAAACTCACAGAACACTGTATTAGGAACAGGCTGTTGCAAAATAGAACGGATACAGAAAATGTAAGCCGTATTTTGCAGCAGCTTTTTTGTGTACCAGGAAATTCCGCTGGAAGATCCTGGTACATTTTTATCAGTCATAAAATCAGATCCTTCTCAATATACTGGAGTTAGAGGTACAGGAAAATGGGAATCAATAAACTAGAAATAACAGGGCTCTTTCCCGGACGTATGAGGCGGATGCTGGAGGATATTTCTCTGGATTTTGACCAGCTGGAAGAGGTGCGCCTGCGATGCGGACAGCCTGTTTTGCTGCGGGTATGCGGCAGAGAAATGGGAATTGATGAAAATGGAAAACTGGTGGATCTGTGTGAAGGACTTTTTAAACAGGACAAATGGAAAAAACTGGAAAATATAAATGAAAAAGAATTAAAAGATACCCTGGAGATCATGGGAGGTTTCTCCCTGTATGCGGCTGAAGAAGAGCTGCGCCAGGGCTTTTTTACGGTCCGGGGGGGTCACAGGATCGGTGTTGCCGGGAGAGTGATCTTAAAGGATCAAAAGATCATGGGAATAAAATCAGCAGCATTTTTAAATTTGCGTGTGGCCCATGAGATAAAAGGCTGTGCTGACAAAGTGCTTCCATTTTTATATGAAAAAGGCAGATTTGTGAGTACATTGATCCTTTCGCCGCCGGGCTGTGGAAAAACCACATTGCTGCGGGATATGATACGCCAGGTTTCTGATGGGAGCCGTGACAGTGTGACAGGAGAAGTTTTTCCCGGTGTGACGGTAGGTGTGGCAGATGAACGATCGGAACTTGGAGCCTGTTATCAGGGAGTGCCTCAAAATGACCTGGGAATGCGCACAGATGTATTAGACGGCTGTCCAAAAAGTGCGGGGATGTTAATACTTATTCGTTCTATGGCTCCGGCGGTGGTGGCAGTAGATGAGATCGGTGGAAAAGAGGACATCCAGGCAGTGGAATATGTGCGAAACTGCGGCTGCGCTTTGGCAGCTGCGGCTCATGGTGCATCGCTGGAAGAAGTGAGAGAACGGCCTGGATTTCGTGAACTTTTAGCTGAAAAGGCGTTTAAACGGCTGATATTTTTAAGCAGCAGAAGGGAAAAACGTGGTGTGGTGGAGAACATATATGACGGAGAGCTTCGCCCGATACATAGAGGTTTTATATAGGTGACAGACCGGAGAAAAAGCGGATGTATGGGAAAACAGAAGATAGAAAAAACAACTGCATATTTAATGTACTCTCGGAATCTTTTTGTGCTTGATTTTGCGAGAAGATTTTTTGTCAGTTGTGCCCAAATTTTTGAGGCGTACGCGGTGCGTACGTTGATAAAATTCGGGTGCGGCTGGCGGAAAATCGGCCGCAAAAGCAGGTGCATGAAAGATTCCGAGAGTACATATTTATGAAAAGGAGGAGGAAATGTTCTTTAAATGGACAGGCGGACTGCTGATCCTGTTTGCCGGCTCAGGAATGGGGGTGTGGCTGGCATGGGGATACAAAAAAAGATTGCAGACACTGGAAACATTGCGGCGGATGGTCTACTGCCTGAAAGGAGAGATCGTTTACAGCCACGCTCCGTTAGGAGAAGCTTTTGAACGCATTGGCAAACGTGAAAAGAGTGTTCTGGGAGAACTTTTTATGCAGGCGGCAGAAAGGATCAGCAGCCGCAGCGGGGAAACATTTGCAAAAATATGGGAACAAACCATTGAAAAAATGGAAGAAAATGGAAAAAACTTCTTTCTGGAAAAAGAAGACAAAGATAAACTGGTTTCTTTAGGGGGACAGCTGGGATATCTGGACGCTCAGATGCAGGAGCGTACGCTCTTGCTGTATTTAGAACAGCTGGAATATTCTATTTCCGGACTTAGAAGTGAAATACGGGAAAAATGCAGGATGAGTACAGCACTTGGGGTAATGGGAAGCTTATTTCTGGTGATCGTTATGGTTTAGAGGTAGAGAAATTATGGATGTTAATCTCATTTTCAGGATCGCAGCAGTGGGGATACTGGTGTCGGTCATCTGCCAGGTCCTTAAGCACAGCGGAAGGGATGAACAGGCATTTCTCACCAGCCTGGCGGGCCTGGTAATGGTGCTGTTCTGGATGATCCCGTATATATATGACTTATTTGAAACCATGAAACAGCTGTTTTTACTGTAAGCTGAACTTTTAGAAGGTCATATGGTGAGGAGGCAGAAATGAGCGTATTGACGGTTGGGGCAGCAGGGATCGCAGCTGTGCTTTTGGCAGTGTGGATGAAAGGAATACGGGGAGAGTACGGCTTTTATGTAGTGATCGCGGCTCAGCTGCTTTTTTTGTTTTACGGCACAGGACGACTAAAGGAAATACTGGATATCATCCGTCAGATGGAGCAGTACATAAAGATCCGGCCAGTGTATCTGGTCACACTCTTAAAAATGACAGGTATTACCTATGGGGCGGAATTTGCATCTGGCATATGCAAGGATGCAGGCTACGGGGCATTGGCAAAACAGATCGAGATTTTTGGAAAGCTGACGATACTGGCAGTAAGTATGCCGGTGCTGCTGGCTCTTTTTGGAACCTTAGACCAGATATTGGCCTGAAAATGGGGGAAATAAAATGGAAAATGATATGGGGATCGGGGAAGAGATCCGGCGGATACAGGAATATTTAAATCAGATCCAGTCCGGAGGCAATGTTATTTCTTTTTCAGAACTTATGGATGTTCTCCTTCAGGGAAATATGAAGGAAACATTAAAAACTGCAGGTGAAATGCTCCAGACTGCTTTGTTTTCCCAGGCAAAGGAGGGACAGGTACTTTTAGTACAGGTTGCTCTCTTAGGACTTACAGGCGCAGTATTTTCCCATGGGGCATCTGCTTTTAAAGGAAGTCAGATCCCGGAAACGGCCTTTTATGTGATCTACCTGCTGATATTTACCTGTCTGGCGGGAAGCTTTTTATCCAGTATCCAGATCACAGCACAGGTGCTGGATCAGATATTGGAATTTGTCCGCCTTCTTATGCCGGCGTATTTTATCAGCGTGGCTTTTGCAGGAGGAAGTGCCAGTGCAGCAGCTTTTTATGAGATCGCTCTGGGAGGTGCCTGGGCGGTCCAGTGGCTGTGCAGGAAGGTGTTTTTATCGTTTGTACGCATTTATGGTCTGCTGCTTCTTGGAGATCATATGACAGAAGAACCTGTTTTTTCCAGGCTTACAGATATGATCGAAAATACAGTATCCTGGGGGTTAAGAAGTATCCTGGGGGTTACACTGGGACTTCAGCTGGTCCAGTCGCTGGTGCTTCCTTTTGCGGACAGTGCGGGAAAATCCGTTGTTATGAAATTTGCGGAAATGGTGCCGGGACTGGGACAGGCAACAGGAGCGGCAGCCAGACTTGTATTTGGGAGCAGTGTACTGATTAAAAATAGCATGGGAGCGGCAGCGGTCATTGTTCTGGCAGTTATCACACTGGTTCCGGTAGTAAAACTGACCGTTCTTATGGTTATGTATCAGGGGGCGGCAGCTCTTTTGCAGCCGGTGTGCGATAAGCGCATTATTTCCTGCATCCAGGGGATCGCTGCAGGCCATGGGCTTTTGCTGCAGATCACGTTATATTCCCTTCTGGTGTTTGTACTGGTTATTGCCATAACCTGTGCAGGTACCAATGTAAGTTATCTGGCGGCATAGGTGGCTTATGGAAGGATTATTGTTGGACTGGGCCAGAAATATCCTGTTTTTTCTGGTGTTTTTATCAGTGATCACTCATTTGCTGGCAGATCATTCCTATGAAAAATACATCCGCTTTTTTGCCGGAATGGTATTGATCTTAATAACGATCAGCCCCTTTAAGGGCGGCTGGGATTTTCAGGAACAGGCGGGTATATTATTTCAGGAATTTTCTGATTTTTGGGAAAAACAGCAGGCAAAAGAGGTGTTGGCAGATGTAGATCAGAACAGGATGGGATTGTTTTTGGCGGAATATAAAAAAGAAGCGGAAAAGAGAATTCAGGAAATGGTACAGGCGGAAGGAGTTACGTGGGGAATTACGTGTGTGGGAGCAGAGGTTGTGCTGCAGGAGGCGGAAACAAGCAGGGATTATAGGCAGATAGAGAAGATAAAGCTGTATTTAAAAGAAGAAAATGTGGATAAAGAGACAGATAAAAATGGGACAGGTGGAGAAAAAGAGGTATCTGTAAAAGTAGAAATTCCGCCTGTAAAAAGAGCAGATTCCGGTGAAAAGAAAGTTGTTTCCGGGACGGATTCCCTAAAAGAGCAGCAGCTTAAAAGAAAGGTGGCCCAGTATTATGGATTGGAAGAAGCTTGTATCGAAATTTGGTGGGAAGATGACCAGGGAGAAATGGCTGTTCCTGCTCCTGTTGGGAGTGATCTTAATGATACTGTCCATGCCATTTCCGGGGAGAAAAACTAAAAACAGGGGAACAGCTGCCAAGGGGGAAAATGTTTCTTTGTGGACAGATACTGGTTTGCAGGAAAGTATGGGGGAAAATGGAACATCGGATCTGGCGGCGGAAACTGAAAAGGGGGAATCATTTGCCCGTGCAGCTGCTGTCAAACCGGCCGCGGATTATGAAAAAGAGCTGGAAGACAGGATCGCGCAGCTTTTAAAATCAGTAGAAGGAGTTGGAAAAGTGGATGTAATGGTGGTGCTGAGTTCTTCCGGTGAAAAGGTTTTCCGTACAGACCGTTCGGAAAATACCAGTACTACTAAGGAAAAAGATGCATCTGGGGGAGAGCGGGACATAGCAAGCAGCCAGTCAGAAGAAAATACGATCTTATCTCAGCAGTCCGGTTCTAATGGTACCAGTCCTTTGGTCCAGAAAGAACTGTACCCGGAGATCTCTGGTATTGTCATCAGCGCCCAGGGCGGAGATTCACCAAAGGTGCAGGCGGAAATTTCCCAGGCGATGGAAGCATTATTCGGATTGGAAGCGCATAAAATAAAAGTGTTAAAGAGGGTGGAATAAAAAGGAGTGCGGCATATGAAGATCAGGAATATGAAGCAGGTTACAGAGCGGGTAAAGGGTTTAAAGGGCAGAAAAATATTCCGGCGCAATCAGATCATTATCACTACGCTGGCAGTGATGATCGCGGCAGCGGGGTATCTGAATTATGCGGGAAAAAGGGATCTGGAGGCAGGCAGCCGGTTGTCTCAGGCAGGAAGTCTGGAACTTTCAGAGGAAGACCTGATGGCAGAAAATCTGGCAGCTCAGTCAGAGACTGTTTCGGACATTTTAAGTCTGGACAATGATCCGGCAGATGAGGAGGTGGCAGAGGCGAAGCCGGATGAAACCAGTCTTGCACTGGGGGATAATGAGGCAGAAAATACCGGTACAGATGATGCGCAGGCTGGTTATGAAAATCCGGGAGAAGCTGTTCTTACCAGCGGTATGAGCGTGGCAGATTACATAGCAGGTGTGCAGCTTAGCAGAGAACAGATCCGCGCAAAAAACAAAGAAACCTTAATGAGCCTGATCAACAGCACAAATATTGATGAGGCAGCCAAACAGCAGGCGATCCAGGATATGATCCGTCTGACAGAGATATCTGAAAAGGAAAATGCCGCGGAAACGCTTCTGATGGCAAAAGGTTTTGCTGATCCGGTGGTGAGCATCACCGATGACAAGGTAGATGTGGTTATTCATGCATCGTCCATTACAGATCCTCAAAGGGCACAGATTGAAGATATCGTAAAGCGCAAGGCAGAAGTAGGCGCAGACCAGATCATTATCACACTGCTGAATATGGCAGATTAAGGTACTATTACGTTACTGTGCTGTAACATGGGCAGGCATTTTTGAAACCGGAAGTGCCGTAGGATACAAAAAATCTCTATACATATCCGGCTGGTTTTGGTATAATAATGAATAATCGTTATAAAATCTTATGTTTCTTTTGTAGGAGAATAACAGTGCAGGAGGTAAGGGATTTTGGCAGAAGAAAATCGCAGTACACATAAAGTATATGAAAAAGATAAGATTGGGGAAGTACAGATCGCAGATGAGGTAGTAGCGATCATTGCAGGTCTTGCTGCTACTGAGGTAGAAGGCGTAGATTCCATGGCAGGAAATATCACCAATGAACTGGTTGGAAAACTTGGCATGAAGAATTTGAGTAAGGGTGTAAAGGTAGAAGTGACAGAAGAGCATGTATCTGTAGATCTGTCCTTAAATATCCGATATGGCTATAATATCCCGGCTGTCAGCGAGCAGGTTCAGGAAAAGGTAAGTACGGCTATTGAAAATATGACCGGTCTTACAGTTCTGGATGTAAATATTAAGATCGCAGGCGTGAATATGGAAGAAAGCTAAAAACTGTGTATAATAAGTATGCCCTGCAGGTACGGGAAAGCAGATTCCTTACTTGCAGGGCATTTATACATTTCTTATTGTTTTTATGCATTTCCTTTGGTATAATCACAGGTAGTGGAAAAGAATTGCAGCAGTTTATCTGCAAAGAATCATATAGAAAGAGGAAGAAAAAGATGACCAGAAGAGAATTAAGAGAACATTGTTTTAAAATGCTGTTCTCTGTGGATTTTTATACGACCGGCGAAGAAGCGAAAGCCCAGATGGAGCAGTATTTCCAGTCACCGGAAGAAGATGATACAGCTTCAGATGGTACCCTTCAGGTAGTGCACAAGGTAGACATCGAAGAAAAGGATCAGGAATATCTTCGCGAAAAAACTTCTAAGGTAGTAGATCTTGTGGAAGAGATCGATAAAAAGATTGACGAAGTGGCAGCAGGCTGGAAGACAAAGCGTATGGGAAAGGTAGAACTTACCATTTTACGTCTTGCAGTTTATGAAATGCTTTATGATGATACCATTCCTGAAAAGGTTTCTGTTAATGAAGCAGTAGAGCTGGCAAAGAAATTTGGCGGAAATGAATCACCTGCTTTTGTAAACGGCGTCCTTGCCAGATTCATTCCTAAGGAAGGTGCAGCAGAGGAAAAGGAAGCGGCAGCTGAAGAGACAGAAATAAAGGCAGAAGAAGTAAAAGAAACAGCCAAAGCAGAGGCAGAAGAACAGGAATAGGAATAACAGATGGGAAGCGTTTATACCGTATCCCAGGTGACTTCATATATCAGAAATATGTTCACCCAGGATTTTGCGTTGAACCGTATCTCCATTAAGGGAGAAGTGTCCAACTGTAAATATCATACATCCGGTCATATTTATTTTACATTAAAGGACGGCGGCGCGCAGATTGCCGCCGTCATGTTTGCAAAACAGGCAAAAGATCTGGACTTCCATTTAGCAGAAGGCCAGGAAGTAGTAGTGTCCGGAACGGTAGATGTATATGAAAGGGACGGACGTTACCAGCTTTATGCAAAAGAGATCAAAAGGGAAGGCAGAGGCGATTTGTTCCTGCGCTTTGAGAAACTGCGTGATGAGCTGGAAGAAATGGGAATGTTTGATGGCTGCTATAAACAGCCGATCCCTAAATATGCGAAAAAAATCGGCATTGTTACTGCTTCTACAGGCGCGGCGATCCGTGATATTATGAATATCACAGCCAGACGCAATCCTTATGTGCAGCTGATCCTGTATCCAGCCCTTGTTCAGGGAGAACAGGCAAAATACAGCATTGTAAAAGGGATAAAAACTCTGGATGCCTTAGACCTTGACGTTCTGATCGTAGGGCGTGGAGGCGGTTCTATTGAGGATCTTTGGGCATTTAATGAAGAAATGGTTGCAAGAGCCATTTTTGAATGTCATACTCCGGTGATATCTGCAGTGGGTCATGAAACAGATGTGACCATTGCTGATTATGTAGCAGACCTGCGGGCTCCTACGCCATCTGCGGCGGCAGAGCTGGCAGTTTTTGATTATAAGCAGTTTGAAGAAAAGGTGGCTGCATGTAAGCTGCTTTTGGAAAAGGCTGCAAAACGCCGGGTGGAACGGGCACGTTTCAGGCTGGAACAGTGCCGGATGCAGCTGAAGCTTAAAAATCCACAGCGTAATTTAAATGACAGAAAACAGCAGCTGGCAGATATGGAAGAAGCGTTAAACCGCCGGATGCAGGAAGCACTAAAGGAGAACAGAAGGTCATTAGAGCAGCAAAAACAGTGTTTAAACCGACAGATGACGGGAAAACTGGAAAAAGAAAAACATCGTCTGGCTTTAAATGCCAGTCGGTTAGAAGGACTTTCTCCTTTGAAGAAATTAAGCGCCGGATATGGTTTTGTACAAAAAGAATCAGGGGAAGCGATACGATCTGTGAAGCAGGCAAAGCCAGGTGACACTCTTCGTGTGTATGTAACAGACGGTTCTTTTGAAACACTTGTAAAAGAGGTAGAAATGGCCGATAGAAAAGACCGATAGAAAAGACCGATAGAAAAGACCGGGCTGGGAGAGAGGAAGAATAAATATGGCAGGAAGAAAGAAAACAGAAGAGGTTCCGGAAAAAACAGCGGGCATCGAGGAAAATTTCGCCCGCCTGGAAGAAATCATAGAAAGGCTGGAAGCTGGGGAAAGTTCCTTAGAGGAGACCTTTGCAGGGTATGAGGCAGGAATGAAGCTTGTGAAGTCTTTAAGCAGTCAGATCGATAAAGTAGAAAAACAGATCCAAATATTGAGTGAGGGTGAAGACAATGAGTGATAATACAGCATTTAGAGCAGAATTGGAAGAAAGAACAAAAAAGATCAATGAGCAGATCGAAAGTTATCTGCCAGAAGAAAAAGGACATCAGAGCACTATTTTTGAGGCTATGAACTACAGCGTGAGAGCAGGCGGAAAGCGTCTTCGCCCGTTGTTTATGCAGGAGATCTGCAGATTGTTTACCGGTGAAGTACAGCCGGCTGTTGTGCCTTTTATGGCAGCTATTGAGATGATCCATACATCTTCTCTGGTACATGATGATCTTCCATGTATGGACGATGATATGATGCGCAGAGGAAAAGCAAGTACCTGGGCAGAATATGGCGAAGACATGGGCGTTCTGGCAGGTGATGCTTTAATGATCTATGCTTTTGAAGTAGCTGCAAAGGCATTTAACGAAGTTTCTGAGGCAGATGATCTGAAGAGAGTAGGACATGCCATTGAAATACTGGCTGCTAAGACCGGTATTTACGGCATGATCGGCGGTCAGACAGTAGATGTAGAGTTATCCGGCGGTCCGATCCCGAAGAATAAACTGGATTTTATCTATCGCTTAAAGACGGGAGCTTTGATCGAGGCATCTATGCTGATTGGTGCTGTTTTAGGCGGAGCTGCAGATGAGGATTGCAAGATCGTGGAAAGCCTTGCAGGAAAAGTAGGACTGGCTTTCCAGATCCAGGATGATATTCTGGATGTGACCGGAGATCAGGAAGTTCTGGGGAAGAATGCAGGAAGTGATGAAAAGAACCAGAAGACTACTTATGTGACCATAGAAGGTCTGGAAAAGGCAAAGAAGGATGTAGAGATCCTTTCTGCACAGGCGATCGAGGATCTTAACAAATTGCCTGGAAACAATGAATTCCTGGAGAATCTGATCAACATTCTTATTAAACGCCAGAAATAAAAAAGGAAGAACTTATGATATTGGAACAGATAAAGGGACCGGAAGATTTAAAAGACATGTCCCCTGAGGAACTTTCCGGTCTTGCTGGGGAAATACGTGATTTTCTCATTGAAAAGATCAGTCATACAGGCGGCCATCTGGCTTCGAATCTGGGGGTTGTGGAGCTGACCATTGCATTATTTCGCACATTTGATCTGCCAAAAGATAAGATTATCTGGGATGTAGGCCATCAGTCATATACTCACAAGATCCTAAGCGGGCGTATGCAGGAATTTGATGAGCTGCGTCAGTACGGCGGGTTAAGCGGATTTCCCAAACGAAAAGAAAGTCCTTATGATTCATTTGATACAGGCCACAGTTCTACTTCTATTTCCGCAGGTCTTGGCATAGCCCAGGGCCGGGATATCCTGGGGGAAGATTACAAAGTGGTATCGGTCATCGGAGACGGGGCTCTTACAGGAGGCATGGCATACGAGGCTTTAAATAATGCAGCCCGTATGAAGAAAAACTTTATCATTGTTTTAAATGACAATAAAATGTCCATTTCAGAAAATGTAGGCGGCATGTCCAGGTATTTAGGCGGTCTGCGTACAGGGGACGGATATAATGACCTGAAAAAGAATGTAGTGGACACCTTAGAGCGGATTCCGGTTATAGGAGACCGGATGATCGATCGGATCAAACGGACCAAAAACAGTATCAAGCAGCTGTTTATTCCCGGGATGCTTTTTGAAAATATGGGGATCACCTATTTAGGACCTGTAGATGGTCATAATATCCCGGCTTTATGTAAGATACTTCGGGAAGCTAAAAAGCTGGATCATGCAGTTTTAGTCCATGTGCTGACGAAAAAGGGAAAAGGCTATGAACCGGCAGAGAAAAATCCGGCTGTTTTTCATGGTGTCAGTCCTTTTGATATAAAAACAGGAAAGCCTTTGGCAGAAAAGAAATATCCCACCTATACGGATGTATTTTCCAAGAAATTATGTCAGCTGGGTGAACAATATCCGGAGCTGGTAGCAGTGACAGCAGCGATGCCGGACGGTACCGGAGTGGCTGCTTTTGGAAAGAAATTTCCGGATCGTTTCTTTGATGTGGGAATTGCGGAAGCACATGCGGTAACCAGCGCAGCCGGTATGGCGGCAGCAGGACTGCGGCCTGTAGTGGCAGTTTATTCCTCCTTTTTACAGAGGGGATATGACCAGATCCTTCATGATGTCTGTATCCAGAATCTGCCTGTGATCTTTGCAGTAGACCGGGCGGGGCTGGTAGGAAGTGATGGAGAGACCCACCAGGGGATTTTTGATTATTCCTACCTTACGTCTATCCCCAATATGAGCGTGGCAGCGCCGAAGAATCTTTGGGAACTGCGGGCTATGCTGGATTTTGCCATGGATTATAAGGCACCATTTGCCATCCGTTATCCAAGAGGAACCGCTTACAGAGGCCTAAAAGAGTTTACCCATCCTATTGTCTATGGAAAAGGGGAAATGCTTTATGAGGAAGAAGATATTGCTCTGTTAGCAGTTGGAAGTATGGTAAGTACCGGGGAACATGTAAGAGAAAAATTAAAGGAAGAAGGATATTCCTGTACACTGGCAAATGCACGGTTTGTAAAGCCTTTTGACAGAGAACTGGTGGATCAGCTGGCAAAGAAGCACAGATTGATTGTGACCATGGAAGAAAATGTACTCCAGGGAGGATTTGGACTGCCTGTGACTGCTTATATTCATGAACATGATCCAAAGGTTAAGGTTTTAAATATAGCACTTCCTGATGCCTATGTTGAGCATGGAAATGTGTCTGTTTTAAGAAAAGGACTGGGAATTGACAGTGATTCGATTATACAGAGATTAAAGACAGAAAACTGGCTTTCAATGGTAAAGCCAAAGGATCGATCTGCAGATCAGACAGATGCACAAAAAGGAAACTGATACAAGGAGAAAACAGATGAAGGAACGGTTGGATGTACTGCTTGTAAAGAGAAACCTGGCAGAATCCAGAGAAAAAGCGAAGGCTTTGATCATGTCCGGTATTGTTTATGTTAATGGACAGAAAGAGGATAAGGCAGGTACTACTTTTGATGAAACAGCCCCTATTGAGGTGAGAGGAAATACATTAAAATATGTAAGCCGGGGCGGACTTAAATTAGAGAAGGCTATGACACATTTCGGCGTAGAGCTGAAAGGAAAGATCTGTATGGATGTTGGCGCTTCTACCGGCGGATTTACAGACTGTATGCTGCAGAACGGGGCAGTAAAGGTATATTCTGTAGATGTAGGCCATGGACAGCTTGCGTGGAAACTGCGCAATGATGAGCGTGTTGTCTGCATGGAAAAGACTAATATCCGTTATGTGACCCATGAAAATATTCCGGATGAGATCGGATTTTCCAGTATCGATGTATCTTTTATCTCTTTGACTAAGGTACTTGGCCCTGTAAAGGCGCTTTTAAAGGACGATGGCCAGGTAGTGTGCCTGATCAAACCTCAGTTTGAGGCTGGAAGAGAAAAAGTAGGTAAGAAGGGTGTTGTAAGGGATAAGGCTGTTCATTTAGAAGTGATCGAAATGGTCATAGCCTTTGCAAAATCCATTGGTTTTGAGATCTTAAATCTGGAATTTTCACCGATCAAGGGACCTGAGGGAAATATTGAATACCTGCTGCACCTGCAGAATCATCCAGAAGGGGAAGATGGTCCGGTCATTTATGAAGAAATGCCTGTTGATCCGGTAAAGACCGTAGAGGAAGCACACGCAGCTCTGGATAAAGAGTAAGGTTAATATTAAGGGGACTTATGAAATATTTTTATGTAATAGCCAATTTAAGCAAAGATTATGTACTGGATGTCCAGGATGAGGTTCAGGACTGCCTGGAAAAAAGAGGTGCAGTGTGCCGATTTATGACGGATTATGAGCGTATGAAAAACGGCAGGCACACTCCAAGCGCATATGTGCCAACGGATACCCAGTGCATTATTACCATTGGCGGTGATGGAACTCTGATCCAGGCAGCAAGAGACCTGGCAGGACGGAATATCCCTATGCTTGGGATCAACAGGGGACATCTGGGCTTTTTAAACCAGGTGGACAGCACAGAGGATATTGATGCGGCCATGGATGCTCTTGTAAATGATCGTTTCCGTCTGGAACGGCGGATGATGCTTCGGGGAACAGTGTTTCATGAGGGAAAGCCGGTATTTCAGGATATTGCTTTAAATGAGATCATAGCTACCAGTGCAGAGCATCTGCGGGTGCTGCGGTATGATCTGGCTGTCAATGATGAATATTTAAATGAATATGCAGCGGACGGGGTGATGGTAGCAACACCGACGGGATCTACTGCTTATAATCTTTCTGCAGGAGGGCCGGTTATGGTTCCTGCAGGGCGGATGATGGCGGTAACACCTGTATGTTCCCATACTTTAAATGCCAGAAGTATTGTTCTTTCGGAAGAGGACCGTGTGAAGATCGGTCTTCTGGGAAAAGGACTGGTCACTTTTGACGGAGATACTTCTAAGAAGGCAGTAACAGGAGATTATCTGGTAGTAGAGCGTTCGCACATGGAAACAGTGATGGTAAAGTTAAAGCAGATTTCTTTTATGCAAAATCTGAGTAATTATCTGGGAAACGTCTAAAAACACGGAAATAGATGGAGGAAAAGCAGATGAAATTGGAACGTCACAGCAAGATCGTAGAGCTGATTGGAAAATATGAAATAGAGACCCAGGAAGAGCTGGCTGAGAAGCTGACCCAGGCAGGGTTTAATGTAACTCAGGCAACTGTATCCAGAGATATCCGGGAATTGAAATTAACCAAGGTTCCGGGAGAAAACGGCCGTCAGCGCTATATGGTTCTTGAAAGTCCAAGGGGAACCTCTGCATCCAAATATATCCGCATTTTAAAAGATGGTTTTGTATCTATGGATATGGCACAGAATATCCTGGTGATCAAAACGGTTTCCGGTATGGCTATGGCAGTGGCAGCTGCTTTAGATGCCATTAAATTCCATGAAGTAGTAGGCTGCATTGCCGGAGATGATACCATTATGTGTGCAGTCCGCAGTGTGGATGATACCATCATTGTAATGGAAAAAATTAAAAAGATGGTAGAAGATTAAACTGGCTTGTGAAAGACTTCAGGAGAACATATAAAAGAAAGAGAGGGAAAGCATGCTTCTTGAACTCCATGTGAAAAATCTGGCTCTTATTGAGAAAGCAGATGTAGAATTTGGAGAAGGATTAAATATACTCACCGGTGAGACCGGTGCAGGCAAATCAATTATCATTGGTTCCATCACCATGGCGTTAGGGGGAAAAGCGTCAAGAGATGTAATACGCCGTGGTGCGGACCATGCATATATTGAACTGATCTTTTCAGTTGACAGCAAGGAAAAGAAAAAGGCACTGGCACAGCTTGGAACAGAGCCTACAGAAGAGGGAATGGTCATTATTTCCAGAAAGATCATGTCTTCCAGAAGTGTCAGCCGTATTAATGATGAGACAGTGACAATGGCGCGACTGCGTCAGATCACAGGTCTTTTATTAGATATCCACGGTCAGCATGAGCATCAGTCTCTGCTGTATAAATCAAAACATCTTGAGATCCTGGATGCCTATGTCAAGGCACAGACCCAGCCGGTGAAAAAGAAGATCGAAGAAGAATATAAAACTTACTGCAAACTGAAGGAACGCCTTTTATCTTTTAAAACAGATGAAGACGCCAGATTGCGGGAGATGGATTTTCTGCGCTTTGAAATCCAGGAAATTGAAAATGGAGAGGTAAAAGAAGGGGAAGAAGAGGAACTGACCCTGAAATACCGTCGTTTTGCCCATGCAAGAAGGATCGCCGAGGAACTGGAAAATGCCAGAGGACTTTTAGGACGTGATTTTGCAGCTCAGGCTCTGCGTTCTGTAGAGCAGGCAGCTGAGTATGATAAGGCATTAGAGGGAATCCGTGACCAGCTTTATGATGCGGAAGCTATTTTAAATGATGCTTCCAGAGAAATTTCTTCTTATATGGGTTCCATGGAGTTTGATGAAGAGATATTCCGGATAACAGAAAGCCGCCTGGATCAGATCCATGATCTGCAGAGAAAGTATGGAAATACCACGCAGCTGATGCTTGAAAATCTGGAAAGGAAGAAAAACAAGCTGGAAGAACTGGAAAATTTTGATGCTTACAGGGAAAAAACGGAAAAAGAGTTAAAAGAATCCCAGGATCGTTTGGAAAAACGATGCGCAGAATTATCACAGATACGTAAAGCCGCCTCCAGAAATCTGGTGGAAAAGATCAAAAAAGGACTGTTGGATCTGAATTTTCTGGATGTGCAGTTTGACATGGAATTTGACCGGCTGCCTCATTTTACGGCATCTGGCTATGATGAGGCACAGTTTCTGATCTCTACCAATCCGGGACAGCCTGTGCGGCCGCTTATGGAAGTAGCTTCCGGTGGTGAATTATCACGTATCATGCTGGCGATCAAAACAGTTCTGGCAGATTCTGATGAGATTCCCACACTTATTTTTGACGAGATTGATACAGGTATCAGCGGAAGGACGGCTCAGAAGGTTTCTGAGAAGCTTTCTTATATTGCAAAGAGTCATCAGGTGATCTGTATCACACATCTGCCTCAGATCGCTGCTATGGCAGATACGCATTTTGAGATTCACAAAGCAGCCAGTGAAGGAAGTACGTCTACTTCCATCAGACGCCTTGACAGGGAACAGACGGTTGAAGAACTGGCAAGACTGCTTGGAGGAGCGAAGATTACAGATACTGTGATCCAGAATGCACGGGAAATGAAAGAATTGGCAGACAGAACAAAATAAAACAGATTGGAATGACCATTCATAGAACATACTAACAGGGAGCGCAAGGTAATAAAAACCGGAAGCTTCCTGTTTTTTTGCTTAGTGAAAATGCAGAAGGAGGACGTTCTATGAGGGGAAAATCAAACTTTTATAAGCATCTGATCAGGATATTCTGGCTGTCGCTGATCGTGGGAACAGCGGGAATCTGGTATTATGTGGACCGCAGCATTCCTGACCGGATCAGTGTAGCCGAATACGGCCAGGAAGAATTTACATTTTCCCTTCCATGGAGGGCTACTGTATACAGTGAAAGTGAAGAAGTGGCACTGGGAAATAAAAGCAACATCCCGGCGGATCAGATCACCATAAGCAGCAAAGAGCCCTTTTCTATGTATGCAGGGAAAAAGGGAAGTTATCAGCTGGATCTTAAATTGTTTGGTGTGATCAAATTTAAGAACATACAGGTGGATGTGGTGGATACCACCAGACTGATCCCCTGCGGCAGTCCTGTGGGTATTTATTTGAAATCCAGAGGAATCATGGTGATCGGCACCGGGCGTATTACCGGGGAAAACGGGATGGAAATGGAACCGGCAGTGGGAAAATTAAAGTCTGGGGATTATATTGAAGCGTTTAACGGGCAGAAACTGGGAACAAAGGAAGAACTGGCTGCTGCAGTAAGCCATTTTCAGGGGGGAAATGTGACGCTGACTGTGCGCAGGAATGGCTCACAGACACAGGTGAAGATGAAGCCGGTAAAAGGAACGGACGGTACCTGTAAACTGGGTGTATGGGTGCGGGATGACACCCAGGGGATTGGAACTGTGACCTATATGGATATGAATGGAAAATTCGGGGCGCTGGGTCACGGGATCAGTGACAGTGATACAGGAGAACTGGTGGAGGTCTGTGGAGGAAATCTTTATAATACGCAGATACTGGGAATCGAAAAGGGAAAAATAGGAACCCCGGGGATGCTTTCCGGAGTGATCTATTATGGTTCAAAGTCAGAGATCGGAACGGTAACGGAAAATACAGAGTATGGGATATTTGGAACGGTAAGCCAGAACTTTTTAAAAGAACACAGAACGGCATCTATGGAAGCAGCCAGACGTCAGGAAGTGAAAACAGGACCTGCCATGGTGCGTACCAGCATCTCAGGCCAGGTAAAGGATTATTCCGTTGAAATACAGCGGATCGACATCACAGGCAATAAGAAAAATAAAAGCCTGGTGATCAGGATCACAGATCCGGAACTGCTAAGTCTGACCGGCGGTATTATCCAGGGAACCAGCGGTTCTCCATTGATACAGAACGGAAAACTGATCGGTGCTATTACCCATGTTTTTGTCCAGGATCCAACCAGAGGATATGGGATACTGATCGAGGATATGCTGGGCCATTGATGGTGACAGCTTATGGTTTGCCGGAAAATTTAAAACAGCTGATTTTTGAAGATATTCAGCTGCTTTTATGCAAATGTGGTGAATAAAGTCACAAATTTACAAAAACTGATAAAATTCGACAAAAAAATGTTAATAAAAGATAACTGTTAATAATGTGTTAAAATGTCTAAAAATGCGGTGGATTTTTCTTGATACATGACGATATTTGCCTTTATAATAGCTACCATAAAGGACTTAACGCATCAAAGTATTGAAGCATATAAAAGAAAAAATATAAAATGGGAAAGCGTTAAGAATGTTCAGGAGGTAGAAGAATGGAAAATGTAAATGTTGTAATTGTAGATGATAATCCTATGATATTAAATACGTTAGATGAAATGATCAGTTCAGAAGCCGGACTTTCAGTGATCGGCAGAGCTGATAATGGAAAAGATGCCATTGACATGATAAAAGATACCGAACCTGACGTTGTTTTACTGGATCTGGTAATGCCACGGGTGGATGGTATTACTGTGGTTGAAAATATCAAAAAGAAAACTTCTATGTTTAAAAATCCAGCTTTTATCATATTAAGTGCTGTAGGCGGGGAGCAGATGACTGAGGATTCTTTTAAGGCAGGTGCCAATTATTTTCTGATGAAACCTTTTGATAAGGATATTCTGGTAAATAAGATCCGCAGGATCGGAACCCGTCCGGTCCGCCCTGTACCAGGAAAAGTGTTGGAAGCCCCAATGAAAGCTGCCACACTGGAAGAGAAAGAATTTAACAGAGAAGAATATTTAAAAGAACATCTGGAAACAGATATTACCAAAATGCTTCATGAGCTGGGGATTCCGGCCCATATAAAAGGCTATCAGTACCTGAGAGATGCTATCACTATGGTAGTAAAAGACCGGGAAATGATGGAAGCAGTGACGAAGATCCTGTATCCAGAGATCGCAAAGAAAAATTATACCAGTTCCAGCCGCGTAGAACGGGCGATCCGCCATGCCATTGAGGTTGCCTGGGGCAGAGGCAGCCTGGAAGTGATCGATGAGCTGTTTGGGTATACCATCAGTACGGGGAAAGGGAAGCCGACTAATTCAGAGTTTATCGCCCTGATCGCCGATAAGATCTGCTTAGATTATAAGAAAATTGGGTTATAAATGGAATGTTCCATGTAAAGATTTCGTTATAAAAAATTTACTAATAACTTCTTTCTTATTTCTCAAAAGTACGGTATACTATAGATTAAGGCAAAACGCCGCCTGTAACTTGGGAGAGGGAGGTTTGGATGAAAAAGATTTTATTTGCAGCATCTGAAGCAGTACCATTTATAAAAACAGGGGGATTGGCAGACGTAGTCGGTTCACTTCCAAAGTGCTTTGACAAAAGATACTTTGATGTGAGAGTCATTATCCCTAAATACCTGTGTATTAAACAGGAATGGCGGGACAAGATGCAGTATGTGGACCACTTTTACATGGATTATCTGGGACAGAGCCGTTATGTGGGAATCCTTCAGTATGTACATGAGGGTATTACATTTTATTTTATTGACAATGAAAGTTATTTTAATGGACCAAAACCATACGGGGACTGGTATTGGGATCTGGAGAAATTCTGTTTCTTCTGCCGCGCAGCGCTTTCTGCACTGCCTGTGATCGGTTTTCAGCCGGATGTAGTGCACTGCCATGACTGGCAGACAGGTCTGATCCCGGTTCTGTTAAAGGACAGCTTCCATGGCGGAGATTTTTACCGCAATATGAAGTCTGTTATCACTATCCACAACCTGAAATTCCAAGGCGTATGGGATGTAAAGACCATTCAGAGATTTACCGAACTGCCGGATTATTATTTTACACCGGATAAGTTAGAGGCATATAAAGACGGAAACCTGTTAAAAGGCGGCATCGTTTATGCAGATGCGATCACCACTGTAAGCAATACTTATGCAGAAGAGATCAAAATGCCATTTTATGGTGAAGGTTTAGATGGTCTGATGCGGGCAAGAGCCAACAGCCTGCGGGGTATTGTAAATGGCATTGATTATGATGATTTCAATCCGGAAACAGATAAATACATTGTACAGCAGTATACAGCCAAAAACTTCCGCAAGGAAAAGGTGAAAAATAAGAAAGCACTTCAGCAGCAGTTAGGACTTCCTGTAGATGAAAAGAAATTTATGGTGGGTATCGTTTCACGTCTTACGGATCAGAAGGGACTTGACCTGGTGCAGGGAGTTATGGATGAGCTTTGCAGTGATGATATGCAACTTGTAGTTCTGGGTACCGGCGATGACCGTTATGAGAACATGTTCCGTCACTATGACTGGAAATACCATGACCGCGTATCTGCTCAGATCTACTACTCAGAAGAGATGTCTCACCGCATTTATGCAGGATGTGACGCATTCTTGATGCCGTCCCTGTTTGAACCATGTGGTTTAAGCCAGCTGATGGCTCTGCGCTACGGTACTGTGCCGATCGTCAGAGAAACCGGCGGTTTAAGAGATACGGTACAGCCTTATAATGAATTTGAAAGTACAGGAACCGGTTTTTCCTTTGCAAATTACAATGCACATGAAATGCTTGGAAGTGTGCGCTATGCAAAATACATTTATTACAATAAACGCCGTGAATGGAACAAGATCATAGACCGTGATATGGCAGCTGATTTCTCCTGGGGAACATCGGCAGCTAAATATCAGGAGCTTTATGACTGGCTCATTGGATAGATCATCAGATGATCTTATCAGGCGATAGACGTGTTTAGAAAGAGGTGTGACACTCATGGAAATACCGGAAGCAAATGAATATATAAATGATCCGGAATACATGGAGTGTGTGTCAGATATATTGAGCCATCCTGTATTCCAGTCAATGGATCAGTACATACAGCATGGCACCACTACCTGCAAATGTCATTGTATTCAGGTATCTTATCTGGCTTATAAATGGTGTAAGAGATTTGGAGGAAACTGGAGAAGCGCTGCGAGAGCAGGGCTTCTCCATGATCTTTTTTTATACGACTGGCATACTCATGCCAGAGAAACAGGAGATCATTTCCATGGTTTTACCCATCCGCGCAGAGCTATGGAAAATGCAAAGCAGTATTTTGAACTGACAGAAGAAGAAAAAGATGCAATTTTGCGTCATATGTGGCCGCTGACACCGGTTCCGCCATCGACCCGGGCGGGGTATGCGGTCACTTTTGCCGATAAAATGTGCTGTGTGGAAGAAACAAAAGCCACTGTGAAACGGCTGGCCGCTGTTCCTGGGAACATTCTTTTTGCACAGACGGCAGAAAGGGGAAAATTTTAAAATATGGATACATGGAAAGCAATGCTGGGAAATCAGGTTCTGATCAGTGCCGTAGTGGGCTGGACCGTAGCGCAGGTTTTAAAGACCCTGATCGACTTTGCTTTAAATAAAAGTTTCAATGCAGAACGCCTGGTAGGTTCCGGCGGTATGCCAAGTTCACATTCCGCTACGGTTTGCGGGCTGACAACTGCGGCTGGTTTGAAATATGGTGCGGGATCCTTTGAATTTGCCATATCCTTTATACTGGCTATGGTGGTTATGTATGATGCAGTAGGCGTCAGACAGGAAACTGGTAAACAGGCTCGGCTGTTAAACTCTATTCTGCTTGAAAATCCGTTGAAATTAAACGGGGAAGTACTTCAGGAGAAGTTAAAGGAGTATGTGGGACATACACCGATCCAGGTGGTAGCTGGAGCTGTTTTGGGAATTGTTTTAGCTCTTATTATCAATAACTGTTATTAAGTTTTTTGGGGTTTTCTGCGCCTGACAGGCTGCGGAAGATACCACTTTCCTATGGAGGAACCAATGAGTATTTATAATTATGTAAACTGGTTTTTTATGTACAGCTTTCTGGGATATCTTCTTGAATGTATTGTACTCACAATTGAATATAAAAAGCCTGTAGTGGACCGTGGTTTTGGCCATGGCCCCTTTTGCGTCATATATGGCTTTGGCGCATTAGGTGCCTGCGTGTTTTTAAGTCCCCTGGCAGACCATCCGGTAGAGCTGTATACAGCATCCATGACAATGGCAACAACCATGGAACTGATCACTGCCAATGTGATGATCCGTCTTTTTGGAAGTTTCTGGTGGGATTACAGCCATAAGCCATTTAACTACAGAGGGATCATCTGCCTGGAAAGCAGCCTTGCGTGGGGACTTTTAGGCTTATTCTTCTTTTATTATCTGGATGGCTGGGTACGTACGGCAGTAGGTTATATCCCCAACCGGATCGGTGTTGTTACGGCAGTAGGTGTTGCTTTGTTTTATTGCGTTGATTTTATCTGGTGCATCCGTATGCGTCTTGGTGTGCCGGAAGGCGGAGAAGATGAAGAATGTGAAGAAACGGTAGGAAGACTGAAGGTATATTAATTATGGAATTAAAAGAAAATCTGAAGAAGTGGAAGGTAGTCTTGGCTTCGGCTTCTCCCAGGAGAAAAGAACTGTTAGCTCAGATCGGCATTATCCCGGATATCCGCCCAAGTGAGGTGGAAGAGGAAAAAAATGAAAAAGATCCGGCGAAACTGGTGGAAAACCTTTCTTATATAAAGGCGGCAGATGTGGCTTCCCGCTGTGAGAAGGGAACTCTTGTGATCGGAGCAGATACAGTAGTTTCTGTATGCCACAGGGGAGAAGAACAGCCGGTGATCCTTGGAAAACCGGGAAATGAAGAAAATGCGAAAGCCATGATCAGCCAGATCCAGGGGCATGTTCACCAGGTGTATACAGGTGTGACGGTTATCCTGTGTCAGGAAGGCGGAGCATATGCAGGAAGCACATTTTCTGAAAAGACAGATGTGGAAGTTTATGATATGGAAGCAGCAGAGATCCAGGCTTACGTAAGCACAGGTGAACCTCTTGATAAGGCCGGTGCCTATGGCATCCAGGGAAGCTTTGCTGCTTATATTAAGGGGATCAGAGGCGATTATACCAATGTAGTTGGTCTTCCTTTAGGCCGTTTGTGCCATGAGATAAAAAAACTTTTGGAGGAACAGGAAAATGATCAGGCTGATCGTGACTGATGTGGACGGAACGTTAGTAGAAGACGGTTCGCCTAATATTAACCCAAAACTTTTTGAGACTATTTTAAAATTAAGGGAAAAAGGGATCCAGTTTGCTGTTGCCAGCGGAAGACCCTGGGCCAGTGTGGAGCGCACCTTTGATCCGGTAAAGAAAAAAGTGTTTTATATTGCCAATAATGGCTCTTATATCGGCTGCTTCGGAAGAAGCCTTTTTGTGTATTCCATTGACAGAGAAATCGTAAAACGGCTGATCCAGGCTGTTCGTCGGATTCCGGGACTTTCCATGGTATATGCGGCGGCAGATGGGGACTACACAGAATCAAAAGATGAGGCTCTTTGCCAGTGGCTGATGGAAAGTTATAAATTCAATCTTCACAGAGTAGATGATCTGTTAGAAGTTTCAGAACCATGCACAAAACTTTCGATTTATAAGGACGGCGGAGTGGAGAAAGCTACCCGTTCTCTTGTAGAAGAATTTAAGGATATTTTGCAGATTTCCTGTGCGGGAGATATGTGGCTTGACTGCATGGCAAAGGATGTGAATAAGGGCCATGCAGTGAAAGTGATCCAGGAAAGTCTGGGAATAAAGCCGGAAGAGACCATGGCTTTTGGCGATCAGTCCAATGATGTGGAGATGTTAAAGCAGGCTTATTACAGCTTTGCAGTGGCAAATGCCAGAGAAGAAGTGAAGAAAGCAGCCAGATTTCAGGCTGACAGCAATGTAAATGACGGAGTTTTAAAGATCTTACAAAACCTGCTGTGAAAAGGAGAATTGCTAAGTAATTGAAAATATTGACGAGTAACAGATTGCAGAGTAAGAAATACAGGATGAAGCGGAGTTTTCTGGCAGTTATGTGCATGTTCCTGTTTAGCATTTTACAGCTTTGTGGGTGCAGCAGGCTTTCTGAAGGCATGCTAAAGCAGGAAACGGAACTTTATACCCAGGGTCAGATCCGTATGATCGCGGCAACAGAGCGAAATCGCTATCAGAATCTATATACAGGACAGTTATGGTCTGTAACAGCAGACGGACAGGGAGATACATTTGAGTCTCTTTTGAAGAATCAGATCAGCCAGTTTTTAGAAGAACTGGCTGTGGTAGACCGCATGGCAGATGAGCAGGGAATCCAGCTTACAGGTCAGGAAGAGGATGATATTAAGAATCTTTCAGATGAATATTATGCAGGACTTTCTAAAGAAGATCTGGATTACATGCAGGTGTCAAAAGAAGAAGTTTCGGAGTTTTACAGGAAATATTACCGGGCGGATAAAACGGTAAGCCAGATGACGGAAAGCCGGAATCTGGAGGTCAGTGATGCGGAAGCAAAAGTGATCCAGGTAGAGCGTATGGAAACGGATTCAAAGGAAAAGGCAGATGAGCTTTTAAACCAGGTAAGTGAGGAAAAAGCGGATTTCACGTCGATTGCAGAGAAAAATTCCTTAAACAGTCAGGTAGAGTTTTCACTGGAATGGGATCCGGATCTGGAAGAACCGGATAAATCTGCATTTACTTTAGAAGAAAATGAGATCAGCGGCATCATAGAAAAAAACGGCCGTTTTTATATTCAGAAATGTGTCAATGCCTATGATCAGCAGGCAACTGCACTGCGCAAAGAACAGTTGGCTCAGAAGAAGAAAACAGAGGCATTTCAGGAGATTTATCTGCCATATCAGGAAAAATACAGAATGCAGCTAAAGGAAGATATTTGGAAAAACATTGATTTTTCTGCAGGAGAAGGCTGCAGCAGTGACAATTTCTTTTCGTTATATCACGGCTATTTTAATAAATAATAAGGGGGTATATTAAATGACAAAAGATAAAAGGGGAAATCTTTTAAAAGGCGCTATGCTGGCAGCAGCGCTGACGATGACGGCAGCTTTTCCTGCATCAGCAAAGGAAGAACGTACACCGGTAGGACATATTACGCTGAATTTTGATGCGGATGTACAGGCGGGAGATACGGATGCCTCAGTTGTTGTTTCTGTGGAAGATGGAAACTGCTCAGTAGAAAGCGCTGATTTTGTTAATGAGCAGGAATACTGGGCCGGTGGTGTAAAACCAAAGGTAGAAGTGTGGCTGTCAGCAGACAGTGACTGTTATTTTTCCAAGTCTGGAAAGGCGGCATTTACTTTTAACGGGGATAAGGTAAAATACGTTTCCAGTGCCACCAAGTATGACAAAGAAATGCTGAAGCTGGTGGTAACACTGGATAAGCTGGATGATGACGATGAAGATCTGGATGTGGATAATCTTTACTGGGACAGTACCAACGGAATCGCTCATTGGGATCATCAGAGTCTGGCAAAAAGTTACAGAGTCCGTCTGTGTAAAGGGAAGGGCAGTACCTCCAATGACAATGGCATCGGCTCTACCTACACAGTAACGGAGAACAGCTTTGATTTTTCTGATAAATTTCCAAAAGATGGAAACTATTATTTTAAAGTCAGGGCTGTAGATGTACGAGGAAACATGGGAGACTGGGAAGAATCTTCCTGGATCGAGGTTTCTAAAGAAAATATTCTTTCCTGGAAAGGGGAATGGAAGAGAGACGATGCAGGCTGGTGGTATGCAAACCGTGATGGTTCTTATCCAAAAAACAGCTGGCAGGAGATTGGTTCCAAATGGTATTTCTTTGATGAAAACGGTTATATGAAGACGGGATGGATCCATTGGAATGATAAAGACTACTTCTGTGATGAAACGGGAGCTATGTTAGTGAACACAACAACACCAGATGGTGCTTCTGTTGGGGAAGATGGAGCAAAGCTGTAAAATAGAAAGAAAGTAACAATTTAATAGGATGATCGAACTTGATATGTATCAGACCATAGCTTTGGCAGTTGCGGTTCTGATGCTTGGTAAATATTTAAGGCGCAGATGCAGAGTGCTGGAAAAATTCTGTATTCCTGCACCAGTGATCGGAGGAGTGATCTTCGCTGTATTTACCTGTCTGTGTTATGTAACAGGGATCGTTGAATTTCCCTTTGACGATATTCTAAAAGAAGTATGTATGGTATTTTTCTTTACTTCAGTAGGTTTTCAGGCAAACTTAAAAATCTTAAAAAGCGGAGGAAAGGCTCTGGCGGTTTTTCTGCTTCTTGTAGTTGTTCTGATCCTCTGTCAGAATTTCCTGGCAGTAGCGTTGGCAGGTGTTCTTCAGATGGAGGTGTTAAAAGGCTTTTGTACTGGTTCCATCCCTATGGTAGGTGGACATGGAACAGCAGGTGCTTTGGGTCTTGTGCTGGAGAAAATGGGAGTAGAAGGAGCTTCTACTCTTTTCTGTGAAGGCCTATCTGCTGATCCCGTTGGTAGGAAGTCTGTTTGCCGATTTTATCAACAGCCTTGTGATCACTTTATTTATCAATCTTTTGTAGCGGGGAGGCATAAGATGTTCTGGAATATAAGAAAGAAAGACGGAATGGGTTATAAAATATAAAGTGAAAATCTTGCAGTTCCTGAGATCCACAGATCGGATGAAGAACCGACAGAAGAAACGGAACAGGAAAATGAGGATTCTTCCATCACTTATGATGATGTGGCGATCCCGGAGATCCATATCCGGAGAAAACGGTCATAAAAACCTTGTATTTTTAAGGTGAGTATGGTATAGTAATTTTGTTTAACTATAGGATGTATCCTTAGGGAGTACATTAAGAAACGGAGAGGTGCAGACAAATGGCAGTAGTGAAGGTTCTTTTATCCATTATATATGTAGTTCTTGGTATCGCTATTTCTGTAGTCATTCTGATGCAGGAAGGCAAGTCCAACGGACTGGGAAGCGCCATCGGCGGTATGGCAGACAGCTACTGGAGCAAGAATAAGGGACGTTCCATGGAAGGTGCTCTGGAGCATTTTACCAGATACGGAGCGATCGTATTTATGATCATCACCCTTGTTCTGAATATTCTTCTGAAGGTTCAGGGATAATAGAAACAGACAGTCGAAACACCCTTCGTGTAACAAGCAGAAGGGTGTTTTTCTTTTATACAGGAATATGCGCGTTTGGCAGCTGGATCGTTTACAATATCTGCTGCATTTTGGGACAGCGCAAATAAAGAAAAGAGGTTATATGGACAGAGAGTTATTGGAACAGAGAAAACAGATGCTGACAGAACTGGTACATGATAAAGCGTATGTACCTATGAAAGCAAAAGAGATCGCCATGCTTTTGAACATACCAAAGTCTATGCGCGGGGAATTACAGGAAGTATTGGATGAGCTGGTTCTGGAAGGAAAGCTGGGGATTTCGAAAAAAGGAAAATACGGAAAGCTGGAAACATTTGCTGTGACAGGTATTTTTACAGGACATTCCAGAGGTTTTGGTTTTGTGACAGTGGAAGGGATGGAGCAGGATGTATTTATACCGGAAGACAGGACGGGAAGTGCTTTAAATGGTGATAAAGTACAGATCGTTATTGAGTCAGAAGGACGCAGCGGACGCCGTGCAGAAGGTGCTGTTTTAAAGGTGTTGGAACATGCCAACAGGGAGCTGGTAGGTTATTATCAGAAAAACAAAAATTTTGGCTTCGTGATCCCTGATGATCAGAAGATCGCCAAGGACATTTTCATTCCTCAGGGCTGTGATATGGGAGCTGTGACCGGTCATAAGGTAGTAGTAAAGGTGACAGATTTCGGAGATGAGCGCAAGAAGCCGGAAGGACGGATCAAGGAGATATTAGGTCATGTAAATGATCCGGGTACGGATATTTTATCTCTTGTACGTGCCTACAACCTTCCAGAAGCCTTTCCTGAGGAGGTAATGAAGGAATTAGAGAATGTTGCAGATGCGCTGCCTACAGAGGGCTTAAAAGAGCTTCCTGAGGGCTTTGAAGGCAGAAGAGATCTGCGCCGGCTGCAGACAGTGACCATAGATGGTGAGGATGCGAAGGATCTGGATGATGCAGTGACTCTGGAAATGCTGGAAAATGGAAATTACCGCTTGGGTGTTCATATTGCAGATGTAAGTAATTATGTGAAAGAAGGCAGTGAACTGGATAAAGAGGCATTGAAACGGGGAACCAGCGTGTATCTGGTGGATCGTGTGATCCCTATGCTGCCTCACAAACTCTCTAACGGGATCTGTTCGTTGAATCAGGGTGCAGACCGTCTTGCTATGAGCTGCCTGATGGAAGTGGATGCACATGGAAATGTGGTAGATCATGAAATCTGTGAAAGTGTGATCCGGTCTGACAGAAGGATGACTTACACAGCTGTAAATGCAATCTTGTCAGAGGCTGATACAAAAGAAAAGGAAGAGGAAAAAGCGGCTTTATTAGAAGAATACAAAGACTTTGTACCTATGTTTGAGCGAATGAAAGAATTGTCCCATATTTTAAGGGAGAAGCGCAGCAAGAGAGGTGCTATTGATTTTGACTTCCCGGAGAGCAAGATTATTCTGGGTGAGAAGGGAAAGCCAGTGGATATTCATCCTTATGAACGGAATGTAGCTACAAAGATCATAGAAGATTTTATGCTGCTTGCAAATGAAACAGTGGCAGAAGACTATTTCTGGCAGTCGGTTCCTTTTCTTTACAGAACGCATGATGAGCCGGATCCGGAGAAAATGAAGCAGCTGGGAGTATTTATCAACAATTTTGGCTATTCTTTGAGACTGTCCAATGGAGAAGTGCATCCAAAGGAACTGCAGAAACTGTTAGACAAGATAGAAGGAAAACCGGAAGAGCCGCTGCTTGCCAGACTGACTTTGCGGTCTATGAAGCAGGCAAAGTACACAACCCAGTGTACAGGACATTTTGGTTTGGCGGCAAGATATTATACCCATTTTACATCACCGATCCGCAGATATCCGGATCTGCAGATCCATAGGATCATAAAAGAGTGCCTGCACGGCGGAATGAAAGAAAAGCGGATCACACATTATGATAAGATCCTGCCGCAGGTGGCAGTACAGACATCTGCGTTAGAACGCCGGGCAGATGAGGCAGAGCGTGAGACAGAGAAGATGAAGAAATGTGAGTATATGTCTAAATTTATCGGACAGAGCTTTGACGGTGTGATCTCAGGCGTCACCAACTGGGGCTTTTATGTGGAACTGCCCAATACAGTAGAAGGTCTGGTGCGTATCAGTGATCTGCGGGATGATTACTATATTTTTGACGAAAGCAAATATGAGCTGGTAGGAGAAATGAGCAGGAAGGTATACAAGCTGGGTCAGCCGGTACGTGTAGTTGTGGCTGGTACGGATAAGCTTTTGCGGACTGTAGATTTTGTTCTGGAAAATCAGATGGTATAATGGTATGATAGTGTGAGAAATGGAAGAGGAGGTGTTTATCATTTCTAAGGAAAGTATTAAGCTGATCGCCAATAATAAAAAAGCTTATCATGATTATTTTATTGATGATAAATGGGAAGCCGGTATTGAACTGTTTGGTACGGAAGTTAAATCTATCCGTATGGGCAAGTGCAGTATTAAGGAGGCTTTTGTGAAGATCGATAAGGGGGAAGTGTATGTGTATGGTATGCATATCAGCCCCTATGAGAAGGGAAATATTTTTAATAAGGATCCTTTGAGAGTAAGAAAACTGCTTCTTCACAAGTATGAGATCATGAAGTTAAATGGAAAGATCGCTGAAAAGGGATATACGCTGATGCCTCTGCAGGTTTATTTTAAGGGAAGCCTGGTGAAGGTGCAGATTGGACTTGCAAGAGGTAAGAAGCTGTATGATAAGAGAGCAGATATTGCAAAAAAGGACCAGAGGAGAGAGCTGGAGAAAGATTTTAAGGTGAAGAATCTTTATTGATCCCAGTACGTAGTTTCGTAAATAACTGTACCAATCGCGTATAGAATGCGGATTTGAGTGAGTGGTATAGTTATTTCGCAAATAAAGAGCAAAAATTAAAAAACCAGTTTTCCTTTTATATCCTAAACAAGAGGGTATAAGAGTGTAAACTGGTTTTTCTTTTCCTGTGCTTCTTTACCATAAGAAGCCTGTCTGATCAGTTCTTTTACTTTTTTGCACATTCCATTTCAGGATCGGCTATGATCAGTTGCAGGAGGATTTGTGACATTGTAATACAGGAAAATGGTAGATGTTGGGGGCCAATGGTATTTTGACCCCTCTGATACCGAATTGCTCATTATGTGTTGCCTATTGATATTTATCAGCAAAGCAAAGACGGGGCAGATCCATAAGCTTAGCTGCTCCGGCAAGAGAGGTTCCGAAGAAGAGGATTTTATCCTTCAGCGGGAGATAGCGGGTTATGGTTCCGTTGCAGACGGTGCTTCCGGTACAGAGAACCAGATCTGCCCAGTCACAGATGTCCTGTTGGATCACATTGGAGTTTCCGTCTTCGACTGTGATACCAAAGCAGTTTTTGCCGATATGATCCGGGTTCAGGTCCACAACGCGAAGCTCAAATTCAGTGGCAAGATGCTCAAAAAGCGCAGGCTGATAGCCTATAAGTCCAATCTTCGGGTTATTGTAATTTCCGTGGATATAGCTTACTGCATCGGCTGCACATAATTCAGGTGTATCGTTTTTGCAGTGTACGGTACAGTCTACGAGACCAAGGTGCTTCATCACTGCGTTCAGGGAGGCAATGAAAATACCACGGTTGTGGGAGTCAGTGTTCAGATCCAGAGCACAGATTTCTTCTAAGGTTCCGTTAAAAACAGCCGGTGCATCAGTAAATGCCTGGCCCAGACAGCCTGCACATTCAGCCTGCACCATAATATCTTTTCCGGAAAGGATCGGAAAATCTTTCCGCTTCGGGATACCGATGGCTTCTTCCGGCATCAGCATCTTAGTGCGTAGAGATACCTTTTCCTGAAGCAGGCCATGCTCTGTTAAAAGTGTCAGAAAACGTTGTTTTAAATCATCATAAAAAGCAGCCTGCATGCTGCATTCGTTATTATTCATATTCATCTATCCTTTCCTAAGAAAGCGTCGATCTCATCACTGTAGCTGCCTGTCATGAGATCTGAAGCTTTTGTCTGGTTGCCTGATCCAGGGTTGAAAATGGTTCATCTAACAGAAGGGTATCAGGCTTTATGGCCAGTGATCTGGCAAGTGCGGTCCGCTGGCTTTCACCTCCGCTTAAAACACCTGGATATTGATTTTTTATATGGGTGATGGAAAGCAGTTCCATCAGCCAGTCAGCAGTTTGCAGCTGTTCTTCTTTGGATGCGCCGCGCATTTTTAAACCATAGGCAATATTTTCCCATACCTTCATATGGGGAAAGAGGGCGTGGTTTTGATAAACCAGGCCGATTTTTCTCATTTCTGGTGAGATCCGGGTAATATCTGTGCCATCATAGAGGATATTTCCGGAATCTCCGTGAAACATACCGCTGATGGCTTCTAACAGCACTGTTTTTCCGGAACCGGTCTGTCCAAGCAGTACGAAGATCTCGCCGTTTCGGATCGTTAAGGAGACCGGTTTTAGATGAAAGGTGCCTCTGGTTACAGTAAAGTCATTAATTTGGATCGTACTCATAGATTACATGGCCTTTCGTACACGATTAAGTCCTGAATTCTCAGTGAGATGGGACAGAAGCATGGCAGCAGCGGACAGAAAGAGCATCAGCACAGCTGTTGACATTGCAGCTTTTGAATCGCCGGTGGAGATGCTTAGATAGATACTTCCGGGAAGAGTTTCCGTTTTCATACGCGTGATCCCGACTAACATCAGGGTAGCGCCGAATTCCCCCATGGCCCTGGACCACAGTAGATCATAAGGGTGTGACCGGTCAGATCTTCTGCTCCAGACTGGGCAAGAGAGGATTCGGTTGAAACTGCCTCTGCAGCTGTTTCAGCCTGAGTTTTAGTCTGTGTTTCGGTCTGTGCTTCAGCCTGTGTTCCAGTCTGCGTTTCCCCGGTTTTTGCACCTGAACAGGCAGTCAGAGATAATGCCATGCACAGTGCGGTCATGGCCATAAGGTTTTTCTTGAACGTTTTATATTCCTCCCAATACGTTATATATTTTTTAGAATAACGCATTGTCGGAAAAAAGTCAATAAAGACAGTATGGATTGTGAAAATAAACGTTACAGGTGGAACTGTAACGAATAAACAACAAAAAAGCAAGCAGATATCTGCTTGCTTTTTGATGACCTGACCGGGAATCGAACCCGGGTTTACGCCGTGAGAGGGCGTCGTCTTGACCGCTTGACCATCAGGCCTTATGCTGTTTTGTCCTGGCTGTTTGCCGCTGACTTGTATATGATAGCACGACCGGATGGTTTTGTCAAATATTTTTTAAAAAAAGTTGAAAGTTTTTTTGAGCATTGATTTTAGCCTGTTTTGACGGCTTTATTTATGGATCCATTTTCCACTGATAAGGCGGGCTGCAAAGAGACAGGCGCGGATGAAGCAGTCGATCCCGATAGCAGCCCATACGCCGGTTACGCCAAGGCTTAATACATGGGTGGCGATCCAGACCATTCCGATGCGGAAGCCCCACATGCCGATGAGACTTACCATAAGGGAGAAGTTTACATCCCCGGAACCGCGGCAGATGCCGCCGGCCATAACGGTAAAGCTGAAGAAAATCTCTGTAGCAGCTGCGATGCGGAGTGTGATGCGGCCAAGATCGATCACCTGTGGGTCATTTGTGAACAGATGGATGATGGAGCCGGACAGGATGTATACAGGTATGCAGGCTGCCAGAATGACAGCTGCACTGATCAGGCAGATATCTTTTGCAAAACGTTTAGCCAGTTTTTTATCACCTGCTCCTAAGGACTGGCCGATTAGGGCAGTAGCAGAGAAGGAAAAGCCATATGCAGGCAGATAGAGAAGTCCTTCGGTCTGGTTGGTAAGATAGTGGGCAGCCAGAGGTAAGGTACCAAGATCGGAGATCATGGCTGTGAGGGCTACCTGACCCATACATAGGGTGCTGCGTTCCATCATAACAGGAAAACTGATTCGAAACAGCTGATGGAGCAATGGCCTTTGAAACCGGTAGTTTCCTTTCAGGGTGAGTTTGACAGGTGTCTGGATCCGGTATATTACCCATAACAGGATGGCTGCCAGAAGATACTGGGAACAGGCTGTGGAAATGGCAGCACCTTTTACACCAAGACCGGCTCCCCAGATGGATATGCTTCCAAAGGGAAGATGGATCTGGCGGCTTGGATAGATGAGGAAAAAGTTGCCGATCACATTGAACAGGTTGGAGGTCAGATTAGCAGCAAGGGGGATGCGGGTATTTCCGGCGGAGCGCAGATCTGCAGAAAGGACAACTCCAAGTGTTTCTCCTATCAGTCCCAGGGAAAAAATACCCATGTAGGCAGTTGCTCCAGGGAGCACTTCCGGGGCAGCTCCCAGCCATACAGGAAGCTTTTGGTGGATAGAAAATACTATGAGTGTAAGGAAGAACCCAAGGAGAATGGCTGCAGTAATGGACTGGCGTACAGCGGATTCCACTTTAGTTTTATTGCCTTCTCCGATAGCATGGGAGACCAGATAGGAAAAACCGGCGCTTAAGGCTGTGATGAAGCCATTGATAAGCCAGACGGAGGAGATATTGATGGCTACAGAAGCAGTAGCAGCAGGTCCGATGGAGCCTACCATGGCAGTATCGGCCAGGTTTGCCATGCAGATCAGAAACTGCTCCAGAATCGCTGGCCAGGAAAGCTGTATGATGATTTTGGGTATGCTTTTTCCTGCAAAGAGTGGATTGATGTTATCTATATGGGATGTCATTTGCAAAACCTCACTGATCAAATTGTTAAGTTTATTATCTTTATTAATCAGTATAACATTTTCAGGCGGGGATGTGCAATCGTTCACGGACATATAAGGAACAAGAAAAAAGACCCGTCGGGGAACGGGTCTTTTTAAGGAGAAGGTATTTCGTTTCTTATGGGATGTAGCAAAACTATATAATGTATTGGGGGGTTACGTCTATTATAATAGCATAGAGTATGAAAAAAGTGTGCACAAAGATTTGAAAATATGAAAAAAGATTTTATGCAAAATCGCCTATATATTTTTAGGGTTTTCGGTAGCTGACTTTTGGGGGGATTTTTTCAGGAAAGATTCCGAGAGTACATCTTAAAAAGGAGGAGGCGGACTGAAAATTTTCCAGTCCGCCGGAGTATTATGAAAAAAAGTTGAATTGCATTAACTCTTTACATTTCTTAGTATAGGAAACATTCGTGAAGAAAGTTTGCCTAAATTGTAAGTATTTTATGAACAATTGTGAACAGATTGTAAAAAATGTACTCTCGGAGTCTTTCCTGCACTTGCCTTTGCGGCCGATTTTCCGCCAGTTGCCCTCCGAATTTCATCAATGTACGCACCGCGTACACCTCAGAAATTTGGGTACAACTGACAAAAAATCTTCTCGCAAAATCAAGTACAAAAAGATTCCGAGAGTACATAAGAATTATGTTTATTTATGAGGGAGATTGTAAGCAGGCATTCTCTTTTCAATAAAAGCGTTGACTGCTTCTGTGAAATCAGGCTGGCGGGAAGCAGCTGCCATTTCAGTGCCTTCATCTTTTGCAAAAGCTTCCATTTCGCCGTAGAAGTACTTGCGGATCAGCCGTTTCTGACCGCCATGGGCTGTGGATGATTTCGCAGCCAGTTTTGCAGCCAGTGCATAAGTAGTTTCAGCTAATTTTCCATCTTCTGCTAAAACAGTGGCAAGACCGATCTTTACACACTGTTCTCCCTTGTAAGCATCGCCGGTCATCATCATCAGTTCCGCCTTATCCGGTCCGACTGTGCGGTATCGCTGTTTTGTAATTTGAATAAAAATAATTAGTTCTTATTATGAAAATAATTATTAACTTTATACTTCAACAGGAGTATATTGAAAACAGATAAAGGAGAGGGGAGTCAAAGCAATGAAAGACAGATCAAAAATCTTGAATCTTATGATCGCTAAAACAGATCGTATGAACAATGAACTTTGGCTTCCTCTCTGGATGCACTCCTTTGATACAGCCGGTGTTATGAAGTATCTGTATTATAATTGGCTTCCGCCGGCTGTTATAAAAACAATCTGTAAAGATTTCGGGGAAGAAACGGGATTAAAGGTATGCCTGTTTTTGGCATATTCACACGACGTAGGGAAGCTCACTTATGTCTTCATGACCAATGTTGCACAGCAGGTAACGGAAATCCGTGAAAAACTTCTTCAGGAAGGTATTTCACTTGCGTCACCAAAATCACTGACAAAAAAGATACCACATTCTTTAGGCGGAGAAGGTATTTTGCGAAAGTTTGGAGTACCAGTTGGAATCGCAGTGATCGTCGGTTCTCATCATGGCAGTACACCTGAGGAATACTCAGAAATTGTGGAAGAAAATATAGAAACCTATGGGAAAACGGTGTTTTTTGGACAGCAGAAAAAACAGTGGGAAGCTATATGGAAGGAATGGATGGATATCGCCCTTGAAAAAAGTGGATTTTCCAGCGTAGAAGAGCTTCCGGATATCAGTATGGAGGTACAGGTAATTCTTACGGGTATTCTGATCATGGCAGACTGGATCGCGTCCAATACCTATTTGTTTCCGCTGATACCGACAGATCGTATGGGAAAAGATACCGATTACCCGGAAAGAGTGGACCGTGCCATTGAAAAGCTGGATCTTCCAGAATTTTGGATCCCAGGGGAAAATGACTGGGGGATGGATGATACTCTTTTTGAAGAAAGATTTGGATTTTTGCCAAGAGAAGTACAGCATATGGCAATGGAAATAGCGCAAAATACCATAGAACCAGGGATTTTTATTCTGGAAGCGCAGATGGGTGTTGGAAAAACAGAAGCTGCGTTGGCAATGGCAGAGATCTTAGGACAAAAAGCGGGCAGTGGCGGGATCTTTTTCGGACTGCCTACGCAGGCTACTGCCAATGGACTCTTTCCAAGGCTGATGAAATGGGCAGGGCAGCAGTCGGAAAGCGTAAGACTTGGTATACGCCTGGCTCATGGAGCAGTTGAGCTTAATGAAGATTATCAGCAGCTGATCAAAGGCTCTGCTTCGTCCGTGGGAGAAGATGAGGATAACAATCTAATAGTTCATAGCTGGTTTGAGGGCAGAAAAGTAGCATTGTTGGCTGATTTTGTAATAGGAACCATAGATCAGCTTCTGATGGCAGCTTTAATACAGCGGCACGTAATGCTGCGGCATCTTGGGCTGGCTGGAAAAGTGGTTATTATTGATGAAGCTCATTCCTACGATCTGTACATGGAATCTTTTCTGGAACGGATAATAGGATGGCTGGGAACTTATCATGTACCAGTGATCGTTTTATCAGCTACTCTTCCGCGGAAACGTCGGTTTGAGCTGATAAAAGCTTATTTAAATAAAAATGATATGGATGAGAGAGCAGAATGGTGTAATACTGCTGGTTATCCTCTTTTTACATGGACAGATGGAAAGCAAATCCTTTATAAGCAGATGAATCTGGGCAGTGAAAAAGAGATCGTTCAGATTATCCAAATAAATGATGAAGAAGTTGAAAAAATCCTGAAGGATTCTTTAAAAGATGGGGGCTGTGCCGGTGTTATTTTAAATACTGTTGAGAGAGCGCAGAATTTTGCCAAAAAGATTTCGGAATGGTTTCCGGAATGTGAAACGATTCTGATGCATTCACAGTTTATCATATCGGATCGTGCAGAAATTGAAAGAGAAATTTTAAAACGTGCAGGTAAGAATTCCACATTTGAACAGAGAAACAAATTGATCATAGTAGGAACACAGGTCTTAGAGCAGTCTCTTGACCTTGATTTTGATACCTTGATCACAGATCTTTGTCCCATAGATCTGCTGTTTCAGAGAATCGGACGTGAACATCGGCATAAAGGAAGAAAAAGACCTTTGTGTCTGCAAGAAGCAAAATGTTATGTTTTGACTGACACAAGGTTTGTTTATGATAAATGGCTGCTTCAGAGGACATTGGACAAGCTTCCAAGGCAATTTTGTCTTCCTGATGATATTCCGGTCTACGTTCAGGCGGTTTATGCAGAACCAGAAGAGCATGAGAAAGATGAATTGTGGAAGGAGTACGACAGACATTTGAAAAATTTAAAAACAGCTGCTGACAGAGTACGAGTGGGAGAACCTGTCTGTGAAGATGAGACGGATCCGGAATTTGACAGTATAACAGGCTGGCTGAACAATACAAGGGCAGAATTAACAGATGCTGCGGCACTTGCATCCGTGCGGTCAGGAACACCATCCATTGAAGTGCTGGTCCTGCAAAAAAGAGGAGAAAATATCTGCTTTCTGCCGTGGCAATATGAAGGAAAGTGCATTTCTTCAGATAGCATTCCATCTGAGGAAGAAACAAAGGAGATATTAAGGCAGAGACTGCGTTTGTCATCTATATTTTCAAAAGAATATAATTATGCACAGGTTCTGGAGGAGCTGAGAGAGGATACAGACAGGTATTTTACTCAGTGGCACTACGCCCCAAAACTTAGGGAAGAACTGGTACTTTTGTTAGATGAAAACCTGTGCGCAAAATTAAATAATTATGATCTGTATTATGACAAAAAGACAGGCTTATCCTGCAGAGAGGAGGAAAAAAATGAAAACACCGGAATTTAACCTGTTGGATGAAAAATGGATTCAGGTATTAAAAAATGACTGTTCTGAGGAACTGGTATCTTTGACAGAGGTATTGATCCATGCACATGAGTACAGAGATCTAAGCGGAGATACACCAGAGCAGGATATGGCAGTTTTGCGTTTACTGCTGGCGGTATTACATACGGTTTTTTCGCGAATGGACCAGGATGGACATGTGGACAAGATTGATTCTCCGGTAAAAGCCAGAAAAAGATGGAGGGCTTTATGGGAGAAAGGATATTTTCAGGAAAAAGTGATCCATACATATCTGGAACCGTTACATGAGCGGTTTTGGCTGTTTCATGACCAGTATCCCTTTTGGCAGATATCACAAGCAGCTGTGGGCACAGAATATACAGCAGCTAAATTAAATGGAGAACTCTCAGAGAGTGGGAATAAAGTACGCCTTTTTCCATTGTGCAATGGTATCAGAAAGCAGGAAATGGAGTACGCCCAGGCAGCCAGATGGCTTTTATATGTAAATGCATATGATGATACTTCTTCAAAACCAAAAGGGAAAGGCCTCCCGTCTCCAGGAGTTGGATGGCTGGGAAAACTGGGTTTGATCGAAGCGGTTGGAGAGAACCTTTTTCAGACGCTTTTGTTAAATCTTACTCTTTTAAAGGATGGCAGAAATCTGTGGGAAGGAGAAAACAGACCAATCTGGGAGCGAGAACCGGACAAAGCGGAAAGACAGGAGATTGCTGTGCCGGATAATCAGGCAGAACTTCTTACTTTACAGTCGAGAAGACTGTTGTTAAAGAGGAATCATGATAAGGTAGTTGGTTATTACTTGCTTGGAGGAGATTTTTTTGATAAAAATCTGGCATATGCAGAACAGATGACTGTGTGGAGACAGGTAAAAGAAAAGGATAGAACCTTTTTCACACCTCGAAGGCATGATCCGTCCAGGCAGATGTGGAGGGATTTTGGAAATATATTTGTAGATCAAGGAGAAAATGTACGAAAGCCGGGAATTGTAAGCTGGTATGATACGATTGCAATGGAAATGCATTGGAAAAAAAAGGCCATACGCTTTCGGATCGTGTCTGTACAATATGGAGACAAAGATTTTTTTGTAAATGATACATTTAGTGATTCATTGACGTTTCAGGGAGAACTGCTCTTACAGATGAGCCGGTCCTGGCAGACAGGAATTTTAAATGAGATCCGCAAATGCGATGAATCCGCAGAGGCTGTTGGAATGTTGGAAATAAATCTGGCAAAAGCACAGGGACGGAAAGCAGATGGAATCAATGCCAAGGAACGTTTTTTTAATCGCATTGACCAGCCCTTTAGGCAGTGGCTTGCGGGAATTTCGCCTGAAACAGATGATATATCAGATCGTTGTCAAAAATTAGAAGAAATAGTTCAAACAATTGGAAAAAATTTGGGGCAGAACATGGTATCCGAAGCAGGAATAACTGCTTTTTCTGGCAGAATGACAGAGGACAAGCAGTACGTTGCTTCTCCAGAGGTATATAACTGGTTCCTTGGAAGATTGTATAAAATTTATCATCAATAAGGAGGTGGAAAAGAATGGGAAAGCCAGTGGAACAGATTAAAGAATTTGCTGAAAAGAAACTTCGTGCATTAAGGGAAAATCCAGATGAAAGTGCCGTTAAGGCCTATCTGGCAAAACTGCGCAGAGTAGTTGGAAAAGCACCAGGCACAGATCCTGATCTATGGGGGATTTTATTTGAAGATCTGCCAGAGGAACTGACGGGCACAGGAGGCATACCTGGACGGGCAGAAATGGCACTGTATACGGCGTTTACATTATATGCCATTCATCAGCAAAGTCATTCTTTGCAAGAGGAGAATGCGTATCAGAAAGGGATCGGATTTGGACGGGCAGCAGGAGAAATGGCGGCAAAAGAGCCGGATGCATTGAATGCAGTGCGTCGAAGATTTAACGCTGCAGCTGTATCATCAGATATAACGGAATTGGCGTGGCATATGAAAGGAATGGTACAGTTGTTCAGGCAGAAAGAGATTCGGCTGGATTATGTGCAGTTAGCAGTAGATTTTTATCTGTATCAGGATTTAGAAAAAATCCCAGAGGTACGATTAAGGTGGGGACGCGATTTTTATAAATATTGTAAAGTAAAAACGGAAAATGAGGAGGAAAAGGAAAATGGATGAAAAAAGATTGTATGTGGATCTGCATGTGATACAGACGGTTCCGCCAAGTTGTATAAACAGAGATGATACAGGCAGTCCTAAGACAGCCATATATGGCGGTACTACAAGAGCCAGGGTTTCTTCTCAGGCTTGGAAACATGCTATGAGAAAATATTTTTCTCAATTGTTCCATGAGCAGAAAATGGGAAACAGAACCAAGAAAGTGATTGAAATGGTGGCAGAAGAGATCCGTTTACAGGATCCGGATGAAATGGATGCAGAAAAAAAGGCTTCTGAGGCCCTTAAAAATGCAGGTATCAAGATCAATGATAAAAAGGGAGAGAGTGAAGCGCTTCTTTTTATGAGTAAAGGGCAGGCAAAAGCACTGGCCCAGCTGGCCGTATCTAAAAATACAGAGAAAAAGGCTTACAAAGAAGCAATGCAGAAAGAACCTTCTTATGATATGGCATTATTTGGAAGAATGGTAGCAAGTGATCCTTCTTTGAATTATGATGCAGCAGCACAGGTTGCCCATAGTATTTCTACCCATACGATTCACAATGAATATGATTATTTCACAGCAGTAGATGACTGCTCACCAGATGAAAGCGCAGGTGCAGGTCATCTTGGAACGGTAGAGTTTAATTCATCTACTATGTACCGTTATGCGACAATAAACGTAATGGAGCTGTATCGTCATCTTGGAAAAGATACGGCAGCGGTTGCAGAAGGATTTATAAAGGCCTTTATCTGCTCTATGCCTACAGGACGACAGAATTCATTTGCAAATCGTACAATACCGGATGCAGTCTATATTACAGTCAGAAAGGATCAGCCGTTAAATCTTTGCGGAGCATTTGAACGTCCGATCTTAAGTAACTGCGGTTATGCAGATAAGTCTGTGGAAGCGCTGACTGCATATGCGAAAAAAGTATATGATAATTATGCGGATGAACCGGAAAAAGCATTTGGAATTGGTGATCAGCTGGAAAATGTGGCAGAGGTTATGTCTTTAAAACAGCTTTTGGAACGTGTAAAGACAGAAATCCAGACTCAGTTAAATGATGGAGGAGAAGAATGAGTACATTGTTACTTCGCTTCGCAGGACCTGTCCAGTCATGGGGGATCAATTCAAAATTTGAAGTCCGCCGGACGGAAAATGCACCATCAAAAAGTGGAGTGACAGGACTGTTAGCAGCAGCTTTGGGAATCAGGAGAGATGAAGATGTCAGCATTTTAAATCAACTGAGGTTGGGGGTCAGGACGGATCAGGAAGGAAGGCTTTTGAAAGACTTTCATACAGTTTACAGTGAAAAAAACTCTTATATAACCACAAGGTATTACTTGTCAGATGCTATTTTTTTAGTTGGTTTAGAGTGCAAAGATGAAGCTTTTCTGCAGAAACTGGAGTATGCTTTGAAACATCCTGTTTTCCCACTTTTCCTGGGAAGAAGATCTTGTCCACCGCAGGCAGGTATGGTTCTGGGAATACGTGCTCTTTCACTGGAAAAAGCTTTGGAAACAGAGCCATGGCAGGGGCCTGAGTGGAAAAAAGATAAAATGCCTTCCATATTTCCAATGTGTATAGAATGTGCGCCCGAGGATCCAGAGGGAGGAATGGTGAAGGATAAGGCAGAATCCTTTGATCCATACCAGAGAAAATATAGTTATAGAAGGATGAAACGGATGGATATGAAAGTAACTTCCGACAAAGTGATTTCCGGTAAAAATCCGGATATTTTAAGGGAGCATGATGCTATGGGAGAACTGTAACGAATTGTGAGGTGAAGAAAATAAATGTATTTGACCAGAATGGAATTAAATACAAGAAATATAGACACTATGCGCCTTCTAAGCTCACAGGAAAAAATACATGGATTGGTTGAAAGTGGGTTTTCAGGAGAAAGAAAGCGAAATTTATGGAGACTTGAGTATCTGGGAGATAGATTATATCTGCTGATATTAAGTCCAGACGTACCGGATCTTAGCAGTGGAGTTCGCAGGTATGGTTTTCCTGATGATGAAAGTGCATATCAGACAAAAGATTATACACCTCTTCTGGAACGCGTAAAAAGTGATACCTGGTGGCATTTTAAACTGGTAGCAAATCCTACGAAAAGTGTTGCAGGTACGCCGGGAGAGAGAGGGCAAGTAAAAGCGTATATGACACTTAAAGCTCAGGAAGAATGGCTTCTTAGCAGAGCCTCAAAACATGGTTTTGAATTATTGCCTGAAAATTTTCAGATAGTTCAGAGAGGCTGGCATATTTTCAGCAAAGGAAAAGACAAAGGGGGAAAAAGGGTCAGTATAAATGGTGTAACTTACGAAGGGATCCTGAAAGTCTGTGATGAAGACAAATTTAAAGAGCTTTTGACAGGTGGTATTGGAAGGGGAAAAGCTTACGGAATGGGTCTTCTTACAATTGTTCATATATAAAATTGGAAATGGAGCTGTTTTTGGCTTTTATTTTGAAGCCAACTGAAAAGTAAGGAGGAACGTATGAACGAAATGCCGGGAATGATCCGCCCTGAATTACAGGCTCTTCCGCAGATCAGGGACAGAATGACATTTCTGTATTTTGAACATTGTAAACTGAATCGTCAGGACAGCGCAATCACAGTTAAAGATGATCAGGGAATCATCCATGTTCCTGCTGCATCTATTTCTGTACTGCTTTTAGGTCCGGGAACAACTGTGTCGCATCGGGCCATGGAGTTGATCGGAGACGCAGGTGTCAGTGTAGTCTGGATTGGAGAACATGGTGTCAGATACTATGCAGGTGGTCGGCCTCTTACTCATCGTTCAGCTTTTTTGATACGACAGGCGGAGTACGTAAGCAATCAGAGAAAACACTTGATGATCGTAAGGAAAATGTATCAGTTACGTTTTCCAGAAGAAGATTCTTCCAAAATGACGCTTCAGCAACTGCGTGGAAGGGAAGGAAGCAGAGTAAGGTCTGTTTATCGGAAATATGCAAAAGAATATGATGTAAAATGGAATGGAAGAGATTATGATCCGGATCATTTTGAAACAGGTGATCCGGTGAACCAGGCATTATCAGCAGGCTGTGCATGTTTATATGGTCTGGCTCATGCTGTGATCTTTGCCCTTGGTCTGTCACCAGGACTTGGGTTTATCCATGTTGGACATGACTGCTCGTTTGTATATGATATTGCGGATCTGTATAAATCAGAGATAGTTATTCCGGTTGCCTTTCAGGTAGCTTCTGAAGAACCGGAAGATCTTCCTGGGGTTGTTCGCAGAAAAGTCAGGGATATAATGACTGAAAAACATATACTGGAACGGATGGTAAAAGATATCCGCTGGCTATTCCAGACAGAAGATGAAAATAAGGAGGACACAGGCGAAGCTGTTTATCTATGGGATGATAAAGAAGGAACAGTTAGAAATGGACGTTCCTATGGGCAGGAGGATGAGGAATGATCGTGATTATGTTATCTGACTGTCCGCCAAAAGTTCGGGGAGATCTATCTAAATGGCTGTGCGAGATCAATACGGGTGTATTTGTGGGAAATGTGAGCAGCAGAGTGCGCGAGGAAGTCTGGCAGCGTATTTGTGAAAATATAAAGAGTGGACAGGCAACGATGGTTTTTAGTGCACCGGGAGAGCAGAAAATGGATTTTCGTGTGCATAATACAACCTGGGAACCGGTTGATCTTGATGGGATAAAGCTAATGAGGAGACCGCTTCCTACTGCCAGAACAGTTAAAGCATCTGAAAAAGAGACGCAAGGTGTAAAAAGTCGTGCAGAGCAGCTGTATATAGCTGATAGAATGGCTAAAGCACGGTCCAGAAAAATGTTTCAGGAAGGATACGTGGTACTTGATATAGAGACAACCGGTACATCTCTGGAAAAAGATGAGATAATAGAAATCGGAGCATTAAAAGTAGAATCAGGCAATGTCGCAGAGGAGTTCTCTATGCTTACCTGGATAAAGGGTGAAATTCCATTAGAAATTCAAAAGCTAACTGGTATCACACCACAGGAGCTGCAAAGTAAGGGAAGACCATTAGAAGAAGTTCTGGAAAAATTATTTGAATTTACAGGAAATAGAGTAATAGTAGGTCATAATATTATGTTCGATTATAATTTTATTCGCACGGCCTGTAAAAAAATGGAAATAGAAATGAAGCTGGGTACCGCTTCCAGAGATACATTGGCATTGTCAAGAAGAAAGATACGGGGAGTAGGAAGCTATCAGTTGGAGGCATTGATGAAGCATTTGGGATATGAAGTTTCCAATGCACACAGGGCATTGGCAGACTGTTATCTTACGTGGCAGCTGTATCAGAAGTTAAATGAAATTTGAGGATGGAGATTAAAAAAAGTGAGAAAATATGAGGCTTTTTTTAGGGTATTCCCCGCGTGGCGGGGGTGAACCTCCACCTTTTTACCATTGATAATATACCCATTAGTATTCCCCGCGTGGCGGGGGTGAACCTTTTATGATTGTCTCCGAAAATAACGCCATATCCGTATTCCCCGCGTGGCGGGGGTGAACCTAAACGCCAATTGTATAGCTTTTCTGTGATCTAGTATTCCCCGCGTGGCGGGGGTGAACCTTACTTATACTCCATTTGGTGAAGATACAATGAGTATTCCCCGCGTGGCGGGGGTGAACCTCGTTCGGCGGCTATAACATGGTCCTGGGGCTGGTATTCCCCGCGTGGCGGGGGTGAACCTCACGGGGTCATTGAGGCAATCGGCGTTCAGCAGTATTCCCCGCGTGGCGGGGGTAAAACTGTGATTGTCGTCGTGGAAAGTTTCCAGATTGCGTATTCTCCACGTTGTGAGGGTGAACCTTGTGCTCTCTATACTAAGTGGGTTATAGAAAAAGATATATTGTCAAAAATTAATTGATTTTTCTTTTCATTTCGTCCAATTTGTGCTAAAAATAAAGTGTTCCCTGTACTGACAGGGGTGAACCTTAATTGATTATGTAAAAGATAGTGTTCCCTGCATTGGCGGGGGTAAATTTGAGCAACATATCAGAGATGTTTTTTAGAACTATTCCTTGACCAAAAAATATTACAGACAGCAAAGAAAACGACAGCAGAGAGCAGGTACACACATGGGAAAAAAAATCAAAATACGGAAGGTAAGCGCGTGGACATTAGGGGTAACACTTGTACTGGCAATGGTATTTGCCATTGTTTCATTTCAAAGTGAAAAGGAATTTAAAATCCTGAGGATGACTACGGAGCAGTATATTGTCTGTGAAAAAGCGGCAAAGCAGCTTCAGGATGGTTCGGATTATCTGACAGAGCAGGTGCGCCTGTATGCGATCACCAGAGAACCAAGGTATATGGAACTGTATTTTGTTGAAGCTAATACCCATCGCAGGGAAGAGGCACTGGACAGTCTGGAAAAATACTTTGCTGGAACGGGAATGTTTGATTCACTGACAGAAGCATTGAAATGTTCCCAGGAGTTGATGAATACAGAATATTATTCCATGCGTCTAGTGTCTGAAGCCATGTCTTTGTCGGAAGATACGTGGCCTCAGGAAATAAAGAATGTGCAGTTAAGTGAAGAAGACAGTCTTTTAGGCAGAGATGACAAACTGATCAAAGCAGGGAATCTGGTCTGTGATGACAGCTATCAGAATACCCGTACACGGATTATTTCTGATGTGTCCAGTTGTATGAATGGACTGATCACGCAGACAAGGCAGAGACAGGGAAGAGCTACATCTATTTTTTCTGATATGTATCTGAAACTGGAAGCTGGTATTGTGATCATGCTTCTGATCATGTTTTTGATCTGTCTGATGCTAAAGCATTTGATCGTTAAACCGCTGATGCTTTACAATGAAAGTATACAGAAGGGAGAGATATTCCCGGTAATAGGAGCAGCAGAGCTTCAGAACCTGGCTGTTACTTACAATAAAGTATATCTGGAAAATCAGGAGACTCAGAAGCTGATCCGCCATCAGGCAGAATATGATGCTCTGACAGAGGCATTAAACAGAGGATCTTATGAAAAACTGCTTCATATTTATGAAGCAGGAGATACGCCGTTTGCTCTTATTTTAATTGATGTAGATATTTTTAAATCTGTTAATGACACGTATGGACATGCTGCTGGTGATGAAATCTTAAAGAAAGTAACCAGATGCCTGAAACGGGCATTTAGAAGCATTGATTATGTTTGCCGTATTTAAATGCGAAGCCACGGCAAATTCCGTTGCTGGTCATATAATGCATGAACAGCAACAAATAAATGTTTACAAACAGTTTATTCTATTTTATAATAGCCCGAGGGAATGAAGTTCTCCCCTGGGAAACCTAAACCGCTTAAAGGATATAAGCTGATGACTTCTGTGATGAAATACTCACGGAGTTATCAGCTTTTTTGTGTACTTTATTGCTGTAAGTGTTCCGGAGAGTAAATCCATGATTGAAAAGGAGAAAATGAACATGTTAACTTCACTTGCGTTTGTATTTTTACTGGGACTTGCCATGGCGGCGCTGTGTCAGCAGTTTAAGATCCCACGGATCATCGGAATGCTGATCACAGGGATTGTTTTAGGCCCATGTGGATTAAACTGGCTTTCTGATTCTATTTTAGGGATATCTTCTGAACTTAGGCAGATGGCTCTGATCATCATACTTTTAAAAACAGGATTGTCTTTGAATCTGGCAGATCTAAAGAAAGTAGGCAGACCGGCACTGATGATGTCCTGTGTGCCTGCAAGCTGTGAGATCCTTGCATTTGTAATCTTTGCACCGGCTATCCTGCATATTTCAAGAGTAGAAGCTGCAGTTATGGGAGCTGTTTTAGGTGCTGTATCACCGGCAGTTGTGATCCCAAGGATGGTGCAGCTTATGGAAACAAAGTATGGTACAGAGCAGAGAATCCCGCAGATGATCATGGCGGGAGCCTCCTGTGATGATATTTTTGTGATCGTATTATTTTCTACCTTTGTTAATATGGTCCAGGGCGGCAGTGCACATGTAACGGATTTTATCAATATTCCGGTATCTATTATCCTGGGGATCGCTTTAGGGGCTGTGGCCGGATATGCATTAAGCCTGTTTTTTGAAACTGTTTATGCCAGAAAACATTATGTGCGCAACAGTATGAAAGTGATCCTGATCCTTGGAATGTCATTTCTTCTTATGTCAGTAGAAACATGGCTTAAGGGGATCGTGTCTGTTTCAGGACTCCTGGCAGTGGTGGGAATGGCAGCTGTGATCCGCGTAAAATGTGTGCCGGATGTATCGAAAAGACTTTCAGAAAAATTCGGAAAGCTGTGGATCGCGGCAGAGGTCATTTTATTTGTGCTGGTAGGTGCCGCAGTGGACATCCGTTATACCATGCAGGCGGGAATTGCCGCAGTTTTTATGATCTTTATTGGTTTAATGTTCCGGGCAGTGGGAGTATTCCTTTGTATGCTTGGCACCCGGTTAAAAAGGAAAGAGAGGCTTTTCTGTGTGATCGCTTATCTTCCAAAAGCAACGGTGCAGGCAGCGATCGGTTCCGTTCCCCTTGCCATGGGGCTTTCCTGTGGTCAGATCGTCCTTTCTGTGGCAGTTCTGGCTATTTTGATCACGGCACCTCTTGGGGCAGCAGGAATGGATCTTACTTATGATAAACTGCTGGTTCATTCCAAAGGATGACAGATTCCAATATTAAACCGGTACTAGTGATATGGGAATTGTAGAAAAAGTGGGCTTAGATGTTGTGATGGACATGGCGCAGGTGAAATGATATAATTTTGGCAGCTAAAAAGAACCTGAAATTGTTTGGAGAGAACATGAAAGATTTCATGAGAACATAAAGAGCAAAAGGAGTAAGAGATATGATAAAGATTGATCTGATCACTGGATTTTTAGGTGCCGGAAAGACAACCTTTATAAAAAAGTATGCTTCTTATCTGATGAAACGGGGCAAGAAGATTGGAATACTGGAAAATGATTTTGGTGCGGTTAATGTGGATATGCTGCTTTTGCAGGATTTAGAAGGAGATAACTGCAGTCTGGAAATGATCGCCGGGGGCTGTGACGCAGACTGCCATAAACGCAGGTTTAAGACGAAGCTGATCGCAATGGCAATGTCCGGTTATGACCGTGTGATCATAGAACCATCAGGAATCTACGATGTGGATGAATTTTTCGATGCTCTTTATGAGGAGCCGCTGGACCGTTTTTATGAGCCGGGAAATGTGATCGCACTGGTGGATGCGGGACTGGAACAAGATCTTTCAAAAGAAGCAAAATATCTGCTGGCATCAGAAGCTGCTGATGCAGGCTGCGTATTGTTCAGTAAATGTGATGAAGTATCCGAAGAACAGATTAAAAATACACTTTCTTACCTGAATCAGGCGTTGGAGCAAGTACATTGCAAACGCAGGTTTACTCTGGATCAGATCCTCTGCAAAAACTGGAAAGATTTAAATGAGGATGATTATAAACGCCTGCTGACCTGTGAATACCGGATCGAAGATTATGAGAAAATGCCCATGGAGCAGGATAAAGTATTTGATTCCCTGTATTACCTGAATTTTTCCATGGATCCAGATCAATTGAAAAGGGCAGTGCAAAAGATGTTTCAAGATCCTTCCTGCGGAAAGATATTCAGAGTGAAAGGTTATATAAAAAATAATGGAAAATGGGGTCTGGAGCAGGATACGGGAAATGGAGAGGAAAACGCCTGGCTGGAATTAAATGCCACCTGCAAAGAATTTAGTCTGAAACCGGTGCCGAAAGGGCAGGAAGTGCTGATCGTGATCGGAGAAAAACTTTCAAAAGAACGGGCAGCTCTTTATTTAGGCCGCAGGCCAAGCACAGAGCTCAGCTGATTATCAGGCAAATTATAAGCTTTAAAATTCTACGTTGAATTTTAAAGCTTATTGCGTATGATAGAAATAGAAAAGCTTCTAGTGAAGCTGCATGAGAACGAAGAAGATGTTAAAACTGTGGATTATTTTAAGTTTTAGGACAATAAGCGGGAATCCTCGGCAATTCAATTACCGAGATGAAAGCTCAGGCGTGTGCATATCTGCATAAAGTAAATAATATAATAATCCTCATTCTTTGATATTAATGCCGTAACCGGCATACAATAAAAACGAAAATATGTTCGAATAATGATTGTGTATTACAATTCAATATGATATACTATATGTATGAAAGAAAATCTTATACATTATAGGACTTGCGTGTGCAATA